>Ga0182024_10022103_pt1 | contig 11489 bp, 5 predicted proteins | sample P32metaG_FD_120480 | JGI IMG/M metagenome (GOLD analysis project Ga0182024, IMG submission 120480) | Permafrost microbial communities from Stordalen Mire, Sweden - P3-2 metaG (Illumina Assembly) | ecosystem: Environmental > Terrestrial > Soil > Wetlands > Permafrost | place: Sweden: Stordalen... | reverse complement strand
CGTGTCTGGTGCTGGAGGCTATTACGCGTGCCACCGGACATCCGGTTCCAATCTGGGGTTTGATCGCCATGGCCATTGCCATTGGCTACGTTATCTTCGGTGTTCGAGCGAATTCAGTGCCTGATCAGTCGGTTACTACTCCGGCCGTTTGATGGCCATCGAACGGCACCACGGATAGTGCTGCTGTCCTCAGCTGCCTGCTCTTGTCTTGCCCATATTTAATCGCTCCGTCGGCTTCGTCCCTCGCCTCCTCCGCTCTGTGTTCCGCTTCGGCTGCGACGGCTCCTCGCCGCCTTGCCTTCGCTGACTGCTTCGAGCAGACGAACATTGCTTGTTGTTCGTCTGCTGGCGGTGCGGTGGGTTAATACAGGCGGGCTAAAAAGAGCGTCTATGTTACGATCAAGCTTCGTCCGAGAGGAATCCCAGGTTAAAAGGAGCTCATCGTGTCTGCAGTGCTCGAAGAAGTACTCTCCAGTTCCAGCCCGATCGCTGATATCGCCCAGAAGGTCTACGAGGGAACGCGCATCACCGGCGACGATGCAATGCGGTTGTACAAGCACGATGATTTACTGGCGGTAGGCGCACTGGGCGAATTTGTGCGGCGGCGCAAAGCCGGCGCTGGCAAAGAGAAGCATGTCTATTACATCCACAATATGCACCTCAATCCAACTAACTTTTGCGTGGAGACATGCCGATTTTGCTCGTACGCAAATCCTGGCAACAATTCTTACACCTGGACAGTCGAACAAGTTCTTGATGAAGCTCGTAAAGGCGCGCGGCTCGGCATTAATGAAATTCATATGGTGGGCGGTCTGAACCCGATCTGCAACCTCGAGTATTACGAGGAAGTGTTGCGAGCGATCAAGGCTGAGTTCCCCCAGTTGCACATGAAGGCGATGACCGCCGTTGAGATCGAATATCTCGCCAATCTTGAGGGCATCAGTTACGAAGAAACGCTGAAACGGCTGATTGCCGCCGGTCTAAACTCAATGCCGGGCGGTGGCGCAGAGATTTTTGACGAAAGCGTGCGCGAGAAAATGGCGGTGAAGAAAACTCCCCCGGCCACCTGGTTGGAAATACACGGAATCGCGCACAAATTAGGCTTGAAAACAACTGCCACGATGCTCACCGGCATTGGTGAGCAGATCGAACACAAAATCGGGCACATGTTGTTGCTGCGCGAACAGCAAGACAAATCCGGCGGCTTTATCTGTTTCATTCCGCTCAAGTGCTACTACGAAGGAAGCACGATCAAAGGCGAGGTGAAAGAGCCCACCGCAGACGATCTTTTGCGCGATGTGGCAATCTCGCGCATCGTGCTCGACAACTTCGCGCACATAAAAGCGTATTGGATCCAGCTCGGTGAGCCTCTGGCTCAAGTAGCACTGTCGTTCGGAGCTGATGATATGGATGGCACCATCGGTGAGGAGAAGATCACTCACGCAGCTGGCGCAAAAACGCCCCTGCAATTAGCCAAGGAACGCATGGAAGAGTTGATTGCATCAGCCGGCTACACACCAGTTGAGCGAGATACAATCTATAACATTCGCCGCGTCTCTGACCTGCAGCCAGAAGTGGCACCAGCGCTGGAAGAACGAGTTTCTGCCTTGCTGGTTTGACATTAATTAATCTCGCGTTTTTACTTCTTCTTTAACTCGCTCGGCGGACAATAGTCGTCAAGGTGACTAGGGCAGACGCCCGCCGAGAGGTTAAGCGAGGTTATGGAAATCTTCACAGGAGCCGCAATTATTTGCTTAGCTGCAGCGATTGCGATCTGGGCAAACGATCATTTGCCGCACAAGGACTCCGACGACCATGGGCTGTTTGATTCAGTCGCACACGAATAGCCAATTCTCCGCACCGCACCATCAATCAATCACAACTTCATCGGCCAGATGATGCGCTCAGCCAGCGCGATCAAAGACTGACTAGTCCCATTTTTTGTGCACGCTGGATCGTCATCTGCACAGGAGATCCCGGCTGTTTCGTCGATAGCATCTTGTTGATCTGATCCGTGTGCGTGACCACAGTTCCATCCACCGCTTTGATGATGTCGCCCTTGAGCAGCCCAGCGCGCGAGGCTCGTGAGGCGATTCCGATCTGGAGAATGCAAACGCCGTCGTGCGTCGATTTGGCGATGATGCCAATGCCAGCCATAGCGTCGTCGGATGATGGTGTCGCCGGCGGTGCGCTGGCCACCTTCGGGGTTTTCTTCGGCTTATGACCGCCGGCAGGTTGCTGCGGTGCCTGTGAGCCTGACTGCATGCCGCCGCCAGCCTCATGCTCGTCCCACGCCTTATCGACTTGCTCGCGTTGCTGTTGAGCGGTGCGCACATTTGTTTCCAACTGTTCGCAGGCATTGATATAGCGAGGCTCGCTCGGTTTCAACTTGCGTGCTTGCTTGTAATATTCGAGCGCTGTGATCGGATTCTTGATCGCCAGATAGAGCGTGCCGATGTTGTACTTGACCAGCGCCTGATTGGGCGCCTTCTCATCCAACCGCTTGTACAGCTCTAGGGCAGAAATATATTCGCCCCTTTTATACGCGGCAGATGCATCCTCTGCTAGAACCCGCAATTCGCCTTTACCATCGTCAACTTTTTGTTTGGCCGAAACTTTGCGCTGTACTGCCCCGACGGCATCTGCATAATCTTTGTTGTCGGGTCTCTGCTGCGCTGCTCGCTGATAGCTGGTCAACGCTTCCACATAGTTACCGGCCGATTCATAGGCAATGCCCATACTGAAGTTCGCTTCCGCATTGCCCGGATCAAGACGCAACACTTCCTCGAACTTTTCAATCGCCTCGCGGCTGCGCTTCGCCCGCCAGAGCCCCACGCCCTGACCGAGCAATCTATTTATGTTCTCTTCTCTGGCTGCCTGCACGGCCACCTGAGCGCGCTGCATCGCCTCGCTCTGTTCATCGACCGGTGGCGATTGCTGCTGCTGCTGAGGCTGCTGTTGCGGTGGTGGTGCCACGGCCTGTTGCTGCGGTTTTATTCCAGAAACCGAACCGTCCGGATTTTCCTGGGGACCGACTGCCGCTGAAATTCGTTCCAGGCGCTCGTGAATGTCGCCCTGCGTGGCCGAGCCAAAAACTTGCTTTTCCAGTCGCGCTACGCGAGCGTCCCCGTCTTCGCTTTCATAGGTCTTGTAAAACAATCGCTGCTCGAGCTGACTGAGAGCTGCCTTGTCGCCGCCGCCGGCGGCCGACGAAGGTATAGACAATATCGAGGCTGAGACCAAGATTACAAGCATGGAACTTGTAGCCGTTCTGTACAGCAAGTTGACTTTAGTAAGCGTACGGCGTCGAAAGGAATGACCGGTTTTTATCGTGCCTTCACCCATTCGCGGACTTTCTCCATAGGAAAGTTTTTTCCAAAACTGCCGGGAATATAATCAGACTCTCCCGGTTCTTTGACATGCGACTCCCAACCTTGCAGTAGTGTGATCGAAGTGCGCTTGGTACCTGCTGGAAACGGCGGAAGTGGAGTTGCCTGCATCAATGCTACCATTTGCAGATGATCATAAATCGTGTTTCCGGAACTTTGCTTGAGAGTTAGGCCGCCGATTTGCCCGTTGGGATAGCAGGTAAATTCGAACAACGCAGCACGCTGAGTGATGAACTGCAGGTCCGCGCCGTTTTCGTACTGATGCAAAATGTAATACCACCGGTCAGCCAGTTGGGCCACCCAGCCTGACCAGTCGACATTCTTTTCCAACAGCGCCGCCTGCGCGCTGTCGACAGGTGATTGTCCAGCAGAGGATGCAGGCGAGTCGGCCGGCGTTTTGGGCGATTTGGCAAACGCAGTCGGCTTAGGAAAGTTAGCGTAGGAGAGAGCGGAACCCGGCGGTTGTGCCGGCGCCATTTTTACCGGCGTGGCCGAGTCCACATCGCTGCGACTGAGTTGAGGACGCTGGGTCATCTGGGCAGAAAGTGAAAACTGTTGATTGGACCCGGCATCAGCAGTCGGTGCGCAATACGCCGGGCGCGTGACAGCGACGGTCGCCGCAATTGAAATTAGGGTGGTCAAAACTCTCTTGCGCATACCTGTCCGTTTTGTGGAAATGCGTCAAAACTATAGTTGCGGCAAGCGAATTTGTAACTGGGAGAACTACGTATGACCTCGCACCGCCTGGAGTTTAGTCGCCAGTCCTGAGATTTTCTTTGATAAATCTCAGGCCCCGGACCGGCTTCCAATTGAGCGCACATTTCGTCCTCAATTCATCCTCTTGAATTTCCAATAGCTTTATACTTAACCCTCAATGCATTGATCAATGATGAGGGTGCCGACTTTGTTTGAAGGGGATCTCTGGACCGATGAGGAGCAGTCGTATTGGCTTGCGTTCAGCCAACTCTCCGGACCCGGCTTCGGCGTCACCAAGTTGAGGAATTTGTTTGAGGAATTTCACACACTCAAACCGATCTGGAACGCTGACCGCGAAATGTTGGTGCAGTTGAAAGTTCTTTCGCACGACGGCATCGATCTGTTTTTGCAAAGACGTAAAACTATCGATCCGCCGGCGCTTTTGGAGGAACTAAAGCAAAACGGTATCAAAGCCTTCCCCCTGCTTCATCCCAGTTATCCTTTCCGCTTGCGCGAGATCCACGATCCACCTTTAGTGATTTATATGCGCGGCGAACTCTCTCCTGAAGATCTGACGTATTCGGCCGCTGTGATCGGCACCCGCAAACCGACCAGCTATGGTCAGAGGATCGCCAAAGACATGGCGCGCTCCTTGTCTCAGGCCGGCGTAGCGGTGATCAGTGGCATGGCCGTCGGCATCGATTCTCTGGCTCATTACGGTGCCATCGAGGGTGGTGGCAAAACCGTGGCTGTACTTGCTTCCGGCGTAGATATTTGCTATCCATCATCGAATCGACCTCTCTTCAACAAGCTGGTGGATGGAAGCCACGGCGCCGTGATCTCCGAGTTTCCCCCAGGAACCAGGCCTGAGCAGTGGCGGTTTCCAGCGAGAAACCGCATCATCAGCGGACTCTCCGAAGTCGTGCTGGTAATCGAGGCCGGAGAAACATCAGGATCTTTGATCACTGCGCGCCTGGCCTTCGAACAAAATCGAGACGTATTTGCTGTTCCTGGCCGCATAGACAGCGCTGCTTCGAAAGGCTGCCATCAAATTATCAGAGACACGATGGCCACGCTGCTTACCTCCGTCGATGAGATAATGAAAGCAAAGAACTGGGTGACGGCCGCTCCTGTACGCAATGTGCCGACCGTGGTGGAGCTGTATGGCCGCGAAAAAGAGTTGTTCGAATTGCTTTCCAATGAGCCCATGCATTTCGATATGTTGTGTGAAAAGTCGGGCATGTCGCCGCCTGAGCTTTCCGCCACGTTGACAATGCTGGAGCTTTCCGGTGTCGTCACCCGTCATACCGGAGATTGGTACTCGCGCGAATTTATAATTAAATAGCGAGGTTGAATTTCGATGTCGGCACGAGAGCGCCGCTGCGGGCCAACGTCGATGTCTTACGATCGAAGCGTTTATAGCTCTTTGTACTTTGACGAAAACAGGTTGCTCAGCTCGATAAATTTCGCCATCATGCCTGTGTCATCTTTGCGGTTGTACGCCTCGATTGCTGTGTCGTAGATGTGCCGCAAACTCTGGGTGTTGACATTTTTTGCTTCCAGTTCTTTGATGCGGATAATCGGTTTTGATCGCTCCACCAAATAGGAACCGTCTGGAGGCGTCTCCCCGCCAAGATCTCTGCGGAGCATCGCGTAATAGTGTTTGTGTAGCTGGTGAAAATCGGTGGACCTGGAAGCGGATGCTCTGCTGCCTTTTCTGCTCTCAATGCTAAGCGCAGCTTCGAACAATCCGCCCTGTCTGTGCGCGCTTGGGAAATCGTTGGCTTTGAGGTAGTTCTCCATTTTTGCAAAAACGCCTTCTGACTCGGTGGCAGGTTGCCCGCGCTGTTGCATCTTGTCCAAATAGTCTGCGCTCGAACACAGCCATGCAAGAGCTAACTCTCTGTGCCCGAACACAGTCTTGACGGCATAGTCGCGGTCGCCGCTTTTGTGAAAGACGAAAGGTTGGGGCAGCTTCGATGCGCGTGGCGCAATCGCAGCCTTGGTCGGGGGCGACGGCGGTGGAGCTGGTGGCTTGGTCGGATTCTGCACGACATCTAGTTCGGTCAACAGTTGCTGCTCACTGATCTCTTTCTTGCCGAACGCTGTTACATCTGAGACTCGCACCAAGATCGAGTCGAAACCAGGATCAGACATTGATTTTTTCAGATGATAGAGTACCTTTTCGATTCTCCTATCTGACTCGATCAAGCTGCGAGCTACCAACATCGCATCAATCTTGCAGTCATTCGGCTTAGCTTGAGGATCGAGCAAAGTCGTCACGGTTGCTTCATTCGGCCCGGTGCGCTCGACCATCAAGGGAAACGCACTCTTGATCACTTTGGCATTGCGAACGATTTCTTCCAGTTTGGTATCTTCAGCTGCTTGAGCGCTGGACGACACGAAAATAAAGCTGGCAGCAAGCAGAAATTTCAGCGTCCTGGCGGCACAGCGACTGGTAATCATGTCAATACTCCAAGTTTCGTCTCAAGCGTATTGTAATCGACTGAGCCGAAACCCCTTGCCGATCGCCCAGCCACTTGCGTCCTTTACATCAGCAGTTCCTGAGCGCGCGATTACACTCGAAAAATCGCGTTTGATAATTTTGGCCGCTTTAACGGTTCTCACCCACTGCCACCGACCCAAAGATCCCGTGCCGTCGGGCAGCGATCAAACCCAAGCAAAGAGGGCATAACCTGCCGCACTGCCTTCGTTTCCGCTTAAAGCTCGAAGGCCTGCTGCGCCCCGAATTCACAGGGGCAATTTAATCGCCGAGGGCAGGGGTGAATCCGGCATGGTGTGGCAAAAAGTAGCTCAACAGCGTATTGTAATTAAACGCACCATTAAATTCCCGTGACAACTAAAGCTCTGGTCTCCAAATTAACTTGTTGGAAATACTTGATAATTACCCTGGATAGGTGTAGCTCTCTAATTCCAGGGTATCTTAAGTGTGTGGGATTTTGTTTCACGTGCGGCGTGGCAAACACTAGCCCAGTTTTGAGCGAGGTCTGCAGAATCCGTAAGCTATGAAGCTCTGTCTACGATGCAACCAATACTTCGAGGATGGCATCGACCTTTGTCCGATAGACAGTTCCCAGCTGGAAGGCGTTGGGGACCATCCGCTCATTGGCGCGCTCATTAACGACCGTTATGTGGTCGATTCAGTGATCGGCAAGGGCTCTACCGGAATCGTGTATAAGGCTACCCGGCTGCTTATGGGCAGCGAAGTGGCAGTCAAAGTGCTGCACAGCTATCTCGGCGCGGAAACGGGCGCGCTGGACAGGTTCTTGCGCGAGGCGCGCGCCGCTAGCCGCCTGCGTCACCCGCACATCATTAACATTTGGGAGTTCGGCGCCACTGACGACGGGCAGCCCTATTTCGTCATGGACTATCTGGAAGGCATGACGCTGGCTGACATGATCAAGCAGAAAGGCTTCCTCCACCCGATGAAGGTGCTGCCGATCATTCGCCAGGTGTGCGATGCGCTGACCGAAGCTCACTCTCGCAATATCATTCACCGCGACATCAAACCGGAAAACATCGTTCTGCAAGAGACCGATTATGAGCGGGGACAGGATTTCGTCAAGGTTCTGGATTTTGGCATCGCCGACCAGCCGGCTGGGACCGCTGGGCAGAAACGTTCGAAAATGGCCGCGGGCAGCCCGGCGTATATGAGCCCAGAGCAGTGCCAGGGTTTCGAACTCGACCAAAGAACTGACATTTATTCGCTCGGCATAGTTGTTTATGAAATGCTCACGGGCGAACGACCGTTCGCCGCTGAAGATGTGATGAATTTGTTTTATCAGCATGTCAGCAAACCGCCCCCGCCCATGAGCAGTGTGCGAAACGATTTAAAATTCTCGCCGCAGCTGGAAGCGGTTGTGGCGAAAGCGCTGGCGAAGAAGCCGGCGCAAAGACAAGCCAGCGTCAAGGAGTTCCAGCGCGAGTTGGAGGAGGCGTGCAAAGGCACTGAAGGAAGCAATAAGAAAGTCGACAGCATTCCGATGGATCTGTTTTCGGTGCCTTTGGGCGAGATGCTGACCGAGGGGCTGACGTCATCGGCGCCGCTTTCACCTTCAGGCGGAGCCAGGAAGATTATCGGCAATTTCCTGCCTGGACCGGAAGACATGCTCGATGATGTGGAGCCTCAACTGGGAACTGCAGCTCGCGCCGAACCGGCCGATTCAGGTCAGAAACAACCGCCGGCGGCGCCTGTAGCACCTGTAGCGGACTACCAGGAGGCGGTCAGCAGGTTGCTCAAGTCGGCCAAGAAGGCATCAGATGCGGTGCAAACGCCCGGTGGCGGTGGAGCAGCACAGCCTTCGCCGGAAGTTTCCAATTGGGCGAAAGAGGTTTTGACGCGTGGGCCTGAGTCGCCGCCAGCGGCCCCCGATAACATCGCGCCTTCGTCGCGTACGCATTCGACAGAGATATTCAAATCGACCACTCGTTCTTCTGCTTCCGATCCCCCGTTGCCGCCGCATATGGTGGCACCAGCGGCGCCGTCAAAGCCGGAGCCACCGCCAGCGAAGAGTGCCAGCCCGACTTCCAGCTCGTCAGGACTGGGGGCGGCCAAGCCGCCACTATCTGCGACACCTGTGAGCCCGTCGAGTTCAGGCAAACCGAGCAGTCCTACTGCCACCAAATCCGGTGGCAACCCGTCTGTCTCCTCACCGCCGCCGGCTCCGCCGGAAGCGCCAGAAGTGTCGACGTGGGCGCAAAGAGTTCTCAACCGCACCAGTGAGCCGGCCAGTGCCGGAGGCAATGGTCCGGGACCAGACGCCGCCGGAATTTCGGCTAAGTCGCCCACTCCTGCCGCCGAAAGTAAACAAGGCACCCCATTGGGCGGCGGCGCCGCCAGCGATCTGGCTGCGGCCAAACCCGGCGGACCTGCTGCTGCCAAACCTCCAACTGTTCCGGCAGGCGGGCAGTCTGCTGCCCCGGGCCGCGATCCAGGACAAACTGTAGCGCCGGGACAACCTCAGAAGCAACCAGGAAGACCAATTGGACCTACATCGCCGGGACAGCCAGGCCAGCCGATAGGCTCGCCCTCCGGGCAGATTCAAGCGCCCGCCGCTACGGGCGCGCAGCCTGGTGCCGCACTGGGGCAACAGCCTCCGGGTCAGACGGGTCGGCCGCAGAGCATGCAGCCCGGCGCCAGTCCGGCGCAGCCAGGACCGGTTCAGTCCGCACCAAACCAGCCTTCAGGAGCGCAACAGGCTGGTCAACCCGCAGCTGCTGGGATGCAGCAAGCGCCGCAGCAGCCGGGGCAAGCGCCTGGACAGACGATCGGTCAGTCCGGCATGCCGCCACAGGGCACAGGGTCGCCTGCTGCGCAACAACCAGGTCTTTCTGAAAAGCAACCGCCAGCACCGCCTCAGGGAATGGCAGGCGGCAAGACTATACGACTCGGCGACATCACTGGCGCATCGCCAGCAATGAACAGACCAGGTCAGCAGCAGCCCGGCCCCGTTGCCGGCGGTCAGCGGACCCCAACGCAGCCTGGTCAGCCGGGCTCGGCGCCGCAAGGAACAGGGACGCAAACTCCGCAGCAATCAAATCTTTCTGAAAAGCAGCAGCCAGCGCCGCAGGGAATGGCGGGTCTGGGTGGCAAGACTGTCCGACTTGGCGATATAACTGGCGCATCACCGGCAATGAGTCGGCCCGGACAGCAGCAACCCGGTCCTGGAGCCGGCGGTCAGCGAACTCCTGTGCAGCCTGGTCAGCCAGGCGGACAGCAGCAGCAATCTGGTTTAGCCGGCGGTCAGCGAACTCCAGCGCAGCAATCTGGTCAACCTGTTGGACAGCAACAGCCCGGTCCTGTCGGCGGCCAGCGGACACCCGCCGGACAGCAGCAGCCTGGCGCACCCGCCGGTGGTCAGCGGTTACCAGTACAGCCAAATCAGCCTGGTGGGCAGCAGCAGCCAGGCGCAGCCGCCAGTGGTCACCGATTGCCCGCTCAGCCAGCTGGACTTCAACAGCAAGGCCAAGCGCCTGTTGGACAGCAGCGGACACCAGCCCAGCCCGGTGGACAACAGCAACCCGTTCCAGCGGCAACTGGGCAGCGAATTCCAGCACAGCCCGGTGGACAACAGCAACCTGGCCCAGCGGCAAGCGGGCAGCGAATTCCAGCACAGCCGAGCCAGCCCGGGTCACAGCAACAGCCGAACGCGCCATTGTCACCGCCGGGGATGGCAAAGCCGCCCTCTGAGAAAGATCGTAAATTAGCACCGCCTGTGACACCACCGGGAACGCAGCCGGCCCGTGTCGGTCCGGACGGTGGCATACTGACTAGCAGCGGCCAGTCACCAGTTTTGAAAGCAACGGACCTTGCGAAAATCGAAGAATCTTCTGAGCTGCCGCAGTCGGCGTCTGCTGCGCCACAGCCGGCTGAGGCAAATGATGCCAAAGGTGCGCCAGTCCCTCAGCCAGGACAAATTGCCAAGCCGGGCGTGCCGGGCGTCTCTGCTGTCGGACCGGTGCCGGCCAGACCAGGTCTGTCCCCCGGAATGCAACAACCACCTGCCACCGCTCTGCCACTGAATGCCAAACCGGGCAGCTCCGAGTTCGCCCCCGGCGTGCCGGGCGGCAATCCGCCTGGCAAAGGCAGCGCTGCCACTACCCCCGGTATCGCGGCCTCGGCCCTGAACTCATCACCGATGGTGAATGCGCCGGCCGCTGCTCTCCCAGAAGTCGTAGGCGCTGTGGCAGCCGGAATCGCAGGACCTGGTGCCCTTGCAACCGCTCCCTTCGAGATCTCCGCTGGCCTCAGCGCACCGCAAACGACCCCGCCACTAGATGCAACACCGACCGCCCAAGCGTTGCCGCTGTCCGAGGCGTTGCTCCAGTCCGAGCCACCATCATTTATTCCAGCCGCACCGCAATCCGGCCAATACGATCCGAGCGCACCCGCTGTTTCCAGTGGTACTGCCAGCGGTGTCAAACCCTCGGACTCGGTCACCATTAAGGCGCAACCCGTTCCTCAACTAGACGCTGCTGTGCCTACTGAGCAAGGCGAGCCAGCCAAGGCCCCAGTTAAATCCGATCGACCCAAAGGTTTCATGGCGCAAGCAGCCGGTCGCTTGCTAGGTTCACTCAATAAGCACAAGGACAAAGCAGCAGTCCCTCCAACAACTTCGACGCCCTCGGCCCCGGCGGAGCCAGTGCAGCCGGAGATGAGCTTACAAGAACGCCTGGCCGCGGCGGCGGCAGCGAGCGGCTCCACCAGTGCCGCTGAAAGACAGGCTACCGCTGCAGAAATACAAGAGATATCCTCCTTTGCACCGCCTCTGGTGCCGCCGTCTCCATTGCCGGAGACGGCAGTGAACGTGCCGGATAAGTCGGACCAGGTCCCGCCAAGATTTGATATTGGTATCGCCCGCCCAGCCGATGCTCTCAATCCAT
>Ga0182024_10022102_pt1 | contig 11490 bp, 6 predicted proteins | sample P32metaG_FD_120480 | JGI IMG/M metagenome (GOLD analysis project Ga0182024, IMG submission 120480) | Permafrost microbial communities from Stordalen Mire, Sweden - P3-2 metaG (Illumina Assembly) | ecosystem: Environmental > Terrestrial > Soil > Wetlands > Permafrost | place: Sweden: Stordalen... | reverse complement strand
CGCAACGCGACGCCATATTGATGTTCTGCCACAGATTGACCTTGAAGGCCTCGACGTCGGCCGACGCCGGCGCCGGGCCGGTGTACACGGAAACCGACGCCGTGGCCTTCAAGGTCAATCTGTGGCAGAACATCAATATGGCGTCGCGTTGCGGCGGCTGTCACAAAGCCGGCGGCCAGTCGCCGATGTTCGCGCGCTCGGATGACGTCAACCAGGCCTACAGCGCCGCGCTGACCGTCGTCAATCTGACGCAACCCGACCAGTCGACCATGGTGCTGAAGGTCGGCGGTGGCCACAACTGCTGGCTATCGAGCCCATCCGCGTGCGCCGACATCCTGACCACCTGGATCCAGAACTGGGCGGGCGGAGCGGCCGGCGGCGCGGCCGGCTCGACCCAGGTCCAGCTGACCGCACCGGTCGATCAGGTCGTTGGTCCCACCAAGCAGTTTCCGGCCGACTCGTCTTTGTTCTCGACCACCGTCTATCCATTGCTGACGATGTTCTGCTCGCGCTGCCATTCGCCGAGCGCGACGGTGCCGCAGTCGCCGTACTTCGCCAGTAGCAACGTCGATCAGGCATACGCCGCGGCGCAAGCCAAGATCAATCTCAATTCGCCGACGCTGTCGCGTTTCTATGTGCGACTGGCGACCGAGTCGCACAACTGCTGGGCGACCACGCCGGGCGGTCCGGTCGATTGCGCCGGCAGCGCGGCGCGCATGCTGGCGGCGATCCAGGCCTATGCGAATGCGGTACCAGTGACACCGGTCGATCCGACGCTGGTGGTTTCGCGGGCACTGACGCTCTATGCCGGCACGGTCGCGTCCGGCAACAATCGCTTCGACGGCGATGTCATCGCGCGCTGGTTGTTCAAGGAAAACAGCGGCACCACCGCCTTCGATACCAGCGGTGTCGATCCGGCCATCAATCTGACCATCTCGGGCAACACCACCTGGGACAGCGCCTGGGGTCTGATCTTCGGCACCGGCGGCGCGAAGGCGCAGGGCACCACTGCGACCAGCAGCAAGATCTACAGCGCGATCGCCGCGAGCGGTCAGTATTCGCTGGAACTGTGGGCTGCGCCGGGCAACGTGACGCAGACCATGGCCTTCATGGGCGGCTACTCCGGCGGCACCTCGACGCGCAATTTCACGCTCGCCCAGGACGCCATGCAGTACCAGGCCTACGGCCGCAGTACCGTCAGCGATGCCAACGGCGCGCCGCCGCTGACCACCGCGGCGGCGAACATGAATGCCCAGGCGGCGTTGCAGCACATCGTGCTGACCTATGACCCGACCCATGGCCGTCAGCTGTTCATCAACGGCAATTTCACCGGCGACGTCGATACGATCAAGGGCGGTACGCTCGGCAACTGGGACAACACTTTCGCCTTCCTGCTGGGCAACGAGACCACCAACGACCGCCCATGGCAGGGCGAGATCCGTTTCGCCGCGGTTCACAAGAACGCGCTGAGCATCTCGCAGATCCAGCAGAACTATGCGGCTGGCGTCGGCCAGCTGTTCTACCTGCTGTTCGACGTCAGCGCACTGACCGGCGTGTCGCAGAGCTATGTGATGTTCACGGCCAGCCAGTACGACAACTACAGCTATCTGTTCGACAAGCCGACCTTCATCAGTCTCAATCCGAAGGCGCAGCCCGGCAATATTCCGATTGCCGGCATGTACCTCGGCATCAACGGCCAGGAGGCCTCGGTCGGCCAGGCGTACAGCACGCTCAATACCACCGTCAGCGACGCCAACTATTCGCCCACCGGCGGTCAGTTGCTGTCGAGCGTCGGCACCATCATTCCAATGCAGCTCGGGCCGAACACCGACCTGTTCTTCCTGAGCTTCGACAGGATCGGCAGCCAAACGCACGTGCGCACGGTGACCCCGCCGAGCGTGCCCACGCCGACCGACCTGGCGGCCTCGGCGGACATCGGTCTGCACGTCTACGATGAACTCAATGCCTCGATGGCGGGCATCACCGGCGTGTCGGCTGGGCTGAGCGCGGTCAATACCACCTATCTCACCGTGCAGCAGCAGCTGCCGACCGTCTCCAATATCCAGGGGTTCCTGCCGTCGCAGGAGATCGGCATCTCGCAGCTCGCGATCCAGTACTGCAGTGCGCTGGTGGGCACTCCGGCGCTCGAGACCGCATTCTTCCCGGGCCTGAACCTCAATCAGGCCCCGGCGCAGGCGTTCGGCACCAACGCCGGCATGGATCTGGTGATCACCCCGCTGATCAACAGCCCAGCGGTAGGCACCGGTCTCGCCAGCCAGCCGACCGATGCGCAGATCCGCACCGAGCTCTACAGTCTGATGACGACGCTGGTCAATTGCAGCGTCAGCGATCCGACCTGCGTGCAGACCCCGACCCGCACGCAGACCATCACCAAGGCGGTGTGCGCCACGGTGCTCGGCAGCGCCACGACGCTGATCAAGTAAGCATTCTTAAGTGAGAGCACAGCCATGAAGAGCAGACGCAAGCGTTCCATAGGTCCGAGCGATCCGCTGCGCCATCCCGACCATCGACGGCCGGTGACGCGACGCGAGTTTCTGGGACAGGGTTTCATGGGCGCATCGGCCACGGTTGCAGGGCTGTCGGTATTCAGCCTGTTTGCCGATCCCCGCAAGGCGTACGCCACGCTGGCGCCGGACATCGCCGCCCTGAAGATTTCGCCGTGCAACATCACCGCGGGCTCGGGCATGATTCCGTTCATCTGCTTCGACCTGGCGGGTGGCGGCAACATTGCCGGCTCGAATGTGCTGGTGGGTGGCTCTGGCGGCCAGCTCGATTTCCTCTCGACCGCTGGCTACAACCGCTTAGGGCTGCCGGGCAACATGATCCCGAACGGATCCGCGGGCACCGGTAATTTCATCGATCAGAGCCTGGGGGTGGCGTTCCACAGCGACAGCGCCTACCTGCGCGGCATCAAGCAGCGCGTGGCGGCGAGCACCTCGGGCAACGTCAATGGCGCCATCATGCCGGCCATGAGCGAGAACGACACCGGCGACAACCCGCATAACCCCATGTACGGCATCTACAGCTCGGGCTATGCCGTGCTGACGCCGCCGGCCGGCGACAAGGGGGATCTGCTGGCGCTGATCGGTACCGAAAGTTCGACTTCCGGCGGGAATTCCGTGGCACCCTCCTACATGATCGATCCCACCGTGCCGCCGACCAAGGTTGCGCAGGCTTCGGACGTCACCGGCCTGGTGAGTACCGGTCAGCTGGTCGGGCTCTTGAGTCAGAACGATGCGACCGCGGTGCTCGAATCGATCGAGCGCATCAGCGCCAACAAGCTTGCCGCGGTCAATACGCTGCTCGGCGCGCAGGATGCGGTGGTCAAGGATCTGGTGCAATGCGGTTACGTCGGCGCAGCCGATCAGGTGGATCGCTTCGGTAATGCCACCACCACGCTCAACCCCGACCTGGATACCGCGATTGTCGGTCCCAGCGGGATCTTCACCACCGCCGAATATCAAGCCGACTCGAACTTCCGGGCCACCGCCGCCGTCATGAAGATGGTGGTCAATGGCTATGCGGCCGCGGGCACGGTCGAGCTGGGAGGCTACGACTATCACACCGGAGACCGAGCGACTGGCGAGATGCGCGACCTCGAAGCCGGACAATGTATCGGTGCCTGTCTCGAGTACGCGGCGCGCATGCATCAGCCGCTCATGATCTATGTGTTCACCGACGGCTCGGTGGTGTCGAGCGGCATGATCGACAACTCGGTCGGCGGTCGCGGCAAGGGCGTGTGGACGTCGGACAATCAGACCACGGCGGCGACATTCTTCCTGGTCTACAACCCCAACGGCCGCCCAACCGCTATCAGCAATCAGATTGGCAACTACACCAGCGATGGCAATGTCAATACCACCTCGAGCCCCGGTGCCAATGCAGTTAATCTGCTTGCCGAGACGGTGGTACTGAACTACTTGGCCCTGCACAACAAGGCCGGCGCGTTTCAGACACTGCAGTGGGCCAGCGGTCTGGGCACGGGCCTCGGCAGCGCGAGCGCCTACGATGCCTTGATCGCACTGGCGCCGATCCGCTAAGCGGCAGCGCCAGCGATCGGGTGCGGCACGCATCGGCGCGCGGCAATCGCGCGCGCCGATGCGCGCCGCCGTTCCCCCGCCAGGAGCAGCGAATTTGCCGGTCTGTGGACAGTATCTCAATCATTGTGCAGGCGATTGTCGGATAATGTTAAATCATCGTCCGTAGGCCGCTCCGGCCGGAGAGTGCGAGTGCAACGACAGCAGCGATCATTGCAGGAATTTGTACGGATGCCGGTCGCGCTGCTGGCCTCGGCCACGCTGTGTCTGGCGGCTGCGGCACTGTCGAGCGCCGTTGCGGCCACGGCCGCCCCCGGCCTGCTGTTGCAACCGGCGCCCGATTTCGCCTTGCCCGCGGCGGTGGGCAGCAATGTACGGCTGTCGGAGTATCTCGGCCAGCCCGTGGTGCTGTCGTTCTGGAGCAGCCGCTGCAGCACCTGCGTGACGCAACTCGCGGCCCTGGATCGCTATTACGCCACTTACCGCTCCTCGGGACTGGTGGTGCTCGGCATCAGCGTTGAGGATGATCAGCAGCGGGCGCTCGATTACGCGCACGCGCACCAGCCCGCATTTCCGCTGCTGCTCGACCGGGCCAAGAGTGTCAGTCGCGCTTTCGGCATCGACCGCCTGCCGACCACCGTACTGATCGATCGCTCCGGCATCGTGCGCTATCTGCACAGCGATGACCGCAGCGGCGACCCGTCCTATGTCGCGCAGATCCGCGCGTTGCTCGACGACCGGATCGGCACACCCTGAATTTTCCTCAGCCACGCAAGCTCCCATGAACAAAATCACTCACTCTATGCTGCGCGCATTCTGGCCGCTGATGCTGGCCTCGCTCGCTGGGCCGTCGCTGGCGGCCGAAGCCGCGCAGCCGCCACCGAATGCCCCCACCGACCAGCCCGCGACTGCGCCGGCCGCGCCAGCCGTAACGGACGCTGCCAGCGGCGCCACGGCCGCGCCGGCCACCGATGCGGGCGCGGCGACGCGCTCGCTCGATGAGCAGATCCAGGGCCTGAAGAAGGACGTCGTGGACCTGAACAAGGACCTGTTCGTGCTCGAAGAGGAACTGCTGTTCCCGGCCAACACCCAGGTCGCCGTGTTCGTCTCGATGGATGTCGGCGACTTTTTTGCGCTCGACTCGATCACCCTCAAGATCGATAACCACGAGGTCAGTAACTATCTCTATACGCCGCGGGAGGTGTCGGCGCTGCTCAAGGGCGGCGTGCAGCGGCTGTACGTGGGCAATCTCAAGGCCGGAGAGCACGAACTGGTGGCGTTCTTCAACGGCAAAGGTCCGCACGAGCGCGACTATCGCCGCGCGGCCAACATCCGCTTCGAGAAGGGTGTCGGCGCCAAATATCTGGAACTCAAGATCACCGACCATCAGCGCGCACAGCAGCCCGAATTCGAGCTCAAGGACTGGGACTGAAGCGCGTATGAGCGGAACTCGCTACCGACTCGCGTTGGCGGTGCTGCTGACGCTGACCGGCCTGCCGGCGGCGCAGGCGGCGCGCAACAGCGATCCGGACAAGCTGCCGAGCATTCGGGTGCAGGATCTGCATTACGGCGAAGTGCTGTTTCAATTCTATTCCGGCCAGGAATTCCAGGCGCTCACGGAACTGGAAGCCTTCAGTGAGTGGCAGCGAATGCCGCATCACGCCCACGATGCCGACCTGCTCGCCGGAGGCCTGTATCTCGAACTCGGCATGCACAACGAGGCCGGCGTACGCTTCGAGCGTTTGCTGACCGGGGATATTCCGCTCGGGGTGCGCAATCACGCTTGGTTCTATCTCGCCAAGATCTGGTACGAGCGCGGTTACTACGATCGCGCCGAGCAGGCGATCGGTCATATTGAGGGGCGGTTGCCGGAGGAATTGGAAGCCGAGCGGGTGCATCTGCTGGTCAACGCCCTGATGCGCCAGCAGCGTTACGACGATGCGATTGCCTTACTGCGCGGCTACCACGGCTCCTCGGTCTGGATGGCGTATGCGGGCTTCAACCTGGGGGTGGCGCTGGTGCGCGCCAACCGGCTCGCCGAGGCCGATCCGATCCTGACCCAGGTCGGCACGCTCACGGCGGGCAGCGATGAGCTGCTCAACCTGCGGGACAAGGCCAATCTGGCGCTCGGGTTCGCCTATCTGCAAGCCGATCAGAACGCACCGGCCCGGGTGGCGCTGGAACGCGTGCGCCTGAGCGGACCGTATTCGAGCCGCGCGCTGCTCGGCGATGGTTGGGCGCGCGCCGCCCTGGGCGACTATCGCGGTGCGCTGTCGCCGTGGCTCGAGCTGCGCAAGCGCAACCTGCTGGATGCGGCCGTGCAGGAATCGTATCTGGCGGTGCCATACGCCTACGGCAAGCTCAACGCCGGTGCCCAGTCGGCCGAGTATTACGAGAGCGCACTGCAATCGTATGCCGATGAGTCCGGGCAGCTCGATACGGCAATCGCGCACATCCGCGAAGGCCACATGCTCGACGACCTGCTGGGCGAGGACAAGGACGCGCGCTACGGCTGGTACTGGCAGCTCAAGGCGCTGCCGGACTCGCCGCAATCGCGCTATCTGTACACGGTGCTGGCGGATAATGACTTCCAGGCCGGGCTCAAGAACTATCGGGACATGGCCTATCTGGCGGGAACGCTGCGTCACTGGGACGACAGCATGGAGGCCTTTGCCGCCATGATCGACACGCGCCAGCGCGCCTACGCCGAGCGCCTGCCGCGCGTCGAGGCATTGCTGGCAGCCGATCAGCAGAGCAAGCTGCGTGACGCGCGCGCCAGCGTCGGCGCGCAGCTCGATGCCGTCGAGACCGGCCACGATGTAGCCGCGCTCGGTACGTCCTCGGAGCGCGAACAGTGGTCGCAGGGGACGCGCCTCGAGGAGCAGCTGGCCGCCACGCCGATCGGAGCGGAGCGCGAGGCGACCCACGACAAGCTGCACCTGATCAAGGGTGTGCTCTACTGGCGCCTGGATGCCGACTTCAAGGCCCGCGACTACCAGGAGCGGCGCGCGCTGCGTGAAATCGATGCGGCGCTCGAAGAGCTGCAGAATCGCTGGATACGTCTGCAGCAGGCGCGCGGCGCCATGCTCAGCAGCACCGGGGAGTTCGCCGCCCGCATCGCCGCGCTGGCGGCACGCGTGCAGGCGATGCGCGAGCGGCTGGCGCAGACCTCCGAACAGCAGAATCAGTATCTCCAGGAGGTGGCGGTGTCGGAGCTGAGCGCGCAGCAGGAGCGGCTCGACTCCTATGCGCTGCAGGCGCGCTTTGCGCTGGCCGACATCTACGACCGCGCCGCCGACGACTCGAATGGCGGCGGCCCGCCGCCGGCAGCACCTGCCCAGGCGCCCACCCCCACGCCGACGCCGACGCCGGAGCCGGGGGCGCAATGAAACTGCCTTCCCGGCTGGCACTGGCGCTGCGCTGCACGGCACTGCTTGCGGTGCTGTCGCCCGCAATGGCTGCCAGCAATCCGCCGCCGTCGGCGCCAACCATCGGCGATTTGAATGCGAAATCGGTCGACGTCAACCCGGCCCCCGCCCGCAGCGGCGGGCCCGCCAAGGCGATGGAGAACTATCGCGAGTTCCTCAAACTGCAGAACGCCGATCCGCGCCTGCGAGCCGAAGCTCTGCGGCGGCTTGGCGATCTGAATCTCGAGTCCGGCGAACTCGAGCGCATGGCCAGCGAGGTTACACAGCTCGATCTGCAGGGCGCCGAGGCGATCCGGCTCTATTCCACCCTGCTCAAGGCCTATCCGAACTATCCGCGCAACGACCAGGTGCTCTATCAGCTGGCGCGCGCGTATGAGACCACCGGTCAGCCGGCGCAGGCGCTCGCGACGCTCGATACCATCGCGGCGCATTATCCGAAGAGCCGTGACAGCGCCGAAGTGCAGTTCCGTCGCGGCGAAATCCTGTTCTCGAATCGTCGCTACGCGGAAGCCCAGCTAGCCTACGAAGCGGTGCTGGCGCGCGGTCGCGGCGGCTCGACCTTCTACGCCCAGAGTCTCTACAAGCACGGCTGGTCGCAATTCAAGCAGGGCCTGAACGAGGATAGCCTCAAGTCGTTCGCCGATCTGCTCGACCAGACCCTGGCCGATCCGAACGATGGCCACATGCGTTCCTGGGAGTCACTCGGCCGCGCTGACCGCGAGCTGGCGGAAGACACGCTGCGCGTCATGAGCATCACCTTCTCCTATCTGGATGGCGCCAAGTCGCTGGACGAATTCATTGCCCGCCGCGGCAAGATGCCTTACGCCTGGATGCTCTATTCACGCCTGGGCGATCTGTACGTGGAAAAGCAGCGCTTCCAGGATGCGGCCGCCACTTATCGCGCGTTCGTCAGCCGCGACCCGGTCGATGAGCACGCGCCGGGGCTGTCGATGGCGGCGCTCGAGGCCTACCGGAAGGGAGGCTTCGCCGACCTGATGTTGCAGGGCAAGCTCGAGTACGCGCAGCACTACGGCTTCGATGCGCCGTTCTGGAAGGAGCGGCAGCATAGCGACTACCCTCAGGTGGTCGCCGAACTCAAGACCAATCTCAAGGATGTGGCCCAGTACTACCATGCGAGCGCGCAAAAGACCAAGAAGCCGGAAGACTACGCCGCGGCCGCGCATTGGTATCGCAGTTACCTGAGCTCGTTCCCCGACGATCCGGAATCCGCCGCCACCAATTACCTGCTGGCGGATGCGCTGTTCGAAAGCCACCAGTACCTGGACGCGGCCGCCGAATACGAGCACACCGCCTACGGTTATCCGCGCAACGAGCGCTCGGCGGAGGCCGCGCACGCGGCGCTGGTGTCCTACCAGAAGAACGAGGACACGCTGGCGCCCGACGCGCGCGCCAGCGTCCACCAGCGGGCGATCGAGGCCGGCTTGAAATTTGCGCAGAACTTTCCCGAGCATCCGGAAAGCGCCGTGGTGCTCACGCACGCAGCGCAGGATATGTACGCGGCCGGCGATCAGGAGCGTGCCGCGCAGGCGGCACAGACGCTGCTCGCGCGCACACCGCCCGTGACCGCCGCACAGCAGCGCATCGCCTGGACCATCATCGGCCAGGTGAGTTTCAACCAGGGCGAGTTCGCCACCTCTGAGAGCGCGTTTACGCACGCGCTCGCGGTTGCGGCGCCCAACGATCCGGAGCGTGCCGACATCACCGAACGGCTGGCGGCGTCGGTCTACAAGCAGGCCGATGCCAAGCGCACGGCCGGCGATCAGGCCGGCGCGGCAGAGGATTTCCTGCGTGTCGGACGGGTTGCGGCCGGCTCGAAGATTACCGGCACCTCGCAATACGATGCCGCGGCCGCGCTGATCACCGCCGGGCAGTGGGATCAGGCGATCACGGTGCTCGAGGCCTATCGGCGCGATTATCCCAAGAGCCAGTACGCCGCCGACATCGAGCGCAAGCTCGCCGTGGCCTACGAGCAGGGCGGCCACCCGGCCCAGGCGGCGGCGCAATACGAGCGCATTGCCGGCAACACCTCAGAAGATCGTGCGGTGGTAAAAGAGGCGACCAGCAAGGCGGCCGATCTGTACGCGAAATCCGGCGACAGCGCGCGCAGCACCGCGATGCTCGAGCGCATGGTGCGCGACTACCCGACGCCGGTCGCCGATGCCATCGAAATACGGCAGCGGTTGCTCGATACGGCCGTCAAGTCGGGCAATACCGAGCGAACGCGTTACTGGCAGCGCGAAATCGTCAAAGCCGATGCCGGCGCCGGCAGCGGGCGCACCGAGCGCACCAAGTATCTTGCGGCGCGCGCACAACTGGCGCTGGCCGAGCCGACACGCGACACGTTCCGCTCCGTGCAGCTGGTCACGCCGTTGAAACAGAGCCTGACCGCGAAGAAGAAGGCGATGGAGGCGGCTATTGCGGCCTACAAGCAGGTAGCCGAGTATCAGGTCGCCGAGACCACCACCGCCGCGACTTTTGAAACCGCGGAACTCTATCGCGAGCTTGCGCACGATCTCATGGCATCGGAACGACCGAAGAAGCTGTCGGCGGATGAGCGCGAACAATACGACACGCTGCTCGAGGAGCAGGCTTTTCCGTTCGAAGAGCAGGCCATCTCGATCTATGAGCTCAATGCCAAGCGCGCCCCCGAGGGTATATACGACGAATCGGTGCGCAGGAGCTTCGAGGCGCTCGCCAAGCTGAAACCGGCCCGCTACGGCAAGATCGAATTCAGCGAGGGCTGGATCGCGACGCTGGCGGCGCCCGCCGGCGGTACCGCGCCAAGCCTTGCGGCACAGACGGACTACGAGAGCGCCAGTGCGCTTGCCCGCGGCGGCGATCTGTCCGGCGCGGATCTCGAGCTGCAGCAGATCGAATCGCAGTACCCGGGCTATGCCGCGCCGGCAATCGATCGAGGTCTGCTGGCGCGCGCGCAGGGCAGGCTGGCCGATTCCGAGGCCGCATTGACCCGTGCCACCACGCTCGAGCCCGGCAACGCCGTGGCCTGGAGCGAGCTCGGTGTGACGCTGCGCCAGGAAGGCAAGTTCAACGATGCCAAGACCGCCTACTCACAGGCCATCAGCAGCGATGGCGGCTACGCGCCGGCACATCGCGACCTCGGCGTGTTGCTGGATCTCTACCTCGACGATCCCGGCACGGCGCTGCCGGAATTCGAGCGCTACAAGGAGCTCTCCGGCGAGGACAAGCCGGTGGCCACGTGGATCGCGGAATTGCGCGCACGCACGGGCATCAAAGCCGCGCCCACGGCCGAACCGGCCCAGTCGGAGACCCCGGCCGATGCGCCGGTGATGTCCGACACGAACGGAGGAACCTCATGATGGCAAGCCGCACCGCAGTGGCAGCGTTGCTCCTGATGGCCTCATCGACGATGCTCGGCGCACAGGCGCCGGATCTGGAACCGGGCGTGCAGACCTCGCCGAGTTCGCCGGCCGCGGCGCCGCAGCCGCAGGTGCCGGCGAGCCCGGCCGCCGCGCCGCGGGCGAGCTCGAAGCCGGCGCCGGCCCCGCCCGCTGCCAAGCCGGCGGCCAAATCGCAGGATCGGATCGAACTCGATACCACGCAGATCAGTGGCAACCGTGAATTGCCGAAGGTCATGTACGTGGTGCCGTGGCGCAAGGCGGACCCGGGAGAGTTTGCCGGCCGCCCGCCCAGCAGCCTGCTCGATGAGGCCCTGACGCCGGTGGACCGGGATGTGTTCCGGCGCCAGAACCGCTACTACGCGGCGCTGGAAGGGGGTTCGCCCGGCGCAGGCGCGCCTGCGTCGCAAAGTTCCACGAGCGGGGCGAAAGGCGGGGCGCCGGAGTCGAAGGATGAGAAGTAGGTCGCGGTATTGCGCGATTGCGTCACCTTAGTTTGATGATCTCGGTGGATCATAGCGTTCAGGCATGGGAGTCAGCATGTTCAGTCATATAGTTCGATTTTTTCAGGGCGGCGGCGAGATGATGTATCCGATCGCCGTGGTG
>Ga0182024_10022101_pt1 | contig 11490 bp, 10 predicted proteins | sample P32metaG_FD_120480 | JGI IMG/M metagenome (GOLD analysis project Ga0182024, IMG submission 120480) | Permafrost microbial communities from Stordalen Mire, Sweden - P3-2 metaG (Illumina Assembly) | ecosystem: Environmental > Terrestrial > Soil > Wetlands > Permafrost | place: Sweden: Stordalen... | reverse complement strand
CTGGCCGTGCGTTATAACCTTAAGGCTGTGGATTGCCTGTGGATTTGTCTTTCATTGTTCTTATATTTTAGCCAGCTGGCCGACGTTTTCCGCATTTCGCACGTCCCTAGATACCTTTCTAAGTGATTGTAAATGAATGAGATAGATTTGTTTTTTAGCAGCAAGTGGTGATGCCCAAGGACTCTGGGATAAACGTCAAACTGGATGGCGGTTTTCAAGATTTATTGGAGCTTGGCTCGGTGTATAATGGAAGTTCCTTCAGCTTAAATCTAATCGTTAAATTCAAAAAGAGGCTCACGTGAGCGTCGATACTTTGAAAGAGAAATACTCCGGAGTGCGGTGTTATTCCTGCGGAGAGGCAATTCCCTTGCCTGTGAAGACCGTCCAGAGAGTGCACGCGCGTGCGGAAAAGGCAGATACGGCTGCGGACGAAAGTCCCATCGTGTTCAACCTGCGTTGCAAGGCGTGCGAAAAAGAAAGCTTCTACGGCGTGCAGGACATTGTGCAGATGGAAGGCACGCCCCGGGTGTCTCGCACCGGCGCGCGTGCCAATTCCAAGCTGATCCGTCCGACAGCGTCAGGCTTGGCGCACGCGGCAAACGGATAGGACGCAACTACAGTCGCATTTGATTCGCCTGGACACCGCGTTGATTGCAACGCAGTGAGCCAGGCGTTTTTTTTTTGGCCGAAACTCACCAGGAATTGCATCGAGGCTTGATCAAGCGTGAGCGGAAAGGAAGGCCATCACGGCCTCGTCCGTTATCTTGGGCCGGTCCAACGGGAAAATGTGGCCGGCGGCTGGAATTAAGACCAGGCCCGCGTGCGGAATTTTCTTGGCAATCAATTCCCCATTCGCCGCCGGAATGAGCTGGTCGGATTCGCCATGAATGACGAGAGTGGGCGACGCAATCTGTGTAAGCCTGCTATATGCCTCCCAGGCCATAATTCCCTGCAACTGGGCCATGTAACCTTCCACGGTGGGATACCACTCCAAGCGAAGTTTGCGATCCTCTTCGATCAATTCCGGTGAAGTTCCGGGATGATAGATGAAGGGATCGATCGCTTCGATTGCTTCCTGAGGAGTCATTCCACGCCGCATCAGGACTTCGATAACTTCGGGAGCCGGCTGCAAAGCTGCGGGGCCGCCCGCGGCAGTGCAGCCCAGGATTAGTGATTTCACGCGCGCAGGATATTGCAGAGCAAATTCCTGCGCGATCATCCCTCCCATGGAAATGCCATAGAGGTGAGCGCTTTTGACGCCCGCAGCATCGAGCACAGCGGCCGCGTCGGCTGCCATGGTGGCGATGGGGTAGGGGCCGGGCGGAACGTCGCTACGTCCGACACCGCGGTTATCGAAAGTGATGACGCGATATCGGGTGACAAGAAGATCGCGCGTGCGGTGCCACATGTACGAGGCCCAGCCGAGTCCCATGATCAGGAGGATGGGCTCGCCGTGGCCCGCTTCTTCCCAGTAAATCTTTACTCCGTCATTTTCGGTAAACGGCATGCGGGTTTCCCTTTTTGCGGCCGCGCCGGAAAATAGGCCACGGTTTCTGTGCTGGATACAGAAATTACTTGTCGTCTGCCACTTTCAGAATGAGTTTGCCGGTATTTTCACCAGTGAAGAGTTTCAGCAGGGTGTCGGGAAACGTCTCAAATCCCTCGACAATATGTTCACGGCTTTTCAGTTTGCCTGCGGCGAGCCAGCCACCCATTTCGCGCGCGGCTCCGGCATATCGATCGGCGTAGTCGAAAACGACCATGCCGGTCATGCTGGCGCGGCAAACGAGCAACGCCATGTAATTGGAAGGACCTTTAACGGCTTCGGTGGCGTTGTATTGGGAGATTGCGCCGCAGATGACGATACGCGCGCCGCGGGCCAGGTTCGCGAGCGCCGCCTCGAGAATGTCTCCGCCGACGTTATCAAAATAGACGTCGATCCCGTTCGGGCAATGAGTGCGCAGGGATTTTCGGACGTCTTCCGCTTTGTAATCGATCGCAGAATCGAACCCCAGGTCTTTGACGAGGTATTGACATTTTTTTTCGTCGCCCGCGATTCCGACAACACGGCAACCTTTTATTTTTGCGATTTGTCCCACGACCATGCCGACCGCTCCGGCGGCAGCTGAAACCACCACCGTTTCGCCCGCTTTGGCCTTTCCAACGTCAAGCAGACCGAAATAAGCGGTCATTCCCGGCATACCGAGCGCTCCGAGGTAAACGGGCAGCGGAGCCAGCTTGGGATCGACCTTGTTCAGGCCCTTTCCGTCTCTGATGGCAAACTCCTGCGCGCCGAGAACTCCGTAGACGTAGTCGCCCACTGCAAAGCCCGGATTCTTCGAGCGGACGACGCGGCCCAGCGCAAGCGCGCGCATCACTTCGCCGATCTTGATAGCCGGAACGTAGGATTTTCCTTCGTTCATCCAACCGCGCATGGCGGGATCGAGTGATAGATAGAGGATCTTGACGAGCAGCTCGCCGTCGGCGGGATCAGAAACCGGTTCGGATACATAATTCCAGTCGGAGCGCTTGGGCATGCCGATGGGTCGGGCAGCCAGCGTGAACTTGTGATTCAGTTCGGTCATTGCGAAATCCTCCGTAGGCGAAGGCACAGAAACGCAGGTCAACTCAAGTCAGACCAACTCACACCACAACTCGCAGCACCCTCAACGCGACAGGCCAGTCAGGCGCGGCAATTGTGATAGTCGCATACACATGAAAGTTACTAACGCCCCAGCATTGTATATAATCGGCGCCACCATGCCAAACGACGAAACTATCTATCAGGTTGTGGATCATATCGCGACAGTTACCCTGAATCGCCCGGATAAGTTAAACGCCTGGACCGCGGTGATGGAACGGGAAGTGCGAGCCGCTTTCGAGGAAGCCGAACGCGATGACCATGTCCGCGTAATAGTTCTGACTGGCGCGGGACGTGGATTTTGCGCCGGAGCGGATATGTCACTTCTGAGCAGCGTCGCCGAGCAGGGTCTCGACGAGGCACAACGAGCCTACGCGGTGCAGAACTCCGGCAATCCTGGCGCGGCCGGAACTCGAGTGGATTTCCAAAAAAAATATTCCTACTTTCCGGCGATTCAGAAACCGGTGATTGCCGCCATCAACGGGCCGGTGGTAGGACTGGGATTGGTGATCGCTTTGTATTGCGATATCCGGTTTGCGTCGAAAGATGCAAAATTCAGCACCGCTTTTGCCGGGCGCGGCCTGATCGCCGAATATGGGCTGGCCTGGATGTTGCCGCGATTAATAGGACACGCCAATGCGCTCGATCTTCTTTTTGCCGCGCGGATAGTGGATTCGGCGGAAGCTTTTCGGATGGGGCTGGCCAATCAGGTGTTCGCGCAGGAAGGATTCCTGGACAAGGTTTATGAATACGCGAAGGATCTGGCAGCGAATGTCAGCCCGCGTTCCACTCGGGTGATCAAGAAGCAGGTCTACGAAGCGATGTTCCAGTCGTTGGGCGAGGCATTCACATCGGCCGAACATGAAATGCTGGAAAGCCTGAAATCCCAAGATTTCAAGGAAGGCGTGGCGCACTTCCTGCAGAAGCGCCCTGCGGCGTTTACAGGAAAATAGGCAGATCATGAGCTTTGAACTCAACGAGAAAACCAAAGTGCTGCAGCGCCGCCTGCAGACATTCATGGACGAGCACATCTATCCGAACGAAAGGCGATTCCATGAAGAGGTTGAAAAGGATCGCTGGAAGCCGACGAAGGTCATCGAAGGATTAAAAGTCAAAGCACGCGCAGCTGGTTTGTGGAACCTGTTTCTTCCCGATGATGAGCAGGGCGCGGGGCTGGCGAATTTGGAATATGCGCCGCTATGCGAAATCATGGGGCGGAGCCACATCGCTCCGGAGGTTTTTAATTGCTCGGCACCAGATACGGGAAACATGGAGGTTCTGGCGCGTTACGGAACGGCCGAGCAGAAAGAAAAATGGCTGGTGCCATTGCTGGCGGGAGAAATTCGATCGTGTTTCTCGATGACGGAACCTGAGGTGGCTTCGTCGGACGCGACGAACATCGGCGCGAGCATTGTGAGAGACGGGCAGGAGTACGTCATTAATGGCCGGAAATGGTGGTCGTCGGGCGCAGGCGATCCGCGGTGCAAGATTTCGATATTTATGGGAAAAACCGACCCTTCGGCGCCAGCGCACAAACAGCAATCGATGGTGCTGGTGCCCATGAATGCGCCGGGACTGAAAATTGCGCGCATGCTTACGGTGTTTGGTTACGATCACGCGCCGCACGGGCATGGCGAAATCACTTTCGAGAATGTCCGGGTTCCGGTATCGAATATGCTGCTGGGTGAAGGGCGGGGATTTGAGATCGCGCAGGGCCGCCTGGGACCGGGAAGAATGCACCATTGTATGCGTTGTATTGGCGCTGCGGAGCGCGCGCTGGAAACGATGTGTGCTCGCGTGAAGTCCCGCGTGGCATTCGGGAAGGCTTTGGCGGAACAAGGGACGATTCGCGCGGATATCGCGGCGTCGAGAATGGAGATCGAGCAGGCGCGGCTGTTGACGCTGAAGGCCGCACACATGATGGATACGATGGGAAACAAAGACGCGCGCGCAGAAATCGCGATGATCAAGGTAATTGCACCCAATGTGGCTTTGCGGGTGCTGGACCGGGCCATTCAGGCGCACGGCGGCGCGGGCGTATCACAGGATACTTTTCTAGCGAACGCCTGGGCCATGATTCGAACGTTGCGACTGGCGGACGGACCGGACGAAGTGCACATCGAATCCATCGCGAAGCTGGAACTTGCGAAACCGTTCGAAAGATAAATCCGGCTCGGCGGATTCCGATTTGCGCAAGAATTAATTCAGAGATCGCGGAACGGAGAATGCGGGAGGACACATGGCACAAGCAGCGCAAGATGCGACACGGATCCCAGGACCTCCGCAATTTGCGACAGCCGCGGAAGAGCGCAAGCACCGGAAACAGCGGCTGGCGGGGGCGTTCCGGCTGTTTGCGAAATTTGGATTTGACGAAGGCGTAGCGGGGCACATCACAGCGCGTGACCCGGAGAAGCTGGATCATTTCTGGGTGAATCCCTTTGGCATGCACTTCGGGCAAATCCGTGCTTCTGATTTGATTTTGGTGAATCATCGCGGCGAAGTAGTTGAAGGAAAATACTCGGTGAACGGAGCGGCGTTCGCGATCCATTCACAAGTGCATGTGGCGCGGCCTGAGGTGGTCGCGGCGGCACATGCCCATTCCATGTATGGAAAATCATGGGCGACGCTGGGGAGATTGCTCGATCCGATCACGCAAGATGCCTGTGCGTTCTATGAAGATCACGGGTTGTTCGCGGACTTCACCGGCGTGGTCTATGAAACGTCCGAAGGAGAACGCATTGCAAAAGCGCTCGGAACGAGCAAGGCCGCGATTTTGCGCAATCACGGACTCCTTACGGTCGGACATAACGTGGACGAGGCGGCGTGGTGGTTCATTACCATGGACCGCAGTTGCCATGCGCAGTTACTGGCGGAGGCTGCGGGCAAACCGATAAAAATCGAGCACGAGCACGCTCTGGCGACGCGAGCCCAGATAGGAAATCCGATGGCGGGTTGGTTTCAATTTCAGCCCCTGTTCGCGCAAATCGTGCGGGAGCAACCGGATTTGTTGGACTAACTGGACGCGCCGGAGAAATGCAGTGGCCCCAACCGTGATTACATCCGTTACTGATCTGAAAGATTTTGTGGGCCGGGAAATCGCAGTTAGCGACTGGCTTACGATAACGCAGGAGCGAATCAATTCGTTCGCGGAAGCTACGGAAGACCGCCAGTGGATTCACATCGATACGGAACGCGCCGAACGAGAATCACCATTCAAGGGCACGATTGCGCACGGATTCCTCACGCTTTCGCTACTCGCACATTTCATGCAGCAAGCGATCAAGATACAGGGTGGCCTGCGGATGGCCGTGAACTATGGCTTGAATCGCGTGCGGTTTACTGCGCCGGTGCGTAGCGGCGCGCGGATTCGGGCGCGAATTGTGCTGCTATTCTTAAAAAATATAACGGAAGATGCGGTCGAAGTGATTTATGCGGTCACTATCGAGCGCGAAGGCTCGGAAAAGCCATGCTGCGTGGCGGAATCGATCGTTCGCTACTATAGCTGAGGCGCGCCGCTAAATGTTTCCGGTTTGCGCGCAGTGCAGCGAGGCGCGCAGCAGGATCTGTATCAGGGTCGGCATCGAGGCGAAGCGCTGGTCCTTGGTGAGACCTTGGTGGAAGCGGAAGTAAATTTGCTGCACGATCACGGCAAGCTTGAAGCGAGCGAAAGTAAGGTAGAAAGCGATGTGCGAAACGTCGCGGCCGGTTGTTCGCGCATAGCGTTCGACAATTTGCGCACGAGTTAAACTGCCCGGAAACGTAGTTGGACCCCAGCGTATGGTTTGTAGATCTTCCGGATCTTCCGGATCGACCCAGTAGGCGAGAGCCGTCCCGAGATCGGTGAGCGGATCGCCGATGGTGGCCATTTCCCAATCGAGCAGGCCAATGATTTGCGCAATGTCGTTTGGGTCCAGAACGGCATTGTCATATTTGTAGTCGTTGTGCACCAGCGTGGCGGCTGGCGATGGCGGAATATGCTGGGCCATCCATTCGGCGACGTTTTGGGCCTCCGGATATTCGTGCGTTTGCGAATCGACATAGCGTTGCGTCCATCCGCGCACCTGGCGCTCGAGATAGCCCTCCGGTTTTCCGATGTCACCCAAGCCAATTCGTTCGTAATTCAGTTCATGCAAGAAGGCGAGATTATCCACAAACGATTCGCTCAAGCGCCGGACAGCGGCAGGAGGAAATTGCAATCCCGCGGGTGGATTTCGACGCAAAATAATTCCATGGATGGGGTTCATGACATAAAAGGGCGCGCCGAGGACCGAGAGGTCGTCGCAAAACAGCAGAACCTTCGGGGCCGGAGGATACCAGGCATGCAATTTGGAGAGGACGCGAAATTCGCGACCCATGTCATGCGCAGATTTCACTTTGCTGCCGAAGGGGGGACGACGCAGCACGAGTTGCTTGGTGCCGAGGTGAATTGAGTACGTTAAATTCGAATGTCCGCTGGGAAATTGCTGGATGTCAATTGGGCCGGTCTCACCAAGAAAATGGCTGCGGAGAAATGGTTCTAGTTGAGCGACATCGAGTTCTTCGCCGGGCCGGACGGCGGAGGGGTGATCTTGAAAATCGGCCATTCGATCTCCTTGGTGTCAAGCGCGATCCACGTTCAAATCAGCGAAGGCTTTGCCCTCGTCGGCAAGTCTTTTGAGCAGCGGCGCAGGTTCCCATAATTCGCCGTGATGCTGCTGAAATTCGAGAACGCGATCGTAGACTTTTTTCAGGCCGACCGTATCCGCATACCACATCGGGCCGCCGCGGTACGCGGGAAAACCGTAGCCATTGAGATAAATGATGTCAATGTCGACCGCGCGCAATGCGAATCCATCTGCCAGGATGCGCGCGCCTTCGTTGACGAGCGCGTAAATGCAACGATCCACGATTTCCGGATCCGAAATCGGCCGCTGCGATATTCCGGCCGCGGTCGTCCATTCCTTCAATAATTTGCCAACTTGCGGGTCGAGCGAGGCGTGGCGCTTATCGTCATACTTGTACCAACCCGCGCCGGTCTTCTGGCCGAAGCGGCCGAGTTCACAAAGATTATCTTCGGCAAACGGCTGACGCACGCCCGGTTTTTCGAGATGTTTGTATTCCTTCCGAATGCGCCAGCCGACGTCGAGTCCGGCGAGGTCGCCGGTGGCGAGCGGTCCCATCGCCATTCCGAAATCGTAGAGGGCTTTGTCGATGGCGTCGATGCTGGCGCCTTCTTCGACGAGGAACTGGGCCTCGCGGCGATATGGCCCGAACATGCGATTTCCGACGAAGCCGCGGCAATTTCCAACAAGTACGCCAATCTTGCCGATCTTTTTCGAAAGTTGCATGCAGGTGGCGATCACGGCTTTTCCGGTTTTCTCGCCGCGCACGATTTCGAGCAAACGCATTACGTTAGCCGGGCTAAAGAAGTGCGTACCGATGACGGAGTCCGGACGCGAGGTCGTTGCAGCAATTTCGTCGATGCTCAGGGTAGAAGTGTTCGAAGCGAGGATCGCTCCTGGCTTGCAGATACGATCGAGCTGGCTGAAAACTTCTTTTTTTAGCGCCATTCCTTCGAATACGGCTTCGATGACCATATCAACGCCAGAAAAGCCGTCGAAACTGAGGGTGGGCTCGATACGCTGGAGGCACTCATCGACAAACTGCTGCGTGAAGCGGCCTTTTGTTAAGGAATTGGAGTAATTCTTCTGAATTGTGGCCATGCCGCGATCGAGCGCGGCTTGATCCGCTTCTTTCAATAGCACCGGGATACCGGCATTTGCGAAAACCATGGCGATGCCGCCGCCCATGGTTCCGGCGCCGACCACCGCGATGCGATTGACCGGGATAATCGGAGTATCTTTCGGAATGTCCGGAATTTTCGCGACTTCGCGTTCGCCAAAGAACACGTGAATGAGCGCTTTGGACTGATCCGAAAAAAGACACTTGGCAAAGAGCTCCTGTTCGAGTTTGCAGCCTTCCTCGAAAGACAATTTCGTCGCTGCTTCGATTACATCGATGGCTGCGAGCGGTGCCAGCAGGCCGCGCTGCTTCTTGCGGACGTTTTCGCGAGCGGCGGCGAAAATGGGCGCGTTTTGTTCCGGAGTACCGAGCTTTTCTTTTCGGTCACGAGTCTTTGGCGCGGGCTCCGCGGCAATCTCGCGGGCAAAAGCGATGGCTCCAGAGAGAAGATCTCCGTCGATCAATTTATCGATGATGCCGAGCGACAGCGCTTTATCGGCCGCGACAGGCTTGCCGTCTGTACACATTTCCACGGCTGCGGCGACGCCTGCCAAGCGGGGGAGGCGCTGCGTGCCGCCTGCTCCGGGAATGATGCCGAGTTTTACCTCGGGCTGGCCGACCTGCGCGGAGGGTGCGGCAACGCGATAATGCCCAGCCATAGCGAGTTCGAGGCCGCCACCAAATGCGGTACCGTGAATTGCGACGACGATGGGCTTCGTGCAATTTTCCACGCGCAACAGAAACGGCAACATTCCCGCGCCGCGCGGCGCGTGGCCCGAAACCATCTTGCCAAATTCCTTGATGTCCGCGCCCGCTACGAAGGTGCAGCCACCTCCGATCAGCACAGCCGCGTGGATTTCCGCGTCGTTGTTGATGCGGTCGATCGATTCCGAAATACCTTCGGGCACGCCCGGACTGAGGGCGTTCACGGGCGGATTATTGATGGTGATGATTGCGATTCCGTGGTTCGTGGTGAATTGGACCAGGTCATTCATGTCATAGGCTCGCTTTGGTAAGTTTCTACTTTACGCAGTCTTTGCGGAAATCGCTTCGTTATCGATGGCTTGCCGCGCGATGCGTTCACGATGAAAAGTCGAATCGCCGAATGCAGTTTCGGAAGCTTTGGCGCGGCGGTAAAAAAGGTGCATATCGTTCTCCCAGGTAAAGCCCATTCCGCCGTGGACTTGAATGCCGCGATTGCCGACGGTGCGGGCTGCGTCGCCGGCGTACGCCTTGGCGATGGAAACTGCTACGGATGCTTCGGGCACATTCTCTTCGAGCGCCCACGCTGCGTAATAAGCGGCCGAGCGGGAGCTTTCGGTTTCGAGGTACATATCGGCGCATTGGTGCTGCACAGCCTGAAACATGCCAATAGGCTTGCCAAATTGTTTTCGTGTTTTCGCATATTCGACGGTGAGGTCGAGCGTGCGTTGCATTCCACCGACCATTTCGCCCACGAGGGCTGCAGTAGCAATGTCGAACGCCGCCGGCAGATTAGCAACGTCGCCAATTCGTTCGGCCGGAGTGTTATCGAATTTGATAGCGTAAATTTTTCGGGTCATATCCATTCCGGCCATGGGAATGATGTTCATGCCGCTGGCGTTGGCGTTGACCGCGTAAATCGCATCGTTCGCGACAACCAAAATGAAAGTCGCGGCCGCCGCGTCGGTCACAAAAAGTTTTTCACCGGAAATCTTCGAGCCGGCAACGGATATTTTCAAGTCCGCCAAATTCCAATCCGCGCCGGCCTCGAGTATCGCGACAGTCGCGCGCGCGTTCCCCTCGCAGATGGGCTCAAGGTATTTCTTTTTGTGCTGCGGGCTGGCTACGGCGTTGAGCAAGGCGCCAGCGAGAACGACGGTCGAGAAGAACGGCCCCGGGAGCAAGGCGCGACCGGCCTCTTCCATGAGCAAGATTAGTTCGACTATACCCAGCGCCAGCCCGCCAAATTCTTCCGGGAAAATAATTCCGGTATACCCTTGCTCGGCCAATTTTGCCCAGAGCTTTTCATCGTAGGCTGTCGCGGTTTCCATGAGGCGGCGTACTTCGCTGATGGGACATTCGCCCGCGAAAAATTTGCGCGCGCTGTCTCTCAAGATTTCCTGACTCTCACTTAGTCCAAATTCCATGGCAACGATTCCCCTGAACGAAAATGACGAGTTCCATCAATAGCTTCTGGGCAGTCCCAGAACAAAATGCCCAATGATGTTGCGCTGCACTTCGGATGTGCCGGCCTCGATGGTGTTGCCGCGCGTACGCAAATAGCCGTAGGACCACGCGCCTTTATCGACGGCGTAGGGATCGTTGCCGAGGAGCTGGCCGTAGGGGCCGAATATTTCCTGAGCGATCTGCTGGATACGCTGGTTCAATTCGCTCCAGAAAAGCTTCTGGATCGAACCTTCGGGACCCGGAACGCCAGTCGCTCTCATGCGGCTGAAAGCGCGCATCTGATTCAGGCGCATGATTTCGATTTCGGCATAGGCCTGCGCCAGCTTTTGACGGACGAGCGGATCTTGCGAGGCCGGCTTGCCGTTTCGTTGGAATGTCTTGGAAAGTTCGATGAGCCGGCTCATGTGGCTCTTGAAGATCAAGTGGAGACGCGCGCCGTAGGAGCCTCGTTCGTACATGAGAGTGCTAATCGCGACATTCCAGCCATCGTTCACTTTGCCGAGGACATTTTCTTTCGGAACGCGGACGTCGCGGAAGAAGATTTCGTTGAATTCACTCTCGCCCGTCATCTGTTTCAGGGGTCGCACGTCGACGCCGGGCGTTTTCATGTCGACGAGGAGCACAGTGAGCCCCTTGTGCTTCGCCGCAGCAGAATCGGTACGCGTAACAACTTCGCACCAATCGCCGATCCAACCGTAGCTGGTCCAAACTTTCTGGCCGTTGACGATGTAATGGCCGCCGTCGAGGCGCGCTTCGGTTTGCAGGTTAGCGAGATCGGAGCCAGCATTCGGCTCGGAAAACCCCTGGCACCAGATTTCTTCGGCGCTCAGAATTTTGCGCACGAAGCGTTTCTTTTGCGCTTCGGTGCCGTAGGCAATGATCGTAGGACCGATGAGGCCAAGGCCCAGCGAATTGGCCATGGCAGGCGCCTCAGCCAGCGCCATTTCTTCCCAGAAAAT
>Ga0182024_10022100_pt1 | contig 11490 bp, 13 predicted proteins | sample P32metaG_FD_120480 | JGI IMG/M metagenome (GOLD analysis project Ga0182024, IMG submission 120480) | Permafrost microbial communities from Stordalen Mire, Sweden - P3-2 metaG (Illumina Assembly) | ecosystem: Environmental > Terrestrial > Soil > Wetlands > Permafrost | place: Sweden: Stordalen... | reverse complement strand
GGCGTGGGCGATGGCGGGCAGGGCGATGGCGGCGGCGGCCAAGACGGCGGGGATGAGGGCCAGGAAGACGAGACGCCAGCTGAGGTCCTCGGCCACCACCCCGGCCACGGCCGGGCCGACCACGCCGGGGATGACCCAGGCGGTGGACATGGCCGCGTAGGCCCGGGGCCGCAGGGGGGCGGGGTAGCCCCGGCCGACGAGGACGTTCAGGGCCACCACGAGGACGCCGGCGCCGACGCCCTGCACGACGCGCCCGACGACCAGCACGAGCATGGTGGGGGCGGTGCCGTCGACGAGAAGTCCGACGGAGAAGAGGACGGCGGCCACGAGAGTGGGCCGCAGCATCCCGATGCGGTCGACGAGCGGGCCGGCCACCACGATGCCGACCAGCTGGGCCAGCATGAAGGCGCTGAAGGCCCAGCCGTAGAGGCGGATGCCGCCCAGATGGCGCACCACGACGGGGAGGACGGTGGCCACGGCGATGGCCTCGAAGGCGATGAAGGAGACGACGAGCACCATGCCGAGCGTGAGTCGCCGGTAGCCGGGGCCCAGAATCGAATGGCCCGGCGCCGTCGTCATTGCTCCATGGTGACCGACGCCGGGAGGGTCCCGTGGCCCGTCGGCCGGCCGGCCCCGGTCAGGGGCGACGGGTCATCCCCGGTGGATCAGATTGAACTTCGAGCTGACGACGGGATCGCCGGTGGCGGCGTCCTTCCAGACGGTCTCGGTGACGATGAAGGTCATGGTCCGGCCCTTGGACTCCTTGGCATAGGCGTCCACCACCGTGCCCTCGCCCTCGAGGACGTCGCCCACGAAGACGGGCCGGTGATAGGTGAACTCCTGCTCGCCGTGGAGGATGAGCCCGCCGCCGGCCATGAGGGGCCCGATGACCTCGCCCATGGCGTTGGCCGGTTTGTCGCCCGGCTGGACCTCGGAGAACTCACCCCACGCCTGCATCACGAAGGGCCAGGTGGGCGGGGCCGGGATGGCGTCGAAGCCGGCTTCTCGGGCGGCCCGGGGATCGCGGTAGACGGGGTTTTTGTCGCAGACGGCGATGGCGAAGTTGGACACGGGGCCGCGCTCGACGACCACCTTCGACTTGCTCATCGGCTTTCCGATCAGCTTCTTCAGGTCGTCGTCGGACATCGTCTCTCCTCCGCGGCTGGGCCACCGTCTTTGCTGAGCGGCGGCCGAGGTCCTGTTCAGCGAGACACCGTAGCGGGGGGTGCCGTTTCGGGGCGAAACGTTCTTGTGACCGATGCGGGAGCGGACCCGACGCTTTAACGCAGCAGTCCGGTGGCCAAGGCCCGGAAGGCCTTGCCCCGGTGCGACAGCGCGCTCTTCTCGGCCAGGGACATCTCGGCGTAGGTCCGGCCGTCACCGCCGTCGGGGACGAAGACGGGGTCGTACCCGAACCCGCCGCTCCCCCGCCGCTCGGTGGCGATGACCCCCTCGACCACCCCGTGGGCCACGATGTCGCCCCGGTCGGGGAAGCAGGCGATGGCCACGGTCCGAAAGCGGGCCCGGCGCCCGTCGTCGCCGGTCGCCCCCACCGAGGCCAGTTCGGTGAGGAGCTTGTCGACGTTGTCGGCGTAGCTGGCCGTCTCACCGGCGAAACGGGCCGAGTACACACCGGGGGCACCACCCAAGGCGTCGACCTCCAGTCCGGTGTCGTCGGCGATGGCCGCCAGGCCGGTGGCATTGACGAGCGCATGGCCCTTCAAGCGGGCGTTCTCCTCCAGGGTGTCGCCCGTCTCCTCGACCTCGGGAAACCCCGGGGGGCGGGGTCGCAGCTCGATGGCGTCGGCGGCGGTGTCGGCCACGATGGCCACGATCTCCCTGGCCTTGTCGGGGTTGGCCGTGGCCAGGACCATCCTCAGCCGATCGGTGCCGGGGGGGCCGGACCGCTGTCCGTTGCCGGCGCCCGCCTCGGTCACCGCGGCACCGCCGCCCCGCTCATCGTGGTGCGGGGGCCTCGGCCAGCACGGCCTGTTGGTCGTCGAGGAGGGTGGCGATCCCGTGTTCGGCCAGAGCCAACAGCTCGTCGAGCTCGCTACGCGAGAAGGGCATGCCCTCGGCCGTGCCCTGCACCTCGATGAAGCGGCCCGATCCGGTCATGACCACGTTCATGTCGACCTCGGCCCTCGAGTCCTCGGAGTAGTCGAGGTCGAGAAGACAGGCGGCGTCGACGATCCCCACCGACACCGCCGCGCAGGCGTCGCCGAGGGGTTGGCGCGACAGCTGTCCTTTCTGCATGAGCCGGGTGAAGCAGTCGTGCAGGGCCACATAGGCACCGCAGATCGACGCCGTCCGGGTGCCACCGTCGGCCTGGAGCACGTCGCAGTCCACCGTCACCTGCAGCTCGCCCATGGCCACGACGTCGGTGACGGCCCGCAGCGACCGGCCGATCAGGCGCTGGATCTCCTGGGTCCGCCCCGACTGCTTGCCCTTGGCCGCCTCCCGCCCGATGCGCTCGGCCGAGGAGCCGGGCAGAAGCGAGTACTCGGCCGTGACCCAGCCCTTGCCGCTGCCCCGCATCCACGGCGGCACCCGCTCTTCGACCGACGCCGTGCACAGGACCTTGGTCTTACCCATCGAGACGAGGACCGATCCGGGGGCGAACTCGGTGAAGTCGCGGACGAAGCCCACCGGCCGCAGGTCCTCCACTCCCCGCCCGTCCTTGCGCTTGGCCCGGGGGTCCGACGCCGCGCTCACAACGAGTACCCCCGGCCGACGGCGGCCTGGGACAGCGGCCCCCCGAAAGCCTCGACCGCTTCGGCGCGCACGGCGGCGGCCGCAATGGTGGGCCAACGGTGGGTCAGGACCAACCGTTTCGCCCCCGCCGCCTTGGCTGTGGATCCGGCCTGCCTCGCGCTCATGTGCTGCGCCGTCCCTTCGTGGTCCATCGTGTAGGTGGCCTCGCACAGGGCGAGGTCGAGAGCGGTCCCGAGGGTCTCCAGTGACCAACCGGGCCCGGAATCGGCAGAGTAGCCGAGGGTGGCCCCGTCACCTTCGAGCCGCACGGCCAAGGTGACCGGTCCGTGATCGGTGCGTGAAAAAGTGAGCCGCACACCACCGACGGACCTACCATCGCCGTCGCCCACGGTCTGCCAGGCGAGGATCCCGTCGGTCTGCTTCCCGAGACCCTCCTCGATGCCCGGCGCCGCCAGGACCGGCACAGGATCACGGTGCCAATCGAGCGTGTGCTTGGCCGCCGTCACGAAACCGGACAGATCGCTCCAGTGGTCGGTGTGCTCGTGGGAGAGGACGATGGCGTCGAGGGCGCGCGGATCACAGAAGCGCTGCAGGTTGGCGAACGTCCCCGGACCGGCGTCGAGCCACACGGTCGTCCCCGAAGTCCACGACCGCACCAGGTACCCGCTGGCCGCTCCCCCGGCGCCGGCGTGACTGCCGTCGCAGCCGAGGACGGTGAGCGTCAGCACTCAGCGCGTCACCGTCATCTGGGTGCCGCTGTCATCGGGTCCCTCGTCGGCCACCGGTTCGGGCACCGACCACCAGACCGGTCCGACATCACCGAGCTCGGCGCCGAACAGCCGGCTCCCCACGCGGCGGAACCAGTCGACATCGCCCGACGAGTAGAAGCGCGCCGACCCCGTACCGGCGCCGGTGCGACCGAGGTGCTCGGCCTCGAGCGTGGCCCGCACGTCGAAGGCGGTCTCGTCGGCCGAGGACACGAGGACGACACCGCGGCCCACGGCATCGGCGATGGTCCGGGCCAGGAAGGGGTAGTGGGTACAGCCGAGCAGCAGCGTGTCGATCCCGGCGTCGCGCACCGGCGCCAGCAACCGCTCGGCCAACACGACGACCTGGTCCGAGAGCGTGTCACCGCGCTCGACGAATTCGACGAACCCCGGACAGGCGGCGCAGCTGAGCTCGAGGGGCACCGGCAGGGCGGCGATGGCCCGCTGATAGGCGCCCGATGAGATCGTCCCCACCGTGCCGATGACCCCCACCCGCCGGTTGCGCGTGGCTTTGGCCACCGAACGCACCCCGGGATCGATGACCCCGATGACCGGGACGGGAAGGAGACGGCGAAGGGCGTCGAGCCCGGAGGCAGCGGCCGTGTTGCACGCCACCACCACCATCTTCACGTCGTGTTCGTCCACCAAGAAGCGCCCGATCTGCGCCGCGTAGGACCGCACCTCGGACAGCGGCCGCGGCCCGTAGGGGTAACGGCCGGTGTCGCCCACGTAGATCAGGTGCTCGCGGGGGGCGAGGTCGATCAGGGCCCGGGCCACGCTCAGGCCGCCGAACCCGCTGTCGAACATCCCGATGGGACGGTCGTCGAGCGCCACATCGACGACGGGCAGATGGCTGTCGTCCACGGGCCTCAGGCTATTCCTCACCCGAGCGGGAGCTGGGGAGCGACCTCGAGAGAGGGCTTCCCCGTCTTACGGGCCCCGGCCGGGAAGACCTGGCCGGGGAGAAAGGATCGCACCCGGTGATCCCCGGGCCGGCCGCCGAGGACCTCGACGGACTCGGCCCCGTTCTGCTCATTGCGCACATAGGCCCGGAAGGTCCAGGTGGCGCTGCGCAGCGCCGGGCCCTCGATCTCGACCGGGTCCCCCGGCCGCAGCCCGCTCCAGGACTCGCTGCGGTGCAGATGATCGGGGAGCGCCTGCACGGTCCGCTTGCGGCGTTTGGTCACCATCAGAAGTAGATGGTGTGGCGGGCCCGCTCCGTCACGACGTCGATGTCATCGGTCCAGGCGCCGGTCGACAGGTACTTCCATCCGCCGTCGGCCGACACCACCACGATCACGCCCGTGTCGATGGTCCCCGCGCACTTCACCGCACCGGCGATGGCGGCACCGGTCGAGATCCCGGCGAACACGCCGACCTCGGCCAGGCGACGCGTCCAGATGATCGACTGCTTGGGATCGACGATGGTCTTGCGGTCGAGCAGATCGGGACCACCGAGCTCGGTGAAGATGGGCGGTATGTAGCCGTCGTCGAGGTTGCGCAGTCCGTCCACCATCTCCCCCGCCGGAGGTTCGACGGCCCAGACGGCAATGTCGGGGTTCTTCTCCTTCAGGAACCTCCCCACACCGAGAAGAGTGCCCGACGTACCGAGCCCGGCCACGAAGTGGGTGATCTCGGGACAGTCCCGCCAGATCTCGGGACCGGTCCCCTCGTAGTGGGCCCGGGGATTGTTCCGGTTGGCGTACTGGTAGAGAAACACCCATTCGGGGTGCTCGGCGTGGACCCGCTCGGCCATCCGCACCGCCCCGTTGGAACCCTCCGACCCCGGTGACTCGATGATCTCCGCTCCCCACACGGCCAGCAACTGTCGCCGTTCGATGGAGACGTTGGAGGGCAGCACCACCTTCAGCGTGTAGCCCTTCAACCGGGCCACCAGGGCCAGCCCGATCCCCGTGTTCCCCGAGGAGGGTTCGAGGAGGATGGCACCCGGGGTGAGAAGGCCGTCCTTCTCGGCCTGTTCCACCATGGCCAGCGCGATCCGGTCCTTCACGGAGCCGCCGGGGTTCTGACCCTCGAGCTTCACGAAGATCTTGACACCGGGGTTGGGGCTCAAGGCGCTGACCTCGACGAGAGGCGTGTCGCCGATCAGGTCGAGGGGGCTCGAGACGCGGGCCACCGGTCGGCGCCTCAGCGCCCGCAGCCACCGGCCACGGCGGGCAGGATGGACACGGTGGCGCCGTCGGGCACCTTGGTGTCGAGTTGCTCCAGGTACCGCACGTCGTCGTCGTCGACATAGACGTTCACGAAGCGGTGCAGCGTCCCGTCCTCGGTGAGGACCTGCCCGGCCATGCCCGGATAATTGGTGACGAGGTCGTTCAGCACCTCGCCGATGGTGGCCCCGTTGGCCGACACCGTGGACTGTCCGCCCGCGTGCGGGCGCAGGACGGTGGGAAGGCGCACTTCGACGGGCACCGCTGTCCTCCTCGTCGCCGGAGGTGGCTGCCCACGAAGATCGCAGCCGCCGGACGGATATGGCGGGGAACGCTCCTGATCCTAACGGGCCCTCTCTGGCCTACGGTGCGGGCTCCACGATCACCGGCTCCTCGTCGATCCGCTCCCCCATGATCCGGTAGGACCGGACCATGGGGTGGGTGTCACGCAGTGATACGAGCACGTAGTGCCAGTCCGGGTCCGGAGCCTGGGCCACGTCGGTGGCTGACGGGTAGGCGTCGGTATGGGTGTGGGAGTGGAACACCCCGATGATGGCCATCCCCTTCGCCTCGGCGTCGCGATCGGCTTGCAGATGCTGCTTGGGATCGACCGTGTACAGCTTGGCCGAGGCGGCCAGGTTGCGGGTCGGGTAGCAGGTGGCCACCGCCCCGGCGGCCAGGTCGCCCCCGAGTAGCCCGCAGGCCTCGTCGGGCAAACCGCTCAGGCAGTGGGCCACCATCTGCGTGTACACCTGGGCGGGAAGGCGCAACATTTGGCGCACGCTACCGGGATCAGGGGTGGGAGGCGGTACCGTTCGCCTCATGGCCGCTGCCAAAGGACCTGGTCGTCGCGGGCACAAGACGGCGACCCCGAGTGCCGAGGCCGACCGGATCAAGACGGTCGCCCGCAACCGACGCGCCCGCCACGACTACGACATCCTGGAGACCTTCGAGTGCGGCATCGCCCTCCAGGGCAGCGAGGTGAAATCGCTGCGCGCCGGACGCGTCACCCTGGCCGACGCCTACGCCCGGGTGGAAGAGGGCGAAGCGTGGCTCCTCGGCGTCCACATCCCCCCCTATGTCCACGCCGCCGGCTTCGGGGCCCATGATCCCGAACGGCGGCGCAAGCTTCTGCTCCACCGCAAGGAGATCGACGAGCTGATGGGCAAGACCCAGCAACAGGCCCTCACCCTCGTGCCCCTCTCCATCTACTTCAAAGACGGACGGGCCAAGGTCGAACTGGCCCTGGCCCGGGGACGGCGCCTCTACGACAAGCGCCACGCCATCGCCGAGCGCGACATGGACCGGGAAGCCGCACGCGAGGCGTCGCGCGCCGCGGGCAAGAGCGTCGGTCGTGGCGCCAGTCGCGAACGCGACGACTGACCGACGGGCGGCGCCACCGGGTGGCGCGCCTGGTCACGCGACCCGATCACCGAACTGGCCTTATGAGTACTCTTTGGCGAAGTCGGCGGTGAGCCAGGACTCCGGCGTCATCCTGATGACGCAGTTGCCCGCCGCGCTCTCGGCCGTGGCGGCGAGGTAGAGATCCCCGAACTCCTGTCCGAGGTACCGGTGGGCGACGTCCCTCGCTTCGTCGGCCGCCACCGGAGCCTCCGTGGCTGTCACCGGTCCCTCGACGCTCACGTATTTGTACGGTGCCGCCTCCGACTGGGCGCACAGGCTGAAACGACCGGCAGCGGCAATGAGCTGCGCCTTGCGGCTCGATGCACCGGTGATGACACTCACGACGCCACCCGGTGCGTAGGCGTACCAAACGGGCACCGCCAACGGACCTCGCCGCTCCTGGGACACGCTCACGACACCGACATGCAGATCGGCCAGGAACGCTTCTCGCTCCCCGACACTCATCGTCACCGACATGATTTCTCCTTGCTGATGCAACGTTTTCGTCGCAACTGATTCTTATTGTTTCTTAGTGCGCCTGGTTGCACACCGTCGCCGTAGCGTTGTCGTATCGGGTCCGGGCATCGGGCGGACATGCCCATCGACCATGGGAAACTACGCCCCATGACCGTCACCGACCACGCATCGCCCGCCTCTCCGGTTCCACCGGCGGGCCCCGCCGCCCGTGCCGTGGACCTCGTCAAGACATACGGCAACGGAGCCACTGTCGTCCATGCCCTCGACGGGGTCACCACCGAGTTCGCCCCCGCCGAGTTCACCGCCATCATGGGTCCGTCGGGCTCGGGCAAGTCGACGCTCATGCACTGCATGGCCGGGCTCGACGTCCCCACCTCCGGCCAGGTCTTCATCGGGGACTACGCCATCGACTCCCTCGATGACTCCGGATTGACGAAGTTGCGACGCGATCGCCTCGGCTTCGTGTTCCAGTCTTTCAACCTCGTCCCCACGCTGACGGCGGCCGAGAACATCACGCTTCCGGCCGACCTGGCCGGGCACAAGGTGGACCCTGAATGGTTCGATTTTCTCGTCGATCAATTGGCCATCAGGGACCGTCTCACCCACCGACCTACCGAGCTCTCCGGTGGTCAACAACAGCGCGTGGCCTGTGCCCGGGCCCTCATCGGCCGGCCCGCCCTCATCTTCGCCGACGAACCGACGGGCAACCTCGACTCGAAATCATCGAGCGAGATGTTGGCTTTCCTGCGCCGAAGTGTGAGCGAGTTCGGCCAGGCCATCGTCATGGTGACCCATGATCCCCGCGGCGCCGCCTATGCCGACCGCGTGCTCTTTCTGGCCGACGGCAAGGTCGTGGGTGAACTGGCCTCGCCGACAGCGGATTCCATTCTGGAGAAGATGAAGCAGTTGGGTACCTGAGATGTGGAAAGCGACACTGAAGGGTCTTCTGGCCCACAAGCTGCGTTTGGTCCTGACCGCCTTGGCCATCGTCCTCGGCGTCATGTTCGTGTCCGGCACCTTCGTCCTCACCGACACGCTGCACAACACCTTCACCACCCTCTTCAAGGGCGTCTACCAGCACGTCGATTTCGAGGTACGGGGGAAAGCTGTCTTCAGCGGTCCGGCCGGCACGGCCGTGCGCAATCCCATCCCCCAGTCCATCGCCCAGACCGTCGGCCGCGTGCCGGGCGTCGAGGACGCTGTGGGCTCGGTCCAGGGCTATGCCCAGCTCGTGGCCCCGAACGGCAAGGCGGTGAACACGTCGGGGGCACCCACGATCGCCCTGTCATTCAATCCCGTGGCGCAGATGTCGGCTCTTCACATCAGCAGCGGATCGGCGCCGACGACATCGAAGGACGTGGTCATCGACGCCGCCACGGCAACGAAGTACCACTTTCACATCGGTCAGCAGGTCCGCGTCCTGCTGACCGGTCCCCCCCAGACGTTCACCCTGTCGGGCATCGTGCGTTTCGGGACGTTGAACAACCTGGCCGGCGCCACCATTGCCGCCTTCGACCTACCGACGGCCCAGAAGATCTTCGATCGCGTCGGCCAGTACGGGGTTATCGACGTCCTGGCCAAGCCGGGGGTCAACACGACCCAGCTCCAACGGGCCATCGCCAAGGTCCTTCCGCATAATGTCGAGGTCGTCAGCGGTCAGACGGTGGCCAACGAGGCGACCAGTTCGATCAACCAGGCGTTGGGATTCTTCTCGACGGCTCTCCTCGTCTTCGCCTTCATCTCTCTGTTCGTCGGGGGTTTCACCATCTTCAACACCTTCTCCATCATCGTCGGCCAGCGCACGCGCGAGCTGGCGCTGCTGCGGATCCTGGGCGCCAGCCGACGGCAGATCTTCCGGTCGGTGCTGGCCGAAGCGGGCATCGTCGGACTACTGGCCTCCATCGTCGGACTGGCCCTGGGGGTGCTGGCGGCCGCCGGCCTCGAAGCCCTCCTGAACGGTTTCGGGATCACCCTCCCCTCCGGGGGGCTCGTGTTCGAGCCCCGGACGATCATCGTGGGTCTCATCGTCGGGATCGGCGTCACCGTCGTCTCCGCCATCAGCCCGGCCCGACGGGCCGTGCGCATTGCCCCCGTGGCCGCTCTGTCCGAACACGATGTCGGCGGCACCGAATCGTCGCGGCGCCGCATCGTGGCCGGTAGCGCGCTCGCCGTCCTCGGCGTGACGGGGCTGACCATCGGTCTCACGGCACCCGCCATTCAGCTCGTCGGACTCGGTGCCGTCGGCGTCTTCATCGGCATCGGCATGCTCGCTCCCCTGGTGGCCCGCCCGATGGCGAGCGTCATCGGGCGCCCGCTGGCGGGATTGCTCGGTATCTCGGGCAAGCTCGGACGGGAGAACTCGATGCGCAGCCCCCGTCGGACGGCGCAGACCGCCGCCGCCCTGCTCGTCGGGCTCGCCCTTGTCTCCACCATCGCCGTCTTCGGGGCGTCGGTATCACGATCGGCCACCAGCAGCGTCGACGAAGCAGTCAGTGCCGATTACATCATCCAGAGTTCGAGCGGCGGAGGTGGGGGCGGGAGCTTCAGCGCGTCGACAGTGACGGCCGCCCAGCGGGTCCCCGGTGTCACGGCCGTGTCGGCCGTGTACGTCGGTGAGTTCCAGTTCCGTTCCTCACTGGAGACTCTGACCGCCGTCTCGCCCGACCACCTGCCGGAGACGATCATCCTGCGGATGAACAGCGGAACGGGCGCCCCCGCCTTGACCGCCGGACAGCTTCTGGTCGACACCACCACCGCCCACAACGACAATCTCGTGGTCGGCTCGAGCGTCCCCGTCAAGTTCGCCCTGACCGGGAACTCCCGCCTGCGGGTGGGTGGGATCTACAAGCCCAATTCCCTGCTCGGCAGCTACCTGGTGAGCGACCAATTCTACAAGTCCCATTTCGACAACCCACTACCGGTTGCCGTTCTCATCCGCACGGCCACCGGGGCGAGCGCAGCGGGTAAGGCAACCATCGTGGCCGGGTTGAAGGCCTATCCCAACCTCACAATCCAGACCCAGGCCGAATTCAAGGCCAGTCAGCAGAAGATGGTGAACCAGCTTCTCGGTCTCGTCTATGTGCTGCTGGCGCTGGCCGTGGTCATCGCTCTCATCGGCATCGTCAACACCCTCATGCTCTCCGTGTTCGAGCGTACGCACGAGATCGGACTGCTCCGGGCCGTCGGCATGCGCCGGCGCCAGGTCCGGGCCATGATCCGCTCGGAAGCGGTCATCCTGTCCGTCTTCGGTGCCCTGATCGGCGTCGTGGTGGGAACGGGGCTCGGTGTCGCCTTCGCCGCCTCTCTCAAGCAGCAGGGCATCACCGACATCGTCGTCCCCGTTCCCAGCTTGATCGTCTTTCTGATCATCGCCGCCCTCCTCGGACTGGTGGCCGCATCGTGGCCCGCCCGCCGGGCGGCGCGACTCGACGTCCTGTCCGCCATCGCCTCACAGTGAGGTCCCGGCCCCGGCCACCACGTGTTCGGGGGAGAGCGCCACGTCCCCGTACGCGAAGACGACCTCGGGGGCGGGGGCCGGCCGAGGTCGTTTTCACTCGACCTCGGGGGCGGGGGAGCCAGCCGAGGTCGCTTTGGTCGACCTCGGGGGGCGGAGGCCAGCCGAGGTCTGTTCCCTGACCTCAGAGCGCAGGATCCGGCTGAGGTCGTTCTTGAAGACACTGTTCCCCGAGAACCGGAGGCGCAAACATGGCCGGCCAATTTTCTACCGGCGACCATTTAGGGTTCTGGCCTGGGACAATGGACCGTCCCCGTCTTGGATCGCTGGGTTCTTCGTGGAGGGGTCTGCGGCCAGACGACCGGTAGACTGAGAGCTCAACCCACAAGGGGGTGATTGGTTTCGACTCTGGTCGTCGATGCGGGAGAAGCGAGCCGTGGTTCCCGGAGCCACGTTAAAGAGCCGGGAAAAAAAACAAATGCCGAGTCTCAACTCGCGCTGG
>Ga0182024_10022099_pt1 | contig 11491 bp, 9 predicted proteins | sample P32metaG_FD_120480 | JGI IMG/M metagenome (GOLD analysis project Ga0182024, IMG submission 120480) | Permafrost microbial communities from Stordalen Mire, Sweden - P3-2 metaG (Illumina Assembly) | ecosystem: Environmental > Terrestrial > Soil > Wetlands > Permafrost | place: Sweden: Stordalen... | reverse complement strand
TTTGGCGACCCTGTGTTGAAGCGGCGCGCCGAGGAGATCACCGATATCGACGGGCGGGTCGCACGCCTCGCCGAGGACATGCATGCCACCTTGAAAGTGGCAAACGGCTTGGGGTTGGCGGCCCCGCAGGTAGGCGTGGGGCGTCGTTTGTTCGTCTACGAGATAGGCGATAGCGGCCCCCGGACGATCGTGAACCCGGTTGTCAGCGATTTCGACGGCGAGTGGGAGTACGAAGAAGGCTGCCTGTCCGTCCCCGGACTGTATTTCCGGATCACCCGTCCTAAGCACGTGCATATCACCGGCTTCGACCTCGACGGCGGGGAGGTCTCGATCGAGGCCGTCGACCTGGAGGCGAGGCTGTACCAGCACGAGCTGGACCACCTTGACGGGCGCCTTCTCCTGGAGCTGTTGGACGACGACCAGCGCAAGGCCGCGATGCGCGAGCTGCGCCAGCGCGCCGAGACAAACGGAGGTCAGCGGGCCCCCTCAGAGTTGTGAGGCTCGCCTTTCTTGGCACCCCCGAGGTGGCGGCCGGCACCCTTCGGGCACTGGTCGCGGCAGGCCATGACGTCCGCCTGGTGGTTACCCGCCCGGACGCCCGACGAGGTCGTGGCGCTGAGGTGACCCCGAGCCCGGTCAAGCTAGCGGCTGAGCAATTGGGCTTGTTGGTGACGCACAAGCCTGGCGACGTGGTCCCCTCCGGCGCCGAGCTCGGGGTCGTCGTCGCCTACGGGAGGCTTGTCAAGCCTGATGTACTGGCTGCGGTCCCCATGGTCAACGTCCACTTTTCTCTCCTGCCACGCTGGCGGGGTGCCGCGCCCGTGGAAAGGGCAATTCTGGCGGGAGACCGCGAAACCGGCGTTTGCCTGATGGAGCTCGAAGAGGGCCTCGATACCGGCCCGGTCTACGCCCGTGCGGCGACCCCGGTCGGGCCCGACGAGACCGCCGAAGAGCTCCGCCATCGCCTCGGCGACATAGGCACCGAACTGCTGCTGAAGAACCTGTCGATTGGGCTCGGGACGCCGGAGCCACAGATAGGCGAGCCAACCTACGCTGCCAAGATCAGCGCCGACGAGCTGCGCCTCGACTTCGGCCAAGCGGCGGAAATCTGCAACCGGGTGGTGCGTGTTGGCAGGGCGTGGACTACCTGGAGGGGAAAGCGCCTGCTCGTTCACAGGGCACGGGTGCTCGGCGAGGAGCGGGAGCTTTTTGCGGGGCAGATCCAGGGGGACAGGGTGGGGACGGCTGGGGGAGCTCTCGAACTTCTCATCGTCCAGCCCGAAGGGAAGCCACCGATGGACGGGGGCGCCTGGGCGAGGGGAGCGCGTCCGCAGCCGGGCGAGCGCCTGGGCGAGTGGGACCGCCCAACGTGACAGCGCGAGTGAGGCTACCCGGGGTAACGGCGCGCGGCGTAGCCATCACAGCCCTGGTGGCGGCCGAGGACGGAGAGCGCGCCAACCTCGTTGTGCCGCGCCTGCTCTCGGCGTCGGGCCTCGACGAACGCGACCGGAGCTTCGTGACCGAGCTCGCCTACGGGACGCTGCGAATGTGCCGGGCATGCGACTGGCTGGTCGGCCAGTTCGCACGGGGGGAGCTCGAACCGGTGGTACGGGCCGCTGCCAGGGCCGGTGCATACCAGCTCGCCTTCATGCGCGTCCCCGCTTACGCGGCGGTTTCGGCGACCGTCTCCGAGGTGCCCCCGCGCGCCAGGTCGCTGCTCAACGCGGTGCTCAGGAGGGTCGCTGCGCTCGTCGAGGCCGGGCCGCTCGTGTGGCCCGATCTCGGTACCAGGCTGAGCTACCCCGACTGGGTGATAAAACGCCTCGGCGAGGACCTGGGCCCGGAGCGGGCCATGGGGGCGCTCGACCAAATGAACACTGCGGCTTCGCAGACGATCCGCGCCGACGGCTACACCCAGGACCTGGGCAGCCAGGCCGTCGCCTCGCACATGGCCGAGCTATTGAGCACCCACCCTGGGGTAGTTCTTGACGTCTGCGCTGCCCCAGGTGGCAAGGCGACGTTGCTGGCCGGGAGCTCCCCGTTGGTTGTCGGCGCCGATGTGGCACCGGCAAGGGCGAGGCAGGTCGCCGGTAACGCCGAGCGGCTCGGGGCACGCAACTTGCCTGTTGTTGTCGCAGATGGCTCCCAGCCTCCCTTTCGGGCCGCCCGCTTTGCCGGTGTCCTCGTCGACGCACCCTGCAGCGGGCTGGGTGCGTTACGCCGCCGGCCGGACGCCCGCTGGCGGGTCAGGCCCGAGGATGTCGGCCGGTTGGCAGCCCTCCAGCGCAGGCTGTTGGGCTCGGTTGCAGGGCTTGTCGAGCCCGGCGGCGTGCTCGTGTACAGCGTCTGCACGCTCACGCGGGCCGAGACCGAGGATGTCAGCAGCTGGTTGGCCCGCGAGCTTGGCTCGGGCTGGGAGGTCTTGGGGCCGCCCCGTGCGCCGTGGGAGCCTTACGGCGAAGGAGCCATCCTGCTCCCACAATCCGCGGGGACCGACGGCATGTACCTGTCGGCGTACCGGCGCCTGGCTGCATAGCCCATTGGGCGTCTCATCGCGTGGAGCCCCGCTGCGCGTACTAGGTTCGGCGCCGGTGGCACAGCAAGGATCTCCCGGTTCGGCCCAGCAGGCCCAACGCTCGGTCCGCATTGCCCCATCGATCCTGTCGGCCGACTTCGCCCGGTTGGAGGACGAGATAAACCGGGTCAGGCCGGAGGCCGACGTGTTGCACGTGGACGTGATGGATGGCCACTTCGTGCCCAACCTGACCATCGGCCCGCCCGTGGTGACCTCGATCCGCCGCCACAGCGACCTCTACCTCGATTGCCATCTGATGATGGACAACCCCGGCCAGTTCCTGGAGGCGTTCCGCGATGCGGGTGCCAACGGCTGCACCGTCCATGTCGAAATAGGCGGCACCGCCGGGCTGATCGCGCAGATGCGCGACCTCGGCCTCGATGTGGGCCTCGCGGTCAACCCCGAGACACCGTTCGAGGACTGCGAGCCGTGGCTGGACCAGCTTGACTTGCTCCTTATCATGACCGTGCACCCCGGCTTCGGGGGGCAAAGGTTCATGAGCGAGATCGTCCCCAAGATCGCCCGTGCCCGCCACCTCATCGACTCGGCTGGGCTTAGCGTCGAGGTGGAAGTGGACGGGGGGATAGACGAGGGCACGGCCCCCATCGTCACCGAGGCCGGAGCGAGGCTGCTTGTCGCGGGGAGTGCGATATTCGCCCAACTCGACCCGGTGGCGGCGGCCCGTCGCATCAGGGAGGCCGCGCTCGCTGCGCTCCCGGCTGTCACGTCTGAGGGCACGCGTTAATGAGCTATGAAGCTAAGGTCCTAACCGTCTCTGACTCGGTGATGAGAGGCGAGCGCCAGGACGAGAGCGGCCCGGCGGTCGCCCGTGCTCTTCAGGAGGCCGGTTTCGAGGTCCTCGAGCAATCCAGGGTCCCCGACGGCGCCGCATCGGTGGCAGGGGACCTGACCCGGATGGCTTCAGGGTTTACCGGCCTCCTGGTCACGACCGGGGGGACTGGTTTCGGCCCGAGAGACCTGACCCCAGAAGGCACCGCCGAAGTCCTGGACCGCCACGCCCCCGGGCTAGGGGAGGCGATGCGCCGGTCGAGTGCGATCGCGCCTTTGTCACGCGGCATCGCCGGAGTGCGGGGGCACGCCTTGGTGATCAACTTGCCGGGGTCCCCCAAAGGCGCCCTCGAGTGCCTCGCGGCGATAATCGACCTTTTGCCCCACGCCATCAGCGTGCTGGCGGGTGAGCAAGCGCACTAGCGGTCCGCTAGGTGCTAGCCCGCCTGGGGCACTAGCCTCGCCCGCGTGTTACGCCTCGTTTTGCCCAAGGGATCGCTGGAGCGCGCCACCATAGAACTGTTCGAGGCGGCCGACCTGCCCGTCATCCGCAGTTCGGACGTGGATTACAGGGCGACCATCAAGGACCACCGGATTTCAGAGGTCCGGGTGCTGCGCCCGCAGGAAATTCCCCGTTACGTGGCTGACGGCCTGTTCGACCTTGGGATCACGGGGCGTGACTGGGTGGAGGAGACGGGCGCCAGCGTCGTATCTCTCGGTGAGCTGGCGTATTCCAAAGCGACTTCCAACCCGATCCAGGTTGTCCTTGCCGTCGCCGCGGGATCGCCCTGGATGTCGGCCAGGGACATGCCGGACGGGGTGAAGGTCTCGACGGAGTACCCGTTGCTAACGGAGCGTTTCTTCGCCGAGACCGGGGTGAAAGCAGACGTAGTCCTTTCTTATGGCGCCACGGAGGCCAAGGTGCCAGAGATCGCAGATGCCGTAGTGGAGATCACTGAAACCGGCAGAGCGTTGAGGGCGGCGGGGCTGCGGGTCATCGAGACGGTCCTCATTTCTTATACCGAGCTCATCGCGAACCCTGCCTCGGCCGAGGACCCCGAACGCCGAAAAGCGATGGAGGACATCAACACTTTGTTGCAAGGCGCCCTGAAAGCCCGTAGCCGGGTCCTGGTGAAGCTCAACGTCGAGGCGTACGACCTCGACCGCGTCATCAAGCTGTTGCCGGCGATGCGCAGCCCTACGGTTTCAGAACTGTTCGGCGGTGGGAGTTATGCCGTCGAAACCGTCGTGCCCAAAGAGACAATAAACAAGTTGATCCCCGAGCTCAAAGACGCCGGCGCCACCGACATAATCGAACTGCCGATCAGCAAGATCGTGCCTTGAAGGAGCCGGCGGGCACGGTTCATCCGGTAGGTACCGCTGGGCCGCCGCAACGCGGCAATGTCGACAGTTTTGACAGCGATGTTGGGCTAGGGCAGGTGCGCGCGCAAGACGGCCGCATTTACCCGTTCCACTGCACCGAGATCGCTGATGGCTCACGTGACATTACCGTCGGCACAGAAGTCAACTTCGCAGTAGCGCCTGGTCACCTGGGCTCCTGGGAGGCCCGGCGGCTGGAGCTGATCGCCTAAGGGCCCGCTGTCGAGCTGGCCCTGTCCCACAGCGCCTCCCGGCCTGACTGTTCTCTCAACTCTAATGATGGGCCAAGATGGCACTGTGACGAACGTGATGAACGGCCCAGGCGATGACAAGCCGCAGCTGATCGTGGTCCAGTCGGAGCCTTCGGCCTCGGAGGCCGGTGGCGACGGTTTGCCGGTCGGCGAAGAAGAAGGCGAGACCTTGGAGAAGCCGGGCAAGGTCATGAGGATCGGCTCGATGATCCGCCAGCTGCTTGAGGAGGTGCGCCAAGCCCCCCTTGACGAGGCCAGCCGGGTGCGTCTGAGGGAGATCTACGACGCGTCGTTGGAGGAGCTGCAAGGAGGTCTCTCGCCTGACCTGAGGGCTGAGCTGGCGCGGATGGCGCCGCCGTTCCACCCCGAGAAAGTCCCTAGCGATTCCGAGCTGCGGGTTGCACAGGCGCAGCTCGTCGGTTGGCTCGAAGGCGTTTTCCACGGGCTCCAAGCGACACTGTTCGCCCAGCAAATGGCACAGCGGGCGCAGGTCGAGGAGGCTCGCCGGCGCGGGCTGCCCCCGGGGCAGCTGGAACGCCAAGATGTGCCCATGCCGGGGAACTACCTGTAGGGGAGCATGCGTGAGCCTCGGCTACCTGGACTACTCCTCGCGATCGGACCGGCAGAGCGGTGGGTCGCGCAGGGTCCCCATCGACACCCCGTCCGGCCCCTTCGAGGTGTGGACCAAGCGGGTCGGCAATAATCCCTCGCTCCGCGTGTTGCTGCTGCACGGCGGGCCAGGCAGCACGCACGAGTACTTCGAGGCAGCCGACAGCTGGCTGCCGGCGGCGGAGGTCGAGTACTACTACTACGACCAATTGGGTTCGGGTTGGAGCGACGTGCCCGTCGACGAGTCCCTGTGGGTCCTCGACCGCTTCGTCGACGAAGTCGAGCAAGTGCGTACCGCCTTGGGGCTCGACCGGGACAGCTTCGTGCTGCTTGGGCACTCCTGGGGAGGGATCCTCGCAGCGGAGTACGCACTGGCCCATGGGGAGCACCTAAAGGGCCTGGTTATTTCCAACATGATGATGGACGTCCAGGCGTACAACGCGTACGCCCGCGACGTGTTGATGCCGGGGATCGACCCGGAGGCCCTGGCCGAGATCCAGGCGCTCGAGGCTTCCGGTGATCACGAGAACCCGAGGTTCATGGAACTGCTGATGGAGCACTATTACGTGCACCATGTGCTGCGGATGCCTGCGAGCGAGTGGCCGGACCCGGCCAGGCGAGGTTTCGACCATATGAACCCGGCCATTTACGTGAAGATGCAAGGGCCGAGCGAGCTTGGCATCTCAGCTTCGGCCACGCTGTCGGGGTGGTCCCGCTTCGCAGACCTTGGCCGCATCGAGGTTCCTACGTTGGTTATCGGTGCCGCCCACGACACGATGGACCCGGCTCACATGGAGCAAGTGGCCAGCCGTTTGCCGCACGGGAGCTACCTGTACTGTCCGAACGGGAGCCACATGGCCATGTACGACGACCAGCAGGCTTACTTCCAAGGCCTTATCGGATGGTTGAAAGGCCTTGCGTAGGAGCCTTAATCCGCCCGCAGTAGCACTGCTGTAGGGGTGCGGGCGGCGATGCGCCCGGGAATTGTGGCGACAAGATTGGCGAAAACCAACGCGCCGAGCCCGACCACGACCATCCACAGCACAGGGACAGTCGGGTCGGGGACCGCAGAGATCCCCCTTGCAAACAGGTCCCAGAGCCAGCGTCCCAGTGCTATCCCGAGCGGGATGCCGAAAACGGCTCCGATTGCAGCGGATACCGAAGACTGCCACGCCACTGCCGCGGCTAGCTGTCGGCGGGTGTAACCGAGAGCCTTCAGCAGTGCGAACTCCCGCTGGCGGCGGCGGACCGAAGCGACAAGGGTCAACCCCAATGCACCCAGCGCACCCGCGGCGAGGATGCCGGCGAGCAGCAACGGGGTCGACCCGACGGTGCGGTAGTTGGCGATCTCGGCCGGGCGAAGTGCTGACACCACACCCCCGACCGGGCTATCGGGGTCCGAAGGCCGGTCCAGGACCGCGGTGACCTGGTCGAGCGAGCGAAGCGCGTCTGACTGGGTGACACCAGGACCGGTCGTGATGAACACCGCGTTGGGGCCCGGAACGGCGCTGTCTTGCGCGTTCAGTGCGGAAGCCGGGAACAGCGACGAGGCTACGACAGCTCCGCTCGCCATCTGCAGAGCGGGGTCGCCCGAGCCTCCGATGGTGGGTAAAGTCGCCGTCCCGACAATCCGCAGGCGGACAGGGGATCCCCGGCCAGCGCCTGCGAGAACTGTCCCGCCGACGCGTTGATGGAGCATGGCCAGGGTCGACGTCCCGAGCACGACCTGTTGGGTTGACTCGAGGCCGTGCCCCGACAGCAGCGGGGGGCTCACCGGGGCGTTCGGGCTTTCGGCGAGGGCGGGTACGGCCTGCCCGTCGAGCTGAACAGTCCCGAAGTACACGCCGGCCCAATGGACGACATCCCCGTCGTGGTTGAGCAAATCGGCGGTCTCGGTCGCCGGTAGGTCCTCGGCGCCTGAGAAGCCCGATAACAGCGCATAGTTCCAGTTCCACCCGTAGAGGGCGGGCCGGGAAACCAAGGAGTTGAGGCTGGCCCCAAAGGTGATCGAGGTGACGACCACCACCACCGCCAGCACGGCGCCGAGCAGGGCGGAGCGCACAGGAGCGGCGTCGCGCCCCGACCCGGCGCCAAGCGCCGATCGGATACCGGTCAGTGCTGCCGGTGGCAGGCCAACTGCGGCGGCGGCATGGACGGCCCTTGTGCCGCGCTTTGTCCCACCTGTTCGGCTTGCAAGGCGATGAGGTGACTCCCGCCACGCCATCAACAGGGACACCGAGCTGAGGACAACGACAAGGAGAAGCGAACCAAGCCCCAGGACCGTCCAGTCGAACGCGACGCCCCGGTCGGGGTAAACCGGCCGAACGGCGCCAATCGGCGCGAGGGGGGATAACCCGACGGCCAGACCCACCGCTAACAGCGTCCCGCCCACAACTGAGGTTGAGATGCCGATGAGAGCGTCCGCCGTAGTCATTGCTGGCCCCGCTCCCAGGGCTCGGAGCACCGATTCGTCGTTGGCAGTGCGCCGGACCAGCCGGCCGACGACCTGGCCGCTGATCAACAGTGCCGCAAGCCCGCAAAGGAGCCCGAACACCCCGAACGCGATCGCCTCAGGCCGGACCGCCTGCTCGGCCTTGGCAACAAAGGGCGCGTCCGTCTGGGCGCCCGCGATGGGGCCGAGGTCGGGTACGACTTTGCTCACCGCCGAGAGCACCGCGGCCTGGTGTCGCGCGCCGCCCTCGATTTGCAAAGCGATCGTTGAGTAATAGGCGCAGCAGTCGGCCAACTGCCGCGTGAGGGCCGGGCTGAGGACGGCGAACTGGTCGCCGAGGGCTGCGTCGTCGTCCTGGACGATTTGGACCTCGTCTTCAACGATGCCGACCAACTTCAGCGCGACGTCCAGGTGAGGCTTGTCGGTCGGGTACCCGGCGAACTTGGGCGAGGCGACCTGTGCGTCGGTGAAGAACGCGACCCGCAACGTGGAGCCGATGTGCAACCCCTCGTCGGCTGCGCCACCTTCGGACATTACGAACTCGTCGGCCCGGGCTGGGTTGGCGAGGCGGCCTGCGACGAGGGTTACCCGGTCGACGGTGACGAACTCGCCGTCGGGGCTCCCCTCGACTGCCGGCGGCGCTTCGCCCCCCGGCCCGTTCCTCTTGACCGGCCCGAGGACTTGCATGTTGCCGTCGAAGCCGAGGACGTCTAGAGAGTGTTTTACGTACGGGAGCATGGCGACGGCCTTGTCGACGCGCGCCGAGTACCCGGTCCCGGTGATGGGTGCGAACTCGGTGAAGACCAGCGCGTCCGAGGGGTTTGTGCTGGCCAGGTAGACGGGGTAGGAGGATTGCGTACGCCGGGCGGCAGCTACCGACGCCATGGCCGCGCCGCCGAGCAGACCGGTGAGCAAAACGAGCGCCACGTAGCCGGCCCACCTCTGGTGGAGCGTGGCGCGCGCCCGGTAGGTCGCCACCCGGAGAGCGTCGTTGGTCACCTTCACTGGCCCGTTCAAGCCTCGCTGCTCTGGGCTCGTCGGCCCGTCCGGTCGCTAGCCACGAGTGTGCCTGCTTCGAGCGCGAGGACCAAGGTGGGTAACCAGTCGGGCCCACTCGTGCCAGCACACCGGACCGGCACCTAGCCGTACGCTGGTCAGTGGGCGTGGGCTCATGGTGGTCACCGGGGCCCGCTAACTTTGATGGAACAACACCGCTGTAACTCGTCCACAGGATACTCACAGAGCCCTGTTGACGGCGCGAATTGGGCACGACCAGGAGGAGGTAGCTAGGCGAGTGAGCAAGTCGTTTGCGCACCTGCACCTCCACACGGAGTTCTCCATGCTCGACGGCGCAGCGCGGGTTGAACAGGTCGTCAAGCGGGCAGCCGAAGACGGCCAGCCGGGGATCGCGATCACCGACCACGGCAACATGTACGGGGTCCTGGACTTCTACAAAGCAGCACGTTCTGCCGGCGTTAAACCGATCATCGGGATCGAGGCCTACATGGCCGGTGGTAGCCGGTTGGAGCGCCCGCTCAGACGTGGTCGCCTTGACGATACCGGCGGCGACGCCGACGCCGGCGACAAGCTCTATTACCACCTGACGCTCCTGGCGGAGAGCGACAAGGGATATAAGAACCTTCTCAAGTTGTCATCAGAGGCTTATCTTTCGGGTTACTGGTACAAACCGCGCTGCGACTGGGATCTGCTCGACCAGTACCACGAGGGCGTAGTTGCTACTACTGGCTGCCTCGGCGGCTTGGTCAACCAGGCGCTACTGCGCGGCGACGTCGAACAGGCCACAGCGCACGCCGCTCGGCTACAGGAGATATTCGGCCGGGACAACCTTTTTGTCGAACTGCAGGACCACGGGCTCGAAAAACAACGCAAGACCAACCCGCAACTCGTAGAGATCGCCAAGGTGATCGGCGCGCCTTTGCTGGCGACAAACGACAGCCACTACACCACACGCGACGACCACCTTGCCCACGACGCCTTGTTGTGTGTCCAGACGGGTTCAGAGATGGACGACCCTAAGCGCTTCCGCTTCGAGGGCTCCGAGCATTACATGAAGACTTCCGCTGAGATGCGGGCACTTTTTGCCGAGCTGCCTGAGGCGTGCGACAACACGTTGTGGATAGCTGAGCGGGCGGATGTGACTATCGAGCTGGGCAAGCCCAAGTTGCCCGCTTTCCCGCTCCCGGAAGGTTTTGCTAGCTCCGACGAGTACCTTCGCTTCCTGAGCTTCGAGCAAGCCGAGCTGCGCTATGCGTCACCTGTGCCGTCCCATGTGGTCGAGCGGCTCGATTTCGAGCTCGGCGTGATCGCATCGATGGGCTTTTCGGATTACTTCCTCGTCTGTTGGGACCTGATCCGCCACGCCCGCGAGCAAAGGATCAGGGTCGGTCCCGGGCGGGGGAGCGCGGCGGGTTGCTGTGTCGCATATTGCTTGCGCATCGTGGATGTCGACCCGATCCGCTACGACTTGTTGTTCGAGCGGTTCTTGAACCCGGGCCGCAAGCAGATGCCCGACATCGACATGGACTTCGACGAGCGCTACCGCGGCGAGATGATCCGCTACGCCTCCGAGCGTTGGGGCTCGGACCATGTCGCCCAGATCGTCACGTTCTCGACCATCAAGGCGCGCGCCGCCGTTCGCGATGCCGCCCGCGTCCTCGGGTACCCCTACGGACTTGGCGACCGCATCGCCAAGGCGATGCCCCCGCTGGTAATGGGCAGGGACACACCTCTTTGGGCGTGTTTTCAGGAGGACCCAAAGCATGCTGACGGGTATAAGACCGCCAGCGAACTGCGCGAGATGTACGCAGCCGACCCCGACGTCAAGCGTGTGGTCGACGTTGCCAAGGGCCTCGAAGGGCTCCGCCGCCAGGACGGGATCCATGCCGCCGCGGTGGTGATCTCGAGTGACCCACTGACCGAGCACCTGCCCGTGCAGCGCAAGCCGGAGCCGGGCGGTCGTCCCGAAGACGCCCCCATTGTCACCCAGTACGAAATGCACGCTGTCGACGAGCTTGGCCTGCTCAAGATGGACTTCCTAGGCCTGCGCAACTTGAGCGTGATCGAGCGGACGCTCGACATGATCGAGCTGAACACCGGCGACCGGCCCGACATCGACAACGTCGACCTCGACGACGCGGCGACGTTCGGCCTGCTACAGCGCGGTGACACGGTCGGTGTTTTCCAGCTGGAAGGCTCCAATCTTCGGACCTTGGTCCGTTCCTTGCTGCCGACAACCCTGGGTGACGTGGCGGCCCTTGTTGCGCTCTACCGCCCGGGGCCGATGGCGGCGAACATGCACAACGATTACGCAGACCGGAAGAACGGCCGTAAGCCGATCACGTACCTGCACCCCGACCTAGCCGAAGTTCTTAGCGATACCTACGGGCTGATGATCTACCAGGAGTCGATGCTCCG
>Ga0182024_10022097_pt1 | contig 11491 bp, 14 predicted proteins | sample P32metaG_FD_120480 | JGI IMG/M metagenome (GOLD analysis project Ga0182024, IMG submission 120480) | Permafrost microbial communities from Stordalen Mire, Sweden - P3-2 metaG (Illumina Assembly) | ecosystem: Environmental > Terrestrial > Soil > Wetlands > Permafrost | place: Sweden: Stordalen... | reverse complement strand
CACCTCTCCGAGAGGATCAACGAGCTCGAGCGCGAGAGGACTTCGATAGTGCGCTTCATCGAGAACATCGACTCCGAGAAGAAGAAGGTCTTCATGACAGCCTTCGAGACGATAAACAGTGAGTTCCAGGGGACTTTCAGCAGGCTGACCGGGGGCGTCGGGAGGCTCGAACTCGAAAAGTCGGACGAGGTCTTCGCGGGAGGCATCTACCTCATGGGTAACTTCAAGGGCAAGGGCGACTGGGAATCCTCGTCGATGTCGGGGGGAGAGAAGTCGGTCACCGCGGTCGCGCTCATTCTCGCGATCCAGAAGGTAAACCCGCATCCGTTCTACCTGTTCGACGAGATCGACCAGAACCTGGACCAGAACAACTCGAAGAACCTGGCCGAGTTCTTCAGGGAGCGCTCCAGCGGGGCGCAGATAATGGTCGTCTCTCTCAAGGACACTATGGTGGCGCAGAGCACCGTCGCCTACGGCGTCTACAGCGTAGGAGGGATATCCAGGATAGTGCGCTCGAAGATGGAGGTCGAAGTGAAGAATGGTTGAGGGAGAGAACTACTCCATCCCGCCGCTCAACCTCCTCATCGACCCGAGGGCAGCCAAGAGGAAGTCGCCGTGGGAGATACACATCTCGGAGCTGCTGGACCTCTTCCTCCAGGCAATCAGCAAGTCCGAGATTCTGGACCTGAGGGTCGCGGGGACGGCAGCGCTTACCTCCGCGACGATCTATCGGTTCAAGGTCGAGTCCCTCTTCCTCTTCGAGAAGCTCCAGAGGGAGAGGAAGATGATCGACGCCACGGAACCCCCGCAGATCGTCGTCATGCCGTTCAGGTACGAGATCTACTCCACCACAGTCGAAGAGCTCTTCGATGCGCTCTCGAGGATCCTCGAGGAGATCGTCGTCCACGAGCGGGAAGAGAGCACGGTCTCCGCCTCGCTGCTCGAAGACACCCCTCCGCCAAACCCCGAGGAGTATCTCATCACGATCCTCTCGAACCTGCAGGCGTTCAAGGCCATACTCAGGGACAGGATCGGCGCCACCGGGAGGATCAAGTTCTCCGACCTCATCCGCGGACTGCCGCTGCTCGAAGCCGCGCGGACCTTCATCCTCCTCCTCTTCTCAGCGAGCAGCGGCGAGGTCATCCTCGAGCAGGACGGAGAAGAAGACCTCCTCATAGTGTTGGTGGGTTAGCTTGAGTGAAGCGGGCAAGGACGTCCGAGGGAGGATCGAGGCAGCGCTATACTCCTCTGGACGCGCACTCGACGCGGACCAGCTGGCCAACGCCGCTGGCATAACCTCGAAGAAGCGGGTGACCGACGAAGCGAAGGCGATAGCCGCGAGCCTAAAGTCGGCGATGTCGGCGGTCGAGATAGTCGAGTATCCGGGTCCACGATTCGCCATGCAGCTGAAGGCGGAGTACAACAACGTCGCGAGGAAGTTCGCGACCAAGCCGCTGCTCTCCAAGGCGGCGCTGAGGACGCTCTCGTTCGTCGCCTACTTCCAGCCGATATCCAGCGCCGACCTGTCGGCGAGGAGAGGTTCTCAGGTGTACGAGCACGTCAGGGACCTGGAAGAGGTGGGATTCTTGGTCTGGGTGAAGAAGGGGCGCTCGAAGCTGTACAGCACCACCGGCGAGTTCGCCGAGTACTTCGGGCTGAGCACCGACGTCTCGACCATGAAGCACCAGCTCGAGAGACGGACGATGATACTGAGATAGAGGGTTCAGTTAGCTTATCGAGTCGGGGATCGCCCTGTCAAGTCCAGAATTTCTTCAATCCCGAAGAGCTAATGCAAACTCATTCGAGACATCTTAAATATTCGGGCGGTCGCTTTGCATTTGGCAAGAGAGGGATGAAGAAGCTCGCCAAGTGGATTACGGCAATGCTTTTTCTTGCACTCCTGGCCGTTGGTCTTACCCTGATTGTAGCATTTCAGCCGCCTACCGCGGGATCTCTCGGCCCCTGGAGAACTACAACCAACTATCCCGATCAGAAAGACTCTAGGTCGTGCGTCGTGTCGGCGGGATACATCTACTGCATCGGAGGACTTGGTGCGGGAGAAGTCGCCACAAACGCGGTCTACTACGGTGCCATCTCTCCGTCCGGAGAGATACAATCATGGAATATCGCTCCCGGCTATCCGACTGGCGTATGGCTTCAGTCGTGCGTGGTGGCAAACGGATACATCTACTGCATCGGGGGATTCAACACGAATGCCGTTTACTATGCGGCCCTCTTGCCATCTGGAAACATATCGTCGTGGAGCGCCACCACCGACTATCCATTTGACGACTACTCTCAGTCGTGCATAGCGTCGTCTGGATACATCTATTGTGTCGGAGGAAACCTATTACCTACAAACGCGATATACTACGCCAACCTCTCACCTTCCGGAGGAATAGTGTCGTGGAACAGCACCACCAGCTACCCAATCGCAGTAGAGGAGCTGTCGTGCGTAGCGCCAGGCGGGTACATCTACTGCATCGGAGGATTTCCCGCATTTCCGCCAAAGACGAACGCCACATATTACGCCGCACTCTCGCCTTCTGGAGGAATAGGATCGTGGAAGGCGACTACCGAATATCCAACTCCCGCAAGTGGTTCTTGCGCGGCTTCAGGTGAATACATCTACTGCGTCGCAGGAGGTAACAATGCGGACTTCACCGGTGGGATCTACACTGAGGTCTACTATGCTCAACTTTCCTCGTCGGGAGGAATTTCGTCGCCATCGTGGAAGGCGGCCCCCAACTATCCGCCTCTCATAGTAAATCCGTCCTGTGTAGCATGGGCTGCATCCGTCTACTGTGTCGGAGGACTCGGAGGAACTCTACCTTCAGGTGACGAAAATCTTGTCTACTACGCTCAGGTGATATCGCCCTCAACAGCATCATCCGCCATGCTGGATTTCTCCCTAGCGTTAGGCGGGGTGATAGTCCTGGTTGCTGCATTTGGCGCACTACTCGTACTAAGATACTGGCGCGGGCGAGGTTCCCAAGTGCCCATTCTCGGACCGCCGGTCCAGTGAAGTGTCCCTTCACTTGAAGCCTTTGTCACAAACCCGGTCATAATCAAGGGCAGCATACCGTCTGGACTTCTGTCGGCTTGACACGAACTCCTCTCAGGCTCGGAGTTTGTCTCGACTCAAGTGAGACGGAGCCACACAGACAGGGAAAGGCTTAACACCCTCCTCCCGACCGCCCGATGCAGGCTTTCGATCATGGTCAAGGCAGTAGAGAATCTAAAGAAGAAGAAACTTTCAGGCGGAAAACGGCACGCGAACAGGTCGCGCAGGGCCTTCGAGGCTGACGATTATCCATTCGAACCCGTGGTGGGAGAGACGGTGAGGTCGCCCAAGAGGACGCGCGGCGGCACTCTCTCATTCGGTCTGAGGGCTGCTACGGATGCGAACGTCTTCGACGGCTCGTCCGGCAAGACGGTGAAGATCAAGATCGTGCGCGTCAGCCAGAACAAGGCGAACAGGGAGTACGCGAGGAGAGGCGTAATCACCAAAGGGGCGGTTATCGAGACGGCGTTGGGGTCCGCCAAGGTGACCTCGAGGCCTAGTGACGATGGCGTGGTCAACGCCGTGCTCATCAAGTAGCGTTGAAGTCATACGACCGACAGATAGTCTGGCTAGAATATCTCGATTCTGAGCGGAAGCGCAACGAGGGGAGGCGCGTGCCGCTCAACTCTTGTATCCGGTCGCCGACCCTGGACGAGCTCACGCTTGCGTGCAATCGTCTCAAGCTGGACCCTGAGGCGCAGCCCGCCAGGTACCCAAGCAACATCTCGAGGCCGTCCGGTTATGTCTCCGTGAAGAAGGGGTCGAAGAAGCACGAAACTGTGATGATGATAGCGCGGGAGCTCTCCAAAGTCCGCGGCGAGAGGACCGTGGGACAGGCAAAGTTTAAAGGTAAGTCTTAGAATTTACACGAATCCATATGCGAGAGGTTGGTGAAGTCCTTCACACCGCCCGCAGTGGGCGCATAATCCTTCGGCTTGAGCAAGAGGTCCCTGCTGGGACCGTTCTGGTGGATTCCAAGGGGAGGAACGCGGTCAAGGTCCTCGAACTCATGGGTCCCGTGACGAGACCCTACGCGTCGGCGATTCCTGGGTCGTCGAAGTTCGGTACGAAGGGTGAGAAGGTCTTTCTCTCCAGGTGAGTGCCGCAACCTTGTGGGAAATGAGGGCCGAAGACGGTCTTTTCAGAATCTATTGTGTAAACTGCGGCAACAAGTTGATCGGGGACACGGACAAGGGCGAGCAGGTCTGTCCTAATTGCGGCCAGGTAACGGCCGGGCAGGCTGATGAAGGCCCCGAGTGGAAGGCGGTCGACCTAGAGGAGAAGAGCAAGAGAGTGCGCGTCGGTTCTCCCACAACCCTCACACTTCACGACCTCGGACTCTCCACCGACATCAGCATGGAGATGCGCGACGCTCACGGCAAGTACCTCGACCCCACGATGCGCGCGACCGTCGAGAAGATGAAAAAGTGGCAGTCCAGGACCAGGACGAGCAACAGCCAGGAAAGGGGGCTCGCCATCGTGCTGGCCAAGATCACGGAGGTCTGCGACAACCTGAGTCTACCGAAGAACGTGGCCGAGACCGCAGCACACATCTATCGAACATCGGTTCGGCTCAAGGTAGCGAAGAGCAAGTCGATCATGGGCATGACCGCTGCCGTCGTGCTGCTAGCGTGCAGGAAGTGCGGAGTGAGCAGGACGCTGAAGGAGGTCGCCCGGGCCGCCGGCATCGAGAAGGGCGCCGCCGCCAAGTACTTCCGGCTCATCCTGAAGGACGTCGAGAAAGACTACGTGCCCCCACCCTCGGTAGAGAAGTACATCTCGAAGCTCGTCAACCTCGCCAAGATCGACCCGCGCGTCGAGCATCTCGCGCTGTACCTTTCGAGGTCCACGAACGACTCCAAGATATCGAGCGGGAAGGCCCCGGCGGGGCTCGCCGCGGCGTACGTCTACATGTCGTGCGTAATGAGGGGAGAGCACCTGCCGCAGAGGGAGGTGGCCGAGATCGCGGAGGTCACCGAGGTGACCGTCCGGAACCGCTGCAGGGAGCTACTCGATAACTACATAATCAGGCAGAAGTTGGGGTGGGCCGAATAAATGGAAAAGAAGAAGACGTCCCCCGACGCTCCCAAGAGCCCCAAGGCCATCAAGACGGCCAAGGTTGCCAAGGAGAAGCCAGAAGTTGCTACTAAGGAGACACCGCACAAGGCCCCGCGCCCCGTGGCGCTCGCAGAGAAGACCGAAGAGGAACTGGTCGACCTCACCTCGCGCGTCTACAAGCTAGTCGTCGAGAGGGGCAAGGACGGCGTCCTGCAGAGCGAGATCTGGAAGGAGCTCGGCCTCACCAGCAGGGACGGTTCACGGTTAGCGATCAGGCTCGAGAAGCGCGGCATGATCAAGAGGGTGAAGGTCCTCGACGACGGGAGGTGGACCTACAAGCTCACCCCGCTCCGGCTCCCGGCGAACATCTCCTCGATGGAGTCGGCGCCGTGCATAGTCTGCCCGGTCGAGAACAAGTGCTCGGTCACGACAGAGGTGAACCCGTTCACGTGCCCGCTCATCGGGCCCTGGGTGGTCAAGGAACACAGGGACTCCGAGCTGATGGTGACCGTCGCGCAAGCCGTGTAGCACAACTTGAGGTTATCCGAAGCCCGGTCCGACTATTATCGCCGGAAGGCGAAGGAAGAGGGCTACAACAGCAGGGCGGCCTACAAGCTCCTAGAGGCGGTGAAGAAGTACAGACTGATCAAGCCGGGCGACAGGGTCCTGGACATCGGGGCGGCCCCTGGAGGCTGGCTCCAGGTGGCTTCCGAGGCCGTCGGCGAATCGGGAAGGGTGGTCGGCATCGACCTCGACGAGATCAGGCTCAACCTCAGCAACGTCCGCACCCTCATGATGGACGTCTACGACAAGACGACCCTCGAGAAGGTGAGGGCCCTCTTCGACATGCAGGCCGACGTCATGCTCTCCGACCTCTCGCCGAAGATATCGGGCGCGTGGGACCTGGACCACTACAAGCAGATCGAGCTGCTCTTCAGGTCGTTCGACCTGGGGGATGATATCCTCCGCAAGGGGGGCAACGCGATGCTCAAGCTTTTCGACGGGGAGAGGTTCATCGAGTCCAGGAAGGAGGCGGAGAAGCGGTACACCACCGTCATAGTCATGAAGCCCAAGGCCAGCCGGGGCGCGAGCTCCGAGATGTACTTCGTCTGCCTAGGCAAGCGCACCTGAGGCCTCCCTCACCGCCTCTTGAAGTTCTTCGCAGCCGGCGTCGGTCTTGAGGGACAGCTCCTCGAACGGCTGTTTCATGCAGCGGAATCCCGCAGAATCGAGCCGCGCCATCACCTTCTCCATCGGGACCGACGAAGACCCGAGGCGCGACGCCGCGCGCTCGAGCGAGTAGCTGAAAGGAGGGAACCCGTCGATGCCGATCAGGGAGGAGAGCGTCTCGCCCGCCTCGGACCAGTCCTGCTCGGCGCAGAACCGCGTGGCCTGGGCGACGGCCTTCTCGTCGCACAGCTTCCCGACCCAGAGCGGGCCCGCTGACCGGACGCGGGTCTCGCACTTTGGGCATCGCGACAGTGGGATCGAGCCGCTGGACCTAGAATAGCAACCGTTGCATTGAGTGACATAGCCGATGCTCTTCTGGGACCGGTCCGCGGCGGTCGCACCCCTCGTCACCCTGAGATAGACGCGAAGGTAGTGCAGGGAGCTGTGCGCGGCGACAGGGTCGACGCCGATGTCGTTGATGCCGCCCATCCTTGCTGCGAAACCCGCGAGTATCCTGATGGCGCTCTCATGGACGAACTCGCTCCTCGGAGTCCCTGACCCGTACCTCCTCAAAGCGACCGAAGGATAGACTCCGCAAAGAACGGCGGCATCCGTGGCCGTGAAAGAGAGGAGCCCACCGTCCTTCGAGGCGACGAGAGCGGCCTGCAGATAGGGAGCGGGGGTGCCGAACGGGTCCACGTCTACCGCGTCGAACTTCTCGTCCCTGTCGAACCTCGAGTAGAGGTACCTGTTGGTCTCGGAATGCACCAGTGAACATCTCTGTACGAGGCCGTTCTTCTTGACGTTCTTCGCCGCGACCGAGAGGGATGCCTCGTTGAAGTCTACCAGCGTCACGAGGGCCTCAGGAGCTGCCTCGTTAGATATCCGCACACCTCTGGCTCCCGTACCCGCGAGCGCGTCGAGGTAGGTCTTCGGGCCCGTGACCGCCGCGAGCGCGACGGAGATGTCCCTGTTCAAACTCGCTGCCGGGTTGAAAAAGACCGGATACGTCGCCGGTACCTTCCTGGTCAGGCTGTCGGCGGGCACGAACAGGCGCGTCCGCCCTTCCACGGTCGTCTTCAGAGCCGGGGGCACGATGGCGCGGTCCTAGGTGAAGCATTTAAGGCCAGCAAAATCGGTCATGGCTCAGTTGTCAACCCCCACGCGCGCCTGGCTGATTACAGGCCCACCCGGCATAGGCAAGTCGACCGTGGTCGCCAAGGCGATTTACATGCTTCGGTCGGAAGGTCACGCAGTGGGAGGCTGCCTTACTAGAGAACGCAAAGAGGGGAAGGAGCGCGTTGGGTTCACGATCTCCGACCTGATGAGCGGGAGAGAAGGGGAGCTGGCCTCCATCAAGGGCACGCTCGGGCCGCACGTGGGCCGCTACAGGGTGAACGTCGCAACACTCGCCGAACTGGGGGCGCGCGCCCTGCGCGACGCCGCCGCGGGTGCCGACGTCATAGTCATTGACGAGATAGGACCGATGGAACTGACGAGCCCGGAGTTCAAGAAGGCCGCCGAGATATGCTTCAAATCCGGCAAGCCCATACTCGCCGTCGTGCACCAGCACATGAAGGACCCGCTCATCGAAACGGTCCGTGAGATGCCCGACAAGGTCTACATCGAGCTCACCCTGCACAACAGGGAGAAGCTCGCCGAGACCATAGCGAACGAGATCCTGGCCGTGATACCGAAGCAGCCAACATAGCATCGGAGAGTGCGAAGTTGGGCGACCCGAAGGCTATGGTCGGCGGCATTGATGAAGCCGGCCGCGGCGCGATCATCGGACCGCTCGTGGTCGCAGGAGTCTGTGCTGACGCGGATGCCCTGAAAGAGTTCAAGGAGATGGGCGTGAAGGACTCCAAGATGTTGTCGCGTGAGAAGCGCGCGTCCCTCTACAGCGAGATAGTGCGTCTCTCAAAGGTCGTCCACTTTGCGCCCATCGAACCGGACGAGATAGACCACTACGTTTTCTTCGGCAAGAGGCGGAGGAAGCTCAACTTCCTGGAGGCGATACACATGGCTAAGGTCATTCCGAGGCTAGATGTGGAAGAGGTTTTCGTCGACGCCCCCGACACGAACCCGGGGTTGTTCACCGTGGAGCTGTCGGGGATGCTCAATCCATGTCCGCGCATCGTCGCCCAGCACAAGGCCGACCGCAATTTCGTCATAGTCTCAGCTGCGTCGATAATCGCGAAGGTGGAGCGGGACAGGGCCGTCGAGCGCTTGAGGGACGAACACGGGGACTTTGGCTCGGGCTATCCGTCCGACGCCCAGACGATTTCGTACCTCCAGGAGTGGGTAAGAAGGGAAGGTTCACGCCCGCAGTTCGCTCGGAAGAGCTGGAAGACCTGGGAGAGGATACTGGTTACGACGCTAGACGTGATTTGCTAAAGCTAGTCTGACTTGTATCCAGTTTGCGCCTTCATGCGGTGACGGGGGCTCTTGCCAGCCGGAGGCAGAACGGGGTGCAGCAGCCCTGATAGTCGGCAAGACTCCGCACAACGGGCAGATATCTTAGGGTGACCGCGCCGAGATCAGCGCGTGGTCCTTGTCAAAGGGACTGAGCTCCACTATCTTCTCCACCACGAATCCCGACTTCTCCAGCTTCGCCATCTCCGACTTGAAGACGTCGCGGGGGTTCTTGATCACGTCTATGCTCCTGGCCTTGACTATCAGGAGCAGCCGGCCCCCCTTCTTCAGGTTGCTTTGGCAGTTGGCCATTGCTATCTCGGTCTGGTCGGGCTGGGCGATGTCGCAGTAGACGACGTCGACCCTGCCGAGGGAGCCGAACTTCTCGACCGAACGGGCGTCCGCAATGAACGGGATGACGTTCTTCCTCTGTTTCGCGACCTTTTGGACGAACTCCCTTCCGACCCTCATGGAGGACTCCACGCCGATGAGCAGGCCCTTTTGCCCGACGATGTCCGAGACGTGGGACGGCGTGGTCCCGGTCGACGTTCCCAGGTAGAGGACCTTGTCCCCCTCCCTGATGATTTCCTCCGGCAGTCCCTTGATTATCGCGCCGGCAAGCTTGGACCTGAATGGGTCCCAGGCCCTATACTCTTTCCCTTCTATCCTGACGAGGTTTTCGCCATACGTTTTCGCGCCCGGGACGAGATTTCTTGTAAGGACCTCTCTCCTGCCGTCCTTTTCCAAAACGAGGACGTTTGTCATCTCTGAACGATACTTGGACGCAACCGACTCCTTAGGCTCCTTATACTGGTTCTGCTGCGCTTAGGACATAGTCTCCAAAGTGCAGCTTCCATCCATCTACTCGGAGGATCGCCCGCCTTCTCCTGCTTTCGGGATTCCCCTTCATCGCTTCACCCGGATGGCCGAACCTGCGGAACCGCGCAGGCCATCATTATGTTTCTCGACGCGTTCACGTCCCTATCCTCGATCCGTCTACAAGAAGAGCATATCACTGTCCGCTCTTCGAATGTCTGCGAGGAGCCACATTTCGAGCAGTTTCGGGTCGTGTAGCGGGGACTGACATATGCGATGGGCAATCCCTCCCACCTCGCCTTATATTCCAGCTGCCTCTGAATCTCACGGAAAGTCCAAGAGTTCATACGACCTCTGTAGAAAGTTCCTTGGCCGTTGCCCCTTCGGTAGAGCTTCCTGATACCGGTGAGCTTCTCCATAACAATACGAAGCTTGCTCCTGCGAGCGTGCTCGACGATGGTCCTCGATAAGATGTTGAGGTGTTGTTTTGTACGGTGGCTTTCTCGCTTTCCATATTTGGAATAGAGACTCTTGGCTATTCTGCAGTCCCGACCAGTTCTAGAGCCTATCTTCGATCTAATGGCCTTGTATCTTTCCTTGATGTCCACGATATTTGATGTGTCGAAGACGAGCGTGCTTCCGAGTGTATCAGACGTCGTAACATTCCTCTCGTTCACATCCACACCCATATTCCCCAAGGGCTCGATTTCGACGACCTCCTTTGAGAACGAGATGATTACTATACCATTCGCTAGTACCGTCACAGAGCCGTTCTTAAGCGTGGGGTCATCAATGTGTGACATATGGTACTCTGAACCCTGGAGAGTGAGATAGATGAAATTGCGAGGTGTAGTCGGGATGCGAAGAATTAGATGGTTCAAGACATAGCTCTGATTGTCGAGCTTAAGGAACGCGCGTTTCACATAGGCATTTGATCCCCTTCTGTTCTTGTTACGGTAGATTGCGAACGCAACTTCGCAGGCAGAAAGAATGTAGTGCGTATGAAGTCCATACTCCTTCAGACGCGAATAGACCAATTTCTGGAGCGCGAACCTAGTTTTCGGCTGCTCCTTCAGCGCGATGCGAATAGCGTCATTGCACATGAGGCGGAAATCGTCAAAAAGACAGGCTAGATCGTCTGAGGCCGAATATCTGAACTCGATTGCCTTGATAGCCCTCACAGAAGAGCAAGCCAAAGATAATACTTAAGCGCCCACAACAATTTTTCGAAAATGCAAGCTTCGGTAAAATTGGTCACGAGCTATCGTTAGATGAATTTGATGCACTTGCGCCAAACATGGAACAGCTGAAATGCATCTGCTCTTGTTTTTCCTTTTGAGCCTCGGACAATCACTCGTGTTTTCAGCGTTTTCGCGGACTAGAGTTCGTTGGCCTCGTCTTGTGCCATCGCTTTGATTTCCTGTAGGTGTCGCTTGTTTCTTCGCGACGACCTCGGAACGAAGACCTCCTCATTCGAGGCGGTCGGCCCTCTGTCCCTAGTCCTGAGTCCTTCGGCTGCTCTTTGTACTTTACCCTGATTTCGTCGAGCCTCTTCTCCAGCGTCGCGGTGAGTCCTCCCTCCTTCTCGCCGCGGTAGTAGTCTATCCTGGCGGCTATCGCGATCTTGTTCGCCAGAGCGCGCGCTATCTTCCCGCGCTGCCACTTTGGCGCAGTGTGGACCGCATCGTGCTGGAAGAGTATCCCGTGCTTCGGAGGCCTGGCTCCCGTCCGCAACGCCCTGAAGAGGGCCTTCTCGGCGCCCAGCACCTGTATTGTGCTTGCGGGCAGTCTCGCAATCCGGTCGAGGCCGCCGGCCTTCGCTATCAGCCTCGCGCCGATGGTGGCGCCCGCAACGTCGGTAATGTTCGGGGCTATCCTCTTCATCGTCGACTCCACGTACTCTGCGAGCTTCTCCCTCTCAGCGGACGCGCTCAGCGCTATGTGGGCCAGCCCGACTACCCTGTTGGT
>Ga0182024_10022096_pt1 | contig 11492 bp, 9 predicted proteins | sample P32metaG_FD_120480 | JGI IMG/M metagenome (GOLD analysis project Ga0182024, IMG submission 120480) | Permafrost microbial communities from Stordalen Mire, Sweden - P3-2 metaG (Illumina Assembly) | ecosystem: Environmental > Terrestrial > Soil > Wetlands > Permafrost | place: Sweden: Stordalen... | reverse complement strand
TGCCTTCGCCGATCGCCGTGATGACACTCTCCGGCAAGCCTTCATTCTGTGCGAAAGGAACGTGAAATTCGTACTCTACCCGCGCCCCCAACATGGCTGATGTGGTCAAAACAATCAACTCTCGATACTTTCCCGCAAGCTCCGTGTGGGCACGAATTTCATCGCCGAGGCGCAATAGTAATTGTCCGAATTCGGGAAACTGCAGCCACGCATTGTAAAGATCGGGCAGCCGCCTGGCGTCCGGGCCGCCAGTGTAAAAGCCGCGCGGACCGAGAGTCAGCTCATCCCACAGGGCCATCTGCTTTAGGTCCAGGTCGGATTTCGTCAAGACTGGAAATTCGTTCATGTTTGACATCCCGATCGACGCTATTCCTGATTAAGGCGCTCACGGTTCAGGCGCAGCCGCCAGCGGATCGCGAGCCAGAAGTAGACGATCGTACAGCGTCGGGCGGCTCGAGTCCCACCTTACCCGGCAATCCGATCGTGATCCTTAGCCTCGCTCCTGCGCGAACAACCGCAGCACGAATCGGCCTGCGTCGGTATCCCGCAGGCGTAAGACCTCTTCGCGCATCGCGACTGGAACGGTTTCGAGCGCGGGCTGGGCAGCACGACATTCGACCGGGAGAAGCAATGGTGCAGAGAGCGCTGCAAAAGTCAGGTCGGCGGCGCTAAAGCGTTCGCCAACCAGAAAGCGTCGCCCGTCACCTAGGAGTTCATCGACTTGGCGAAAAATGTTGCGAATTCGCTCGAGTGAACGCTGCGTGCTATCGGGCGTAATTTTGTATATAGCGCGCACCAGACGGCGCAAGAGCGGCGTGATCAACGGCACCATGCTCGCCTCAAACCGCGGCACGCCGCACGACCACATCGCGCGAACCAAACTCGCTTGCGGCAGCAACTGAGCGTACGCCCAACGGCGCACATGCGGGCCAAGCTCCGTGTCGAAGCGCTCCTCGAGTGTATTGACTTCGACCCGCAGCACGGCATCCCGCGGATATAGTAGATCGCCGCCACAGACAGCATCCGCATGTACCAGAATGTCGGTGGAATCAAGAAAGCGGCTCTTCCCGTGCACTAGCACCGGTACGCTGCCCCCTTCATTGCGCTTCGTGGCTAATCGGTGCAGTAGGGGCGCGTGCGGCGCTTCTCGGTAGGGCAAGGCCACCCGATCGAGTGCCCAGCGCGCCTTCTCACAATAGTGACTGAGGGGGATGGTTATGAGAATGGCGGGAGTTGTATCGCTGGTCACGGCTTCACATCCATACGCTGGACTTCGAATCAGCACTGTATTTTTCACCCGCGTTAGTTTACGCAAATGGTACTGTTGGCAACACAACTGTAAGCTTGTAAATCAGCGGCGGGGGAGGCGAGATGGGCGCACTGCGTGTCATTCAATGGACGACGGGCAAGGTTGGAAAACTCAGTCTTCGTGCGGTACTCGACGATCCGCGTCTGGAGCTGGTCGGCGTCTACGCGCATTCGCCAGGCAAGGCCGGAGTGGATGCGGGCACGCTGTGTGGGCGGCCCAGGCATGGCGTCGAGGCAACCAATAACATTGACGCGTTGATTGCGCTCGGCGCGGACAGCGTTCTCTACACACCCTTCGAGGCGAATCTGGAGCACGTGATCCGGCTTCTCGAGAGCGGACTGGACGTCATCAGCACCAACCTTTTCCTCAATGTTGGCGGCATCAAGGACGAGGTGAAGACCAAGCTCGAGGCTGCCTGTCAGCGGGGCAGGAGTTCGCTCTATATTACCGGCATCAATCCAGGCTGGATCAATTCGGTGGTCACCGCCATGACGGCGGTGTGCCGTAAGATCGATTATGTGGGTTTCGTGGAATCGGCTGATTGCTCGGTCTATGAATCGGTCGAGACTTGGAGCTTTCTCGGCATGGGGGAGTCGGGCGGGACGACGCCCGAACTGATTCAGAGAGCCCGCAACTGGCTCATTCTGTTTCGCGACGCGGTGCTGCGCATTGGCGACGCGCTGGAATATAACTTCAGCGAGATCGAATTCTCCTGCGAATATGCAACTGCCGCCGAAAAGATCGATCTCGGTTGGTTCTGCATGGAGAAGGGCACCAACGCCGCATTGCGCGGCGGCTGGAGCGGCAAGATCAACGGCATCACTGTCATCAACCTGACGGTCGTCTGGTACCTGACCAAGAAGCTGGCTGAAGGTTGGAACCTCGACGCGGACCAGTATCATGTCGACATCAAGGGCGAACCCAATATCGACATGCGCATTCGTTTCACCCGGCCGGAACATTGGGGCAATCATGACTGGGACACGATGACGGCGCTGCCGGCGGTCAATGCACTTTTGGACATCAAGGCAGCGCGGCCCGGAATTTTGGGCCTGCGCGATGTCGGCCTGCCCTATGCGCCGGCTGGAGTATGGCAAAAGCTGCGTGCCTGATGAACCGCACGACCGACCTGAACCCTGACGCTCGCATAACGACACCCTCAAGGTCAGCGGAGATATCGCCGAATTACAAATGGCTGGCGTTGTCCAACACGACGATTGCCGTCTTGCTGGCAACCATCGATTCATCGATAGTCCTGATCGCGATGCCGAACATCTTTCGCGGCATCGCTCTGAACCCGCTCGAGCCCGGCAACTTTTCCTATCTACTTTGGATGATCCTCGGTTTCCAGATCATGAGCAGCGTTCTGGTCGTGAGCCTGGGTCGCTTGGGCGACATGTTCGGACGCGTAAGAATGTATAACCTCGGGTTCGTCGTCTTTACGATAGCGTCGCTCCAGCTGACGCTGGTTCCGTTCACGGGCCGCGCCGGAGCTCTGTGGCTGATAGTCGGCAGGATCTTTCAGGGCGTAGGCGCGGCATTCTTGGTCGCCAATTCGTCCGCAATTCTCACTGACGCGTTCCCCCCGAACCAGCGTGGCATGGCCTTAGGGATAAACAATGTTGCGGCCATCAGCGGATCTTTCATCGGCCTGGTCCTCGGTGGCGTACTGGCCGCCATCAACTGGCGCCTCGTTTTCCTGGTCTCTGTGCCGTTCGGACTCTTTGGAACGGTCTGGTCATACCTCAAGCTGAGGGAGATTGGGCTGCGTCATCAGGCTAAAATCGACTGGGCTGGCAATCTCACCTTTGCCGCCGGATTGATCCTGATCATGATTGGAATTACCTGCGGAATCCAGCCGGTCAATGGGCACTCGATGGGATGGACGAGTACGCCGGTAATTTCCATGCTGGCGGCAGGCCTTTCGTCTCTGATCGCTTTCCTAGTCATCGAAACGCGGGCGACCGAACCGATGTTTCGACTGTCTCTGTTCAAGATCAAAGCCTTCACCTTCGGTACGCTCGCCACATTCACGTCGGCCATCGCCCGTGGTGGCCTGATGTTCATGATCATCATCTGGTTGCAGGGAATCTGGCTTCCTCTACACGGCTACAGTTTTGAAGACACGCCGTTGCGGGCAGGCATTTTCATGTTGCCGGTGACAGCGGGCTTCATGATCGCGGGTCCCATCTCTGGTTTTCTCTCTGATCGCCTGGGCGCACGCTATTTCGCCACCAGCGGGATGATCGGCAACGCTGCAAGCTTCATCTTTCTCATGCTGCTTCCGATCAACTTCAACTACTGGGTATTTGCCGCGATTTTACTGTTCAACGGATTGTGCACCGGGGTATTCGCCGCGCCCAATCGAGCAGCCATCATGAACAGTCTGCCTGCCCGCCACCGCGGTGCCGGAGGGGGCATGAATTCAACCTTTCAAAGCTCTGCACAGGTGCTTTCAATCGGTATTTTCTTCACGCTCATGATCACCGGGTTCTCGAGAACCCTACCGACGACCCTGGCGCATGGCTTGATGCAACACGGTGTTGCCCCAGGGGTTGCCGCGCGCGTCGGCGGGCTATCCGCGGTCTCGGTTTTGTTCGCGGCCTTCTTGGGCTACAACCCGGTCGAAAATCTGGTCGGTCCGGAGGTTCTTAATCATCTTTCGGCCGCCGATCGCGCGGAACTGACCGGCCACTGGTTCTTTTCCGATCTGATATCCAAGCCATTCCATGCGGGCCTCACCGAGGCATTCATCTTCGCCACTGTGGTGTGTTTGATCGCCGCGGCGGCATCGTGGTCGCGCGGAGGCCAATATATTCATGATGACCGAACCTGATGGGGCAGATTGAGCACGAGCGACGATCGATCTTCAGTATCCAATAAGAGGAGGGCGCGTTCGATGGATCCACTGTTGGACCGACGGTCGACGCCACTGCAGAGCGGCGTAGTCGATGAGTCGTTGGGGTACCGGGTCGCCGAGCACGATCAGTCGCTGCAGCATCATCGCGAGATCGACATCGGCAATCGACCAGTCGCCAAAGAGATTCTCGGAGCGTCCATCGAGCAAGGTCAGTGCGGCTGAGAACAGCTTGTCGGCGGCCTCACGCGCCTGTTCCGAGAGGGCGGGGCGCTTGGCGCAGCAGAACACGACAAAAGTGGGCCGCTCGTCGCGAATCGCCATGAGGTCGCTGCGCAACCAGGCTTGAACTTGACGCGCTCTCGCACGGTCACGGGGGTCCGCGGGATAGAGGCGTGTGCCGGGAGAGGTCTCGTCGAGATATTCGCAAATCGCAGACGATTCCGATAAGGCGAATCCGTCATGAACGAGCGTCGGAACGCGTCGAGTGATGGACGTCTTCGCGAAGCCTGGGCCTTGATTGGCATGAGCGACCAAATCCAGGGCTTCGATATCAAATGGTAAGCCTTTCTCGAGCAGGCTCACAAAGGCGACGAGGGCATAGGGGCTTGCAAAATTGACGTCGACGTAAAGGAGCATTGCTTGCCTCATGCGATTGTTCGGGTAGCTCACATCCAGCGGCTGTTCGCACCACATTGTAGCCGTCTTCTCCCCCATGCGACCGGCGAATGGTTCAGTACTTCTAATCAATCATTTAGAACTTCTGCACGTAGGCGTTCTGGGACTGAGTGACCCTACTTATCATCACTCAGGCTCGACCGCTCAATCGCTCGGCGGTCACCATGGCCAGCAAGCCACCGCCGCAGTAGTTGATCAGCCGCATGCGCGCCGCTTCAAGGTCCTTCGCGCGGCACAGACCTTCGGACAATCGGTCGACGCGTTCCGTCCCGGATAGCGCCAGCATCATCGAGCCCGCCAGGAAGTTGTAGGCCCAATACAATTCCCGCTTAGGGCTGCCGGGTAGTGCGCGCTGCAGCACCTCGATCAATTCATGCACATTGCTGTCGTAGAAACGATGGATGATCTCGCCGCCCCACGGCGTGTTGTCGATTTGCGCCACGAGTGCAAAGTAGCTTTGCCAGCCGCTATCGCCATGCAGCCACAAATCGATCATGGGATTGATGAACGCGGCCACCGCGCCTTCCACCGTGATGACACGATTGGCCGCCACATACGCGTGCAGGGAATCGCGGCGCGCGGCGACCAACGGGCGCGCGCGACGCTCGATGACGGCGTCGAACAAACTCGACTTGTTCTTGAAGTGGTAATAAATGAGCGCCACGTCGACGCCCGCGGCATCGGCCACTTGGCGCGTGGTCACGCCGAATAGACCTCGCTCGGCAAACAGGGCCTCCGCCGAATCCAAGAGTCTGCCCCGCGCCTTGACGCCCTCATCGGAATGCTTGGGCCGCCCGCGTCGGGGCTGCTTGGTCTTTTTAGGTCTGGGCGACATGCAGTTATTGTGACACCCCGATTAGTCCTATGAGGTGCATTTGACTCCCCATTTAACCAAGCGCTGAATAAAAACCCGGCCTCGGATGCCGAGGCATATCGCCTCTTAAGATACGGGCGGCTCACTGAGCGGCGTATTCATCGATATTTAGTGCTATTTCCTGCATGAAGCACCTATCTGGTCCGCATTTTTCTGCACGTGCCCTAAGTCCTCTGTGTTCTTGACAAGCCTCGAGCGGAGGCATAATTTCAGCGTTCGTTGAAATTAGAAAGTCCGTATAGGACTTCATGAGCCGACATCACAAAGGGGGTTGAAAATGGCTTTACTTCGCCTTACGCCGATGGTAATCGCTGCCGCGGCAATCACCGTCTGGGCGCCTGCCCTGGCGCAAACGGCCCAGCCATCGGCGTCCACTACATCCAGTAATGAATTGCAGGAGGTGGTCGTCACTGCGACGCGCCGCTCCGAATCCATCCAAAATGTCGCAAGCCAGGTCACCGCGCTCACGGCCGGTGCGTTGGATCAGATTAACGCGCGCGATTTCGACGACTTCGCCGCTTTTGTGCCGGGTTTGAGCTTCTCCTCGACGGGTGCCAGCACCAATCTGTTGGTCATTCGCGGCATCACCACCGGCTCGCAACTGAGCAGCGCCACCGGCGTATATGTAGACGACATTCCCATCGGTGCCAGCACATCGAACGGCGTGGGTTATCAGAGTCTGAACGTCAACACCTTCGATCTGAATCGAGTCGAGGTGCTCAACGGACCGCAGGGCACGTTGTATGGCGCCACCTCGTTGGGCGGCACGGTGAAGTACGAGACCAATGCTCCTGACCTCAAGAACTTCGGGGTCGAAGCCGGCGTTCAAGTTTCATCCACGCAGCACGGCCACATCGATCACGCCTACACGGGCATGTTGAATTTACCCTTCGGGGACATCGGCGCGCTTCGTGTCGATGGCTACCAAGTATACGATTCAGGATATGCCAAGGACCCCGTGTACGGACGCGACAATCAAGGCTGGTCCCGATCGGAAGGCGGGCGTGCCGCCCTGCTGCTCGAGCCCGTCGAGAATCTCGACATCCGACTGAACGCCTCGACGCAACATATTCCGAGCGAGAGCGCGGATGTGGCGTTCCGTGATCCGCAGACTCATGAGCCGACCTACGGGACCTACGCCCAAGCCTATCCTACGTTCCAGCCGTCCGATTACAGTCTCACGCTCTACTCCGCGACTGTCGATTACACGACGCCGTTGGCCAAGTTCTCGTCCATCACGGGCTATCAAGTCAACAATGGCACGAGTTACACCGACGACAGCCTGATCTACGATGCGGCGCTCGGGGCCCTGGGTGCGGCAACGGACCCCTGGAGTCTGTACGTCAACACCACCACGAAGAAATTCACCGAAGAGGTGCGCGCCGTCTCGCAGAACAGCACCTATTTTCAGTGGCTGGCGGGTGCGTTCGTCAGCAATGAAAAAACCAGCGAAATCGTCGACTTGTTCGACAACGCCCATCCAGGCGGCACCTTTTTTGGATTGTCGCCGTTCACGAGCTTCCTGCCCAGCACTTATCGCGAATACGCGGTATATGCAGATGGCACGATCCATTTCACCAATCAGCTCGAGTTAGGATTGGGCGTGCGCTACAGCCGGCAAAAGCAGGCCTACGATGAGACCGTAAGCGGCCTTCTGGCGACCGGTTCCGCAGCGGTGCTCACACCGCCCGTGGCCTTGTCGGATCAAAGCGTGATGACCTACCTCATCAATCCGAAGTTTCACATCACCGAGGATGTGATGGTGTATGCGCGTGCGGCCAGTGGCTTTCGGCCCGGCGGTCCGAATTTCGTTCTATCGCCCGGGCTCGGCAATCCAACCTTCAAGCCGGATCGGCTATGGAGTTATGAACTCGGCGAGAAGTCGACGTTCCTCGACAAACGAGCGAGCTTGGACATCGACTTCTACGACATTCTCTGGAAGGACATTCAGGTCACCGTCAACAACGGCGGCGTGAATCAACTCGAGAACGCCGGCGTCGCTCGGGTGACCGGCTCGGAGCTGTCCTTCAATTACAGGATCCTCGCACCGCTGACCGTGGGTGGATCGGCGGCATGGACCGATGCGCGTCTTACCTCCACCGCCCCGGTCATTGGCGTGACCACGGTGGGCGTGCGCCTACCGTTGGCACCGCGCTTCAACTTTGCACTGATCGGCACTTATGACTTCGACATCGTCGATGGTTATTCGGGGGCGTTCACGCTGACCGATCGCTGGGTCGGTGAGCGCAATGCGGGCTTCGGCACGACCACGAGTCCACAGTACCGTTTGGGCGCTTACAACATCACCGATTTGAACCTCGCGGTGCAGGCACCTCACGGCGTGGAGTACGGACTGTTCCTGCGCAACGCCTTCGATCGCGTCGCAGAGATCTCGGCGTCGGTATTGGCCAACGAATACAATCCCGCCGCGCCGGTCCCGGTGTTTCTAGCTCAACCTCGCACCGTCGGACTATCCGTCAAGTACAAGTTCAACTGACCATGGAGTTCTGTACGGTCGAGACCGCGAGCGGCAAGATTCGAGGGCTGATCAGCTCAGGAGTCCGGCAGTTCAAGGGCGTGCCGTATGGCGCTTGCACCGGCGGAAAGCATCGCTTTCGTCGGCCGCAGCCGCCCGTCCCTTGGGCGGGGGTGCGTGACTGCTTTGCGCCGGGCCCGGTTTCTCCCCAGGCTCCCTATGATCGGGACAACGACTACGCGCGGCTCATCCAATACGACCTCAACGTCGCTTTTGGTGGAATGGGCGAGGACTGTCTGCACCTTTGCATCTGGACGCCTGGCACCGGGCGGCAGGACAAGCGGCCGGTAATGGTGTCCGTTCACGGCGGCGGATTCGCCATCGGCTCCGGCAATCATCCAATGTATGACGGTGCCAAGCTTGCACAGTCGGGAGATGTGGTCGTCGTTTCGGTGACTCACCGGTTGGCAAGCTTCGGCTTTCTCGATCTTGCCGATGTGGATCCGTCGGCTGAGTGGGCGGAGGCGGGCGTGGCCGGCATATTGGATTTAGTGGCAGCACTCGAATGGGTGCGTGACAACATTGCGCACTTCGGCGGCGATCCTTCCTACGTCACGCTTTTCGGGCAGTCAGGCGGGGGCTGGAAAGTCAGCACCTTGCTTGGCATGTCGGCGGCGCGCGGCCTGTTCCATCGGGCGGCGATTCAAAGCGGCTCGTTGACCGCGCAAATGTCGCGAGAGGCCGCCGCGGCGGTGGCCCACGCCTTCGTGCGCAAGCTCGGCCTCACCCCCGCGACATTGGGCCGCATTCGTGAGCTTGAATGGTCGGATCTGCTGGCCGCGCAGACCGCGGTCGGCGCAGCCTCGTTTGCGCCGATCATCGACGGTGTGCACATCGATGCAGCGCCGCTCTCCGATGTGGCCCTGGCGCGCTTCGATCATGTGCCCCTGATCATTTCGACCACGCTTGATGATGCGGGACTCTTCTTCACTGACTTCAATCTGTCGCACGAAGATCTCGGACGGCTGCTGCTCGCTCGTTACGGTGAAACGGCGAAGCTGCTCACGAAACTGTATCAAGAATGCTGCCCCGAGAAATCACCCTATCTCCTGTTTGCGCAGATGATGACCGAATCGGGATTCCGGCGTTTTGCGCACGCCCAGGCAGAGGCGAAAGCCGCGCGCGGCCATGCTCCCGTCTACATGTATTTATGGGAGTGGACGAGTCCGGCATTCGACGGGAAATTCGGCGCCGTGCACGCCATGGACGTATCCGCCTCGTTTCACAATGAGCGCGATGCCATTCTGGGGGGTGGTTCGCGTGAGGCGCAGCGCATGTGCCAGGACCTTGCCTCCACCTTGGTTGCCTTCGCCCGCACCGGTGATCCGAACAACGCAAGGATTCCGCATTGGCCGCACTTTGACGCCAGCGCGCGCGCGACGCTCGTCTTTGAGCCAAGGATGCGCGTTCAAAAGAACCCATACGGCAAGCAGCGCGAGTTTTGGCTTGGCATGCCGGCGGCGAGCAGCGTGCTCGGGTAGCGAAGCGATGAAGCACTCCACCCTGACTTATGAGTCTGCCGATGGGAACTTAAGCCTGCATGCCGAGCAGTTCGATCCTGGCCAAGCGCCGCTCACCGTGCTGTGCCTACACGGACTGACGCGTAATGGGCGCGATTTCGAGTCCCTCGTCGCGCATCTGTCCAAGCACTATCGCATCATCACTGCGGATCAGCGCGGCCGTGGCCTGTCCGCGTGCGACCCCAATCCCGCCAATTATCAAATTCCGGTCTATGCCAAAGACATGACGCATCTGCTTGATCGCCTCGAGATCGAGCAGGTGGTGTTGATTGGCACCTCCATGGGCGGGATCACGTCCATGGTGCTCGGAGCGACACTATCGGGCCGCGTGCGGGGCATTGTCCTCAACGATATTGGCCCCGAGGTACCGGCGGCCGGGCTGGCACGCCTGCGGCAATCGTTGAGCATGCCGGCGGATGTGCGCACCTGGGCCGATGCATCCGCCCAGGCGCGGCGCGTGAATGGGCAAGCCTTCCCCGACTATGGGGACGCCGAGTGGCTGGCGTTTGCGCGCCGCATCTATCGAGACGACGGAGCAGGGCGGCCGGTGCTGGCCTACGATCCGGCCATTTTGGCTGGCTTGACTCAACGGGCTGATCCTAACGCCGTTGCGCCGACCTTATGGCCGCTGTGGACGCAGCTTCACGCCATTCCCATGCTCGTCATCCGCGGCGGGCTGTCCGATATCCTGAGCGCCGAGATCCTCGAGCGCATGGCCTCGACTCACCCTCATTTTACCGCACTGACGCTGCCGCACCGCGGCCATGCGCCCATGCTGGATGAGCCAGCGGCAGTGGGCGCGATCGATGCGTTCTTGGAGGATCTCGAACCGTGAGCGGACCTTTAAGCGGCAAGACCGCCTTCATCACCGGGTCGGAACGCGGCATCGGCAAGAGCATCGCGCTTGCCATGGCCGGGGCCGGTGCGCGCGTGGCGGCCCATGGGCTTGCGGGTCCCGTCGAGTCCCAGGCGCTCGTCAAGGAACTCGAACAGGCCGGCAGTCCTCAAGCGGCGTTCTTTGGAGGCGACCTGCGGCATGTGGCTGCGATCGACCAGCTGATGACCGATGTGATGGCCTGGGGAACTCCGAGCGTGCTCGTCAATAACGCCGGCATTCAGCACACCGCTGCGATCGAGAGCATTGCGGTGGAAACCTGGAACGACATTCTCGCGGTGAATTTGTCGGCCGCCTTTCATACCATGCGCTACACGTTGCCACTCATGGCGCAAAATGGTTTTGGGCGAGTCATCAATATCGCTTCGGTGCATGGACTGGTGGGCTCGGTGCACAAGTCGCCCTATGTGGCGGCCAAATTCGGTCTCGTGGGTCTCTCCAAAGTAGCGGCACTCGAATATGCCATGGCGGGCAGCGCCGAATCCGGTGGAGTGACCGTCAATTGCATCTGTCCCGGTTGGGTGGATACGGCGCTCGTGGCACCGCAGGTCGCCGAACGCCGCACTCAGTTGGGCGTATCAACCGAAGAGGCGATCGAGGCCATGCTCACTGAAAAACAACCCTCGCGGCGTTTGTCATCGGCTGCGGAAATCGCACGACTTGCCGTGTTTCTGTGTGAACGCGCTGCGCACAACATCACGGGAACCGCCATTCCCGTGGATGGCGGCTGGACGGCGCAGTAGCCCTTGCGCTCAGACAGAGATATGCGGCGCGACGCCCTCACGCCCGACGATCACCCGTTGCAGTACGCGTTTGCCGCAAT
>Ga0182024_10022095_pt1 | contig 11492 bp, 5 predicted proteins | sample P32metaG_FD_120480 | JGI IMG/M metagenome (GOLD analysis project Ga0182024, IMG submission 120480) | Permafrost microbial communities from Stordalen Mire, Sweden - P3-2 metaG (Illumina Assembly) | ecosystem: Environmental > Terrestrial > Soil > Wetlands > Permafrost | place: Sweden: Stordalen... | reverse complement strand
CTGTACTACTCCTGACTGTGAAGGATCTCTTTGAGAAAGGTGCCCTAGAATTCTTTCACGATGGCATGGAGAGCCAATTTTCCAGAACGTTGATAAACATGCTAAGACTGCATGGGACTGATTTCTTATCTGCGATCTCGGAATACCTGTTTTCAGGCGAAGGAAAGCCCGAAGTAGTGTCTGAGGCACTTCGCTGGCTAGCGGAATACGGTGCACCTGAAACGGTCACGAAACGATGGTCTATACTGCGTCATGGTCTCAAGAGCCCGTCTCCTATCGTTAGGGACGGTGCTATTCTCGGATTTGCTGCTCTCGATGATCCGCGCGCGCGCACCCTTCTCTTGGAAGCTAGGAATATTGAACAAATAAAGGAGCTCCAACTCCTTATCGAGCATGTTGCCGCGAGACTCTCGCGCAGCCGATAAAGATGGCCCTTCTACTCCGAAAAGTCAGACAAACGCGATGGTTCAAAGAGCCAGCCGCATCGTTTCTTGAGGTTGGCGACGTTCCCGCCGATCCCTTCGCCGATCTACAAACGACAGACAACGTTCTGTCTGTATGGGAAGTGGAGCATGACCGCTCTAACCTCATGAGAGTTGTACGGGCAATTGCCGTCGGAGGCCAGCGAATCGACCACACTGGCTACATCTTATTCGACTCCGATCAACTGGCGTCCGCTGAAATCCCAGTTCAGACCAGCAAGGGGCTGTCAGAGGATAAGGGTATCAATGATCGTCACCGAGACCTTGTTCTCTCCGGCAAGAAGCTTCTGGCGCTGGCAAAATTGCTACTGCAGCACGGCGAGACGGGGACTATTACTAAGCCGGAACTTATTGAATTGGTGGAGGAAGGAATTCGAAGCGGTGAACTGCCGGAAAGCTGCCGAAAGAAGAAGTAGACTGCTACGCTTTCCGCTACAGCGCGCCGATGCTGCAACGACTTTTTGTTGACCCAAAGTGGTTAACGGCCCACCCATCGGGCCGGGCCGTTAACCGAGGAGTTGTTAAGGCCTTTATAACCCGAGCTTCCCCGCGCTATTCTCCCGGAACAAGCTCCCATCCCTGATATACCGCCGTACCATCTGTACGCTCTTGTGCCCGGTCTGATTCATAATCGACCGCTCCGAAGCGCCTGCAATCGCCGCACTGGTAGCGTGTCCCGCCCGTAGCGAGTGCCCCTGCGCTTCGCTTCGAAAACACACTCAGCGAATATCGAAAAATAACTCGCAAGGTGGCTAGGCCGAGCGCGACGCCACGCCTCTTCGCTTGCAGGGATCTGGAGCCAATACTCTACCAGTTCGCGCCGAAGCTCCCCACTTGCAGTTGCGCGCGCAGCCTCGATTCGCGCCTCAGAGTCCCGCGGTAGTGTGGGCGCTTCCCATGTTGATGTTGGCCGCCAACCGGGCAGGGTTTCCCCGGCTTGTCGCCCCGTCGAGCTAGGCGGCCTCTTAATCCTACTGTGCGCCCGGTTCTGTTGCACCGTGGGGCCTCTTATCGCCAGCGGTGCAAGCATTCTGGTCTGCATGAACTAAGCGGTTCTCCGAGGGCCGATGACTGTGGGGGAATTTGCGGGGACTCGCCGTTTAGCAGCGTTTAGCAGCGTTGATCGTGGTTACCCAGATCGCGTTGCTTACGCATCGGACCGCCTATATTTGCAACATCTTGAGCAAGGGTTAAAAACCCTGCGTAATGCAGCTTCTAACCCTCGGCTTGATTTTAAGTCCTTTGCGTCTGCCGATTTCGCCACCCGGGCATGATTAAAGCTACGACACGTTGCCGGCGACTTCCATTCTAAGTCGTCCCAACGGTTGTGGTGTCCGGCAGCATAGCCTGCGCCTGAAAATACTCTACCGTCCGCCGCAATCCTTCCTCCAACTCCACCTTAGGTTCCCATCCCAATAACGCGCGCGCTTTCGAAATATCCGGCTTCCGCTGCTTCGGATCGTCTTCCGGCAATGCGCGAAATTCGATCTCCGACTTGCTCCCCGTCAGGGCCCGAATCTTCTCCGCGAATTCGAGAATTGTCAGTTCCCGCGGGTTTCCCAGGTTCACCGGATACCGCTCGTCCGACATCATCAGCCGGCACAACCCGTCCACCAGATCGCTCACATAGCAGAAGCTGCGCGTCTGCGAACCGTCGCCGAATACGGTCATCGCCTCGCCCCGCAGCGCCTGGTCGAGAAATGCCGGCACCACGCGGCCATCGTCCAGCTTCATCCGCGGCCCATAAGTATTGAAAATTCGCGCGATGTTCGTCCGCACGCCGTGCTTGCGGTGATACGCCATCGTCAGCGCCTCCGCGAACCGCTTGCTCTCGTCGTAACACGAGCGCGGCCCCACCGGATTCACGTTGCCCCAGTAACTCTCCACCTGCGGATGCACCAGCGGGTCGCCATAGCACTCCGACGTCGACGTCATCAGAAACCGCGCGCCCTTCGCCATCGCCAGCTCGAGCATGCGCCGCGTCCCGGCCGACCCTACGTCGAGGGTCTCGATCGGATGCTCCAGATAATCCTTCGGGCTCGCGGGCGACGCCGCATTCACCACCGCATCCACCGCGCCTTCTATCTTAAACGGCTGCGTAATATCCCGCTCGTCGAACTCGAACCGCGGCTCGCCGGCCAGATGCGCGATATTCCGCCGGCTACCGGTCAGAAAATTGTCGAGCCCCGCCACCGCGTGCCCATCCGCCAGAAGCCGGTCGCACAAATGCGAACCAATGAATCCGGCGGCGCCGGAGACGATTATGCGCAAATTACCCCCAATGGTCTATTCTAGCCCCCATATCTCGCCGGCTTTTCCGGAAAAATACCGGCGGAGGAGACTGGCGCTACCCGTGCCCGAACGCCGGCGTTACAAGGGCAAGCTGAAGCATGCGCTACCCTGTCTGTTATGAATGGCGCTACATGGCCCGCGCGCGTAGCGCTGCTTGCACTCCTCGTCGCCTCGCTCACGCTGTTCTGGCTGCGCCTCCGCAAGGTGCTCGCCGTCATTCGCGGCTCTCGCCCCACGCCGGGCTTCACGCTTGCGCCGCTGGGGCCGCGCATCCGCCAGTTCATGACCGAAGTGCTCGGCCAGTCGAAAGTCATTGAACAGCGCCGCCTGGCCGGGCTGGCGCACGCCTTTGTGTTCTGGGGCTTCTGCGCGTTTTCGCTGATCACCGTCAACCACATCTCCACCGGATTCGGCGCGCGCTTTCTTTATCCCAACGCCGGCTTCGGCGAGTACTATTACAACTTCGTCGCGGCGTGGGCCGTGCTGGTGGCCGTTTCCATCGTTGGCTTGTTCATCCGCCGGTTCGTCGCGCGCCCCATCTGGCTGGGGAAGACTTCACCCGAATCGGGCGTGATCGCGCTGCTTATATTCGCCCTGATGGTTACTTTCCTGGGCGGTCTCTGGTTCGAGGAAAACAGCCCCGCGGGCGCGGCCATGTGGTGGTTGCAGACGCTGTGGTGGCTGCATACGCTCGCGTTGTTAGTTTTTCTTCCGCTGATTCCGCACACCAAGCATCTGCACCTGGCGCTTAGCCCCGCCACGGTGTTTCTGAAGCGTGATGGATTCAGCGCGATTCCGCCGCTCACCGGCGACGAAGATTTCGGCCTCGATACCGGCAAAGACGTCACCCGCATCGACGCCCTGCAAGTCTTCTCCTGCGTGGAATGCGGGCGCTGCACCGAGCACTGCCCCGCCTACAACACCGGCAAAATTCTGAACCCCAAGGAGATCGTCCTCGGCCTGCGCAACTACCTTAACCACTTCGGCCCCAACGCCGAAGCGCCGCTGCTGGGCCAGTTCATTTCCGAAGAAGCGGCATTCCAATGCACTACCTGCGGCAGCTGCGAGTTCCAGTGTCCGGTGGGAATTCAGCACCTGCCCATGATCGTCGGCCTTCGCCGCGGCGCCGTCAATACCGGCAAGTGGGAGAACGATTATGGCGCCAAGCTCTTCCTCAACCTCGAGCGCAATGGCAACGCCCTGGGTTTTTCCGCGGCCGAGCGCCAGAAATTTATCGAGAAGAACGCGCTGCCATTCTACGATGGCACGCAGGAATATTGCCTCTGGCTCGGCTGCATGGGCGCCTACGACCCTCAAGGCCGCGAAATCATCCTGGCCCTGGCGCGCGTGCTGCGCCACGCCAGCGTCACCTTCGGCGTGCTGCGCAAAGAGAAGTGCACCGGCGACCCGGCCCGCCGCCTGGGGAACGACCTCGCCATTTCGCAGGTAGCCGAAGCCAACATCGAGACGCTGCGCGCCGCCAAAGCCGGCAAGATTGTATCCATCTGCCCGCATTGCGTTCGCACCATCGGCACGGACTGGCGCGAGTACGGCGGCGCCTTCGAGATCGAGCACCACAGCGAGTTGCTGGCGCGCGTGCAGCAACGCCTGCCGGCGCGCGATTCCTTGCGCGAAAAAACCGTCTTCCACGACCCCTGCTACCTGGGACGCTATCGCAACATATATGAGGAGCCGCGCGAAGTCGTCGGGCGCACTTCCGACGTTATCGACCCCCACCGTGCCCGCGAGCGTTCGTTCTGTTGCGGCGCCGGCGGCGGCCAGATGTTTCTCGGGGAAGAGAAGGGCAAGCGGGTCAACCTGGAACGCGCCGAAGAGCTGGTTGCCACGGGAGCGCAAGTCGTCGGAACGGCGTGCCCGTTTTGCCAGAGCATGTTCCGCGACGCGCTCGGGAATGTGACAAAACATCCGCCGCAATTGCTCGATATCGCCCAGATCGTGGCCGCTTCGCTGCCCGCGGGGCCGCCAGATGCGCCTTCCGTACCAACCTCGGCTTGACAGGCCGCCGAAGATCGCGTCAGACTTTGAGTTACGGCTCCGGCGGCAATTTCCAACCGGAAGCGCAGAAGGAGCGCGGTTGATTCTGGGACGAGTATTCGCGTTATTCGCACTAGCTGCTCCGGTATTTGCGCAATATGCAGGTCCGGCGATCCTCAGCCGCGGCGACGCGCCTTCCGGAATAGGCAGCGCCCCCGTAAGTTTCCGTCCATACTTCGAGATCTCGGGAATCTATGACACAGGGTTGACGGGCGCCGGGCTTAACGCGCAAGGCGAGCTTGGGAGCACGTCGTCGCCCGGTGTTCAGTTCGCCGGTGGCATCAGCGGCAACCATGCCTGGCGTCACACCACCATCGGGTTGAGTTATCACGGCGACATCAATCATTTTGAAAAGGCCACCTACTTCGATGCGTCCGATCAATCGCTTTTGTTGAGCGTCAAGCACCAGTTCACCCGGCACATTTACATCGATCTCCGGGAGAGCGCGGGCATGTTCTCCACCGATAGCGGCTTGAGCGCGCTCCAGCAGGCGGTTTCGTACGATCCCGCTCAGAGTACCCTGCCGACCACCGATTTTTTCGACAACCGGACGCTCTACCTGAGTACGCAAGCCGATCTGATCTATCAGAGAAGCTCGCGGCTGTCGTTCGACTTCGGCGGCGACGGCTTCATCAACCGCCGCAGGTCTAGCGACCTGTATGGCGTTACCGGGGCCACCGCCCGCGGAGACGTGCAATACCGCATCAGCCGCCGCTCGACCATTGGCGCGAATTACACCTTCACGCACTACAGTTTTACCCGTGTCTTCAGCGGAACCTATATCCACGGTTTTGCCGGCACTTACGCGATCCAGCTTACCCGGCATCTCGAGTTCACCGGCTACGCCGGCGTTTCCCATCTTGATAACACGCTGGAACAGGTCGTGCCCGTCAGCCCTGTAATCGCCGCCATCCTCGGAATTACCTCGGGCCTGGCTGTGTCCCATACGCTTTCTTACGTTCCAAACGGCACCGGGCGCCTCTCCGAGCAATTTCACAACGGCGTGGCGTACATCTCGGCCGGCCACACTATCACGCCGGGAAACGGATTGTTCCTCACCTCCACGCAGACGAATGCAAGCGCGGGGTACACCTTCACCGGCGTACGCCGCTGGAGCCTGGGCGCCACCGTGCTTTACACCAAGGCGGAAACCGTGGGTCAAACGGTGGGTGGCGCCGCTGGCGCTTATGGGGGCACAAGTGTAACAGTATCGGCCTCCCGCCTGATCGCAAAGTCCATGCATGTTGTCGCGTCACTCAATGCGAATCGGTACGACAGTCCGAACTTCGCCCTCTATAACCGTACGGTCTACTCCGCCCGGCTTGGCTTTGGCTGGGCGCCAGGCGACATACCCCTTCGTGTCTGGTAACGCCCTCTTTGTGGGGCGGCCAATCCTGGCTGTAGCCGGTTTTCAGCCCGCTCTTCGCTTCGCGCCGCGTCGGTTTCGCTCCCGCCAGGGACCCTCTGTCACTCGTGTGACCGCGTTCGATTCGGGGCCGGTGAGATATGCCGGCTAACCTTCCCCTGGTCAGCATAGTCACTCCGTCTTACAATATGGCTGAGTACCTGCTCGAAACCATCGAGAGCGTCTTTTCGCAGGACTATCCGCACATCGAATACCTGGTGATCGACGGCGGCTCTACCGATGAGACTTTGCAAATACTCGACCGGTACGCCGGACGCTTGACATACGCCAGTGAGCCGGACCGTGGGCCGTCGGATGCGGCGCACAAGGGTTTTCGCCAGGCCCACGGCGAGATCTTCGCGTGGATCTGCGCCGACGACGCCTATCTGCCCGGCGCCGTCAGAGCCGGCGTGGAATACCTGCTGGCGCATCCGGATGTGGACGTGGTTTATGGCGAAGGCTGGTGGACCGATTCGGCAGGCGCCGTAATCGGCCGCTATCCTACGCTGCCGTTCGACGCCAAGACTCTCGAGCGCGATTGCTTTATCTGTCAACCGGCGGCATTCATTCGCGCCTCCTCCTATCGCCGCTGCGAGCTGGACCCGACAGTCAAAATGTCTTACGACTACGACCTGTGGATTCGCATGGCAAAAGCGGGTTTCCGGTTCGCCTCGATTCCGCAATACCTGGCTAATTCGCGAATCCACACCGGATCTTTGACCATCAACCAACGGACGCGGGTGTTCCGTGGTTCCATGGCGCTTCTGCGGCGCCATTACGGCTACGTTCCGTTTCAGTGGATTTTCGGATATACCGCCTATCGGATCGACGGCCGCGACCAGTTTTTCCAGCCGCTGCAGCCTTCGGTCTGGAAATACCTGGCCAGCCTGCCGTTGGGCTTGTGGACCAACCGCCGCAAGCCCTTCCGGTTCTTGGGCGAATGGATCGCCGCCCCTTTTCGGGCGTGGAAACGGAGGTAGTGACGTAGCGCCAGGATGCCTCTACGGCTACGGCTGCGCTACATTGACGCAGCGTGCCGAACTGTGAAGCCGGCGGAGAATGGGCGAGATCCGCCGGCTCGATGGCACGCCATTCGGGTTGCTACGATACCGATCGACGGGGCGCGGTCGTGTTTTTATGAGCCGCCAGCACCTTGGCGATGAGACGGGAGATACCCCGCAAGACGTTACAATTGGGACGTGGATACGCAACGGGGATCGGATTTTCTTGAGTGGGTCGTGCGTGCTGGTGCAATCGCAGGCGTCGTTCTGATAGTCGCCTCAATCATCATTGCGTACTACAATTTCGGTTCACGGACCATCGCGCTAGGCGCCGCTACTTTAGCCGGCGGCGTTATCGCATTTGCGCTGCTGTTGTGGTTTGAACTTCGGCCATCGACTAAGGATGACCAAGTGAGCTTTGCGTACACCGCAGACTTTCATGATCGGCAAATGAGGCAGTGGGACTATACCAAGGTCGTCGGCGACGGTGAACGCGACGTTCTTGCCGGCCCCACCTTAACTAGCGCCGATCATGTCTGCAGCCGCAGGCAATCTCCGTGGATACGCCACCCGGCAAGCGTCGGGATGCGGCCTTAAACAAACCATATTAGGTTAGCCCGGCGCTATCAACTGTCGGCGGGAGCGCCTTCCTTACTTCCTCAACTGCCAGTTCTCATCGAACAGTCCCGCCACGTTCAACTCCGGAACCTCCGATCCTTCTTTCACTTTCACGATCGCATAATCGCCCCACTGCGGCATGCCGTAATCGCCGTTGTACTCGCGATCCGTAATCGTCAGTCCGGTATTCAATACCACATACTTCGAAGGGTTCAGCGGATTCGGATAAATCAAGGCCGGATAACTCTCGTTCGCCGGGAATGACTGACTGCCCAGGGTGACAGTCTCCTTAGTCCAATGCACTGGTAACTTCCCGTTGATTTTAGCGATCCACCGGTTGCTGCCAGGGTCGCCAAACAGCACCACGTGATACTTCGCAAGATCCGCCTCGGTCACATCCTTGTCGTCTTTGATGAAGGGATGGCCGCGGAAAAACCGGGCCCACAGCCGGTCAAAGCGCGCCAGCGAGCGCAGAGCCTGCTGGTTCACGGCTTCATTCCAGGGCGTACCCGTCGGCCTCACCAATAGGAACGGATCGAGAAATGCATCGTCGATGGGCCCCTGCAGCGCATGAGTCTTGTGCAGACCGGCCAGTCTGCCGTTCTTGCCAACCTTCCAGCTCGATCCGGTCTTCTCCAGTGTGACCTCGGGACCCGCCTTCACCTTCAGTTCCTGCCCGTCGATCTTGATACTCCTGGCGTGTTCCGTCTCGCGCAGCGCCAGCCGCGTCAGGTTCTTCGTCCGTATCTCGTACTGCGCGCCGCCATCGCTGCGCTGCGCATCGATCTCCGCTCGCTCGTACTGTTTCTCGAGCCCGTCGAGCGATGCCCAGTAATCGCGGTTATAGCGAGTCGTGTAAGTCAGGAACCGGAGGTGATCGGGTGACACCTGACCTTTGTCGCCCCATAACTTCAGGAAGTCGTCGAGACGCTGCCGCACCAGCGGACTCGTGCCGTGTCCCGTGCTCTGCGAAATCATGAAGAGCCCGGGCGCCCCTTTTGAATGCAGGAAATCGGGATCGCCTTCGGAGGGGAATCCCTCCTTTTCCAACTGCGCGCGGGTTCGCAGCGAAGACTCCAACTGGCCCCGGTTCGGCGTGCCGGGTGGTGGCTGCGGCACCGTGGGAGTCTGCGTATCGGTATCGCCGTCATGACCCGCCAGAGGGAGGTTGAAGATGTTCAGCGCCCACTCCGGCATGTTCTCCCAAATCCGCAGCGCCGCATATTGATAGGGCTGCAAGCCCGGCATCGCGGACCGTGGAGACCACGTTCCAGCCCCGATCTCCGCCGCGGCAAAGCGGTCCGGATAATGCAGCGCGATGTGCCACGCGCCTTCGCCGCCCATCGAAAAGCCCCGGAGTATGATGCGCTTGTCGTCGATCTTGAAGCGCTTCTGCATCGCCGCGATCGCCTCGAAAATATCCGCCTCGCCCGCCCAGTGATATCCGGCGCTATTGATCCGGCCGAAGACATCCACCTGAATCTGCCCGTTGTCGGCGACTGGCGGCCGGCCCGGGCCGGAATTCGGGAAAGCGAACAGAAACTCCGATTCGGTCGTGTTATTCTGCCGCCCGTGCAGCGACACATACAAACGCGTGGGCTTGGTTCCATCGTAGGAAGCCGGGACAGTGACGCCGTAAGGCTGCACCGAGCCATCTATCTCGGAGTAATACGCGTGCGTCTGTTTCGGGCCCTTGTTCCACGGCGACTGTCCGCTCTGCAATTGTTTTGCGCGCTCGATGCCGGCATCGAGCACCGCGAGCGAGTGAGTCACACCGTTCTGATTGGTAAACTGATCGGGAAATTCGAGCAGCATCCTGCCGGCCTTTCCGTAGACCTCGACGTCCGCCACCAGATCCGGGTCGGTGTGTTTCGATTTCAGGTCTTTGACCATCCCTTCGATCTCTTCGGTCTTCGCCTGGACCTGTTGGAGTTCTTCCGGCTTGGGCTGGAAGGGCGGGCCGCCTCTGCCGCCCCTCCCGGCCGGCGGCGGTTGCTGTGCGGCGGGAGGCTGCTGTGAAACTGCGGGCAACACAGCCAGAGCCGCGGTGAAAGTGGCGATGGCGAAAGTGGTAAGTCTCTTCATAACGTGGCTCCTCTGAGCGAATGGACCTAGTCTTCGGGAAGCATATCAGATAGCAGTGGCGCGGGGCCATGCCCTGCGACGTCCGTGCCGCGGCGGCAAGAGGCCGCGCTACCGTCCTTGAGTAAGCAAGTAACAGCGGCTTCGCGGGATCTCGCCGGACCGTACTGTGCCTCGTGCGCCTGCACCCGCGCGAATGGAACCTTGCCGGCCGTCTTGCCGCCACGGCACGGACGTCGCCGCGGCACGGACGTCGCAGGGCATGGCCCCGCGCCACCGTACTCGCGCGATAATCGTTCCACCATGATTCGCTGGCCCGACTTGGCCATAATCGTTGTCTACATGGCCGCGCTGATCTCGATCGGCGCGCGGTTCTCGCGTCGACAGACTTCCACCGAGCGCTACTTCGTGGCCAAGCGCAGCGTGCCTGCGTGGGCCATGGGCCTCTCGCTGCTGGCGACGTTGATCAGCAGCGTGACCTTTATCGCTTACCCCGGTTCCGCCTATGCGGGCGATTGGTCGAACCTGGTTCCCGGCCTGATGACGGCGCCGGTTCTCATGCTGGTGGCGGCGGTGATCATTCCGTTTTACCGGCGCGCCGTGGGCATGAGCGCGTACGAATATTTCGGCAAGCGGTTTGGTTACCCGGCCCGCGTGTATTCGTCCATCGCCTTTGCGCTGGGGCACTTTTCGAAAATGGGCTTCGTGTTCTACCTTCTGGCGCTCACCGTCACCAGCATGACCGGTTGGAGCACGGAACGGGTGATAATCGGCGTAGGCGTAGTCACTGTCTGTTACACGCTGATTGGCGGCATTGAAGCCGTGATCTGGGCGGACGTTCTGCAAGGCTTCGCGCTGTGGGCCGGGATCGCGATTTGCATCGGATATCTGCTGTTCGCGTTGCCGGGCGGCCCGCCGGCGATTCTTCACCTCGCGTGGACCAGCGGAAAAATCAGCCTGGGCAGCTTGGCGCCGGACCTTTCGAAGCCAACGGTGCTGGTGTTGGCGCTTTACGGATTCTTCTATTACCTGCAGCGCTACGTCGCAGACCAAACCATTGTGCAGCGCTATCTGGTGGCGCGCAGCGACCGCGACGCGCTGCGCGGAATCGTGCTCGGCTCCGCGCTGTGCATTCCCGTGTGGTCGCTGTTCATGCTGATCGGAACGCTCTGCTGGGCGTTCTACCACAGCGTGGGCGAAAAGCTGCCGGCGCATATCGCCAAGGCCGACCAGGTGTTTCCATACTTCATCACGCAGCACGTGCCTGCCGGCCTGGCGGGCCTGTTCATGGCGGCGCTATTCGGCGCGGCGATGGCGAATCTTTCGTCGGACCTGAACGCGCTTTCGGCGATCGGCGTGGAAGATTATTACCGCCATTTCCGGCCCGACTCCACGGAGCGGCAGCGGCTGCGCGTGGCCAAGCGCGTGGTGGCGGCGTGCGGCGCGCTATGCGTTCTAATCGCGAGCGTGCTGGCGAAGACCAATGGGGCAGCACTCTCGCTTTGGTACACCGTCTCCGCCATTGTCGCGGGCGGATTGTGCGGGTTGTTCCTGCTG
>Ga0182024_10022094_pt1 | contig 11492 bp, 5 predicted proteins | sample P32metaG_FD_120480 | JGI IMG/M metagenome (GOLD analysis project Ga0182024, IMG submission 120480) | Permafrost microbial communities from Stordalen Mire, Sweden - P3-2 metaG (Illumina Assembly) | ecosystem: Environmental > Terrestrial > Soil > Wetlands > Permafrost | place: Sweden: Stordalen... | reverse complement strand
TGGCTGCTGCACGTGCACCAGGTCTCGGGAGAGTGGTACTTCAACAAGGAGCTTCACCAGCAGCTTCTGTGGTGGGGGCAATTGCCGGATCTTCTGGCGCTTGGCGCCCCAGCCCCAGCGCCGTCTACCGGCGCGGCAGTTCCATCGCGCACGGCGACGGCGAAGACGGCGCGCCAGCCGGCTTCACGCCGTCTGCAATCGATCGAGTCGATCGAGCAGAGGGTCCAGGAGGCGTGCGAGCAGACGGAAGAGACCGGCTACCGCATCAGGAAGAGAAGGGATACGACGGCGAAGCCGCCGAAACTTGAAAAAGGTGCGCTGGCGAAGTGAATGCGCCGGCGAATCTGTTGTTATCAACCTCGCGTGCTTAACTTTAGAATGACCCAAGGTTTAGTTCGCGGGGGTTTATGGCTCAAGGAGTTAAGAGTACTGTTCGGCGGCGCACAACGTTGGCGCGTGGTCCTATCACTTTAGCCATCGATATCGGTGGAACCGGTCTAAAAATGCAGGCGCTGAGCCCTGAAGGCAAACCGATCAGCGATCGGCTGCGCGTGCCTACGCCCACTCCGGCAACAACTACAGCGATCCTGAGCGCCCTGGACGAACTGAAGGTAGGCGTTCCCCGCTTCGACCGGGTCTCGGTTGGGTTTCCCGGAGTGATCAAGCAGGGCAAGACGCTCACGGCTGCGAACCTTGACCCGGGATGGATTGGGTTCCCTCTGGCGAAAACGCTGGAAAAACGATGGGGAAAGCCTGTCCGGATGGCCAACGATTGCGCGGTCGGCGGTTATGCGGTGATTCAGGGCCACGGGGTCGAACTCGTGATTACTCTGGGTACCGGGATGGGCTCCGCCCTGTTCACCGAGGGGCTCTTGTGCCCCGGCCTGGAGTTGGGGCATCATCCGTGGCGCAAAAAAACCTACGAGGATTACCTGGGAAAGCGCGGGCTGAGGACGTTTGGAGTGAAGCGCTGGAACAAACTGGTGAAACGCGCGGTGGCGCAGACAGCGGCGACCTTCAATTGGGACACGCTCTACATCGGGGGCGGCAACGCCACAAAATTGACTCTCAAACCCAATCGCGACATCAAGATCATCTCCAACGAGGAGGGTCTGCTGGGGGCCATGGCTTTGTGGAGAGACCGGGTTTAACCTGGAACTTTCAGCAGCTTGGAGCAGATGTGACGTTGCAGGGGGAAAGGGAAACTGCAGATCCCTCGACTACGCTCGGGATGACAAAGCCACTTGGGTGGAGGGATCTGCGTTTTCAGCGATTTGCCGCCCGGCAGGTACAGGTAGAGTTTGCGACGTCTTCAGCTCTTCGAAATCCTCGACCAGTCGTGGTGTCCGCAATCCCTGCGACACGGAGAGACCGATTATCTGGAAGCGATCACCAGCCGGGCGGACATCTACCGCCCCATTCGGGCAGAGATCTTCCGCGCCATCGGTGACTGCGGCGCACAACGCATAGTCGATCTCTGTTCCGGCGGCGGCGGCCCGTGGCTGAGCGCGGGATGGCGCTCCGCATTGGCCGATCGCGCGCCGCTCACCCTGGTCCTTACCGATAAGTATCCCAGCAGCGTGCTTCCCGCGCGGCTGGGGTCGGATCCTTACGTGAGTTGCGTGAACACTCCCGTGGATGCCGCCTGCGTCCCAGCGGAACTCAGGGGTTTTCGCACGATCTTCTGCTCGTTCCACCATTTCTCCGATGCGTTCGCGCTCCGTGTTCTGCGCGACGCGGTGCAATGCGGTGATGGCTTCGCCATGGCCGAGATCACTTCGCGGACGCTGCGGGCGTTTGCGATCATATTGCTGACGCCTGTCTTTGTCTGGTTACTCACGCCGCTTATGCGGCCCTTCCGCTGGTCGAGACTCTTGCTGACGTATCTGATCCCCGTCATCCCGCTGGCGGCCTTGTGGGATGGTATCGTCTCCTGTTTTCGTACTCGGACCCCACAGGAGCTGCTGGCGCTAACCCGCGGCTTCCCGCAGTATGAGTGGATGGCGGGCTACGCACGCGACCAAGGGAGTTGGTTGGCGCCGGTCTACCTGATCGGACGACCCCGCCGGTAACTGCACAACCCCACCGAGGCCAATTGGAAATCCGGGGAATGGGGCACCCGGACATTAGTTAGAGATGGGAGTTATCCGAGAGACATCTACCGCATCTGATCCGTAGGGAGATATGACGTGGCCGAGCGGCTTAGAAACGACATGCCCGAAGACCTGACGGAGAACGGCCGCGCGGTCGCGCTCATCGACCCTGTCCCGGCCGATCGTTCTCGCAACGTCAGGCAATATATCTGGGGCTATGTCTCTCGCTCCCCCCTACGCTCTCTCTGGAACCTCGAAGGGATACCCGTCAAGGTGATCGTGAAGAACACATGGAACTCCATGTTTGCCGATAACCTTCTGGGACGCTCCGCCGAGCTTGGGTTCTATTTTCTCTTTGCCCTGTTTCCCACGCTCTTCACGGCCTGCTCGGTACTTGGTTTGGCGGCCCGCTCAGCGGTCCACATCTATGAAAACCTTCTGCAGTACCTTTCGATCGTGGTGCCTCCCGCCGCCCTGGGAACGGTCCTCGATGCCTTTAATCAAACGACTGCCGCCGCCAGCAGCGGCAAGCTGACCTTCGGCCTGGTAGCGGCGTTGTGGTCGGCTTCCGTCGGATTTTCCGCAATTCAGGACAGCCTCAATGTGGTCTACCGGGTAAAGGAAAACCGGCCATACTGGCGAGCCAGGCTTTCGGCGATCGGCATCACGTTCATGCTTTCGATCGTCATCACACTTATCCTCGCTTCGTTGCTGGCCGCAGACTTCTGGGCCCGCCTCGCCCGCCTTCATATCTACCATCACTTCCTCGCTACATGTGTGTCAGTCTCCCTGAGAAGTGCGGGATGGCTCGTTGCCACAATTCTTCTTTCCTTTCTTTTCGCACTCATCTACTACTTCGGGCCGGACGTGAAGGTCAGCCAATGGCGCTGGCTCACGCCGGGCTCGGCGATTGGCATGCTGGGCTGGCTCGTGGCTTCGCTTGGGCTTCGTCTCTACGTCCACTACTTCAACAGCTTCTCGGCTACCTATGGCTCCCTTGGCACCGTTATCACTCTTCTGACCTGGTTTTATCTCAGCGGGTTGATGCTGTTGCTCGGGGGCGAGATCAATAGCGAAATCGAGGGCGCAGTGCAGGGAAAGAAGCTCGCAGCCATTGGAGCGTTGAGACCAGAGATCATCAGCAACACCGCTGTCCCTGCTTCACCTCCTCGCTAGTGCTCATCCCTGAAACCTGGCGGACGGAGCGGGATCAAACCACAGCCGTACAATCGTGCATCTGACGAGATGATGGCGTGGATGGAGCTATGCATCGGACATTTTCGAATGACGGCTCAATCCAAGGTCGGCGACACAAGGGTAGGCCTCAGTCGACGCTGCAAGGCCCTGTCGATCGGCATGCTGGCTCTCTGTGCTGGATTGCCGGCTCAGGATCTGCCGAAGACAGCTCCAGCAACGGAAAACATTTTGAACTCCTATGAGGGCCAGAACGTCACCGCGATTGAGGTCGCGGGACGTCCGGACCTGGATACCACCAAGCTAACGCCCCTCTTCCCGCAACACGCAGGGGAGCCGTTCTCACGACAGAAGATCGATCAGAGCATCGCTGCGCTGAAAAGTGCCGGCAAATTCAGCGAAGTGCAGCTTCAGATCGATCCCGAGGCAAACGGAGTCCGGGTGCTGATGATCGTGGAACCTGCGGTTTGGTTCGGGATCTTCGAGTTTCCCGGGGCCGAAAGATTTCCTTATTCCAAGCTGGTGCAAATCGCGAACTACCCTCCGCAGGCGCCTTTCAATGCGGACGATGTCCAGCATGACACCGATGCGTTGCTTCGTTTCTTCGAGCAGGAGGGCTATTTTCAGGCTGAGGTTCGTCCCCAGGTAAGGCTGGACACCACGCACAACCTGGCGAATGTAAGGTTCATGGTCAGTCTCAGCCGCCGCGCGAAATTCGGCACGGTTGCCATCGCCAATACCACACCGGAAGAGGCCGCCAAAATGACAAAAAGCCTTCAAGGTGTGGTGGCACGAGTCAAAGGAGCGGCGATCCGGCCGGGGAAAAACTATCGCCGGGCGACACTGACGAATGCAACACAGTATCTGCAAAAGGGGCTGGAGAAGCAAGGCAGGCTGGCGGCACAGGTAAAACTCGCCGGGGCGGCATACACTGCTGAAACGAACCGCGCCGATATCCACCTTGATGTACAGACGGGTCCAATGATCCACGTGCAGGTGAAAGGTGCTCACCTGTGGAGCTGGAAACGCAAGTCGCTACTGCCGGTATACCAGGGGGTGGGCGCCGATCCGGAGTTGGTGCAGGAAGGCCGTCAGGCACTGGTCTCCTACTTCCAGCGCAAAGGGTTCTTCGACGTAAACGTCGACTCGGAGTTCCATCAGCAGGACTCGGCGGACACCATCGTCTATGTCATAACCAAGGGAAAGAAGCACAAAGTGACAGAGGTGAGCGTGGCCGGCAATCGTCAGCTCAAAACACCGGATCTGATGGCCCTGGTCACGGTAAAAAAATCGCACCTGTTCTCACCGGGCAACTACAGCGAGCAACTGGTGCGCACGAGCACAAAGAATCTTACCGCGCTCTACCAATCTGAGGGATTCAGCAGCGTCCAGGTCACTTCGTCAGTCAACCACAAAGAGGGCAATCTAACGATTGCGTTCCACGTAACCGAGGGACCACGAGACATCGTGAGCTCTCTGCGCATCGAGGGCGCGGATACTTTCCCGGAAGCAAAGTTCGCACCCAAAGGGCTAAAGCTTGAGGCCGGCAAGCCCTATTCGCAGAAGTTCGTCGGGGCGGACCGCGCCAGTATCGTTGCCCATTACCTGCAGGCCGGCTACCTGACCTCCAGCTTCCGGGAGACGGCCGCCGTGGTATCGAAAAAAGATCCGCATCACATCAACGTGGTCTATCACATCTACGAGGGCCCGCAGGTTCATACCCAGAATGTGTTGACGCTGGGCCGGGTGCGGACGCAGCAGCGGCTCATCGACAGGGACGTAGCCTCTATTGTTCCCAATCAGCCACTCACTGAGACGCAACTGCTCACTGCGGAAAGCCAGCTCTACAACCACACCGGGGTCTTCGATTGGGCAGAAGTGGATCCCAGACGGCAGATCACGACGCAGACCAAGGAAGATGTGCTGATCAAAGTTCACGAGGCTAAGAGAAACCAGATCACCTACGGCTTCGGTTTTGAAGTGATCAATCGCGGCGGCAGTATTCCTAGCGGAACCGTGGCGCTTCCCAATCTGCCGCCGGTGGGGCTGCCTTCCAATTTCACCGTTAGCCAAACCACCTATTACGGTCCGCGCGGAACCTTCCAATACACGCGCAACAATGTGCGCGGCAAAGGGGAATCGATTTCCTTGACCGGGTTCGCGGGGCGCCTGGATCAGCGTGGGGCTGCGTATTACATCGATCCGAATTTCCTCTGGTCGAAATGGAGCTCGACAACGTCGGCTTTCGCGGAACGAAATGAAGAAAACCCGATCTTTTCCTCTCAGGTGGAAAATGGCAGTTACCAGCTGCAGAGGTTTCTGGATAAGAAAAAGATAGATATCCTTTTCCTGCGCTACAGCTTCAGTCAAACTGATCTAACGCGCATAGAAATTCCGGCGCTGGTGTTGCCGCAAGATCAGCATGTTCGGCTCTCCACGGTGGCGACGAACCTTACCCGCGATACCCGCGACAACCCTCTGGACGCGCATAAAGGTTTTCTGCAATCGATCGAACTCGACTTCAATGAAACCAAGCTGGGCTCCAGCGTCAATTTCGCCAAGGTCACGGGGCAGGCCGCGTATTACAAGCAGACCTTTCGCAATATCGTGTGGGCAAACAGCCTGCGCATTGGCTTGGCGCAACCATTTGCAAACAGCCGTGTACCGCTAAGCGAAGCGTTCTTTACCGGGGGAGGGAACACCCTGCGTGGCTTTCCCTTGGATGGCGCCGGCCCACAACGCCAGGTCCAGGTCTGCAGCTCGGGATCTTCCACCGACTGCAGCTATATCCAGGTTCCCAGCGGGGGAAATGAGCAGCTGATTCTCAACTCCGAGGCCCGCATCCCGCTGCCCATCAAGAAGGGTCTGGGCCTGGTTGTCTTCTATGACGGGGGGAACGTTTTTCCCAGGGTCGGATTTCATGACTTTGCGTCGCTCTACACCAACAGTGTGGGATTGGGTCTGCGTTATGCGACGCCCGTCGGCCCGGTACGAATCGACCTCGGGCATAACCTCAATCCGGTCCCGGGAGTTAAATCAACTCAGTACTTCATCAGCATCGGCCAGGCATTTTAAAGCGGTTTCGCAATTACTGTGGCCTGATATAAGGTCGCGAGGTGTGGTTTTTCCTTGGGAGAAAACCACGAAAATGGCTTTGGCTTCGGTCTACAGCCATTGCGAAACCGCTATCGACGGAGGGCCTCTTGAACACCGCGACCGAACTTACGCCAGAACCAGGACCGCCCAGGCGGCGCTCGCGGTTGTGGAAAGTGGCTGCCTGGGCCGCCGCCTGCCTGTTGGCTCTCCTCGTAGTGGCCGGGATTGCCCTAACGCTTGTGCTGCAGAGTGCGCGCTTTCACAACTATCTTTTGCAGACCGTGGAAAAGCGAGCCAGCGATACTCTCGGCACGCAAATGCAGTTACAGAACTTTGCTGTGCACTTGTCGAATCTCAGTCTCGACCTGTACGGCTTGACGGTACGCGGCGCCAATCCCTATCCGAATCCACCCCTCCTGCAGGTAGAGCACGCTGAGGTGGGCGTTCGTATCGTCTCGGTCCTGCACAGCAAGTGGTATCTCGATAGCTTCGTAGTTGACCGCCCGGTGGTGAAGGTGTTTACCGACGCGCACGGCGTGACGAACATACCGGTCATCAAGAGCAGCGGCTCCAGCAGCAATAACACCAGCCTCTTCGATTTGGGGATTCGTCACGCAGTGCTCGATCAGGGAACGGTCTTCTATAACGATCGCCAGAGCGCTCTTTCGGCAGACTTGCACAACGTAGATTTTCGCGCCTCCTTCGACAGCCTGCTGCGGAAGTACTCTGGAAGGCTGGCCTACTCGGACGGGCAACTCCGGTCGGGAGGGTTCAAGCCCATTCCGCATAACCTGGAAGCAAAGTTCGATGCGACGCCGACGACCTTCCATTTGACCCAAGCCAAGTTGACCAGCGATACATCGCAGCTCCTCTTGAGTGCCACGTTGCAGGATTATAGCCATCCGCATCTGCAGGCACGCTACGAGGCCATGCTGGATGGTAGCCAATTCCGCAAAATCCTCGCCAACCCCTCGGTGCCCGTTGGATTCATTCGCGCCACTGGGTCGGTGGATTACCAGGAGATGGCCAACCGCTCTTTGCTCGACACCGTTGTTTTGAAGGGTGATCTGAGCAGCCGCCAGCTCGACGTGCAAACTCCGGCGGTTCGCTCGCAGATCAGAGACATCGCAGCGCACTACTCGCTGGAAAACGGCGACGCCACGCTGCAGGATCTCCGCGCCAATCTTTTGGGCGGTGGGCTTACGGCCGCCGGCAAGATGAGCAGCGTCGACGGCAACTCGCATTCAAAGTTCAATGCCTCTCTGCGCGGCATCCAGCTCGGAGATCTGAACCGCGCCTTGAAATCTTCGGGCGTGCCAAAGAATGTTGCGTTAGGCGGAACGTTGAATGCGGATGCTACCGCCGCCTGGGGAAAGACTTTTGACGATGTGGTGGCCCACGCGGATGCCGCCGTTCACGGGAAGGTATCCCGAACCGCTGGCGCCTCTCAGTTTATCCCCGTGGACAGCACGATTCATGGGACCTATACCGGCGGCAATCAGGAGCTCGCACTCAAGCAGAGTGATCTGCGGACCCCACAAAGTACGTTGACGATGAACGGAGTGGTGAGCCGGCGATCGAGCCTGGATGTGAAATTTGAATCCAACAATCTGAGCGAGCTGGAAACCGTTGCCGACCTTTTCCGCACGCCGACTGCAGGGCAGCCCGTGCAGCCGCTTGGGCTCGCGGGTACTGCTTTGTTTCAGGGCACGGTTCGCGGGTCTACGAGCGCGCCGCATCTGACGGGCCAGCTGACCGCTTCTCACTTCCGGTTCAACGGAACAGATTGGCGAGTGCTGCGAACCGATGTAGACGTGAGCCCAACACGGGCCAGCTTGCAGCACGCGGATCTGGAGCTGGTCTCTCACGGACGAATCACCTTCAACGCCAGCACCGGCCTGCGCGAGTGGGCCTTCACGGAAGCAAGCCCACTGGAAGTTGATCTCGATGCCTCGCAGTTGGACATCCAGGACCTGGTAAAGCTCTCAGGGCAACAATTGCCCGTGACGGGTACGCTGGCAGCGAACGTGAAAGTGCATGGGACCGAACTGAGTCCTATTGGACAAGGGAACGTCTCGCTGACGCACGTCACTGCGTACGATCAGCCGGTCACATCCGCGACGTTGACCTTCGCTGGGACTGGAGACGAAGTTCACGGCGATCTTGGCGTCCAGCTTCCCGCAGGCAAGGTGCAGAGCACGGTCAGCATCCGGCCGCGAGAGAAGAGTTACAACGCGCAGCTAACTGCCGCGGGCATTCGTCTGGATCAATTGCAGGCTCTGAAGGCGCAGAAGGTCGATGCCACCGGGGTCGTCACCATCAAAGCAAATGGGCAGGGAACGTTCGATAACCCGCAACTCGACGCCACGCTGCAAGTTCCTCAAATCGATATTCAGAATCAGACCATCAAGGACGTGAACCTGCAGATGAATGTAGCCAATCACCTGGCTACTGCCAATCTATCGTCCACTGCGGTGGGCACGGCGATCCGGGCGAACGCAAAGGTCAATCTAAGCGGGGACTACCCGGCAGATGCCACGCTCGATACCCAGCCGATTCCATTGCAGCCCCTCTTCGCGATCTATGCTCCCGAGCAGGCTGCGGATTTGACCGGAGAGACCGAGGTGCACGCCACCCTTCACGGCCCGCTCAAGAACAAAAAACTGTTGGAAGCGCATCTCACGATTCCGACGCTGAAGCTGGCTTACAGCAACACCATCCAATTAGCCGAGACGTCGCCCATCCGGGTGGATTACAAGGACACCGTGATGACTCTGCAGCGGTCGGGTCTGCGCGGCACGGATACCGATTTGCAGTTTCAGGGGTCGATGTCCACAGCCAGCGGCGCCCCGATGTCTCTGCTGCTGTTGGGCACGGTGAATCTGCATTTGGCGCAAGTGTTTGCTCCCGATATCAGCAGCTCCGGCGAGCTCAAGTTCAACATCAATACGAACGGAGCGACCAACGGTCCTGACCTCGGCGGCCAAGTAGAGATCGTGGATGCAAACTTTGCCAGTGAGGATCTGCCGGTCGGCTTGCAGCACGGAAACGGCGTGCTGACGTTGACCAAGGACCGGCTCAACATCACGAAATTTCAGGGTACTGTCGGCGGCGGGACGGTGACGGCCCAAGGGGGAGTCGCTTATCGTCCTGGCGTCCAGTTTGATCTTGGGCTCGCGGCCACAGGTGTTCGCGTGCTCTATCCGCAGGGGGTTCGCGAAAATGTGAACGCCAATCTCCGGCTCGCGGGCACCACAGACAACGCGGTTTTGGGAGGCCAGGTCAACCTCACCGATCTCTCGTTTACTCCGGCGTTTGATCTGAACAGCTTCATCGATCAATTCTCGGGCGGTGTTTCCCCGCCGGCCACGCCGGGGCTCGCTCAAAATATCCAGTTGAACCTGGGCGTGAGCTCCTCCAACAACATCAACCTGGTTAGCAGAACACTCAGCGTCGGCGGCTCGGCGAACCTGCGCGTCCGCGGTACGGCGGCAGAACCTGTGATCCTGGGACGCGTCAATCTCAGCGGCGGGGACATCATTCTCAACGGAACCAGGTTCGTCCTCAACGGCGGAACGATCGAGTTCGTCAATCCCTCGGAGACGCAGCCTGTTGTCAATCTGGCCTTGAACACGACAATCCAGCAGTACAACATCTTTATGCGGTTCAATGGACCGATCGACCAGCTGCGCACCAACTACTCTTCCGATCCTTCGCTGCCGGCGGCCGACATCATCAACCTGCTGGCATTTGGTGAAACTACCGAAGCGAGTGCAGCCAATGCTACTCCGGCGAATCAGGCAGCAGAGTCGCTGGTTGCATCGCAGGTAAGCAGCCAGGTAACGAGCCGGGTATCGAAGGTCGCAGGCATCTCCCAGCTTTCCATCAATCCGGTACTGGCGGGGGGCACCGGCCAGGGACCTCCGGGCGCGAATATCACCATCCAGCAACGGGTCACGGGAAATCTCTTCGTCACCTTCTCGAGCAATGTAGCGTCGACGCAGAACCAGACGATCCAGGGGCAATATCAGCTCTCACCCCGGGTTGCGGTGAGCGCCACGCGCGATCAAAACGGCGGTTTCGGCTTCGATACGCTGATCAAGAAGACCTGGTAGCGTCGAGCAGGACTTTCGCTGACCCACGCAGCCACGCGTCGGCGCGGCCACGCGGGGGGAAGGGTGCTCTTTAAGCGCACTATGCGCATTAAGCCCCCGCATCGGCCGCTTTGGCGTCTTCGCCTGGGAACCAGAAGGTGGAAGACCGTCCACGCCCGGTTGCGATGTGACGGTCCTTTTCGCAGCCTTGGCTTTTTCCCTCTCGGCAGATTCCTTGCTCACTGCCGCGCCGATCAGATCCACATTAATGCTGTACTGTTCGCGGCTTCGACAAGAACCTTGCTGCCCGCCTGGCCCGAATCCGCCCAACAGGGGAGCGGTTTTAAAAAAAAATACTCGAAAAAGGACTATTACGGTTTTGGCGATTGCGTTAGGGGGTAGGACGCTTTGTCGAGAACTAAATGGTCACGCGCGAAAAGTGACTAAAGGCGGTGGATGCGGAGAATAAGTTGCTACTTTTGTAAACCAGGTGACATGTAAACCAGGTGACTAAACCAGGTGACGGGACGTAACCCATGCCAAAACAACGACAGCTACAGACATCAAATCAGGATCGCCGTCTACTCCGGTTCAAATGACAGTTCGCTCTGCCTCGCATCCAAACAGGCTTTAGGAGGGCGCCCTCCCTTTTGCGGAGCTAGCCGCGGCTTCATCGATCCTTCGAGAGCCTGTACAAACTCTGTACTACCCAATGGCCGGCCCCTTGTGCGTGCACTGACGAATCGCCGCCAGCTTGGATTCCATCTCGCCGGCCGCAAGATACTGCCGCCAGGCGCTGGCAGTCCAATGATTCCGCCATACCTCTAAATCTAAGATTTCATTCCTGTCTCTGTTCCGCAATGGGCCGCTGCGCTGGACCACATCCACGCTGCCGCCTCGATCGCCAAGCCGGCCCGCACCGGGTTCAACTCCGCATAGCGCAACGCTTCCCACAGATGCGCGCCGTCCAATGGACAGGAAAAGTAGCGTCCTTGCCACGCATGACCGCTCGACC
>Ga0182024_10022093_pt1 | contig 11493 bp, 10 predicted proteins | sample P32metaG_FD_120480 | JGI IMG/M metagenome (GOLD analysis project Ga0182024, IMG submission 120480) | Permafrost microbial communities from Stordalen Mire, Sweden - P3-2 metaG (Illumina Assembly) | ecosystem: Environmental > Terrestrial > Soil > Wetlands > Permafrost | place: Sweden: Stordalen... | reverse complement strand
GCTGCGCCCCCTGCCCCGCCCCGCCTGCTGCCGAGCGGCGACAGCGCCATCACGGTGGAATTAAGCAGCCATATCGATGACGCGGCCAACCGGCGCGTGCTGGCGCTCGACCGCACGCTGGCCAGCGAGAGCATTGCCGGCGTGACCGAGACGGTGCCGACTTACCGATCGCTGCTGGTGCATTATGACCCGCAGCAGATCGATTTCGGCGCGCTCAGCGACAGGCTCGCCGCGCTCGCCGAGATACCTGTTCCGGCAACCATGGAGGGCCGGCGCTGGCGCATCCCGGTGAGTTATGGCGGCGAGCACGGCATCGACCTGGAAGACGTCGCCAAGGAACTCAACGCCAGCGCCGACGACATCGTGGCGCGGCACGCCGGCGGCAATTACCGGGTCGCCATGATCGGCTTCACGCCCGGATGGTCCTATCTCAGCGGTCTCGAGGATTCGCTGCATATGCCGCGGCGCCAGAACCCGCGCCTGCTGACCCCGGCCGGCACCATTTCGATCGGCGGGGTGCAGACCGGCGTGCAGTGCCTCGCCGGTCCGAGCGGCTGGCATCTGCTTGGCCGCACCGCGGTCCGCACCTACCAGTTGCACCGCGATCCGATTTTCCTGCTCGAGCCCGGCGACTACGTGACGTTTTCCATCGTCGATGCCAAGACCTTCGCCGAGCAGGATCGCGCCGCGGAGGCCGGCGAGATCGTCGCGGAGCTGGTGGCGGCATGAGCAGGCTCGTGATATCCGCGATTGGTCCCGCCAGTTCCGTGCAGGACGGCGGCCGCCCAGGCTCACAGCGTTTCGGTTTGACCCCGAGCGGCGCAATGGACCGCCTCGCGCTCGCCACCGCCAACACTCTGGTCGGGAACGCCCGGTTCGCGGCTGTCGTCGAGATCGGCCCGTTCGGCGCGACCTTTACCGCGCGCGATGGCGCGGTTCGGATCGCGCTCGCCGGAGCCGCCCGCAGCGCCGAAATCGCCGGACGGGCCGTTGCCTTTGACGCCTCCGCGACGCTCCCGGACGGCGAAACCCTGACCCTGGGCTTCGCGCGCGGCGGTTGTTTCAGCTACCTCGCGATCGAGGGCGGCGTTCGCGGCGAGCCGATGTTCGGCAGCCTCGCCGTCAATGCGCGGGCCGGGCTCGGTAGCCCCTACCCACGCCCGCTGCAGGCCGGCGACGAATTGCAGGCGTCGGAAGCAAGCGGCGCGGCCGAGCGCCGCATTGATCTGCCGGCGATGGCCGATGGGCCGATCCGCCTGGTGCTGGGGCCGCAGGACGACGAGTTCGACGCGGCCGCGATCGCGCTCTTTTTGGACAGCGAGTGGAAGATCTCGGCAACCAGCGACCGCATGGGTTATCGGCTCGAAGGACCCGTCATCCGGCACCTGCACGGCCACAACATCGTCTCCGACGGCACGGTGAACGGCAGCATCCAGGTGCCCGGCAACGGTGCGCCGATCGTCTTGATGCCGGACCGCGGCACCAGCGGCGGCTACCCCAAGATCGCCACCGTGATATCAGCCGATTTCGGCCGGTTGGCGCAGATACCTCCCGGCCGCGGCTTCCGGTTCCAGGCCATCAGCATGGCAGCAGCGCAGACCGAGGCGCGCCAGTTCGCGGAACAGCTCCGCACCCTGCCGGATCGGCTCCGCGACGCCGAAGGTTTTGATCTGAACATCGAGGCGCTGCAGGATGCCAACGTGGCCGGCGCGGCCGTCAGTGCTGTCGATGCCGGGACGTGGCAAGTCCCGTCAGCCGCGGACGCACTCGGGCCGAACTGATTACGCAAAGATCCACCCAGGGAAAGCGGACGAACATCATGACAATTATCGATCTCAACTGCGATCTCGGCGAAGGGTTTGGCGCGTGGGAAATGGGCAATGACGCCGCCATGATCGATCTCGCCACGTCAGTCAATATCGCCTGCGGCTTTCATGCCGGCGACGCCGATATCATGCGCCATACCGTGGAGTTGGCCAAGGCACGCGGCGTCAGCATCGGTGCCCATCCCGGCTACCGCGATTTGCACGGCTTCGGGCGGCGACCGGTTGCCGGCCTGAAAGCCTCCGAGATCGAGAACCTCGTCGCCTATCAGATCGGCGCCCTGCAGGCGATCGCGACCGCGGCCGGCCACAAGGTGACCCATGTCAAGGCGCATGGAGCGCTTTCGAATGTCGCCTGCGAGGACGACATGACCGCCAAGGCGATCGCCAGTGGCATCAAGGCGGTCGATCCCAATCTGATCTTCGTGGTGCTGGCCAATTCGCGGCTGGTGCAGGCCGGAGAGGCCGCCAACCTGCCGATGGTGCACGAGGTGTTCGCCGACCGCGCCTACGAGGATGACGGCTCGCTGGTGTCGCGCCGCAAGCCCGGCGCGGTGCTGCACGACGCCGGCCAGATCGCGCAGCGCGTGGTGCGGATGGTGCAGGACGGCGCGGTGGTCTCGGTCACCGGCAAGGTCATCAAGATGCGCACCGACACCGTGTGCATTCACGGCGACACTCCCGGCGCCGTCGATATCGCGCGCGGTGTCCGCCAGGCGCTGAAGGATGCCGGGATCGAGGTGGCGCCATTCAGGAAGGCCGGCTGAGCGGGATCAGAACGGGTGAACGGAGAGCGTGCCAAATACCACGGCCGCAATGACCGCGAAGGCGCCATAAAGTGCCGCGATCTGAAATCCCCTGCCGGTTCGCCCCGACAGCGAACGCGCATAAAGATGCAGGCGAGCTTCCGCCGACAGTTCGCGCATGGTCGATCTCCAACGCAGCATCGCTCCGAGTGGAATATGGTTCGCGGCGCGACGCAAGGCGGGTGCGGAAATAGCGATGCAAATCCTCTGGCCGACTCCGATTGCAGAACGATATTCTCTGCGCGGGATTCGCCCGAGAATTCTATTCGCTCTATTTTGATGCGGATTGGAACCGAAGCGCTGCGTCAGTAGACGTCCTGCTGGAACCGGCCCTTTTTCTTCAGCTCCCCGACAAAGCTCACCGCCTCCTCGGTCGACCGCGCCCCGAACTGCGCGACGATGTCGACCAATGCGCGTTCGACATCCTTCGCCATCCGTTTGGCGTCGCCGCAGATATAGACGTTGGCGCCTTCGGCCAGCCACGTCCATACTTCACGGCCGACCTCGCGCATGCGGTCCTGCACATAGAATTTCTTGTCGCCGTCGCGCGACCACGCCAGCGACAGCCGCGTCAGCAAGCCCGCCGTCTTCATCGCGTTGAGTTCGTCGGAATAGAAGAAGTCGCAGTCGCGCGCTGATGGCCGAAAAACAGCCAGTTCTTGCCACCGGCGCCGGTGGCGCGGCGGTCGAGCAGGAAGGCGCGGAACGGCGCGATGCCGGTGCCCAGTCCGATCATGATGATCGGCGTTTTCGGGTCTTGCGGCAGCGCAAAACCGTGGGCTTTTTGCACGTAGACCCTGACCTCGTCGCCGGGGTGGATGCGTTCGGCAAGGAAGTTCGACGCGAGTCCGAAGCGCTTGCGCTTGCCGATCACATAGCGCACGCAATCGACCGTCAGCGACAACTTGCCGGGCGTCGCGTTGTGTGACGACGAGATCGAATAGAGCCGCGGCTGCAGCGGCTCCAGGGCCTCGACAAAGGCTTCGGGATGCGGTCGCACGCCGGAAAATTTCTGCAACGCCGCCATCACGTCGAGCGTTGCGGCATCGCCATCGGGGTCTTCGCCCTGCGCGAGCGCGCGGGCCTTCTCGCGCAGCGCGCCGCCGCTAATGAACGAGAGCAGCTCGAACAATTCGTCCGGCGCCGGCGACAGCGATACATCGTCGATCAAGACGTCACGGAGCGTCTTGCCATTGACTTCGGTGGTGTGCGATGCGCCCAGAAGCGCGATGATCTGGTCGACATGGCCGACTTCGTTGCGGGCGAAGATGCCGAAGGAATCGCCGACGACATAGTCGAGGCCGCAGCCGCTGAGGTCGAATTCGATGTGCCAGGTCTGTTTCTCCGACCCATTTTTGTTGAGCAGACGGCGCGAAACGAACCTGGCGGGCGCCGGATTGTCGCGCGAACGCCCGAGCTCCGCCGCGGCTGGCCCGGGTTGCGAGGCGGCGGGAGCTGCGGTCGCCGGTGCGCCGGCCGGCGCCTTTCCCAGTTCCTCATGCAGCGCCTTCAACATCCGGGCGGTCTCCTTGCCGCCGGGGACGCACAGGTTCAGCCGCGCCTCGCTCTTCGCTGCGATCGCATCGGAATAGTCGTTGCAGTTGTAGCCGCACTGGCCGCAGTCCTGCTGCGCCATCGCGGCCATCATGCGTCGCCGCAGCGGCCGCCCCTCGGCGAGTTTCATGCGTTTGGCAATCGGCACGGTCTGGTCGTGCCAGGGCGCTTCGCCGTCGTCGCCATCGCCGGCCACGCCCTGCAACACGGCAGCACCCTGCTCCGGCGACAGCGGTACCGAACCGTCGAGTTGCAGCAACCCGACCAGGAAGCCGTTAAGCCAGGAACGCTGGCCTTCCGAGAACGGCGCGCTTTCGGGAATGACTTCAAGCCGCGGCGGCGTGGTGATCTGGTTCATGTGCTGCTCTCTGCGTCCGCCATTGTTCTCAAGGCTTCCCCGTCATGCCGGCGTGAAAAGGCAAGAAACGTTTCGTCGGCCGAGCCACGGTTGGCGAGGTAGGCCTTGAGCAGCTTTTCCACGATCTTCGGCGCATCCTCGGCCTTGACGTCGCGATAGACCTCGCGCCCGATATCGGCGTCCGGCCCGAAGCCGCCGCCGGCCTAGAGGTGATAGCCCTCCACCGTGTCATCCTCGTTGCCCGCCGGGACCTTGGCCGCGAGCAGACCGATGTCGCTGATGTAGTGCTGCGCGCAGGAATGGTGGCAGCCGGTGAGATGGATGTTGAGCGGCGTCTCGATCGGAACGCGGCTTTCGCACCAGTCGCCGATCTCGGCGGCGTGACGCTTGGTGTCGGAAGCCGCGAATTTGCAGCCGGTGTTGCCGGTGCAGGCGATCAGCCCGGCACGCAGGTGCGATGCCTTTACGGCAAGGCCGAGCGCGTCGATGGCCGCGCTGGCCAGCGCCAGCCTTTCGTCGGCAACGCCCGAGATCAGCAGGTTCTGCCAGACGGTCAGGCGAATGTCGCCGTCGCCGAGATCGCCCGCGACTTTGGCAAGGCCGCGCATCTGGTCGCAGGTCATCTTGCCCATCGGCAAAGCAACCCCGATCCAGTTCAGGCCCGCCTGTTTCTGCGCGTGCGCGCCAATATGCGCCATCCGGTCGAACGCCGGCCGCGCCGCGCAAGCTTCCGGCGGCACCCGGCTGAACGGCTTGCCGTATTTGGCTTCGACGGCCAGCAGGAACTTGTCGATGCCCATGCCGTCGATCACGTATTTCATCCGCGCTTTCAGCCGATTGGTACGATCGCCGGTCTCGATGAAGACGCGCACGATGGCGTCCGCCATCCTGGTCGCGTCTTCCGGTTTGACAATGATGCCGGTGTCTGTGGCGAAATCCCTGTGGCCGGTAATGCCGCCGATCCCCAGCCGAAACCAGACCCCGGGCTCGACTTCGAAACCGTCCTTGACCTCGACGGCCGCGAACGCGATGTCGTTGGTGTCCTCAAGCACCGCGATCCTGCCGGCGCCGTCGAACGCGACGTTGAACTTGCGCGGCAACCCGGTCAGCGAGCGATCATTGAGAATGTGATAGTGCCATTCGCGGGCGTATGGGCGGGTGTCGATCAGTTCCTGCGGATCGATGCCGGCGGTGGGCGTACCCGTGACATTGCGGATGTTGTCGGCCCCGGAGCCACGCGAACATAATCCGATGTCCTGGATCCCCTCGATCAGCGTCACCGTGTTCTTTGGCGCGATCTCCCTGATCTGGAGATTGGCGCGGGTGGTGACATGCGAATAACCGCCGCCACAGCGTTCCGCGAGATCGGCTACCGCGGAGAACTGCCAGTGCTTGAGAATGCCGTTCGGGATGCGCAGGCGGCACATGAAGGAATCCTGCGCTGGCGCGACATAAAACAGGCCGTAATAGCGCCAGCGAAAATTGTCCGCCGGCGGCGGCGGCGTGTTGTTTCGCGCCTGCTCCTTGAGGCGCTCGTAGGCGTCGAACGGATGCTGCTCGCGCTTGAATTTCTCGGGATCGGACAGCTTGTTGCCATTGCGGACAACCCTGTCCTGGGCCTTCAGGGCGGCGGCGTCCGGACCGACCGGTTCGGGATCGGCTGCGGCGGCCGGGCCGCCGGCAAGCCCGACGCCGCGGCTGACACGCCCGACCTGGAGGCCCGACATGAAGCCTTCCAGGTAACGCTTCTGCTCGTCGCTGAAATCGGCTGACGTGGTTTCAAGTTTCATGATGCTGGAACATCGGCTTTATTCGGCCGGAACTTGCGCAGCGAGCGGGTTGCCGAGAAATACCCTCGAGGCAACGACGTCGGCAGGTTTGGCATAATCCATATCAAGGCTCCACTTGCCATGCGAAGGCATGGCCACGACGAAAAAGGGCGACAGATCGCTCGGGGAAACGGTTCGAATGGCAGCGCCGTATCGGAAGTCTCGGAGCGACCCGATCAGCTTCGTTGCTGCGGAAATCCATCCCGCGCGGGGGATGGGCCAGCAGGCTGCTATGGCGGCTGACGCCGTTCTCCATTCAAATCATGTGCCAGCGCAGAAATTTATAGAAAGATGTTTTTGTTCAACGCTTTAATACAGCTCCAAGATCTGGAACCGGCGCTCCTGCGTGCCCGGATAGGCGGCACGGGATTAAAAATGAGGCTTCGAATCAATATGCTTAATCTTTAGACTTCGGAGGGTCCGGCTCAGCCGCACCAGCGGAACGACGGAACCAGGCGAGATATCCGCTGACATCGGCCGCGTCGAAGGTTGGCCCGGCGAAGGCTCTGAGGGGACCGAGCGCGGCGCCACCGGCCTCGCCGCGCAGTCCCAGCGCCGCATCGTAGAGATCGGGCCTGAACACCGCCTTGGCTGCTTCGAGCGCCTCCGGGCTGATCGTGGCCTGTCCCCAGCGCACCATCTGGGCGTAGAGCCAGGCGGCTTGCACGGGGTCCGGGCGCGACGCGCCGTCCCGCCCCACCAGCCAGTAGCGAGCGCTCTCGCGCATGGCGCCGTCGGGAGAGATCTTGAGGCGGCCGTTGAGCGTTCGCAAAATAACATCCGCATCGACGCCGAGATGTGACGGTTGCGCCAGGATGCGCGCTGTCTCGGCCCGATTTTCCGGCTGCCCGATGAACTCGGTGGCGCGATGGGCGCTTCGGACCAGCGCTGCGGCGACTAGCGGATTTCTTTCCGACCAGCTGTGCCGGATCGCGAGCACCTTCTCCGCGGCGCGCACCAGGATGTCCGAGACGAAATGCAGGATGTGGCCGACGCCACGATCGACCGCCACCGAATTCCAGGGCGCGCCGACGCAGAACGCGTCGACCTGACCGCCGGCCAGACTATCCACCATGTAAGGCGGTGGCAGCACCACGAGGCGAACATCCTCGTCGGGATCGACGCCGCCGGCGGCCATCCAGAACCGCAGCTGGTAATTGTGGCTCGAAAACGGAAAGGTCATGCCGAAGGTCAGCGGTTCGGCGCCGCCCTTGCGCCGCGTGGCGACCACGCGCGCCAGCGCCAGCGCGGTGGCCATCGGATCGAACGGATCGCCGTCGAGCTCGCTCAGGATCGCCGCATGCAGCGCCGGCGACACCGTGATCGCGTTGCCATTGAGGCCGAGCGTGAACGGCGCGACGATCGGCACCTTGATGTGTCCGAGCCCGAGGCTCGAGGCGATCGCCACCGGCGCCAGCAGATGCGCGGCATCGAACAGGCCGATATTGAGCTTGTCACGGATGTTGGACCACGACACCTCACGGATCAGGGTGACATCGAGCCCCTCGGCCGCGGCAAATCCCTTGTCGACGGCGACGATCAGGGCGGCGGCATCGACCAGCGGAATGAAGCCGATGTGAAGCGGCGTGCTCATTTCAAAAGCTCCGACGCGGTCAGGATCGATTGGGCGATCTCGCCGATCTTCTTTTTCTCGCGCATCGCCGTCGACCGCAGCAGCACGTAGGCCTCCTCTTCCGTCAGCCCTTTCAGCTTCATCAGGATGCCCTTGGCGCGGTCGATCACCTTGCGGTCTTCAAGCGCGGATTTGGCGCGCGCCAGTTCGTCCTGCAGCTTGGAAAAGGCGTTGAAGCGTGAGACGCAGAGGTCGAGGATCGGCTTGACGCGTTCTTTCTTCAGACCGTCGACGATATAGGCGGAGACGCCGGCATCGACCGAAGCCTGGATCGACGCCGCGTCGCTCTGATCGACGAACATCGCGATCGGGCGACGTACCGCGCGGCTCACCTGGAACATCTGTTCCAGCACGTCGCGGCTGGGATTTTCCAGATCGATCAGGATGATGTCGGGATCGAGCGCATAGATCCGCGCCAACAGGCTTTGCATTTCACTGATATGGACCACGCCGGTAAAGCCCGCCTCCCGCAACCCCTCCTCGAGGATCGCGGCTCGGATCGGGCTTTCGTCCACAATGACGATTTTGGGAGACGATTCGGCGGCCATCGATCACTCGCATTCCGGCCCACCTCCTTAGCACGCCGCAGACCGGCTTAAAGCCTTGTAATTATGAGCAATTGGGACTAGCTCCTGCCGATCAATCAGGCAGTTCGGACATGCAGCAGGCCGCCGCGCCAAAAGTCAGCTTTGTTTCGCTGGGATGCCCCAAGGCGCTGGTGGATTCCGAGCGCATCATCACCCGGCTGCGCGCGGAAGGCTATGGGCTGGCGCGCAAGCACGATGGCGCCAATCTCGTTATTGTCAACACCTGCGGCTTTCTCGACAGCGCCAAGCAGGAATCGCTCGGCGCCATCGGCGAGGCGATGGCCGAGAATGGCAGGGTGATCGTCACCGGCTGCATGGGCGCGGAACCCGGGCAGATCGAGGCCGCCTATCCCGGCGTGCTGTCGATAACCGGGCCGCAGCAATATGAAAGCGTGCTCGATGCGGTACATCGGGCGCTGCCGCCGCTGCACAACCCGCATCTCGATCTGGTGCCGCCGCAGGGGATCAAACTGACCCCGCGGCACTATGCCTATCTCAAGATTTCCGAAGGCTGCAACAACCGCTGCAGCTTCTGCATCATCCCCAAGCTGCGCGGCGACCTGGTGTCACGGCCGGCCAACGACGTGCTGCGCGAGGCCGAAAAGCTGGTCAGCGCCGGGGTCAAGGAATTGCTGGTCATTTCGCAGGACACGTCAGCCTACGGCGTCGATCTGAAATATGCCGCGAGCCCGTGGAAGGACCGCGAGGTCCGCGCCAAATTCCTCGATCTCGTGCGCGAACTCGGCGAATTCGGCGCCTGGGTCCGGCTGCAATATGTCTATCCCTATCCGCATGTCGATGACGTCATCGGCCTGATGACGCAAGGAAAAATTCTGCCCTATCTCGACATTCCGTTTCAGCACGCGAGCCCTGAAATCCTCAAGGCCATGAAGCGGCCGGCGGCGCAGGACAAGACGCTCGGGCGTATCAGGAAATGGCGCGAGGAATGCCCGGAGCTGACGCTGCGCTCCACCTTCATCGTGGGCTTCCCCGGCGAAACCGATTCCGATTTCGCCTATCTGCTCGACTGGCTCGAGGAGGCCGGGATCGACCGTGTCGGCTGCTTCAAATACGAGCCGGTCGCGGGCGCAGCCTCGAATGCGCTCGGCAACGCCGTGCCTGACGCGATCAAGCAGGAACGCTGGAATGCGCTGATGGCGCGGCAGCAGAAGATTTCGGCGCGCCGGCTGAAGCGCAAAGTCGGTTCGCGACAGCAGGTTATCATCGACGAGGTCGGACCGACCGTATCGAAGGGCCGTTCCAGGGCGGACGCGCCCGAGATCGACGGCGCGGTCTACCTCTCCAGCCGCCGGCCGCTGCGCGTCGGCGAGATCGTCACCGCCAAGATCGAGCGGGCCGACCGCTACGATCTGCACGGCAGCGTCGCCGGGTTCTGACGCCCACCCTTGACAGCAGCCGCCGTTCGGCGATATGGCCACGGCATGACATGCAACCGGACCCAACTCCGCGCCGCTTTCCGTCGTCGCTCGTTCGACGACGATGGGTCGCGCCCTGTCCGACGACAAAGCTGAACTGATTAACAGCTGGGTTTTCGAGAAGGCCGCACCCGCAAGTGCGGCCTTCTCGCGTTTCGGCCGACCTTTCCAATCAACCGCAGGAGTTCGACATGACCAACGCCACCCATCCGTTTGACGCGCTGATGGATATCACGGCACGGCCGCCCAACGTTTTCGTCAGGGGCGAAGGCTCCTGGCTGTGGGATGACAGCGGCAGGCGCTATCTCGACTTCGTGCAGGGCTGGGCGGTCAATTGCCTCGGCCACGCACCACCCGCCGTCGCCGACGCGCTTGCCGCCCAGGCGAGGCGGTTGCTGTCGCCGAGTCCTGCCTTCTACAACGCGCCCAGCCTCGCGCTCGCGAAAGCCCTGGTCGAGCACAGCTGCTTCGATCAGGTGTTCTTTGCCAATTCCGGCGCGGAAGCCAACGAAGGCGCGATCAAGCTCGCGCGCAAGTACGGCGCGCTGCACCGCAACGGCGCCTATGAGATCATCACCTTCGAGGGTGGCTTCCACGGCCGCACCCTGGCGACCATGTCGGCTTCGGGCAAGAAGGCCTTCGCGCCCCTGTTCGAGCCAAAGGTGCCGGGCTTTCGCAAGGCGCTGCTGAACGATCTCGTCTCGGTCGAACGCCTGATCAACGGCAACACCGTGGCCGTGATGCTGGAGCCGATCCAGGGCGAAGCCGGCGTCTGGCCCGCGAGCGATCCGTTCCTGCGGGAATTGCGGGCGCTGACCCGGGCGCGCGGCCTGTTGCTGATCCTCGACGAGATCCAGACCGGGATCGGCCGCACCGGCAAGCTGTTCCATTATCAGCACGCCGATATCGAGCCCGACATCATGACGCTGGGAAAAGGCATCGGCGGCGGCGTGCCGCTGGCGGCGCTGCTCGCCACCGAGCGCGCCTGCTGTTTCGAACATGGCGACCAGGGCGGCACCTTCAACGGCAATCCGCTGATGTGCGCGGCGGGCCTCGCGGTGCTCGAACAGGTCGCGGCGCCGCAATTCCTCAGATCCGTGGTCGATGCCGGGCTGTTTCTGGAAGGCGAGCTGCAGCGGCTGTCGGCGCGGCATGGTCTCGGCGAAGTCCGCGGCCGCGGCCTGTTGCTGGCGCTCGACCTCAAACTGCCGATCGCCGCCGCGATCGTTGCCCAGGCATTCGACGCCGGCGTGCTGCTGAACGCGCCGCAGCCGGATGCTTTGCGCTTCATGCCGGCGCTCAACGTCAGCCGCGACGAGATCGCTGGAGTGATCGACTGCCTGGATACCATCTTGATGAAAATGGGGGCGGCGAGGTGCGTAGCGTAGCAGTCCGTCATTGCGAGCGCGAGCGAAGCTACCCAACCCTTTCCGTCATTCCGGGGCGCGCGGAGCGCGAGCCCGGAAT
>Ga0182024_10022092_pt1 | contig 11493 bp, 14 predicted proteins | sample P32metaG_FD_120480 | JGI IMG/M metagenome (GOLD analysis project Ga0182024, IMG submission 120480) | Permafrost microbial communities from Stordalen Mire, Sweden - P3-2 metaG (Illumina Assembly) | ecosystem: Environmental > Terrestrial > Soil > Wetlands > Permafrost | place: Sweden: Stordalen... | reverse complement strand
GTAGCCCTGCCATCCATGCCCATGCGGTTCGAATCCGCACGGACCTACCGCCCTCGCAATGACTTACGGAGCCGGTATCCTTATCATGTCTCGTGTCGTTCCATGTGTCGAAACTTCCGCATCGCAGCGCCCGCAGGACTGGACGTCTCGGCGACGATCGTCGATGTGTCGAGTGTTTTCGCCGCGCTATGGAACAGAAGCGGTGACGGATACAGGTATGCCGTCGCCCGCTCGAAGCACTCTCACGTCTTCGGACTTTATATAGACTGTTCCGCTCCTCTTAGTTACCACAATCTCCAATTCCCCTAACGGGCAGGCAGACATTTCCGCATTTCCCTGGTTATCGGCCACAATAGGCTCTTTGGCGCCCCCCACGCAGGGTTTCAGATGAAGCACACCTGAAAAATTATCTGCCACGTTCGCTGTCACGCGCGTCGGCGCAGGCTTCGCTGCGCAAGATGCCAGCACGAATGAAATCATTAGCGCGGTACTGAACCAAAGCTTCATAGGCCCCCCGTGCAACTACCCTGTGAAAACCAATATCTAGGTCGAACGACAATTATACCTAACCTATCAACGACATACAGGATATTGCCCTGGAGCCAACCCTGGTAGTAACTCCTACCGGGCCAGTGCCCGTCACGCTGCCGCTGCCCAATCGCTGTTGGAATTCTGGCCTCCCGCCCTGCGCTGGGGGATCCTCCACGAGTCTCCTACCGGTTCGGCGCAGCGCTGTATTATTGAGACCAACATGTGCCATGCTCGCAAGTTGAGGGGTTTTATGAGCGAAGATATGCTCTCACTGGTGTCCGGACGCCAAGGCCATTTCCGGTTGGAGTCGGGTCATCATGGAGATCTGTGGTTCCCGCTCGAGACCCTATGTTTGAACTCCCGAGCCATACGACCGTTTGCGGTTCAACTCGCGGCGCAGCTCGAGAAGTACATCGTTGATGCGGTGTGCGGTCCGCTCGTCGAGGGTGCTTTTATCGCGCTTCTGGTTTCTCTGGAACTGGGCTGCGATTTCGTTTACGCCGAGCGCTTCCTGGATCCTGCGCGCGAAGGCCTATTTCCGGTCGACTACCGCCTCCCAGCAGTTCTCCAGCCAGTCGTCCGAGGCAAACGCGTCGCGATAGTGAACGATGTAATCAATGCCGGATCGGCGGTCCGAGGAACCTTCTCCGGTCTGCAAGCCTATGGCGCCGACGTCGTCGCCATCGGTGCGCTCCTGGCGCTGGGCGACGCCATTAACAAATTCGCGGCCGAAAACCACACAGCCCTCGAACTCCTCAAGCAAATGCCGAACAACTTGTGGTCACCAGCGCAATGCCCCCTCTGTGCCAAAGGCGAACCGCTCGAAATCGTCGGCACCGCGTAAAACTAAGCGCATAACCGCCACTTCGTGCGCGTATACGCGATCCGGAACCCCCGACGCTCGGCATTGCGCTGCGATTCACTCCCCGGTAGCGCCGCCATCATCGCCAGATCGCACCCATGTTCGAAAGCGTAGCGCATCCGCTCGTGCAGCAGCGCCGTCTGTAGCCCCTGTCGCCGCAGCTCTGGAACCGTCGACGACCCGCCAAATAATGCGACTCCGTCATGGATGCTCAGCACCCCCGCGGCGCCCGGTTTACCCTCAACCTCAGCGAGGAAGCACAGACTCTGTTCCCGTGCCGCGGAGATCGCGCCTAGTCCCTGCACAAAATCCTGCAGCTCCGGATGATCGTGCGCCCATCCCTTTGCGCTAATCTCACTCCATAGCCGCGCCTCTTCAGGACCAATCATGCGCACCTGAATATTGCTCGGGTGTTCAGCCGGCACCGGTTCAACCGAACGATAAAGGACGCTGCTGACCTCGATCGCTCGGTAGTGGCGCTCATACAGCAAGTCCAGCGCGGCGATCCCCGCCAGGGGACTCACTTCATGCAGCACCGGCGCCCCGCGGTCACCAAAGAAGCTCTCAATCACGTCCAACGTGGCCGCGCTCAGTTCCCCGAATAGGCCCAGCCCGAAACTCTGCGTGATGGGAGAGTCGATGCCATCGAAGACTGCGTATGCCCCAGCACATTCAATCCAGTCCGCACCGCTGGCGGGGAATAAGCGGCGCCGTGCCTCAGCGTACTGAGCACAGGTATATCCTTCGGCCCGCTCCAGACGTTTCGAGAGTGCGAGGTCAGAAAACATCAATTTTGGGTGGCGCTGAAACAAAATAGCGCGTCAGTGCGCGCTCTTGTCCAAGAGTTGGCCCAGGTAGGACTTCCACGCCACCGCCCAGGTGTGTGTGCCATGCCCGTGCGTCTGCTCGCTGATCGGCAACAAAATAAAAGTTCCGTTCTTCAGACGCTTGCTTTCCTTCTCGGCGATCTCCAGTTCGGGAGGATTGATGAAATCATCCGCGGAATTGATCCACGTCATCGGCGCGCTGATCTTTTCCAATTGCGGTGAAGGATCGTAGTTGCGCGAAGCGTTTACCTGGTAAAGCAGATCGTTCGCATCAAGTGACCCGGCGCCTTTCTCCGTATTCTCCACATACTTGTCCGCCGCATCGCGAGTGGCTAGCCTCCGCTGCATCACCAGCGGCGCGCTTCCCGCAATCGCCAGAAGATCCTCCGCCGTTCGCAGGCCTCCCTTAGGTTCGTCTTTGTATTCGCCGCCGTCCCACGCGGGGTCGTCGCGGATCGCGTCCATCAACATCTTTCGCCAGACGCGGTTGCGCCCCGCAATTTGCACCGGCAGGCACGCCAGCGGCATTAGAGCGCTCATAAAATCCGGATAGGTCTCCGCCCAGACAAATGCGTGCATGCAGCCCATCGAAGTGCCCATGATCAGCCGCAAGTGCTGCACCCCAAGCCCTTCCGTCACCACCAAGCGCTGCGCCGCCACCATGTCGTCATAGTCGTACCCGGGAAAATGCGCATGCATTCCGTCGCTGGGCTTCGCGGATTTCCCGTGGCCAATTCCATCCGGCAAGATCACGAAGTAGCGGTTGATATCCAACAGTTGCCCAGGACCAAACAATTCTCCGGCAAATTGCGCCGCCAGGAATTGCTCGCCCGAGCCGCCCGTCCCGTGCAGGATCAGCACCGCGTTCGTGGAGTGCCCCTGCGCATCCCGCGTCAGCTTCCCCAGCGTCTCGTAGTGCAAGCGCAGCTCCGCTATCTGCTCGCCCGACTTGAACTTGAAGTCGCGCGCCACATAATCGCCCTCGGTCAGCGAAAATTGGGGCGGCGCCTGCCCAAACGCCGCCGTGACACACAACGAACTAACCACCAGCGCGAATACCTGCACAAAGCGAATCATCTGTTCCTCCTGGCCGCCGAATTTTTATCACACTTTTTCTCATCTGCCGACCGCTGGACAGTTGAGCGGAATAGCGCAGCCTCAATTGTCCGCGCGAACCACTGAACGCAGGTATAATTTCGGCCCGTGCTGATTTCCACGCTTGAATCAGGCCCCAAGTATCTCATTCTCGCGCTCTTCGTTCTGACGCTATCCGCAAGCTCAGTCGCAGCGACCTCCTGGAAAGGCGTCCTGCGCGACCACGCAGGACGACCGTTGTCCCACGCGACGACCACCCTGCACGCGCTACCGGGAACTCTCGCATACTCCGCCGAGACCTCGTCCAGCGGCGAATTCGTGCTGGCCGCCCTCCCAACCGGAAATTACGCCCTGACGGTTACCATCGCGGGCAAAACCTGGAAGGCCGCCAATCCCATAGCAATCGCGGACGGGACCACGCCGCTGCCCGCCGACCTCGAATTATCGGACAGCGACCAGACCCTGATCGTGCTGCCAACCGAGAAGACCACTGCCGCCCAGGGAAGTGGCGGAGAAACTCTCTCCAGCGCGAAAGTCTCCCAGCTGCCCCTGAACGAGCGCGATTTCAGTAAACTGCTCCTGCTGGCCGCCGGCACCATGACCGATACCAATGGCGCCGCAAATTTCACCCAACAGTTTGCGGTCAACGGCCAGCGGGGCGTTGCCTCCGTTTTTGCCATGGATGGCGCGGACACCAGCGATCCCGAACAAGGCGGCGCCACCTTTTCCAACTTCAACGTCGATGCCATCCAGGAAGTGCAATCCAGCTCAGGAGTAATGCCGGCGGAAATCGGCCATGGCGCATCGGGTTTTACCAATGTTGTCACCAAAGAGGGCGCCGATCAGGTCCATGGCAGCGCTTTTGAGTTTGTTCGCAACGCCGCGTTCGACGCACGAAACTTCTTCGATCACCAGAGCGCCGTCGACCCCCGCCGCATTCCGCCGTTCGAGCGCAATGAATTTGGAGCGACCAATGGCGGACCGGTAGCACTCCCGGGAATCTACGATGGTCGCGGCAAAACTTTCTATTTCATCGAGTATCAGGGCTTCCGTCAGCTATTGGGCACCACCCAGGTACTCGCCGTACCCACCGCGGCGGAGCGGCAAGGGATTGATACCACCAGCTTTCCCGGAGACACGCTCACCGTTCCGGTGAATCCATCCATCGCCCCCTTGCTGGACCGCTATCCTCTGCCTAACAATCCGCAAGGACCTTACGGTGCGCGGACCTATTCCGTTTCTTCAAAAGTGGTAACCAACACCGACCAGTTTTCCGTCCGCGTCGATCACCGGCTTTCCGGCCAAGCCACGCTATTCGCCCGCTTCAGCCTGAACCAGGTCAATGGCCCCACCACCAATCCCGATCAAACCGCGGTCGACCCCAACTTCGGCGTGAACTTTTTCGATCATCAACGCAACGCCGCGATCCGATATTCCCGCACCGTCTCGCCGCACTTCAGTTTTACTACCGGCTTCAGCTACCTTCGCAGCACCCCGACCTTTCCGGCCCTCGACCACACCGACCCCGCGCTTGCCTATGGCGATGGCCTGTTGGAGGGCTTCAATTCCGCGGACGGTTCCATCTTCGGATCCTTTGGCAATCTGTTCCACTTCCGGCATGACATGATTTATTCCCACGCCGCGCATACCTTCCAGTGGGGAACAGAAATCCGTTGGAATCGAGACGCAACCATCTACGGAACCAATCCTGACGGTCTTTATACTTTCGGCGGGGGCACCGCGTACTCGCCCGTTTTGATTCCGTCGGCGAGCGGCCAGCACGACATTCTCCCGGGTGCTCCGTTGCCAGACTCATTAACCGGTTTGCTCACCGCCACTCCTTACTCCTATACGATCTCGGTCGCCTCCATTTTTACTCCCGGAGGCGATAAGTTTGACGAGGCCGCCGTTCGCCGCGAGGCCTACAACTTCTATTTTCAGGATTCCTGGAAAGCCACTTCGCGCCTCAGCGTCAACTACGGTTTGCGCTACGAGATCAACAGCCGCATCAAGGAAGGCCAGGATCGGACTTCCATTGCTCAACCCATCGCTCCCGACGGCAGACCCGCGTCGTTCCTTACCCCGGCGCTACCAAGACCTATTTGTACAATCCCCAGCCGGCTTATCCCATGGATTGGAATGGCTGGGGTCCACGCGTTTCCGTGGACTGCGGTCTTGGCCAGCACACCATCTTGCATGCCGGCGGGGCCATCACCACCATTCTTCCAAATTTGTGGCAGGACAATTCCGTAACCGGAGGTTTTCCGTTTGTGGTCCAACCGCTGGTCACCGCCGAGACGGACGTACCGGTGGCGTTCCACAACACAGTTGTACCGGTAACATTGCCCGCGTTCTATACCACGCAGGGACAGCCGCTGGTCCCTTCGGGAGATATTTTCAAGGTGCTGGCAAACACGCCCATCGACTGGCAGAGATTTCAGAATGATCTCAACTCGCTCACTCCCGGCCATGAGGTGCAGTTGATTGCCACCGGCGCAATCGCACGCAATTTTCGCAACGGTTACATCGGCACATATACCGCCGGGATGGATCATGATTTTGGCAAGGTAAAGCTCAACGTCTCCTATGTCGGCACCGCGGGAATTCACCTCGCCAGTATATTTTCGCCGAATGGTTATGCTGGCGCGGATCCGGCATTTGCCCGATATACCCAGTTCGACGCCGCGGGACACGCCACCGGAGGATTCGGAGCGGAAGGGATAATGACTACGGGGGCCCATTCAAGCTACAACGCCCTGCAAACCAGCCTCACCAAGAACTCGGCACGCCTCGGCTTAAGCTTTCAGGCGAGCTACACCTTTTCCAAGTCCATCGACGACACCAGTTACGCTCCCGGAGCCGGCCCCGCCACGGCTGGCGTTATCAGTCAGACTCTGCCCCAAAATCCGTTGGACTCCGCAGCCGATAAGGGACCTTCCACTTTTGATGTCACCCACGCATTTTCTCTCAACTTGATCCAGTCCTTGCCGTTCGAGCGCGTAAGTTTTTTCCAGCCGCTGGGAGAAAAACTCACCAAAGGATGGCTGCTGCTCAATATCACTACCATAAGCAGTGGCCTCCCCTTTTCGGTTTACTCCGGAATTCAACAAACCGGCGCGGGAGCCGGCGGAACCGATCGCCCCGATCTCGTCACCCAGCCCGATTTCTCCACCAGCCGCACCATTCGCGAAGACTATTTTGGCCGAGGCGTCGACAACACTTCCTTTTTCGATATCCCTATCAACGTTCCCGGTGGCACCGGACCCAACGACGGTCGATTCGGTACTCTGGGTCGCGACACTTTCCGCGGTCCCGGCTTTCGTGACTACGACGTCGCCCTTATATAAGGATACCTCCGTAGGCCACCGCGGAGCGAACGAATTGGGAATTCTGGAGTTCCGCGCCGAATTCTTCAACATCTTCAACATCGTCGATTTTGGCCTGCCCTCAAACACCCTTCTGGGCAGCCGCTTCGGCATAATCAACCACACCGCCGGACCCTCCCGCCAGATCCAATTCTCCCTAAAGCTGATCTATTGATGTGTCTTCGGTTTTTATTCACGATTCGGTAGTGTCCTAATTTGAGTTCTCGTTGTCTGGGCTGTGTCTGATAGGCTGTGGGCGCTGGAAGAATTGATGGAAGCAGACTTCACGGTAGGACTCACCTAGCTGCGAAAAAAGCACGTAGGGGGCAATCTCATGGGATCGATTTCTGTGGCTTGCTACAAGCCAAGGCCCGGTCACGAGCAGGAGTTACTTGAGTTGGTGCGCAACCATCTGCCGCCATTGCGCGCCAAGGGCCTCGTTACCGATCGAACGTCAATTGTCATGCGCTGTGCGGATGGCACAATCGTGGAATTTTTGAGTGGGTTTCGCAGGAAATAATTGTGGGCGCGCACAAGAACCCGGTGGTCCTGGATCTTTGGAAACGGTTTGAGGCCGTGTGTTGGTACGAAACGCCAGCCAACCTACCGGAGTTCCAGAATATGTTCGGTCATTTCGAGCCGATCTGAAGAGCAGCCCAGATAATTCAAATTAGGACACTACCGTATCGTGGGCAGTGTTTTTAGCGATCGCGTGATCGCCAGAAGATCGGAGCACGAAGCCTCTGGAAATTTCACGGGGAATCACTGCTGGGTGGAACCGTTCCACCAACCATCGATACGGCCTAAACTTCGACCATGATTCGTCTTGCGAATCCCGACCCGTGTCGGGACCGGAGCCCCCATCAACCCGTCGGTCTATCCGCGGTGGCGGACGACCCGGGGCACCCGCGGGCTGCTCTCGACATGAACGATCTCTGGATACCGCTTTGGCATGCGCAGCGTCCAGTACGGTCGAATCGCCAACCTCCTCGCCGCTTCCAATCAACTCTTCCCGGGTTTTGGGAAGTGGGTTTTTGACTTTGGGTTGCTGTTGATCTTAAGGTGGGATGCCACAGGTCGATTTCATGGGTAGGGGCTTTTGACCTTAGCCGTTGAAGTTGATCGTGGGTGCCCCGCACCTCGATTTTGCGTGCGAAGGGTTTGACTTTGAGCCGTTGGTGTTTAGCGCCCCGCGCAAACGGGGCTAACGGTGCGTCGGCAGTTTCTCTTCCAACTCACTGGCCAGCTTCTCGACGTCCGTCGTCTTACTAAATCCCTGCACCTGCTGCGAATCCGCCTTCACGTCCACTCCAGCGTGCTGGCATAACTTCTGCAACATTTGCAGCGCTGTAGTCAGCTCCTGTTCCGCCAGCATACCTACTTGAAGATCCAGGTGCGACCGTCGTTCCGATTGCCGCCCCATCCGATTCTGGCTGATCAACACAAAGATCGTCAGGAATACGCTCTCGCCCGCTACTACCAGCGCCAAAATTCCAAACGGAAACGGATCGAACGCCTTCACCCCGCTGATTAAATGCAGATTTAACGCAATCCACAGCAGCAGCAGGAGAACTTGCAGCAAGAGGAAGGTCATACTGCCGGTGAGTCTTACGATCGAATCGCTGGCGCGTTCAATCGGCGTACGCCCATCCAGCGCCTCGCTCTCTAGCTTGGCTATGGCCTCTATATTGTATTGCGTGGGGTTCGCCGCTTGGTGGTCAGTGGTTGTCTTTTTCATTTGTCCAGCTCCTCAATCGGTGCACTCTCCGCGCAGAGAGCCAAGAAGACGGGACTAAGACGCCGTGACCAGCCGCGAACCCCACTAACGGCCCGCCCAATCTACTTCTCGAAAACCTTCTCTACTTGACCGACTTTCTTTTGCACCGTTCCGGCGACCTTCTCGTTCGTGCCTTCGTCTTCCAGCCGTGGGTTGTTGGTTGCACGTCCGACGCTTTCCTTCACATTGCCCTTCACCTCGTGAAATTTTCCTTCGGCTTGATCCTGGGTGCTTGGCTTCATCGATTTTCTCCTTTGGCCTGATTTCATCTTTTTCAGTTGAGGCCACCTGCCTTCAACTGGCACTGCCTCTACTACAGCGCACGCGTCGAGTCCACGAACGCTTTTGCTGGCGCTAGTGAATTACGCCAAGCAAGTACAAAACCAAAACGATCAGTAGCACTGTGCCTACCGCTCCCAGGCCCCCGCCCGTTCCCCAGCGCGAGTACCCGTAGTAGCCGCCGCCACCGCCGAACAGAAGCACCAAAACAACGATCAGCAATATCATGGACATGTTGTTTTCCCTTTCAGCTCATCCCGCCAATAAGCCCGCGGGATTGTGCTGCGCCCGGATTCCATCCTCTCGTGATTCTGTTATCTTGGTTTCGCACTCGCATGCGGGGCAGACTGCACGTGCTGCTCGAAATGCTGCTGCTGCTGTACGTGCCGTTGCTGTAGCTGCTGCGTCTGTTGCGCGTGCTTCGTTTCCACCTGTTGTTGTCTCGCGTCGTTGACCTTCTGCTTGGCCAACTGCTGGTGTTCCTGATCCTGTTTCTGCTGCAGTTGCTGCCGTTCGTTGTCCTGCTTCGCAGCTAGTTTTTGCTGTTGCTGCTGGATTTTCTGATCCTTATTTGCGTCTCCCGTACTCGGCAGATTCCCGCGTGGTGTTGGCGGCAGCTCTTTGGGATGGACGAATGTATTTGGACGCCCACCGTTCCCACCCGCTGCAGCCTCTCCGCCGCCCCGCGCGGCTACTGCGCCTCGTTCGGTAAAGGCTCCCGGCCGCGGTGTCGCCGCGATCGGCGGCTGACCGTGATTCGCAGCAGCGCGCAGTTGCGGATTGTTCCGTGCCGCGGCAATGTGTTCGGTTTGCGCGGCCACCGGCGCGACGTGTCGCTCATGAGCGAATGTTTCCTGTTCAGCCGTCGGACGCCGGTCGATCCCGCCACTACCGCCGTTAAAGCTCACTCGCGTCACGTTGGTGTTATGAATCTCGGTGTTGTAAACGTTGTGATTCAAAGTCACATTCACGTTGTTCACCGAACGGTTGTAGAAAAAATGTCCTCCGTCCCAGCGTCCGCCCTCGTATCCGTTACCGAAATAGCCAAACCCATAATTAATTCCGCCGTAGAACCCGACGTGTGGACCCCAGTAGCCCTCATTGAAAAAGTACCCGCCGTTTCCCCAACCCCAATAACCGGGCGTCCAGAAAAATCCAACTTCCGGAGCCAGCACCCACGTCCCGGGCACCCAGTAGTAACCGTCATCCGCGTAAGCCCAGTATCCGGGTGTCCAGATATAACCGTCGCCGGGGCAAATCGGCTGATCGTAGACCGGAAGCTCAGGTGGCGCGACCGACACCGATATGCCGACGCCAATTTGTGCGGGCCGGGGCGCTGCGAACGACGGGTTTGCCGGGTTTGCGGAGACTGCAGCTGACACCGCAAACACCAGAACAGCAAAGAGCGCGAACCGAACTGAGGAAATGGCACGCAATGTGATTCCTCCTAATCCCAATCATCTCGATTACCCGGCCTTTCCTTAATATCGGCGGGCTGCGTAGACTGCTGGGGAGACCAATATTGGGCGATTGCTGGCGCCCCCGACTGCCAGGCAAACTTATATCAGGATAGTGGATTTGTTCCATCGGGTTATGCATGTATGGTCTAGGCGGGAACGCCGTATATTTCCGTGCGGGATATGACGGGTAAACCGCTGATTCTTAAATGTTAAAGATACAATCCAAAGGCAGTATTCAGGTCCATCGCCGTGCGCGCATGCTGCCGATTGCGGTAGGGTCAGATAGCTCCACAACCCCATTCTTTAATGACAGCGCGCGCCTTGGCACTATTGGTTTTTCGCGGATCTCTCACCGGCCGGCTCGGCCACAATCGGTCCCCAGAACACGCTCGCGCTCCCCAGGAATTCCACGCCCACCCGCGTCCGCCCGTGTATTCGTTCCGCTACATGCACCACCCGGCATTCCATCTCTTCCTGGTTGCTTTGGTTCATCACCACCAGGTGTTGTCCGGGCGCCACACTACTGGCCACGGAGATGAGTCCGCCGCGTTCTGAAACTTCCAGCGAATAGGAATCCTCATGGAACGGCTGAGTGTCGCCAGCCGTGCCGTAAATCAGCAAACTCACTTTACGCACCGCCCGCATTCCATTTCTGCGTTCGGCCGTCTGGCGCTTGCTTTCGGTTTGGTTACGTTGTGTTGCCAGCAATCTTTGCTTCTCTGCTTCTTTTAATGCATTCCATATGCGGCTCACTCAAATCTCCTGAAGAAGATCGAGCCCTCAGTCCAAGCAGCATGGAGCGAGGCTATCACGCCTCATTAAGTTCGAGAAGGTTTCACTCCAGGATTCGTATCGAACCATCTAGGAACTCAAAATCACGTACTTTCCACAGCGACCCACGGATCTACGATCGTGCTACGTTTTCGATCCCAAGGAAGAGCCACATGACCCAAACGCCGAGCGCGCCAACCCACATTCATTCCCCCATGGGGGATCTAATCCCCGCAGCGACGCTGTTCTTCACCCCCCAATGCCCCATATTCCGGCTCGACACACTGCGAAGATACCCTGATCGAAGTACCTGATTCTGACGAACGGGAAAAATTCGGATCGCGACAAAACATCATTTTGACCCATCGTTGAAAATCGACTGCGCAATCGGATCAACCCAGGCCAGAATCTTGCAGCGGTTCTACGGTTCAACGCGCTTACATCTTTTGCTGATCCGGTTTCTGGGAAGGGTGGGCCGATGGCCTGCCGTGGCGGGTGTTTTGACCCGGGTGAATTGGAGAATTAC
>Ga0182024_10022091_pt1 | contig 11494 bp, 10 predicted proteins | sample P32metaG_FD_120480 | JGI IMG/M metagenome (GOLD analysis project Ga0182024, IMG submission 120480) | Permafrost microbial communities from Stordalen Mire, Sweden - P3-2 metaG (Illumina Assembly) | ecosystem: Environmental > Terrestrial > Soil > Wetlands > Permafrost | place: Sweden: Stordalen... | reverse complement strand
CAGGCTGAAGAGTCTGTGTGGCTACTTAGGTTTTTGGTGCCGCCACCACAATATCTTGTGATGCGATAGTTGGCATCACACAATTTGTGGTTACGATTTGTAGTTGCCACACAGACTCTGAAGACTGTCCTACTAAAAGATCAGCTTCAGCCCGAGTTGAATTTGTCGCGGAAATGTCGCTGTCGTGGAAATCAATCCGGCCGAGGGACTGATCGTCGTACCCGAGAACACGGTTGCATTCGGCGGGCCGAAGTTCTGATGATTGAGGATATTGAAAAATTCCGCACGGAACTGCACCGTTGCCTTTTCGTCAATCGAAGTACCCTTGAACAAGGAAAAATCGACATCGGCTAGTCCCGGCCCCCTCAGCGTCCCCCTGCCCAAATCCCCGTAGGTCCCAGCCGTCGGCAACGAGAACGCAGTCGGATTGAACCACTGGTTCGGATTGCCTGTGACGACCGGGCCTGAATAGGAAGTGTTGATATTGGGCCGGTCCGGGTTCCTGACATCTCCATCGCCCGACCGATTCGAGCCTACGAGCGGAGTAAACGGAAAGCCGGTAAGAAATGTTTCGATCCCATTCAGTTGCCAGCCTGATACGAGCTTGCCGCCGATGCCGCCGGCGTCGCCCATCCAGCGTTGGCCATTGCCGAATGGCAATTGGTAGAGCGCCGAAATACTCGATTGGCTGGTGACGTCGAATGCCGCCGGACCCCAATCTCTTCGCAGGTCGTTGCGATCGAGCACCAATTGCGGTTGATTGCTCGCCTGCGCGATGGTCAGGCCGGAATTCATGTCCAGGTTTTTGGACCACGTGTAGTTGCCACGGAATTCGAGGCCTTTGCTCATGCGATGGGTCAAGTCAACTTGCAAAGCGTTGTAACTGCTGTTGCCTTCGGTGAACCAGAAGAATCCGCCGGATAGATTGGGATTGGGGCGCGATTGCACCGGAATGTACTGCTGGCCCATCGAGACAGACCCCTTCACAGTGCCTGGCGTTCCTCCTGAGGCACACGTTGTCGTCGCGCAGATTTGCGCAGGAATACTGTTGGGATCGATGCTGAGCAATTCGTGGACTGCAAAGGATCCCACATAGGCGACGCGCAGCGCAGTGTCATGAGTGAGTTGTTGCTCAATCGCCAGATTCCATTCCTGGACAGCCGGCGTTTGCGCATTCGATTGGATCCCCTGCGGCGCAAACGTTGCGCACGGCGTCGGACCGGTGCCGCAGGCGGGGAAGGACTTGCCGGGCGTGAAGGGAATAAACGAGAAGAGAGAAGCGCTACCGGCGGTGCTCGGGCAAACGGAGCCGACGCTCGGGCACGAGACAGAGCCGTTGTAGGGAGCCACAGAGTTCAACAGGAAAGAGAGCGCGTCAATCAACGAGTAGTACGTCCCATATCCCGCGCGAACCGCGGTCTTTCCGTTTCCGAAAACGTCCCAGGCGAGGCCCACTCGCGGGCTGAATAATCGCGCGGCGTTATTTTGCGAAAACACCGAATTGCCTACTACTGGAGCCGTCACTAAAACGTCTTGGGAGTTGAGAACGTAGTTCGCGGCCCTGCCGTAAGCCTCATTCCAACCCGTTGTAAATTCATGCCGCAGCCCCAGATCGATCGTAAAATTGCGGCGCACTCTTATGGAATCCTCGACGTACGACGCGCCGAAGAAACTCCGCCAACTGAGCGCGGTGTGAAGGGGCACGACTTGAAACTGATTCGTGGCGACCGCTCCTTGAAGAAACGTTGTCAGGCTTGCAAACGTGACTGCGCCGGCCTGGCGCGAGGCAGTGTCTTCGTTGTCCTGGAGCCGCTCAAACCATACTCCGGCACTGAACTGGTTAATTCCTTTGCTGACCCGGACATTGTCCTCATAGGTGAAAAGATTTCGGTGATTGTCAACGCCCGCGGCATTGTTGGGTCCGGCCGAAGTGATCGTTCCGCCAGCCGTGGTCGTGGCCCCTCCGCCCACGACGATTCCGCCGGGGCCCGCTCCCGTGACAAACGGAGCAGCACTGGCGGAGATGGTCCCTGGGGTCGTGCCGACAGGCGGGTTCACCCCGATTAAGCTGAAGGACGCCCGGGAAAAGCCGACCGTGAAGTTATTGAGTAGCTCCGGTGAAAAAACGTGCGTTTCCCCGAGACTCAACACCTGCATCCGCAGCGGCGTTTCCGATGCGAACAGAGGGTCCGCAAGGGGAATCAAGCTGGTTCCGTCATCGATTGTGTACGCGCCAGTGAGCGTATCGCGATTTCCAATGTTGTAGTCGCTTCGCACCGTACCGAAATCTTCCTGGAGATGTTCCTTGGGATTATTGTGCGAAAACGCCACCCCGCTTGGAACAAGGACGCTGGAGTTTGTGGTCGAAGGCACCATCAGTTCGCCATTGGCGTCGGGTGCCGGCCAAAAAGTCATGTAGGGCAAAATATTGTTGTTTAAGCCGGAAACCGTGCCGTATACCCCCGTGCTGGGATTCGGCAACATCCCCGTGCGTGCCAGAACATCCGGAACCACGCTCAGGCTGCTGAGATCGAGAGATTGACGAAAACCTTCGTAGTTGCCGAACAGGAACAGGCGATCTTTCTTGAGTGGACCTCCCAGCGCCCCTCCAAACTGATTTCTTCGGAAGGGAGGAGCGCCCGCGAGATCGAAGGGGCTCGCAGAATCGAACGCGCTGTTGCGAACAAACTCGAAAACGCTGCCGTGCAGCGCGTTCGTCCCCGATTGCGTGACGACGCCGACCTGCGCTCCCGCGCGCTTTCCATATTCGGCGGAATAGGTGTCCGTGAGGACGTTAAACTCACGGATCGCATCAATTCCCAAAAGTTCGCCGCTCGCGCCACCGGGAGTGACGGCAAGCTGGCTTGTTCCCATGTACTCCACGCCGTTGAGCAGGAAGAGATTTTCTCCCGTTCGCCTTCCAGCCACCGAGAATGTGTTCCCATTGCTTGTGCTGGTGTTCGTGCTCTTCATCGCGCTGTAATTAATTGTTCCTGGATTAAGTGTGATGAGGTTGTCGAAGCTGCGGCCATTCAGAGGCAGGTCTTTTACTTCGCGCTTGCCCACGATTCCAGAGACAGAGGATGGCGTGACATTGACGACCGGGGCCTCGCCAACAATCGCGATTTGCTGGGTAAGCTCGCCTACTTCGAGGCGCAGGTTTACGACCGCTTCCTGGCCCACTTCCAGATTAATTCCCGTGCGGACAACGGATTTGAATCCCTGCTTTTCCGCCTTTACCTCTTGGAGTCCAAGCGGCAGGGAGAGGGCCTGAAAACTACCGTCGGCGGCGGTTGTGACGGTCCTTGTGGCGCCCGTTTCCTCGTTTTTAATGGTGATCGTAGCGGCGTTCACCGCAGCGCCCGAAGTATCCTCCACATTCCCGATAATCGAGGCGGAAACCTGAGCTCGCCCCGGCGTGGGGTTCAAGGCGAGAGCCATACATCCAAGAAAAAAGCCGCAAAGCCATTGTCTGCGGCGCATGGACAGGTCGCAATACTGCTGGTTCACGCGATCCTCCTGAGAGATGCGGATCTCCTGCCGAATCTACACCAGATTTTCGATCTCAAATAACGCAAATTTCACGCATGCGTTGCGGCCAGCGCGCCGATCACTTGACGGTAATAGTCCTCATACATGGGGATCACATCATTGGCGCAATATTTCTTTTTGGCATTTACCCGCGCCGCGCGGCCCATTTCCCGCCCGCGATCCAAGCGAGACAAAATTTCCATCGCGTATCTTGCACCGATTTCCACTTCCCGCGGAGTAAAAAGATATCCATCAATTCCGTGTTCGACTACTTCGGGCAATCCGCCCACATTCGTAGCGACCACGGGAACTTCGCAGGCCATGGCCTCCAGAGCCGCAAGGCCAAACGATTCCATGTCCGACGGCAACAGGAACAAGTCCGCCTGCCCCAGGAGTTGGTAGACGCGATCCTGCTTGCCGAGGAAATGAACGTCGCGCCCGAGTTTTTTCTTGCGCACGATATATTCCGCGGCGCCGCGGTCGGGGCCGTCCCCGATCAGGACCAGCTTCGCGCGGATTTTCTCGTGGACCAGGGCGAACATTTCGATGACGTCGGTGACGCGCTTGACAGGACGGAAATTCGACAGGTGCATCAGGATCGGCTCGCCGTCGGGGGCCCACTGCGCGCGCAGGGCTGGATTCTCCTTGCGGCAATAGAGATCGCAATTCACAAAATTTGGGATCACTTCGATGGGGCGTTTGATGTCGAATTCTTCGACGGTGCGCTGCTTCAGATAGTACGAAATAGCGGTCACGCCGTCGGATTGCTCGATGGAAAATTTCGTGATCGGCAGAAAACTGCGGTCGTTCCCAACCAGCGTAATGTCGGTTCCGTGAAGCGTGGTAATGAAAGGCAATCGCCGCGGCGCGGCCATCATGCGGGCGAGCAACGCGCTGACCGAATGGGGAATCGCATAATGCACATGCAGCAAATCGAGATTTTCTGCCTCGCCCACCTGCATCATTTTCACCGCAAGAGAGAGCGCGTAGGGCGCGTGGTCAAAGAGCGGGTAACTGGAAATCTCCACTTCGTGGAACTGGATGCGCTCGTTCGTATCGGTCAGCCGAATGGGAGGCGCATAGCTGATGAAGTGAACTTCATGCCCGCGCGCGGCCAGTTCCATCCCCAGTTCCGTGGCGACCACACCCGAGCCGCCGTAAGTTGGGTAACAAGTGATCCCAATCTTCATGTTCATTCGAGCGTAGCGCTCGCTAGCTCCTCAAAAATAGGAATTGCGGGTAAGTCAATCGGCGAAGCCCTGACGGACTCAAAGTCTATCAAACGCGGACCGGATCAGGACGATGATTCTGTGGCATTAGATGTATCCGGAGGGAATCCGGTGTCATGAATTATCGGCAGGGATTGGTTCACCCGGCGCAGGAGTCGTACACCAGACGCAAAATGACGCGAGGCTGTTAATTGACGGGTAGAATTCAAAGATGCTGCGCCAAAACAGATCGGGAACGCTGCCGGTCAGGCCCGTGAGACAAATCAGCAGGGGCGCCGTCCCGGAAAAGCAATCCCCATGACGACGCCCGTTGTGAATTTCATTTCAACGCGATGTTACTGCCCGTTTACTCCACCAAGCGCGGATTCTTCCCCATCCTTGTAAACGTACTTTATGAATTGCTTATAAATTAAGAGATTCGGGCTTCCAGTCCGCGTCAGCTTGATGCAATCCCGGTCGTACCATTCAATCGTGCCGTGCAAAGGCTCCCCATCGGTAAGGATAACGACTACTGGAGTCCGAGCCTGCATCTGCTTGATCCAGTAGAAGTTCTCTGCATGTGTCTGCTCCGGAGGGGCCGGTTTTTTGTGCGGTTGCGGCCCGGAAGTATGCGAGCGTGTTGGAGCAGGATGGGGCTCTTTCACTTCAGTTAGAGAAGGACGAAAAAGCTTACGATTCACTGTATGAACTCCTTCATGATTGAAAAACAGCCGGCAAGAAGAACGGACTCGCCAGCGTAACTTAATTCCTATGATGCGCCCCGCGCAAAAACGGGTACGAACGAGTGCTAAAAATTTTATTTTCCAACCGCCGGTGCAGGACGAGCGAGCGAAATCGCCAGCGCATCCAGTCCCAACGACCGATTAATATTCCGCCGCGTCCGGGCGTGGAGCGAGTCAAATCCATCAACGGCTTGGTTGACCCACGAAACATCAACTTTCTTGCTCAGTGTTTCGAGTTCCTTGCTTAAAGCTGGGTTTCGCAATACCTTCTTCGAGGAAGTGCAGGACAGATCAAGCAGGTCCGTGAGCAGACTATAGAACACTTCGAGAACATTTTCAAACGGGATTTCCTGGTTTTTGGCCAGCGCCGCGGTGCTGGCAAATAAATTCGACACGCCCCGCAGTTCGACGGCGCGTTCCAGGACGGTCAAAGCGTCGCGATGCAGCTTCGCGGCGGCTTCCACATCCAGTTCCATGGCCGCGCCGGGAGAGCCTTCGGAATATTCCGCGGCCAGCTTGCGCTCCGCCGGCTTCATTTCCGTGCGTACACGAAGAATTTCCTCAACCTCGGCCGCCGCCAGCGGCGTAAATGAAAATTGCAGGCAGCGCGACCGAATGGTCGGGAGGAGCTGAAACGGGTTCGTCGCCAGCAGGATCAGCGTCGCCGATTCCGGAGGCTCCTCCAGGATCTTCAGAAAAATGCTGGCGATGTCCCATCGCATGGTATCGGCGCCATCGAGAATGAAGACGCGGCGGCGCCCCTGCGGCTTGAAAAATGCGGCGCGCTGGACGGCGCGAAGCTGGCCGACGTGAAGCACGGGGCGCGCGACAGGTTCCTTCAGGCGTACGGGATCGGGAACCACGGCCCATACGTCCGGATGCGTTTCGAGCAGGAGGGGGATGCGTTCGACCGTTCCGGCGTCGGGGCGTTCACCGCGCTGTACGAGGCCTTGTTCAATCAACGGACTCAGGTCGGCGAGCAGGCCGATGCGCCGGCAGGGATCGCACTCTCCGCAAAAATCGTCGGGGAGCCGCTGGCAGTTCGCGGCCTGCGCGAACATGCGGGCAAACGTGAACTTTCCGACCCCGCGAGGCCCGGAGAAGAGCATGGCGTGCGGGACGCGCTCTCCCGCAAGCATTCCGCGAAGGGCGGTCACGATGCGCGCGTTGCCTAGAAATTCAGTAAACCCCATGAAATTCGCTCCACTTCACGATCGGGGCAGGCCCGGCGGAAGAACGCGAGACTCAACGACTTGAAGGACACGGTGATGAATCTCCTCTGGCATAAGCAAAACGCCGGACACCGCGTTGGTACAGTCGATGCACGCCCAACTGTTCCCGGTTGCCAGCCAATCGTAAATTAGCGAAGTTTGTTTCAAGTGGGACACGTCCGCTTCCTGAATGTCGCGTCGAAGAGGAGTGTAGGTTCGCGCCGCCTTCATCCCGACCAGGCGGTGCGCTTCGATCGCGGGGACGCGCAAATAGATGATCAGGTCTTCGACGGGCAAGCCGTAAATACGATACTCCAGGTTTTTCAGCCATACGAAGAACTCCTCCCGTTGCTCGGGAGGGAGGCGTCCGGATTGGTGGGCGAGATTGGAGCCGACATACCGATCGGCGAGTACAATTTTGCCCGCCGCAAGCGCCGCTTGAATCTCGGCCTTGGCCTCCAGACGATCTCCCGCATAGAGCAGGGCAGAGAGGTGCGGGTCAACGGTTTCGAGTGAACCGAATTCTCCGTTGAGGTAGCGCGCCACAAGCTTGCCGAACGAAGATTCATAGCGCGGGAAGCTGATCCGAAATGTCGCGAGGCCTCGCGCGTCAAGTTCGCCCGCGAGCAAATCGAGTTGCGTGCGCTTTCCCGAGCCGTCGATTCCTTCGAGGGCGATTAATTTTCCGCGTGGCGACATGATGAATGTGCAAGTCTAACGTGAGCGCCGTATTGCCGCAAGGAAGTCGCGCAGGCAGAAGATTGTTCCCCGGCGCATGCTAGAATTTGCACAATGAGTTTCGTATCGAGAGAAGTCGGCGCGAAGCTTGCAAGAATTCACGAAGCAATGGAGCGCGCGGCGGTTCGCGCGGGGCGCTCCGGCAAAGAAATCACCCTCATCGCTGTCTCAAAAACACATTCGGCCGCGCAAGTCAGGGAGCTGTACGAAGCGGGTGTGTGTCATTTCGGAGAGAACCGCGTGCAGGAATGGGAGTCCAAATACGAGTTCATGAAAGATATTAACGCCACCTGGCACATGATCGGACACGTGCAGGGGAACAAAGTCGCACGGGCAGTTCGGCTGTTTCACACGATTGATACGATCGACTCCGCAGTATTGGCGGAACGGCTGGACCGTGCGAAGAGGGAATACAACATGGAGGGCCCCGACGCTGCGGAAAGAAGGGGAGAACTCGATGACAAAATGCGGGGAGGCCGGCTGCCTGTCTTGATTGAAGTGAAGCTCGACCCCAACCTCTCAAAGTCCGGCGTAAGCGGTGAAGAGTTGCCGAGCCTTGTGGAAGCCGTATTGCCGCTGCGTCATCTGGAACTGCGCGGGCTGATGGGTGTTCCGCCCTACTTTGATGATCCGGAAAAGGCGCGCCCGTATTTTCGACGCCTTCGTGATTTGGGTGACGCGATGCGCGCTCAAATGGGAAGGGAATTGCTGCCAGTCCTCTCGATGGGAATGTCCCACGATTTTGAAATCGCGATTGAAGAAGGCGCGACGGAAATTCGGATTGGCACAGCGCTGTTTGGTGAAAGACGGAAGACCTAGCCTCGCGTGCAAATCACAGAAAAAGATGGCGCTATTAGCTTCACCGTTCACGTCCAGCCCCGCGCGAGCTGCGACGAAATCGCCGGGGAATGGCAGGATGGCCTTAAGATTCGACTGACCGCGCCTCCGCTCGACGACCGCGCAAACGAAGCCCTGCGGCGCCTGCTTGCCACGCGTTTGAAAGTGCCGCTGTCGGCTGTTAGAATCGCGGCGGGCGAACGCAGCCGCAACAAGCGCGTCGAGGTTCGAGGCGTGACGGCGGCCACGATTCTTGCGCTCGCCGACGGACTGAAGTTGCCACCCAGGTAGTAGTACACCCTGACGATACTATTTATGTTGAATATCGAAGCGATCCAGAAAGCCCTTGAGAAGCAGAAGCTTGACGGATGGCTTTTTTACGACATTCTGCATCGCGATCCGATTGCCTACCGCGTGCTTGGGCTCGATCATGCCCTGGCGAAGCGCCGATGGTTTTACATGATCCCGGCAAAGGGGACGCCCCGAAAGCTGGTCCACCGCATTGAAGCCGCGACGCTGGATTCGCTGCCGGGCGATAAAATGCTCTACGCTTCGGCGGAAGAGCTGGAAAAGAATTTGAAAAAGCTGGTTGGTGGCGCGAAAAAAGTGGCGATGCAGTATTCGCCCAAGAATTTGATCCCGTATGTGTCGTTGGTGGATGCGGGGACGGTTGAATTAATTCGCGCGCAGGGCTGCAAGGTGGTGAGTTCGGCGGACCTGATCCAGGAATTTGAAGCGGCTTGGACACCGGAACAACTTGCGTCTCACCGCGCCGCGGGCGTCGAGATTGACCGGATCACGCAAGCGGCCTTTGCCGAAGCGGCTCGCCGCGTGCGCGCGCGAAAAGCGTTTACCGAATACGACCTGCAACAATGGATCCTGGGGCAATTTCGCGCCAGCGGCGTAACGTCGGATTCGCCGCCCATCGTCGCCGTCGGCGCTCACTCGGGAGATCCGCATTACGAGCCGCGTGAGCGGGGTTCATCCCCCGTGCGAAAAGGCGACCTGCTGCTGCTCGATATATGGGGGAAAACGCTTGCGCCGAACAGCGTCTACTATGACATCACGTGGACCGGATATCTCGGCGCGAAAGTGCCTCCAAAGTATGCGAAGATTTTTTCGATCGTGCGAAATGCGCGCGATGCGGCCGTGAACTTCGTCGAGAAACATGTGAAGGCCGGGCGAGTCATCGAAGGCTGGCAGGTGGATCGCGCCGCGCGCGAAGTGATCCGCAAGGCCGGGTACGCGAAATATTTTGTTCACCGGACCGGCCACAATATCGGCCAGGAAGTTCACGGCGCGGGAGCGAACATGGATGGCCTCGAGACGCGGGATATCCGGCGGATCATTCCGCATACGTGCTTTTCGATTGAGCCCGGAATTTATCTGCCCGAGTTCGGAGTGCGCAGCGAAGTCAATGTGTACATCGAGGAAGACCGTGCCGAAGTGACCGGCGCAGTGCAGACAGAACTTTTGAAGTTGCTGGCGTGAGGGCCACAGGTGTGGAAGAAGCGATAAAGAAAGAAGAGCGCGCCGGGAGTGCGGCCACGGGAATCGCCGTCGCCGTTGCCGGCTGGATCGTTCCCGGCCTCGGGCACCTGCTGCTGCGCCGGTGGGGGAAAGCGGCGGCGTATTTTGTATGCGTCGGCGGATTGGCTTGTGCGGGGCTCGCCATGAGGGGCGGAGTCTTCTCGTGGGGAGACCCGGACTTGTTCGACCGGCTCGGATTTTTCGCGGATCTCGGCACGGGAGGAATCTACTTTTGCGCGCATTGGATCCAGTCCGCCGGGTCTGACGTCGCCCATGCCACGGGTGACTATGGCACGCGAATGTTCGCGACTGCCGGGATGCTCAACCTGTTGACCGTGCTCGAAGCCTTTGAAATCGGGCTGGGGCGGAGAATATAAATGAGCGCCCTGCTTGGCAGCCTGACCCATTTTCAGGCCATGGTATTTTTCGCGCTCACGGTTTCCGTTACGTTCGCATTTCTATCGAAGCAGAGCACTGCCGAGCGCGTGAAATATTTCCTGTGGGCATTTGTGGCGTTCCTGATGGTAGCGATTGGGATCGGGTGGCTGATGTATCCCTTTTCGCAGTAGCCGTTCCTCGAAGCAGCTTCCATCGCCGCGTTTGACAGTTTTTTCCGCGCAATGCTAGAGTGAATTGCACGAAGCCGAAGTAGCTCAGTTGGTAGAGCAGTCGATTCGTAATCGACAGGTCTCCGGTTCAAGTCCGGACTTCGGCTCCATTATCTTTTGCATATACAGTCAGTTGAAGTGAGGCTGTTTCGGCTGGTCCGAACCAGACGCCTCGTTTGTCCCCGAATTGTGCCTATATTGCCCACCGCTAGACGCAGATTGCCTCTGGGCCTGCTCAGCGAGGTAGGATTCGAGTTTCCCTGCTGCCTCTTTCAGATCACGACCCGAGACAATGTTGTAGCGTTCGAACACTGCACGTGTACTGTGGCCACTGATGTTCATTGCTACCCGCTCGGGAAGACCTGCGCGTACTAAGTTACGGACTCCCGTGCGCCGAAAATCGTGGAACAGGAGGCCTTCGAGGCTCGCCCGCTTGCAAGCGGACTTCCAGGCTTTGTAGAAGCTACCGATGGGCTTGCCAACGCATGTGAAAACAAACTCAGCGTTTGGATTTCTCTCTCGTTCGATTCTTAACATTTCCGGCAATTCACTGATGAGTGGAACGGTCCTCGGCTCATCGTTTTTCGTTTCCCCCGGATTAAGTCTAATTTCTCGGTCCTGAAGATCCACACAACCCCAGCGCATTCTGAGCATCTCACCCAGGCGCATTCCTGTGTAGTAAGCCATAGTGGCCAACGCGCGCAAATACTCGGGCAGTTCTTGGCGCAGCCTTTGAAAGTCGGTATATTCCAGAAACCCTTTTCGCGGTGGGGCTTCTTTAAGCATTGGGAAATGGGGGGAGCTTTTTAACGTCCCGTCCTGGACGGCAAGATTGAACATCCTCCGCAATAACGCCAATTCGCGATTTATTGTGCCGTTCGATGCACCACAGGCCTGCCTTTTGGTAACGAACTGACGGAGGCCAGTTATTGTAATCATTATCGCGCGTTGGCCGGCGAAAAAGTCATCTACTGAATCTCGCATATTATAGCTAACACTTTTCAAATAGGCCAGCCTGTTTCCAGAAGGCGGCCACCAGTGTCGGCCGGCGGCGCAGTCGTCGCAGGGCTCGGATGGCATGAATGCTG
>Ga0182024_10022090_pt1 | contig 11494 bp, 11 predicted proteins | sample P32metaG_FD_120480 | JGI IMG/M metagenome (GOLD analysis project Ga0182024, IMG submission 120480) | Permafrost microbial communities from Stordalen Mire, Sweden - P3-2 metaG (Illumina Assembly) | ecosystem: Environmental > Terrestrial > Soil > Wetlands > Permafrost | place: Sweden: Stordalen... | reverse complement strand
GCGGCGTACTTGCGCAAGGCCGTCGTTGGCGACGGTGATACTTCGCAGGCTAAAGCCTGCGGCTACGGATCCGGACCCACCCTACGGATCCTGGGAGCACGGCATCATAATCTCAAGAACATCGATGTGGCCATTCCGCTGGGGCGGTTCGTGTGTCTCACGGGCGTCAGCGGCTCGGGCAAGAGTTCGCTGGCCCGCGATATTCTCTGTCACGCGGCGCGGCGGCATCTCGGGCTGCTGGCGCCGACGCCGGGCGAACACGATGCCATCGAAGGGCTGGAAAATCTCGACAAGGTGATCGAGGTCGATCAGTCGCCGCTGGGCCGCTCGACGCGTTCGAGCCCGGCCACGTACACCGGCGTCTTCGATGAGATTCGCAAGGTCTTCGCCGCCACGCGCACCGCCAAGCTGCGCGGCTACAAGGCCAATCGCTTCAGCTTCAACGTCAAGGGCGGCCGCTGTGAAGAATGCCAGGGGCAAGGCAGTTTGCGCATGGCCTTGCAATTTCTGCCGGACCTCAGTGTGCCGTGTGCGCTTTGTCACGGACAGCGCTTCAACCGGGCGACGCTCGAAGTGCAGTACAAGGGCCAATCGATCGCCGACGTGCTCGATATGCCAATCGCCCAGGCCCTGGAGTTCTTCGCCAACATCGCCTCGGTGAAGCGAGCACTCGAAGCGCTGGCGGAAGTGGGCCTAGGTTATTTGTCGCTGGGTCAACCGTCGAGCACGCTTTCTGGAGGCGAGGCCCAAAGAGTCAAGCTGGCGGCGGAGTTGGCCCGCACGGCGACGGGCAAGACGCTGTTTCTCCTGGATGAGCCGACGACGGGACTGCACTTCGCGGACGTCGCCAATCTGATTCGCGTGCTGCGCCGGCTGGTGGATGCCGGCAACACGCTGGTGGTGATTGAACATCATCTCGATTTGATCGCGGCGTCCGACTGGGTGATCGACCTGGGCCCCGAGGCGGGCGACGCGGGCGGACAGCTTCTGGTGGAGGGGCCGCCGGCGGTCGTGGCGGCGTGCCCGGCCAGCATCACGGGGCGGTTCCTTGGGCGGCGCGGCGTTTAGTGTCATCAATATAACTTTCATCCACATCCCCACACCCCCCTGAAATGAATCGGCTTGCGATGAAATGAAAGTCGTTTTAATGACCATGAATGACATGCGGCCAAACTGCTCTATGCCAAAGTCAGGTCGATATGGTCCGATGGAGTTGGATTCACCAAGCCCGCATGCGAGGTACTCCGAGCATGCGGGGTGAGTAAGCATATTAACCCCGCATGCTCGGAGTACCTCGCATGCGGGCTTGGGGTCTTGCATTTTGATTTTCTCCATCGGGAGGGCCGCATCATGCCCGCCGCCACTTTACAGGCACTTTGGCCCGACGATCTGGGAACCGCAGCGCAGGCCGTGACGCGCTGGATCTGGCATGGCTACGTCGGCGCCGGGTGCGTGACGTTGCTGACCAGCCAGTGGAAGTCGGGCAAAACCACGCTGCTGTCGCTGCTCTTAAGCAAGCGGGTTCAGGGCGGCAGCCTGGCGGGGCTGGCGGTGGAGTCCGGCAAATCGGCGATCGTGTCGGAAGAGAGCGTCGCCCTCTGGAATGGCCGGCGGTTGTCGCTCGATTTCGGCCAGCATAGTTGCTTCTTCTGTCGCCCTTTTCCCGCCAAGCCGACGGCCCTGGAATGGCACGGCCTGCTCGATGCGCTGCACGAGCAGGTGCGCGAACATGCCATCGACCTGATCGTGGTGGACACGCTGGCGTCGTTTCTGCCGAGCGGGGCCGAGTGCAGCGCCGATCTGCTGATGAACACGCTGATGCCGCTGCTCAACCTGGCCAAGCTGGGCTGCGCCGTCTTGCTGCTGCACCATCCGAAGAAGGGCTGCCCGCCGGAAGGACAGGCGGCACGCGGCACCGGGGCGCTATCGGGATTCGCCGACATCGTGCTGGAGATGAGCCATCTGGGCCCGCCGAGCGCCGCGGATCGGCGGCGCCGGTTGGCGGGCATGTCGCGCTTTGCCCAGACGTCGCGGCAGCTGCTGGTCCAGTTGAATGAAGCGGGCAGCGATTATGAGTGTCTGAGCCAGGACTTCGATGAATGCGATTTCCTGGGCAACTGGGCCCATGTCGAACGGCTGCTGAACTCGGCCCAGGACAAGCTCACGCGCCAGCAGATCATGGCGGAATGGTCGCCGGACGTGCCCAAGCCGGCCGACACGTCGCTGTGGCGCTGGCTCGATCGGGCTTACGCACGGCAGATGCTGGCCCGCGACGGCGACGGCTTTAGATCGTCGCCCTATCGCTACTGGCTTCCGCACAAGCTGGAGGAATGGATGAACGACCCGATTTATCAGCTGCATCACATGGATGACGGCGTGAAGATGCCGTGGGAGTGAAAACCAGCCGTAGCCGCGTTCGCAAGAACTCGGGGTAGAGAGACTACCCTCCCCGCGTTCTCACGAACGCGGCTACGCATTCAGAAAGCTATTCATCCACGGAATTCGCGAGTTCCTCTTCGGGCGTAACGCCGACGATCAGCAAAATATGTCGTTGCTCGTCTTCCGTGAACCGAGACGACAGCAGGTCATGGAATAAGTCTTGACGCTTCATGGAATCCATGCCACGAAAGCGCCTGGATGTGACGATGCCGATAATACCGTCATCGTCGCGCAGCTGGACCTTATCGGGCGCGGGAAAGCGTTCTTCCAGGACTTTCTTGAGCTTTCGCGCTACGGCCACTGCAAAACTCCGTCATTTGTCACTTGCTTCGTGAGTCCGGAGCGGCGGCTCTGCCCCCCAGGAGGCCGATGAACGCGCCGGCCGTCAAGGTAAAGACGTGCTCGCAAGCATTGAACAGGCGTTCGAGCGCTTTCGTGCTCGGTTCTGGAATCGTAGAAACCCAGATCATGACTGCCAGGGCAACAACGCAGAGCATGGCGTTAATGCCCAGAAGCAGCTTGAACATGGGGCTTATCGAAAGGTTGGGAGAACTGCTATCTCTTGGCATGGTGCTAACTTTCGACGTCGCCATGGACGACCCGGCCCGTTTCGAGATCGATCACCGACGAAGAAAAAGGATGAGCCAACGCCGACCATGCGATGAGCCACATGGCACGAAAGAAGTACCAACCAGAATAAACGAAAGGTTCGGATGGGGCCATGATGGACTCCGGCAATGGCGAAGGGTTGACGACTGGCAAAGTGACGGGTTTTTCCTGAACGGCCATCTCGTGTCTCCGCGGATGGAATCTCAATCCAATCACTTTATTTTACAGAACGAATTCATGCCAAGCAATTGGATTTCTGTCTCACCCGTTCTTTGCCATCTTCTCCTTTCGTTCCTCATGCAATTTCTTCTGCTCCTCAAGAAACTCCGCCCACTTCGCTCCTTCAATGTATTCGACATGGGTAGGATTCACAAAGATAACAAAATGACCACCATCCGACAGCCGCTCCCCGAAATGTCTCAGGCCGACCTTGTCCCAGCAGAGGGCCAGGCGGGGATCGTCGTCCGACCGCAGCCCTGCGACGTAGTGCCAGCCGCAGGTGTCGGGACCGAGACGTTCGCCGCGGTCGAGGATCGATTGCACGACTTGCGTGGGCACGGTTTTGCCGCGGATGACTTCCGCATCGACGTACCTCGGGTATAACAGGCTCAAGGACGCTTCGGGAGTCGCTTCGCCCGCCGGATAGGCGCCGCCATGATCGCGCGCATAGTCACCGAAAGCGAACATGAGTGCCTTGTCGCAAGAATGGCTCGAGCCGTAGGGATAGGCCCAGCGGTAGTAGGCCCCGCTGCCGCCGGCGAGCACGGCCGCCACGGTCGAAAGAACAATGATGAAGCGCCAGCATCGCGGGATACTTGGCATGGTCGTCTTTCTCCTGTGATGAGTGGTCCGCGGAGAAATCCACGCGCATTTATTCTATCATTGCGTACGATGGGCGATGAGCGTTGGGCTGGCAAACGCCATGTTTTACGGTTATTATTGCGGGAAGAGGAATCGGCATGCCCATTGTATTAGATTTCGTAACGCATCCGGTGACCACCAAAACTCGAGGTTTGTCCTATCAGTTCACGCCGAAGCATCACGGCGGCCAGGGCCATCAAGGGCAGGCTCAATGGCTCCCCAGCCTGTCGCTGGACGAGGAATTTTCGGTCTTCGATTTGGCGGTTGAGCACGATCGTGGCACGGCTACCCCGTCTACCCCCTTGCGGATTCTGAGTCGCCCGGACGCGGGGGCGAAGCCGGCAAGCCTGCGAAAGCCGTATTCGTTAAGATGGAACGTGTGGGCCTGCTCTCCAGGCAACAGCGAACGCGGCTCATGAAGGGGAAGTACATCGAATGAATTCGTCGAACAAAATGCATCCCCCGAAATTTGTCTCGATGCAAATCGATGGCTTTGCGCCGTCGTGGGCGGGGCCACATCCGTTTGAAGACGGCTTCGCTTTCGGCTCCGAAGACGGCATGGTCGCGTTTACCGACGAAGCCGGCAAGACGACCCAAGAAACCCGGATCATGGCGGCTTCGCGCGAGGCGATCAACGGCATAGCGGGGATGGACAACTTTCTCGCCGTGACCACGCGTCAAGAAGTAACCGTTTTCGCGTTGCAAGTACATGAGGGTGAGAAGACGGAAGTCACGACCTTCCGACGGGGGGCTCATGGCATCCTGGCGTCATCAGGCAATCAGTTCATCGCACCGCTCGGCCACGGCGGCGTCATGATCGCCAAGCCATCCGAAGGCCTTGTGGAATCGATGCGCGTGTATCCCCTTGGCGACGGAAACCTGAACGTCTATGAGGTACACGAAATGCCAAGCCATGGCACTCATGACGCATTTATTGCCGCCTGCCGCTCCAACGGCGTAGGACTGATTCTGTCCTCTACGGAAAAGCAAGAACTGGCGTTCGAAACGTGTAACCTTGGCGGCATCGATGTAGTAGACGTTGTTCCCGTGGGGACCGCGGCACATCCGCACGCGGTGGTTGCCGCAGGCATGGATGGAGAGGTGGTATTATTCCGCGACATCGTCAGCCACGAAAGGCCGATTCTGCTGAAATACGATGAGTTTGCCGGGAAAACCTACCGCATTCTCAGTTCCCACGGCCATCTATTTGTTTTGACCAGCAAAGCAGTCTACGTGCTGGGAAATCTGGCAAATCGTGTTTCGGATCGGATATTGGGCGAACACGGCGCTCCGGTTATGACAATTCCCATGGAGGCGATCGACGCCAACATGTGCGGAACTCGCTGGCTGCTCGCGGTCATGCCGGACGAGGTACGCCGCTATGATGTACAACAGATTCATGACATGATTACCGAGTTTACCACCAATGATACGGGTGCCGCAACTTCGCTGCCGCATTCCCAGCTGAACTTTGCCCCTTGGCAGATCGCGAAGTCCCATCCGCTGCCATTGCAGACAGTAGCCAGTTGAATGGAACTCCGACATGGATCTGACGGTCGAACAACTTTGCGGATTGCTGGTGCGCAGCAAGTTGCGCTCGGCCGACGCGGTCAAGGCGGTGCATCAGCGCTGGCAGGCGGAGGCCAAGGACTCGGCACGCAATCTCCAGCAGTTCGTCCGCTGGCTCGTCGCCAAGCAGGTCGTCACCGATTACCAGGCCCAGCTCCTGCTCAAGAAATCGGTCGATGGCTTCTTCCTCAATCAGTATCAGATTCTGGATAAGCTGGGCCGGGGACGCATGGCCGGGGTCTACAAGGCGGTGCACAACTCGGGCCAGATCGTGGCCGTCAAGGTGCTGCCGCCTTCGTTCGCCAAGGATCCGCAGATGCTCGGGCGATTCCTGCGCGAGGCCAAGCTGTCGCTGAGGCTCAAGCATCCCAATGTGGTGCGCTCCTTTCAGACGGGCATCGCCAATGGGCTGCATTACCTGGTGATGGAGCACCTGGAGGGCGAGACGCTGGAGGAGACGCTGCAGCGGCGCAAGCGCTTGCCGCCGCAGGAAGCGGTGCGGCTCTTGCATCAGGCCCTGATGGGGTTGCAGCACATTCACGAAATGAGCATGGTGCATCGCGATCTGAAACCGGCCAACCTGATGCTGGTGCCCGCCCCGGCCAAAAGCGAGCCGGACATCACGCTGCGGGCGACGGTCAAGATTCTCGACATCGGTCTGGGCCGGGAGATGTTCGATGAGTCGAAAAAGGCGGAGAACGAAAAGAAATCGGGCTTGACCAGCGAGCAGACAATCCTGGGCACGCCGGATTATCTGTCGCCGGAGCAGGCCAGGGACGCCCATTCGGCCGATATTCGGTCGGACATTTATAGTTTGGGCTGCGTGCTCTATCACCTGCTGACGGGGCAGCCGCCGTTTCCGGACAAGAACATTCTCAACCAGATGGTGCGGCACGCCAAGGAAATGGCCAAACCGCTCAAGGAGTTCAATCCGTCGATTCCGGACGGGTTGCAGCAGGTGGTCAACTGGATGATGGCCAAGGAGCCGGCCCAGCGATATCCGAATCCGGAGCGGGCGGCCCAGGCGCTGCACATGTTCATGATCGCGGAGGCCGAGCCGGCGGGGCGCGACGAGCAGCCGGCCCTGAAGAAGTTTCTGACCTGGCTCGATACGGCGGCGCCGGAGGCTGAGCCAGCGCCGCCGCCGGTTGCAACGAGCGGACGGCAGCCATTGGCCATGCCGGTGGCAGCGGTCGCGCCTCCCGTTTCCGGGGCGAAGCCGGTTGCCGCTCCAGCTCCCGCCGCCGCTGCGCAGTCGCAGGTGCCCACGCTGACGGAGCTCGGCTTGCAGGCGGAGGCGATCGACGTCGAGCTGGTGATGCTGGATGGTCCGCGCAAGAAGGGGTTTTCGCATCGCGACTGGATGTTGCTCGGACTGGGGGCGGGCGTGGTAGGGGTGCTCATCATTGTGGCGCTTGTGGTGGTGATTGTGCTGAGGAATTGACCCGATCGATTTATCGTTTCGCGTTCGCGCCGGGGCATGGGTCAGGATTCCGATCCTGACGTGGCATATGTGGGTCAGGATTCCGATCCTGACCGCGTGGTTGATTCCGTCAGGATCGGAATCCTGACCCACGCGCCTGGTGCGAACGCGAAACGAAAAATCGGCCAGCGAGTTCGACCGATGCTGCTACTCCGACCGCGTCGTCCCGGGCTAAGCATCATGGACGTCGTCGTCCTGCTGCTCCTGATCCTCGCCGGGCTCGGCCTGGGCATTCCCTGGCTCGTGCAGCAGCATCGCAGCTCGCAGCGAGCGCAGTGCGCGCACAACCTGAAGACGCTGGGCGACGGCGTGCAAACATTCCACGACAAATCGGCGATCAAGGACAAGCGCTGGCTGCCGCCGTCGCGCATTGCCGACGGCTACGCCACCTGGCCGGTGCTGATCGCGCCCTATCTGAAGAGCGATCACCCGCTGACAAACTGGGATCCGACGAGGCGGTACGTCGAACAGGAGCCGAGCGTTCGCGAAGCCTGGCTCAAGGAGATGTTTTGTCCGAGCCGATCGCGGCCGAGCCGGCTGAGCGTGGCCGGCGACGTCGATGCGGCGGGCCAGCATCATCCCGGAGCGGTCGGCGACTACGGCTGCGTCTCCGGCGACGGCGACAAGGCTCATCCCTGGAAGACGAAAGACGCCAATGGGGCGATGATCCTGGGCGAGGTGCTCGAAATGAAGGATGAGCGCATCCTGCGCTGGCGGAGCCGAACCGGGCTCGAGTCGCTGACGCGCGGCACCAGCTACACCTTGCTGCTGGGCGAGAAGCATGTGCCGAAGGACGCGTGGGGCCAGGCGGATCAGGGCGATGGTTCGATTTTTAACGGCGGGCGGCCTGCGGGCAGTGCGCGCGTCGGGGGGCCGGGCTTTCCGCTGGCGACGGCGCAAGCGGCGGCTTTCGAAAACAACTTCGGCGGCAATCATCAGAATGTTTGTCTGTTTTTGGCGGCGGACCTGAGTTTGAAGGCGTTGACGAGCAGTATTAGTCAGGATGTGTTGGGGGAGATGATGCGGCGCGAGCCGTGACCCGCGGGGTTCGGAGTACCTCACCCCGCGGCGTGAGATGTGGTTGCAATCGCGCCCAGGATGACTTAAGATACACCTGCCACCAGCGCTTGAACAATCTCACAGGACCATCGCATGAAACTGCTTGCTTCATGGGCGCTCGGCGTCTGTTTCGTATGTCCCGCCATTCTCCCGGCTCAGGCGCCGCCGGCCAAGGAAAAGGACAAATTGCCGCCGCCCCAGGCATTGCCGCAACCGAAGGAATTGCCGCCCTTGCCGCTGCTGTCGGTGCGCATCGTGCCGGGCCCGCAGATCGGCCAGCGCGACGTCTGGCAGCTGTATACGGTCGATAGCCGCGGCCGCATGCTGCCGCGCGTCGTGGCCGCTCCGTACGGGGCGTATTATCTTTCCGATGGCCGACCCTATCCGTGGACCACGCTGGAGCCGCGGTTCTATATGGCTTATCCGACCGATTGAATGGAGTCACGCAAGAAATAATCCGGTCACTTCTCGAGTGGCACGCCCTTTGGGTTACCGCAGCGCGTGCCACGCGCTCATTCGCGGGCTGAACGATTCGAAAGCTGCCCGGGTCTTCTTCTCCTGATTTTGGTTCTTGCTTCATCATTTCTTCAAAAACTATCTTTAGCATTTCATTGTGGATCAAGCAGTGTCCGCTCGGTCGAGTGCTGGTCAGCCCTCCTTTCCTGCCCTCGGGATGCACTCGGATCGGACACTGAGCCCAATCACGATTCAACGTAGTTCGCCATGGGTGATCGCCCCAGGTTAGGTGCGCATGGCAATGCGCGGATTCACGAGGAGTATCGTTGACATGATGACAGAAAATGAAGAAAAACTCGCCGAGCATGATTTGGAAACAGATCACGCGGAGCTGGTACATGAGAAGAGGCTGCGCTGTCTGGAGCTTCGCAAGGCAGGGTGCACGTATGAAGAGATCGCAACGACAGTTGGCTTCAAGGGCCGAACCGTGGCCTTCAGGGCGGTGGCGCGGTTGCTCGAAACCAGGGCCGAGGAGCCAACCGAGTTCGTCCGCAAGATCGAGCTGGAACGGCTCAACAGCCTGATGACTGCGATTTGGCAAAAGGCCAGGCAAGGCGATCTGGAGGCCATTGACAGGGCGCTGGCGATCCACCAGCGCATCTGCGCCATCACCGGAATCGAGGGGGCGTTCACGCGGCAATTCGCAGGGCAGGTTGCCAACCTGCCTGGCGAACGGCAGGTTGGCAACCTGCCCCACGAATTGGAAATCGCGCCGAGCGAAGCGCCCCATGGGGACAGGCCAGACCGGCTCATGCAGCAGCTGATGGAGAAGCCGAGTGGGCCGGAACAAGATACGACCTCCGCCGGCGCCCCGACTCGGCTAGCCTCGGCAAAGCTCGCGCCGCCGAAAAGTGCCCCGGCCCGCGGCGCGCCCCAGGAGAAACCCGCGGCCCCGCTCCCCAAAACCAAGCCCAAGGCAGCCGACGACGAAGCGGCGCCGCGCGTCTCCCCCCGGTACTGGATCACATTGAGCGTGCTCGCACTGGTCCTGGCCGCTGTTTGGGGCATTGGGTCCCGGGGCAATCCTAACCCAGATCAGCTGGCGCGAACGGCTTTGACGGATCCGGACAAGGCGGCTCGGGTCGATGCCGCGGCGGCGCTCACCATGGTCAAGCAACCCGACCCGACGGTTCTGCTGCGGCAGCTGGCAGAGAAGAGCCATGATCCCGAGGTGCTCGTTCATGCCCTCAATGGCCTGAGTGGCCGCGGAGACAATGCAAGCCTGCCGATGTACATCGGCGCCCTGGAACACGCGGACGCCATGGTGCGGGCGGCAGCCTGGGCCGCCGTGCAAAAGTTCTATTACAACAACGTTCCGGAAGGACTGAAGTACGACGTGGATGCGCCTCCTGATGAACGTACGCGCGTCGCCCGCCGGCTCAAGGAGATTCGTGACGAGTTGCTGGCGAAACTCCCGAAAGACGCGAAGGCGTGATGCTGTCGCCAGCAGCTGGCTTGCCGCAGGTATTCGTGGGGCAGGTTGCCAACCTGCCTGGCGAACGGCAGGTTGGCAACCTGCCCCACTATTCCGCAGATTGTGTCGTTACTCTTGTCTCTATTTTGCAGAAGGAGAATCGTCATGCGTCTCATGCGAATTCGTGCCATCAAGGGGTTCACCCTCATCGAGTTGCTGGTGGTGATTGCGATCATCGCCATTTTGATCGCCCTGCTCGTGCCGGCCGTGCAAAAGGTGCGCGAGGCCGCCGCACGCACGCAATGCGTCAACAACCTGAAGCAGATCGCTCTATCTTACAACAACTGGCGAGGGCTCAACCAGTCTGTCACGTTCACGCCCGGAACCTGGAATTCGACTACCGGGTTGATGCCCTACTTTGAAAACAACTCGAGCACCATGATTTGCCCCAGCGTGAATCACTTGCCGCTGAGCACGACCCCGCATTTCTTGCCGCTGACAGGCGGCGGGCAAAGTTCGATGTCGCCCGGTCTCCAACTGAGCGGCTGCTGCTCGAACGCGGTTGACCTTTCGAACGTGGTTGCGACCACTTTTTTCAACGCCGCCGGCCTCCCCCCTACCAGTCCACCGAACGCATCCGCCGTTTTCAACGCCAATGAAACCTGGCAAAATCAGTGGACCGCCTATCAAGTGGGTAGCCCTGGCTGGACCGCAAATGCCAACGGCGGCAACACGGGCCCCGGCGTGGTGTATCTGACACTCGACATGGGCAGCCCCACCATCGTCACGTCCGTCGTGCTCTGGTCCTATAATTGGAGCAACAACAACGTTTCCGCCATCAGCAGCATTCAGACGGGTGACAACGTAAGCACCTGGGTTGGCACCTCCAGCGCCGCGGGCCTCAGTCTCTATGGCGGTGCGCAAACGGCTGCAAACGCCGTGGTCGTCAGCACCGGCTTTTCCAATGTGCCCTATCAGTTCATCAAATTCTCCGGTTTCAGCGTGGCCGCCTACACCAGCGGCAATGACTATATGGGCCTGGGCAACATCCAGGTTTTCGGCTATGCGGACACGGTCAACAACACCGACTACGGGGTCAGCCAGTTTATCGGCAATACCCGGCGGGTCAGCAACACCAGCGGCACCATCTTCGCGGCGGAGTACAGCACGCCCACCATCCCCAGCACCCCGGACGGCTGGCCGACTCCGACCATCACCGCCGGCAACTTCACCTACAATACCTTCGCCGGCACATATGCCACCAACGTGGCCTGCCGCCATCCTGCGTTACCGCCGACGCCGGGCGGAAACGGCAGCGGAACCACGGGCTTGCTCAACGTTGCCTTCGTGGACGGGCACGTGGATACCTTCACGAATACGGCGCTGCTGCCGAGTGGGACGCCAACCGGCAGCCCCTATTTGACGATCGGCGACGCTCTCTGGACCAACGGCGGGGCCCAGCGAACCGACTAAGGAAAGCCGAAATATTAACTTCCCGATTACAGGGAACATTGGCTGGTAGCGGCTCCCCTCTCCCCCGTACT
>Ga0182024_10022089_pt1 | contig 11495 bp, 7 predicted proteins | sample P32metaG_FD_120480 | JGI IMG/M metagenome (GOLD analysis project Ga0182024, IMG submission 120480) | Permafrost microbial communities from Stordalen Mire, Sweden - P3-2 metaG (Illumina Assembly) | ecosystem: Environmental > Terrestrial > Soil > Wetlands > Permafrost | place: Sweden: Stordalen... | reverse complement strand
CGGAGCCCCCGATTCACATTACCTTCGGGTGGCGCGGCTGACGACGATCGGCGGCGTGGCGTTGTCGATTGCGACTGCATATCTGGCCCGGCTGTTCAACAACATCATGGATCTGTTGCAGCTCGTGTTTTCGTTTGTGAACGCGCCTCTGTTCGCAACATTTTTGCTGGGAATGTTCTGGAAGCGCACCACGGGACATGGAGCGTTCACGGGACTGCTCGCCGGAACCACGGCCGCGGCGGTGACGCACGGATTGACGATCGCGGAAGGAAAGGGCGCCTGGATTTCGCCCGTGCACACATTTCCGTCGACCATGGCGCAGAATTTCTGGATGGCGATTTTCGCATGGTCGACGTGCTTCGTCGTCACCATCGTGGTGAGCCTGATGACACCGGCGAAGCCTGAATCGGAGTTGCGCGGACTGGTCTACGGATTGACCGATGTGCCCAGCGATGTGGGTGAGCCGTGGTATCGGCGCCCCCTGGTGTTGGCGTCGATCGTGTGCGTGGCGCTGGTGGTTTTGAACGTGATTTTCTGGTGAAGAACATGAATGATCTGAGAAACCCGATCGGCCTTTTCTTCGCATTGGTGGGACTGATGCTCGCGTACGAGTGGCGCGAGACGGCACCGCTCACAAGCGCTCCAGTGAATCTCTACGTTGGCGCGACGATGGTTCTTTTCGGCGTGGTGATGGTGTGGCTGGCGCGCAGAAAATCGTAGATAAATTTCATACGCGGTATCCTGCGTCGGCGGCGCCACGGGTATGGCGCGCGCCCGGGCGCGTCAACCTGATCGGCGAGCATACGGACTATAACCTGGGCCTGGTGCTGCCGATGGCGATCGACTTGGCATGTTGGATCGCGGTCGCGCCATCAGGTGACGGATGGCTGCGCGTATATTCGGAACAGCTCGGCGCAGGGTCGCAGTGGCGCGTCCAGGATATTCCGAACGCGTCGCCGATCGGCGATTGGACGGATCGGGTGGCGGGCATCGCCTGGGAGTTATCGCGGCGGGGCGTAGAGATGCGCGGGGCGAATGTGCTGATCGATTCCGAGGTGCCTGTCGGCGGCGGATTGAGTTCGTCGGCGGCCCTGGGCGTATCGTTGGCGCTGGCGCTGGGCGGTCCGCTCGCGCCATTGGAATTGGCGCAACTGGCGCAGGCAGCGGAGACGCGGTTTGTCGGCGTGCCGTGCGGGATCATGGATCAATTCATCTCGGCGGGGGGCGCGGCGGGCGCGGCGATTCTGCTCGATTGCCGATCACTCGCCTGGCGCAGTGTGAAGCTGCCTCCGGATGTGGCGATTGTGACTGCTAATTCGATGGTCAAGCACCAACTGGGCGATTCGGCGTATCGGACGAGGGTGGAGGAATGCGCGGAGGCGGCACGAAAGCTCGGCATAAGTAGTTTGCGGGATGCGAAACCGGGCGACTTCGCGGCGCTCGACGGAGCACTTTTGAGACGCGCGCGCCACATCGTGACCGAAAATGCGCGCGTGAAGAGGTTTGTGGAGGCGGTCGAGACCGAGGATCATGCGGCCGAGATGGGCCGGGTCGTGACCGAGTCCCATATCAGCTTGCGCGACGATTACGAAGTGAGCTGCGCGGAACTGGATTTCCTGGTGGAGGCGGCGTTGCGGGTGGAGGGAGTGTTCGGGGCGCGGATGATCGGCGGCGGATTTGGCGGCTCGACTGTCAATCTGGTGCATCCGGAGGCCGTGGAATCGCTACAAGTCACACTGGCGAAGGAATATCGAAAGTTCCACGGGTTGGCACCGGAAATGCACGTTTGCGTCGCATCTGCCGGGGCGTCTGAAACTATTCTTTGAGAATAATTGCCAGCCAAACTTACTCATTAGCAACGTAGAACTATCCTCCGAACCGTGTGATGAGCGTTCCATCCAATCCGCTGGTGTGGAACGCTCATTTTTATCGTGGCATGACGTAGATTTAAAATGACGTACATTTAGGTGTGCGGGTCAAAGAACTAGCTGCATGGCTGGAATCCGGGTTTGAGGGCGACGGAGAACGGGAAATCCGCAGGGTCGCGCCGCTTGAGAACGCTGGACCGGAGGATTTGTCGTTTGCCACGCGTGGCCGCGCCTTAAAGCAGGCCGGCGAGTCACAGGCAGGCTGCCTTCTGGTCCCGGTCGATTACGGCAACGAAACCAAGCGTACCATTATCCGCACCTCCGACCCGCGAGCAGCCGCTGCGCGGGCGATCCCCAAAATTCATCCCAAGATCGAACCGCAGCCGGGCGTTCATCCCACGGCCATTCTAGGTCCCGGCGCAATTGTCGGCTATGGCGTGTCGATCGGCCCCCTGGCTAGCATCGGCGCAGGCGTCAATGTGGGCTCGGGAAGTGCGATCGGCGCGGGCAGCGTCATCGGCGACTACGTGCACATCGGGACGAACTGCACGATTCATCCGCGGGTGACGATTTATCGCGAGGTGGTGTTGGGCGATGAGGTCGTGCTGCATTCGGGCTGCGTGATTGGCGCGGACGGTTTTGGATTTGTGCTGGAAGACGGCATCTACGAAAAATTTCCGCAGGTGGGGCGGGTCGAAATTGGAAACCGGGTGGAGATCGGCGCGAATTCGTGCATCGACCGCGCGGCGCTGGGCGTTACCTCAATCGGCGATGGAACGAAGATCGATAACCTGGTGCACATCGGGCACAATTGCCACATCGGCCGGCATGTAGTGATCGCGGCGCAGACCGGATTTTCGGGTGGCGTTGTGGTGGAGGATTATGCTGTGATCGGCGGGCAGGTGGGGATCGGCGATAAAGCGCGAATCGAGTCGCGAGCGGTGCTCGGGTCAGGATGCGGAGTGCTGACGTCGAAAGTGGTGCGCGCAGGGCAAGTGGTTTGGGGGACTCCGGCGAGGCCGTTGAAAGAGTGTTTGGAGCAGATGGCGGTGCTGTCGAGGATGGCGAAAAGGAAGACCGGAAGAAGTAGCCAGTAGCGGAGTACTTCGCCACCATGCTGTGGCCTCCGACCGGCGAACAGCTCACGCGGGAATCGTTCAAGCGCTACCGCCGGCAACGCGGCTTCGTCGCCCAATTCAACAACACGGCGATATCCCCCGCCCTCACGGGACGTGGTTATAACCCCTGGCGTGAGCCAGGGGATTCGACCCCCTGAAAAGCTTCGTACAAAACGATCCCAATTGAAAATGTTTTGGCGCATTCTTAACCGGACCCCGACCGTCAGGGAGGGGACAACCACATCTCACTCCCAGCGCAAAGCCCGAATCGGATCCACCCGAGTCGCCCGCCGAGCCGGAACATATCCCGCCGCCAACGCAACGCAAGCAATCCCGATCGTCGCCAACACAATCGTCATCAAATCGTTCGGCTGAATCCCATAAAGCTGCTTCTGCACATATCGAGTCAATCCCCACGACGCGCCCAATCCCAGCACGATGCCCACCCCGACGAGTACCAAAACCTCTTTCATGACCAGCCACACCACGTTGCCCGTAGCCGCGCCCAGAGCCATCCGAATCCCGATCTCGCGCGTCCTCCGCGCCACCGTGTACGCCATAACGCCGTACAATCCGATCGATGCCAGCAGCGTAGCCAGCACGCCGAATGCGCTCGATAACGTGGCCACCAGCCTCTCCGTCACCAGCGAATTATCAACCTGTTTTTCGAGTGTCTTCATGTCGACCACCGGCAAAGTCGCGTCGATCTGTTGCACCGCGTGCCGGGCTGCGGAAAACATCTGTTCCGGTTCGTGAGCCGTACGAATGTAGACCGACATGCCGAGCGTATAGGGCACCTGCTCATACGGGAGGACCATCTCGATCGGCACTTCATCCTTCACCCCTTCGTACCGCATATCGCCAAACACCCCGACGATCTCAGTGTCCGTCTTGGTCCCCGGATCGCTGCCCTGACCCGCCCGGTGGCCCACCGCGATTCCCCCAGGGAAATACTTTTTCGCGAACTTCTCGTTGATCATGCAGACCTTCGGCGCGCCCTTGCCCTGATCCGATGGCCGGAAATCGCGACCTTGAACAATCGGCACGCCCATCGTTTTGAAGTACCCCGGCGAAACGAAGTTCATATGCGGGTCGAGCCCCTCGTTCGGTTTCGCCTGAAACGAATCGACCGTATAGGACTGGTCCCACTCGTCGCCCTCCATCACCGGCATGATCGCCAGGCTCGCCGATTCCACACCCGGCAGCGCATTCAGGCTTTCATAAATCTGCCGCAGAATCTCGCGGCTCCGCTCCGCTTTATAACCGTTCAGCGGAGGATCGATCGCAAACGTCAGCAGGTTTCGCGTTTTGAATCCCGGATCGATGCCCTTCAGATTTTTCAGGCTGCGAATAAACAGCCCTGCCCCGATCAGCAGCAAAAGCGAAAGCGTAACCTGTGCCACTACCAGCGTCTTGCGCAACCCGATCGACGCCGTGCTGGTGATCGCCCCCACCTCGTCCTTCAGCGTCGGAGCCAGATCCGGCCGCGTCGCCTGTAGCGCCGGAACCAGTCCGAAAATAATCCCCGTCCCGAGCGAAATGCCCAGTGTGAACAGGAGAATCCGCCAGTCCGGCGTAGCGGAAATCGCCAGCGAATTGGTAGCCCCCGTCGGCAGGAAGCTAACCAGCGTTTCGTCGATCCAGACCGCCAGCAGCAGTCCCGCCGCGCCGCCAGCCATCGAAAGCATCAGGCTCTCCACCAGCAATTGCGAAATAATCTGCCCTCGGCTGGCCCCCAGCGCAAGGCGCACCGCGATCTCCTTCTGCCGCGCCGTAGCCCTTGCGATCAGCAGATTCGCCACATTGGCGCACGCGATCATCAGCACCAGGCCCACAATCGCCATCAACACCAACAGAGCATTCGAAAACTGATCGCGCAGAAACGACCGCCCCTTCGAAGCCGGCAATAAATCGAGCCACATTCTTAAGAACGCTTGCTTGGTCTCCGGCGCGGCGCGCGAAAAATCCTTGTCCTGCACTTCCATATCGAGCATCTGATGCATCAGCGGCTGCAACCCCGCCTTGGCCCGCTCCATCGTGACTCCAGGCTTCAGCCGCCCATACGCATTCACCCACCGCGCGCGCCGTTTCTTCAAATCGTAAAAACCGAGCTGATCCACCTGCATCTTCATCATGATCGGAACCCGAATATCCGGGGACCGCGTAGGGTCCGTCCCATCGAATCCCGCCTGGCTCACCCCCACCACGGTAAACGGATACCCGTTCAGTACCAATTTTTTTCCGATCACGCGCGGATCGCCCGCGAACCGCGAGATCCAATAGCGGTAACTCATCACCGCATAAGGTTCGCCGCCCGGCGTCTGATCGTCGGCCGGATTAAACACGCGCCCCAGCGCCGCGCCCACCCCCAGCACCGGAAAATATGTGCCCGAGACCAGCTCGCCTGAGATCCGCTCGGTCTTCCCTTCGAAATTGAGGCTGAAGTCCATGTCATTCCGGCAGAACATCCCGCTGAACACCTGGTTCTTATCGCGAAAATCCTCATACATCGGATAGGAGAGCTTATTGGGCCCATTGTTGGACCCGTAATGATCCCCACGCCCCCACAAGAGCACCAGTTGTTGCGGATCTTTCACCGGCAGCAGCCTCAGCAGCACCTGGTCGATTAAAGTAAAAATCGCCGTATTCGCGCCTATGCCCAATGCGAGGGAAAGCACGGCAACAGCAACAAAAACCGGTGATTTACGAAACGTGCGAAAAGCGTAGCGGATGTCGTTAAGAAAGTTGCCCACGAGAACAATACCGTCCATTAAGGAGAACGTTACAGCTCCCCAACAGTTGGCAATTTCTTATTCGCCTGATTCTCACTCTTCCACTTGCGATACCCCGCCCCGCCTTCGTCGCCCCATAAAACTCGCTGGAGCTATCGTGACAGAGCTTCGTCCAGATATTGACCCAAACCAGCCCCTCTGATTTCGCTTTCGCAATCTGAGCAGCGGTAGCATTCCTGGACGCCTTAACATCCGCCTTCGTGTTCCCACTCTGATAAGGCTCCGCGCGCAACATTAGCGCCAAGCTTTAAACACAAAGCTGCAATCCGCAGGGGCGCCCATGGGCCTCCGGCCCATCCAAGTGGATGAAGACCGGCGAGACAGCCCCTCCTTTACAGTCGGGGCTCGGTTCCGTCATAGCCCCGTCCCGTAAGGGCGGGGCTCCCGTGATTCAACGGAGCGATAGCAGCGCACCCGTGAAATTAAGGTCAAATAAGCCCTCGCAGCGCGCGCTCCTTGGCGATTTAAGGTCATTTAAGGAACGTTATTCTTCCTCTTCTTCCTCACCCGCACGCGCCGCCTTCGCCGCGGCGATGATTTTTTCCGCCTGCAACCCCGGCACGAAATCGTAATGATCGAACTCCATCGAGAACGATCCGCGACCCTGCGTCATCGACGTCAACACATTCAGATAATCGAGCATCTCCGCCATTGGCACTTGCGCCTTGATAATCTGCGTCCCGCCCTTGGTGTCCATGCCCGAAATGCGTCCGCGCCGGCTGTTCATATCTCCCATCAAATCGCCCGCAAACTCAACCGGAGCTTGTACTTCGACGTTCATCACAGGTTCGAGAAGCGATGGTTTCGCCGCTTCCATCCCCGCCCGAAACGCCTTCCTCGCCGCCAGCTTAAACGACATTTCCGACGAATCGACATCGTGATACGACCCGTCGTAAACAATCACCTTGAAATCGACCACCGGAAAGCCGGCCAGAAAGCCTCTTTCCGCCGTCTCCACGATGCCTTTCTCTATGGCAGGAATGAAGTTCTTCGGAATCGCACCGCCAAAAACTTCATTCGCAAATTCAAATTTCCCGCCGCGCGCCAGGGGCTCCATCCGAATCCAGCAATCGCCAAACTGCCCGTGACCTCCGGTCTGTTTTTTGTGCCGTCCCTGCACTTCCGCCCTGCCGCGAATCGTTTCGCGATAGGGGATTTTCGGCGCATGTAGCGCGACTTCAACACCATAGCGTTTTTTCAAACGGCTGACGATGATCTCAATATGTTGCTGCCCGCACCCGGCGAGCAGAAACTCCTTGGTCTGCGGATCGCGATAAAATCGCAGCGACCGGTCCTCCTCCAGAATCTTATGGATAGCGTTCCCCATGCGGTCTTCATCGTTGCGCGTTTTGGCCGCGACCGCATAGGCGATCGAGGGCTCCGGCAAACGGACTTCCGGATACTCGATCATCGACGCTTTATCGGCCAGCGTATCGCCGGTCAAAGTATCGCGCAGCTTCGCCACCGCGCCGATATCTCCCGCATGTAGTTCATTTAGCGGTTGTATTGTCTTTCCGAAAATCGCCCCGATGTGCGCCAGCCGCTCGTCGACACCGGACCGCGAATTGACCAGGTGCGCATCGGTTTTCAAAACGCCGGAGATCACTTTGAAATAGGAAACCCGCCCCGCGAATGCATCCGCAACCGTCTTGAAAACAAACGCGGAAACCGGCCCGGAATCCTTAATTTTGCGCTCCACGTCTTTTCCGTTTGCCTTGCCGTTCCATGTTCCGCATTCGAGCGGACTGGGAAAATGTTCTTGGATAAACGAAAGAATCAAATCGCTGCCGATATTTCCCGTCGCCGATGCGCAAAGCACAGGAGCGATGCGCCTTACCCTCACCGCTTCGCGCAATCCGTCGAGAATATGATCGACCGGCAGCGTGCCCTCGGCGAAAAATTCTTCGAGCAGCGCATCGTTGCCCTCGGCCACCATTTCGACCAGCGCTTCGTGCGCCGCCTTCGCCGAATCGGCCAGATCGGCGGGAATATCCGCTTCCTTCCCACCTACATAGGACTTCATGCGAACCAGATCGACGATGCCCTTGAAATCTTTTTCCACTCCGATCGGCAGTTGAATCGGAATCGCGGTGCGCCCGAATACGGACTGAACATTTTCAAGCGTGCGCTCAAAACTAGACCGCTCGCGATCCAGCTTATTGATAACAATCGCCCGCGGCAAAACAAATTCATCCGTGAAAGTCCAGACCTTTTCAGTCTGGACTTCGACGCCGGCAATTCCATCGACGATAACGAGGGCGGCATCGGCCGCAATGAGAGTGCCCCGGGTATCGTTGATAAAAATGTTAAAGCCCGGAGTGTCTATGAGGTTGATCTTCTTCCCCTTCCACTCCGTGGCGGCGACGGCGGAAGAGATGGTAATCTTCCGCGCAATCTCCTCGTCGTCAAAATCCGTGATGTTTTCCAGGCGAGGAGTAGCGCCGCTCGAAAAAAGAAGAGCCGCAGTAAGGGCCGTCTTGCCGGAGTGTCCGTGGCCAACAAGGGCAACGTTCCGGATATCGCTCGTTTCGTAAACTTTCATCGGAGAAAGATTTCCTTAAACGAAGTTGTAAAACGAGGATAGTATCACAAACCGGTGAATTCGTTCGCGACGCGTTAGAATCGTGATGAGGACTTGAAATGGCGATCAGTCATGTATTCGCGGAAGGCGTTGGTCCGTTCAAGAGCGTGCACTTGGATCTACGCGGCTCCGATGGGCGCCCGTCTCTTGGGCCGCACATCCTCGCGGGTGTGAACGGCTCGGGCAAGTCGACAATATTGAAAGCGATTGCTTGGTGCATTGCGGGGCCCCAAGATGCGTTTCCAGCCGGAGAATGGACGCACTACTTGCGCGGGGACCTGGAATCCCGAGTCTTGCTGGTCTTGGATATAGCGGGTGTCTATCAGTACGCCTGGACAGTTACAAATGATCTCAGCGAAGGATGGGAGCAGCGGCTCGGGCAGTGGGTGAATGACAGGTTGGTCCTGGCCGAACTCAATCCCCTTGATTTCCCTTTTCAGCAATTATTTGTGCGTGCCCATGGTGATTCTCTGCGCTTCAATGGAGCGCGTCTCGGGCGGCAGACACTCGGGCAAAGAACAAGGGTCAATGTTGCAGCCTACTCCTCCTCACCGTCCGTCCGCTACATCGACCGCCCGGACATGGCACACCTTGGCAAAGCGCTAAAGATGTTTGGCTTTGAGTCAACCGTGCAGAATGAAGCCATCCAGTCTTGGTTATTGGGCCTCTACAGCAAACGTGCGATTGCCAAGGAGCGCCACCAATCCAGTTCCCGGTACACAGCTTCCTTCGACGCTTTGGAGCGGGGTTTGAAGTGTATTTGCGGGGAAGAGGTTTCCATCGTCGTGGACATCGAGCCCAGTTTTCAACCCAGGTTAAGGATAGGCTCCCAAACGCTCAACTTTTCGCAGATTCCTGACGGTGTGAGGGCAACTCTCGGTTGGCTTGCGGATTTTCTGATGCGCGCGGACGCCTGCGATTGGGACCCTGACGTAGCCGATCTGAAGCCGGGGCTACTTCTGTTTGACGAAATCGAGGGATTTCTCCATCCCCTATGGCAACGCCGTCTTCTTCCCGCAATACGCGAGGCTCTTCCGACGACGCAAAGCATCGTTACCTCGCATTCGCCATTTGTAATCTCCTCGTGCCCTGGCTCGATAATTCATGTTCTGAAAGTGAACAGCGATGGAACCGCATACTCCGAGCCGCCTGTTCCCGCGCCGATCGGGGAGAGCATCACCTCGACGCTGAAAGATATATTTGGTGTCGACAGTCGATTCGATGTCGAAACCGAAAAGCAGTTAGCCGAGTGGAACGAGCTGAAGAAAACCAGAGTGCAGAATAAACTCAGCGCTGTGGAGGAATCTCGGTTTCGGATACTCTCGGAGGTTTTGGCATCGCGCAGCGAGGAGTTGCGGTCGCTTGTTACCAAGGTTCCGGAGTTGCCCAAGGCGACGGTGGACAGTCTGACTCAGATGTCTGAGGGCCGGCGGCCGAAGAAGGCGAGTCTCGTTTCGCGGTAGACCGATGGTGAGGCTGCGACGTGGGCCTCCTCCTTCCGAGCTGATTAGAAACGGAGGGCGATGGACACAGCGCTGGCTGGCGATCCATGGAGGCGCGCAAACCGGGGATTGGGCAACGACGGCGGCGAAGAAAGTCCTCTCTGGCGAGCTTCGCAACTTGGCCTTTGGCAAGTGCGCCTTCTGCGAGAGCGTGCTCGGCGTAACCGCATATCTGGAAATTGAGCATTACGTCGCGAAGACCGTCAACACCGCTCTCGCGTTTCAGTGGGAGAATCTATTTCCGATTTGCCGATTATGTAACAACGCGAAGTCAGACATCGATCATGCTGGCGATCTCTTGAAGCCAGATGTAGATGATCCCGAGAACCTGTTATGGCTGAACCCGGACAGCGGCGAATTGCAGCCGAAGGCGGCTCTCGATGGCGTCGTTCTCAGCCGGATCGAGCGAACGATTGAACTTTGCGACCTTCAGCGCGGGCCGCTCTGCACGAAGCGGATTGAGACGATGAGCAGCACCATCCGGTGGCTTGAACGACTGCATGCACAAAGCGGCCAGTTAGATAAACATCTCCGAGACGAGTGGGATCGGATGACCCATTCCGCGGCGGAATACAAATTTGTCATCCGGCATGTCTTCGAAATTAAGGGACAACCGGCGCTAGCAGCGTTTGACCGGCTTAAGTTCGAGGGGTCTTAGTTGATCACTCTCATGAATTTTGCGGGGGGGATATCTCGAACAATCTCCCGATGGGGGTTCCTAATCGAATGGCTCAACCATCGCTGGCGGGTGTTTTGGTCTTATCGATAGCGAAGGACGGGCATGCTTAAGATGCCTACGCTGGTGTGCGGCACTCAAGACCCGATCTCAAGCCGGCAAAAACCCCCAATGGCGGTAATTAACAGAAAAGTCAGAGGCGGTAGGCCCACAATGCATTCAATTATTTTGAAACCTGACTTGAGAAACCATTGGATCTGTGATTAAGTTCCGAAGAGAGGGTTCTTTCGACCAGGATCTCCATCGAAGACGATCAGGCAGGAAAGAGCGGTCGTCGATGCTATCCGAGCGTGTCTTCCCTCTCGTTCGGCTCATTGTTCATTGGAGAGAGACTGGAGTTTTACTTCTTGAGCACAATCAAGTATACTGCTTCCGCTGGAACAGAAGATCCGACATTCGTCGGGCGGGAGTTGTGGCCATGAAATCCGCTACTACGGTTACCAAGATATGCCGAATCATCGATGAACTTGGCACTCGAAAATGGCTTGGAATAAGCGACTTATCACGAAGAACGGCGCTGCTCCCGAGCGATGTTCACAGGCTTCTGACTTCGCTCCGTAGAAGCGGCTATGTCGATCAAGACGCCGAAACCAAAAAGTATCAGCTAGGGGTCCAGTTACTCCGCATAGGTTTGGAAGCCTGCCAGCAGAATGAATTGTACGAGCGAGCGTACCCCAAACTGGTCGAGCTTTCGCAACGGCTTCGAGCGACTATGCACCTCGCGGCTTTTGACCAGAGGGAGGTGGACGTCTTTCTGATCGCCGACGTAAACGGACCCGCGGAAGATAGATCGAGGGGGCGCCTCGGTGCACCGGAACCTTTGCACAGTTCCGCCCTTGGCAAGGTTGTTGTATCCGCTCTTGAACGATCCACGGCCGCTCGCGCCTTCAAAAAGAGG
>Ga0182024_10022087_pt1 | contig 11495 bp, 8 predicted proteins | sample P32metaG_FD_120480 | JGI IMG/M metagenome (GOLD analysis project Ga0182024, IMG submission 120480) | Permafrost microbial communities from Stordalen Mire, Sweden - P3-2 metaG (Illumina Assembly) | ecosystem: Environmental > Terrestrial > Soil > Wetlands > Permafrost | place: Sweden: Stordalen... | reverse complement strand
GTGCGGGCCAAAATTCTGCTCCATGAATATCACCCAACTGGCGGAAGCCGAAGGCGGGCACGATCAGTCCGAGCGGAAACAAAAATTCGTCGAACTGCTAGCCAAAGTCCAGGGCGCAAGCTAAGTAGAGGCCACAGAAGCAATTGCGTCATCCGCGCTGATCATTCTCTGCCAGTACTACATTCGGTAGTCCCGTTGGCATATGGCCAATCAGTTACTCCTCCGGTTACCATTTCGAACAAGATATCGCTGTTCCAAATTTCTGTGCCACAGCGCTGCTAAGATAAACGAACGGTTTCCCTCGTACCTTTAAGGTCGGAAGCGAATGCCTAGGCAGGAATTGATAGAGCGCGAGTTGTCTAACAGCGATGCTGCGCCAACGCAGGATTTGCAAGTGCTCGTGGTGGATGATTCGCCCGTGTACCGCAAGCTGGTGGAGCATGCCATGGAAGGCGGCCCATATTCTCTATTGTTTGCCAAGAGCGGCCACGAAGCGCTGGAACTCTACGCTCGCCACCTGCCAGCCATCGTAATCACAGACTGGATGATGCCGGATATATCCGGCCTAGATATTTGTCAACGCCTGCGGGCAGATGTTCACCGCGGATACACCTACATCATTTTGCTTACCAGCATCGCTGAGAAAGATAACGTTGTGAAAGGGTTGGCTGCTGGTGCCGACGATTATTTGACCAAACCGTTTGATCCGGCTGAATTACTTGCTCGGATTGGTGTTGGGCGACGCATCATCGACCTACACCGGCAGATCGATGCCAAGAATAAGCTGTTGGAGGAAATGGCACACAGCGATCCGCTGACCGGGTTGCCAAATAGGCGCGCTATCGAAGAATGGGCGTCTAGACAACTGCGCGGCGCGGTGCGGCACGGATTCCCCTATTGGGTCGTGCTCGTCGACCTTGATACCTTTAAGAGCATTAATGACACGCACGGGCATATCGGTGGCGACGCTTTGCTGCAGAAATTCGCCGAGATTCTGAAGACGGTTATCCGCGCGTCTGATATTTGCGGTCGACTTGGCGGGGATGAGTTTCTTTTAGTGATTACGCATGTCGAGGCGGAGTCGATACATAAAACCGTGGAACGTTTTCGCGAAAAATTGGCCGGGCAGCAGTTTCAAATAGGTGACGAGAAGGTCACAATAACCGCAAGCTTTGGAATCGCGGGCTTTCACGGTAAGGAAGTTGTAGATTTTAATACCCTGGTGCGGCGCGCGGACAAGGCCTTGTATGCGGCGAAAAACGCCGGACGCAATATGGTCCGAATTGAGCCGGTCGTGGCTCCGTAAATCCGCCAGATTCATAATTTCCTGCCAGAAGCTCTACTTACTGTATTTGTTAACAACCCGGAACTTTCTCCAGATACCATTACAAGAACAACCTTTCGCTAAGGACCGTGAATGGCATTCGTGCGCGTAGCCAACGTGGCAGACGTTGCTCCAGGTAATATTCAGGAAGTGCAGGTAGATGGTAAGACCATCGCGGTCGCCAATGTTGAGGGCAAGTTTTTCGCGATCGATAATACCTGCCTCCATCGGGGTGGTCCTCTCGGGCAGGGCCAACTGGAGGGGAGAATAGTTAGCTGCCCGTGGCATGGCTGGGGTTTTAACGTTACGACGGGAAAATCGAGCCTCAGCCAATCTGTGGGGGTGGCCTGTTACGCTGTTGAGGTGCGCGACGACGAAGTTTTTGTGGATATGGATGTGCGGCCGTGACGTGTAAACTGAACATAATAAGTAAATTATCTAGATCTTTGATTCCTCGGTCGCCAGGAAGCGAAGATGCTGTAGGTTTCACTGCTCAAATGCGCGTAACCCTCATATTTTGTTTCGCTTTTTGCCTCTCGGCGTGTATATTGCTGCCCGACTAGTAGCCTCGATGTCAATTCCGACCCCGCAACGACATTACTGGATCTTCAGCGCAGACCCGCACCATTATCACTGGGACACCCTTTTCGTTAAGGGCAAGGAGATGTGGCACGGTGCCAGTTCGAAACCCGACGCCATTCGGGCGTTGAAGCAGGTTCGCAAGGGTGACCGGGTCTTGTGTTACCACTCGGCACCGGAACGAACCTTGTACTCCATCGCCGAAATTACCCGTGACCCGTATCCCGATCCTCATGATCGCAAGGAAAAAAACTTGGTGGCTGACCTGCGAGCGTTCGATAAGTTGCCCAGACAGGTCGCACTTTCGGAAATGCGTGCCAATCACACGCTCAAGAAAGTAAAGCTGCTCAAGAATGTCCGGCTGATCGTTTCTGCTATTACCGAAGCCGAATACCAGGAAATACTGCGCATGGCGGGAATCGTGGCGACGCCTGGAATACCGCTGCCCTGACGCGCTGTGAAGGCGATGCCTGCGTGCAATACCAGCGAGGTAGAGGATGGTTAGCCCGGGCCGCTCCGGCATGTTGATACTGATGTTTGTTGCCTTCATGACCGCTTTCCCTCGAAGTTCACATCACGACGAATTCCTGGGAGGCATTCCTGCAGGGAAAACGCGCGTACTTGACTTGAGTTACGCGATCAATGACAAGCTCGTTCCGTGGCCTGGCGATGAGAAATGGTTTGAAGCCAAGGCTAATGCCACTATCGAGAAAAACGGATATTTCACGCGCAGTTTCTGGATGTTGGAGCACTATGGGACTCATCTTGATGCACCGGCTCACTTTCCTCCCGGAAAAGCCACGGTAGATCAGATCCCAGCAAGGAATTTATTCGGACCAGCCGTAGTACTGGACGTGCGCTCTGATGCGACCAAAAATGTCGATTATCGATTGTCGCCCGGTAAAATTGAAGAATGGGAGCATGCGCACGGGAAAATTTTGCCGGGGTCCATCGTGTTGATGCGTACGGGATGGGCGTCTCGCTGGCCGGATGTTGGCAAATACCGCAATCAAGATAAGCAGGGTACGATGCACTTCCCAGGATATTCGACAGAAGCCGTAAAAATGCTGATCGATCGCGAGGTGAGCGGGTTGGGTTGCGACACGCTGAGTGCTGATTACGGGGCGTCTGAAGACTTCAGCGTGCATCATCTGGCGCTGGGCGCGGGACTGTATCAGGTGGAGAATTTATCGGATTTGAGTGAAGTGCCGGAGGCGGGAGCATTTCTGGTGGTCGCGCCGATCAAGCTCGAGGGCGGATCGGGCGGGCCGGTGCGGGTGTTTGCGCTGCTACCCTGAGAAAATTTTATCTTCAGCAACATTTTATGCGATTTATACGTCTGAGAAGAGAGTTCTGCGCCGTTCGGGGGCGGTTTCATGAAAAGAGTTCGGCCGCGAATCCTCATATTCATCGTGGTGTGTGCAATCGGCCTGGGAGCACACGTTCTACCCGCCGGTGCTCAGCAGGAATTCCCGGTTGCTTCGCGCACGCTGAAGAACGGCATGAGAGTGCTGGTGCAGAGTGATCACAGCATTCCTAATGTTGCGCTATATATTTTCTACCGCATTGGATCCCGCAACGAGCGCCCCGGCACGACAGGACTCTCCCACTTTTTCGAACACATGATGTTCAATGGTGCCAAAAAATACGGGCCGGGTGATTTGGACAAAGTCATGGAGGCCAACGGCGGCTCGAATAATGCGTATACCAGCCAGAATGTGACGGTGTATCAGGATTGGTTTCCGCGATCCGCCCTGCCATTGATTTTCGATATCGAAGCCGATCGCATCCAGAATTTGAGTTTCGATCCCAAGAAAATCGAGTCAGAGCGTGGCGTGGTGGCCTCTGAGCGGCGTTCCAGCGTGGATAACGATAATGGCGGACTGCTGGAAGAACAGTTGTGGGCGAATGCGTTCATAGCCCACCCCTACCAATGGCCGGTTATCGGATGGATGAGCGACATCGAGCATTGGACCATCGAAGATCTGAAGCGCCACTTTGAAATGGGTTATTCCCCCAGCAATGCGACTATGGTGGTGGTCGGAGACGTTGCGCCGGAAGAAGTCTTTCAATTGTGCGAGAAAACGATCGAGCCGATTCCGTCACACGCCCCGCCGCCACCGGTGACCACCGTAGAACCGCCACAACTCGGTGAACGGCGCCTGGTGGTCCACAAACCAGCAGAGCTGCCGCTGCTAATGATCGGTTATCACGTTCCGCAGACCAGCCATCCGGATTTTTACGCCACTGCCATCTTACGAGCGATCTTGTTCCAGGGGGAAAGCTCTCGGATGTATCAACGGCTAGTTGATCAGGATCAGACCGCTTTGGACGTTTCTTCCACAGTGGAACCAGCATTCGATCCCACTTTGGCGATTATCGTGGCGCAGCCAAAGCAGGGCGTCGATCCGCAGAAATGCGAACGCGCGATTTATGAAGAGTTGGAAAAAACTAAAAACACGCTGGTCACCGATCAAGAACTAGAGAAGGCCAAAAATATTCGCCTGATGGAGTTTTATCACCAGATGCGTACCGTAAGTGGGCGCGCAAACACGATCGGAACCTATGAAGTCTTCGACGGAGACTACAAAAAGCTTTTTGACGCAGCCAAGGAATATGCTGCGGTAACAAAGGAAGATGTTCAGAGAGTTGCGATAGCCTACTTCGGCGCGAATAACCGTACCGTGGCGACCCTGCTGCCTGAGAAAGACGAAAGCCCCGAACAATGACAATCCGGGCGACAGTTGGGATGGGCGTTCGCCTGTTGATGCTCAGTCTTTTTGTATCCGCTGGAGTTTTTGCGCAATCGATCCATCTGCCGCCGCACGAGAAAGTTGTTTTCAAAAACGGATTAACCGTACTGCTTCTGGAAAAGCATGGCGTACCCATTGTGAACATTACGGCCTTGATCAAAACGGGCTCGGCAGCCGATCCGGCAGGCGAGGACGGGCTGGCTTCGATAACCGCTGAATTACTCAGAAAAGGCACTGACAAACGTACGGCCCAGCAATTTGCCTCTGACTTGGATTTTACTGGCGGATCGTTCGACGCGGATGCCAGCGCAGATTTTTCGAATGCCGCAGCGGAGTTTTTGAATAAAGACCTCACCAAAGGGCTGGAGCTTTTCTCCGACGCCTTGCTGCATCCCACATTCCCTCAGGCGGAAGTGGATAAGTTGCTGGCACAAAACCTGGATGGTGTACGTGCGGCAAAAGATGACCCGCGGTCGGTGCTAGGAGCGTACTACGACGCTTACCTATACAGCGGCACTGGGTACGGGCGACCTTCGGACGGAGACGAGATCTCGCTGAAGCGGATTCATCGCGATGCGATTGCCTCTTTTTACACCACCTATTACATCCCGGGTAACACAATCTTGGCAGTGGCAGGCGACTTTCGCATGGCGGAGATGAAGAAAAAGCTGGACGAAATTTTTGGTCACTGGGCGCCGAAGCCAGTTACCGCCGTTAAAATTCCGTCGCAGACGCCCGTAAAGGGTAATAGGTTGTTATTGGTCGACAAACCGGATGCTACGCAAACTTATTTTGCCATTGGAAATATCGGAACTGCGGTGGGAGACCCGGACCGTGCAGCCATAAGGCTAGTGAACACTGTGTTCGGCGGACGTTTTACATCGTTGCTGAATGAAGCGTTGCGGGTGGAATCGGGATTGACGTACGGGGCAGCCTCTTCTTTTGATTCGCGCAAAGTGCCCGGGCCATTCGGTATCTACAGCTTCACTAAGAATGAGAGCACTGCGCAAGCCATCGACCTGACCCTCCATGTCCTGCAGAAACTGCACAAGCAGGGCATTACCGAGGAGGAGTTGACGTCCGCAAAGAGCTATATCAAGGGACAATTCCCGCCTACGCTGGAAACCTCCAAGCAATTGTCGCAACTGATCGCGATAAACGAATTTTATGGGTTGGATGACCGGGAAATAAACGAACTGGAAGCGCGTATCGATGCGGTCACGCCGGCGATTGCGCAGCAAGTGATTCAGAAACATTTTCCAGCCGACAATCTGGTTTTCACTTTGATTGGGAAAAATTCTGAGATTGGCCCGGCTGTCCGGAAATATGCGGAGAAACAAGACGCCAGGCCTATCAGTGACCCAGGCTTTTGGCCGCCGCCGGATTCTAAGTAATTATAAAAGCATTTTGTGGAGGATGGATGTCTCATCGAATGTTAATAACGATGTTCATGCTGCTTGCTTTAGGATGCGCGTCGCGTTCGGAAGAGACGCCAATGCTGGTGCAGGCCCCGACATTGAGCAAGACAGAAATTGTATTTGCCTATGGGGGATATTTGTGGAGCGTCTCGCGCGAGGGTGGCAATGCTCGACAGTTGACAACCGGTGGCCATGAATCCGGGCCGGAGTTTTCACCCGACGGGAAGTGGATCGCATTCACTGGAGAATACGACGGAAACGCAGATGCGTTCGTGATGGCTGCTGAAGGAGGGGAACCAAAGCGGCTTACCTGGCATCCGGGCGCCGACGTAGTAGTAGGCTGGACGCCGGATAGCAAAAAAGTCCTCTTTCGCTCGGCCCGCCTGGCCTTTGCCGACTTCAGCCGCCTCTACACCGTTGGAATCGAAGGCGGAGTACCGGAAGTCCTGCCGATGTGGCGAGGCGAGGCTGGCTGGTATTCGCCGGATGCCACGAAGCTCGCCTACGTGCCAAATCTGAAATGGCAGGAAGCTTGGAAAAGATATCGCGGCGGTCAAACCACGCCTGTGTATATCGTGAAGTTGAGTGATTTAGAGCTCGAAAAAATACCACGACAGAATTCGAATGATTTTGCTCCCGTGTGGATGGGAGATACCGTTTATTTCTTGTCGGACCGCAACGGACCGGTGACGTTATTTTCGTACGACACAAAAACGAAAAGCGTGAAACAGCTTGTGGAAAACAAGGGGTTGGATCTGAAGACGCTTTCTGCTGGGCCTGATGCGCTGGTCTACGAACAATTTGGTGGGATTTATCTCTACGACCCGCAAAAAGGACAAGCCAAGAAAATTGACATCCATGTTGCCGGAGATCTTCCGGCGACTCGCCCTCATTTCGAGAAAGTGGCCGACAAAATTTCATCCGCGGCCATTTCACCGACCGGCGCTCGAGCAGTTTTTGAAGCGCATGGAGAAATTTTCAGCGTACCCGCGGAGAAAGGCAACACCAGAAATTTGACGCGAACTCCTGCGGTAGCCGAACGCGACCCGGCATGGTCTCCCGACGGCAAATGGATCGCGTTTTTCTCGGACGAGTCCGGAGAGTACGCGTTACACCTGGTGGACCAATCGGGACTGGGGACCGTAAAGAAAATTGATCTAGGCAAACCGGCGTCGTTTTTCTATAGCCCGACATGGTCACCGGACAGTAAGAAAATTGCACTCACCGACAAACGGCTGAACCTCTGGTATGTGGACATCGAAGAGGGCGCACCTGTAAAGGTGGACACCGATTTGTATGACGCGTGGGGAGTGCTCATGACCCCGGTGTGGTCGCCAGACAGCAAATGGCTGACGTTTACAAAATTTTTGCCGAACCATTTTCGCGCGGTTTACGTGCATTCGCTCGAGACTGGTAAGTCGTCGCAGATTACCGACGGCTTGAGCGACGCTCGCTACCCCGAATTTGATAAGGGTGGCAAGGTGCTGTACTTCACGGCTAGCACCGACCTGGGATTGGCGATGACGTGGCTGGATTTGTCCGGATTTCAACGTCCGGTATCGCGAAATGTATATGCTGCAGTATTAAAAAAGAGTGACTCCAATCCGATAGAACCGCAGAGCGACGACGAAAAATTGGAGGGCGCTAAGCCGGATGACAAGTCGCAGGACTCGGATAAGAAAGACAGCGACAAAGATAAAGAGAAGAAGAAGGGAGAGGCGGACAAAGCAAAAGAAGACTCCAAAGGAAAGAACGATAAAAAAGAAGAGCCTGTAAAAGTGACCATCGATTTGGACGGCATCGGACAACGCGTGGTGGCGATGCCAATAAAAGCCGCAAACTATGTCGGGCTTGATGCAGGGAAATCGGGGATCCTATTTCTTACAGAGCTCCCCGATGTTCCTCCGGTGAATGCTCCTCCAACGGCGACGGTCACGAAGTTCGACCTTACCACTCGAAAGACGGAGCCCTTCCTTAACGGAATTAGCGGCATGGCCCTTTCGGCAAACGGCGAAAAAGTGCTGTACCACATGGGAGAAGGTCCGACGTGGTTCGTTGCGTCTACTGGCGCGGCGCCCAAACCCGGTGAAGGCGCTTTAAAGCTGGACGAAGTGGAACTGAAGGTGGATCCGCGGGCCGAATGGAACCAGATGTATCACGAAGTATGGCGCATCGAGCGCGACTTTTTGTATGACCCACACTTTCACGGGCTGGATTTGGCCGCCGCAGAAAAGAAATACGCGCCGTATTTGAAAGGAGCCGGGGGACGCGCGGATGTTAATCATCTTTTTGTTGAGATGTTAGGAGAAGTCACCATCGGGCACATGTTTATTTTTGGCGGCGATATTCCTAAGGTGCCGGAGGTCAAGAGCGGGCTGTTGGGCGCCGACTACAAAGTGGAAAATGCCCGTTACCGCTTCGCGAAGATTTTCAACGGTGAGAATTGGAACCCGGAGTTGCGCGCACCCCTTACCCAACCAGGAGTGGAGGTCAAGGTAGGCGATTATTTGTTGGAGGTGAACGGGGCTGATGTGCGGCCACCAAATGACGTTTACAGTTACTTCGAGAACACTGCAGGAAAGCAGATTCGCATCAAAGTAGGACCTAATCCGGACGGAAAGGATGCTCATGAGGTCACGGTAGTCCCGGTTGCCGATGAATCTCCCCTGCGGACCCGAGCATGGGAGGAATATAACCGCCGTAAGGTGGATGAATTGAGCGGCGGTAAGATCGCCTATGTGCATGTTCCGGATACCGCGAATGGTGGCTTCCTCAACTTCAACCGATTTTATTTTGCGCAAACAGACAAACAGGCTGCCGTGATCGACGAACGCTACAACCACGGCGGAGCCATCGCCGACTACATTATCGATTTGCTCGAACGGCCGTTGCGAAACTGCGCGACCACACGTGAGGGCGAAAAGTGGTGTTCACCGCTGGCGCAAATTTATGGACCCAAGACGATGATCATTAATGAGATGTCGGGGTCCGGAGGGGACGCGTTGCCTTGGATGTTTCGTCAGGACAAGATCGGGCCATTGGTGGGCACACGCACATGGGGCGGACTTGTGGGAATCAGCGGATATCCGACATTGCTCGATGGTGGCGGAGTGACCGCGCCTAGAGCGGCGATATACGGGCTTCATGGCGAATGGGAAGTGGAAAACCATGGGATTGCTCCTGACATTGAAGTGGAAAACGATCCTGCGTCGGTTGCCGCGGGACACGACGCGCAATTGGAAAAAGCGGTACAGGTGACGTTGGAAACCCTAAAAAAGAATCCGGTGGTAATACCGGAGCATCCGCTTTACCCGAACTATCACAACAACTAATTGGTAAAAAAAGATTGCAGAAGGTCTTAGAGCGCTCGGATTCTTGCTCCGACCTTTGTAACTATGCTTAAGCCAATGCGAAATGTGATGAGCGCCACTCATGCCTGAACTACCTGAAGTCGAAACTGTAGCGCGCGGGCTGCGTCTGACCATACTCGGCCGACAGATTTTATCGGTTATGCTTCGCAAGACCGACTTTATCGATGACCCTTCGCTCCTCGAACTCCACTTGCCCGGTCGACGGATAGAAGCGGTAGAGCGTTATGGGAAATTCATGCTGCTGCGATTATCTGCGGCCCAGGGAAGGGAAAACTCCGCGAGTGGGGACGATGCCCCCGCGGCCCTGCTTGTGCACCTTGGTATGACCGGACACATCGCTTCCACAGCGCCCAACAAGCCCTGGTTAAAACACACGCATGCGAGTTTTATGCTCGATGATGGGCGAGAGCTGCGCTACACAGATGCGAGGAGATTTGGGCGGCTGGCGTACTTGTCGGCGGCAGTATTGCCTGGAGAGTTGGAAGGATTCGGCGCAGAGCCGCTGGAGGTCTCGGCCGATGAATTTGCAGTGAGGATACGGTCGCGGCACTCACGTATTAAGGCTCTGTTGCTCGACCAGACGGTGCTACGGGGCGTGGGCAATATTTATGCCGACGAAAGCTTATGGCGCGCGAAGATTCATCCGGCAAAGCTCGGGTCAAGCCTCAGTAAGAAGCAAACTGAAGCTCTGCGCCGTGCATTGCAGGCGATATTGAACAAGGCGATTCTGATGCGTGGGTCCTCGATTTCAAATTTTTTGGACACCGACGGGGAGCCAGGCGCGTATCAGCAACATCACCGGGCGTACGGGCGTGAAGGCGAAAAATGTTACCGCTGCGGAGCAATCATTCGCCGCGCGATCGTCGCTGGACGCAGCAGTTATTTTTGTCCGAAATGCCAACCGAGGCCACGCGGGCGAGCGTTTCGCTTCGGATCGTCAAGAAAATCTAAAGTCAACATTAACCGGCAAGGAAAGAACAAGGCCAGATTTTCGCATCGCAAAACGAAGAAAAATGGCGGACGCTGACAATCAATCATTTACGATACGTGGTGAACAAGGCTTGACCATTTTTTAGGAGTGCAGATGAATCTATTCAGAGTCTGCGTCTTTACAGGGTGTGCGATCTTCTTGGTAGGAGTTTGCCGCCTCGGGGCGCGGCCGACTGGTGACGACACTAGTCCTTTCGCAAGTGGTGATGCGCAAATACTTCAGGAGATTCACGAACATAGCGAGGCGATGGAAAACCTGGAGCACCTCTCCGACTCGATCGGTGCGCGGCTTACCGGTTCGCCGCAGCTCAAGCAGGCGAATGAGTGGACAGCAGAAATGTTTCGCAAGTACGGATTAACAAATGTGCATCAAGAGTCATGGACGATTGCGCACTCCTGGACGCGCGGTACAGCACGCGCACGAATCGTCTCGCCCACCGATCACCAATTAACGGTTGCAGCGGCGGGCTGGTCGCCCAGTACGCCAGGCGTGGTGCGTGGGCCGGTAGTCTATTTCGACGCGAAAAAAAAGGAGGAATTTGAGAAGTTCCGCGGAAAGCTGAAGGGAGCGGTAGTGATTTACCAGGAGCCGGTGAGTCTGTCTCCTCCGAAACCTGAAGAGTCGGGAAGTGAAATTCTTCGCGCTATGCAAGAGCCGCCTCCGCCGGTGGGCGCGCCCCCCGCCCCTCAGCCATTCGCTGCTTTGCAGGAGGCCGCGCGGGTTCGTACTGCATTTTTCAAACAAGAGGGTGTCGCAGCGGTGCTGAGAGATTCGAACAAGCCGCATGCGTTGTTGAACATGACCGGGATAGGCGGCGAAAAATTCGATATTGGAGCAATTCCTACGGCATTTGTGACCGGAGAAGGCTACCGAATGATTTTTCGCATGATGAAACATGGTCCGGTGGTTGTTGAGCTGGAGATGACAAATTCATTTAGCGAAAAGCCGGTGGAGGTTTACAACACGGTGGCAGAAATTCGCGGTAGCGAAAGGCCAGACGAAGTCGTGATGTTGGGAGCACATCTGGACTCGTGGGATCTGGGAACGGGTTCCACAGAT
>Ga0182024_10022086_pt1 | contig 11495 bp, 6 predicted proteins | sample P32metaG_FD_120480 | JGI IMG/M metagenome (GOLD analysis project Ga0182024, IMG submission 120480) | Permafrost microbial communities from Stordalen Mire, Sweden - P3-2 metaG (Illumina Assembly) | ecosystem: Environmental > Terrestrial > Soil > Wetlands > Permafrost | place: Sweden: Stordalen... | reverse complement strand
TTCGCTGGGCGCACTTGATTTCGGCATGGTGGTGGACGGCACCGTGGTGATGGTGGAGAACATCGTCCGCCATCTTGGCCGCCGGCGCGGCGATAGCGCCAGCCCCAGCGAGCAGATTCGTGAAGCCGCTCATGAAGTGCAGCGCCCGGTCTTTTACGCCATAGGCATCATCATCACCGCCTACCTTCCCATATTCACTTTGCAGGCAGTTGAGGGCCGGCTATTCAAACCCATGGCCTGGACGGTGGCGTTCGCCTTGCTCGGTGCGTTAATTTTTTCCATGGTCGTCGCGCCGGTGCTGTCCAGTTTCCTTTTCTGGAAGGGGGCAAGCGAATGGCATAACCCGGTGATGGTCTGGCTCACCGATCGCTACCGCCATTCCGCGACCTGGGCCATCGAACATCGCTATGTGACAGTCGGCGTCGCTGTGTGCGCGCTGCTCCTGGCAGGCTACCTGGGCCTGGGTGGCGTGATTGGTTCCGAGTTCTTGCCCCACCTGGACGAGGGCGCAATCTGGGTGAGAGGAACGCTGGCCCCCAGTACCGGCCCTACCACGGGCGTGGCCACGATGAATAAGGCGCGTGTCATCCTCGCCGCATTTCCAGAAGTAACCGACGTTGTCTCTCAAGTAGGGCGGCCCGACGACGGCACCGATTCCACTGGCTTTTTCAACACCGAGTATTTTGTCGATTTACTGCCCAAGGAGAAGTGGCGCGCCGCCTTCCACCAGAACAAGGACGAATTGATCGGCGCCATGGATCGTGAGCTGGAGAAGATGCCGGGCGTGATATGGAACTTTTCTCAGCCCATCTCGGACAATGTGGAGGAGGCAGTCAGCGGCGTCAAGGGCGAGTTGGCGGTCAAGCTCTACGGCGATGATCTGAAGTTGTTGGAGAGCAAAGCCGACCAGATTGTCGGCATCATGGGCGGTGTTCAGGGTGTCCAGGATCTCGGGGTCTTCCGGGTGATCGGCCAGCCCAACCTCAATTACACGGTCGACCGTCCGGCTGCGGCCCGCTTCGGCATCAATGTTGCCGATGTGCAGGATGCAATTCAGACCGCGGTGGGGGGCGGCGCTGTCAGCCAGGTATTGCAGGGCGAAGCGCGCTATGACCTGGTGGTCCGCTACCAGAAGCCCTACCGCGATACGCGGGAAGCCATCGAAGACATTCGTCTGCTTTCACCGTCAGGGGAGAGAGTCTCGCTTGCCCAGTTGACCCAGGTGAAGACGGAAGACGGCGCCGAGGAGATTTATCGCGAGGCCAACCAGCGTTACGTTGCCATTAAATACAGTGTCCGCGGCCGCGATCTGGGCAGCACGGTAGAGGAATCCATTGCCAAGGTCAATCGACAGGTCAAGCTGCCTCCCGGCTATCGCATCGACTGGGCGGGCGAATACCAGAGCCAGAAGCGAGCCAATAAGCGGTTGATGCTGGTGTTGCCTATCACCATCACTCTGATCTTCATCATTCTTTACACCATGTTCCGTTCCGGCAAATGGGCGTTGCTGATCATGTGCAACGTCATCATGGCGCCGGTGGGCGGATTGCTGGCCCTGTTGTTCACCCATACCAACTTCAGCGTTTCTTCCGGTGTCGGGTTCCTGGCGCTCTTTGGCGTTTCGGTGCAGACCGGCGTCATCATGCTCGAGTACATCAATCAGTTGCGCGTGCGCGGACACTCGATTGAAGAATCGGCGGTCGAAGGCGCGGTGCTGAGGCTGCGTCCCATCATGATGACCATGCTTGTCGCCACGCTCGGGCTTCTGCCGGCCGCCACCTCGCATGGTATCGGCTCGGATTCGCAGCGTCCCTTCGCCATCGTGATTGTAGGCGGCCTGATCGCTGCGCTGGTGATAAGCGTCTTTCTCTTGCCCACCCTATACGTGTGGATTGCGGGCGAGCATGATGTGCTCCCCACACCGGAAACGGAGTTTGAGAATTGAACTCCGCTACACGCATCATATTATTCCTCTGCCTGGCGATCGCTTTCGGCCAGATTTGCTCCGCCCAAGCCCCACCTCCTAACCCGCCGCCTCCACCTACGGCACCGGTCACCATGCAGCAGGCAGTGGAGCAGGCGCTGGCGCATAATCCGGTTTTGCTTTCGGCGCAACAGAACCTGCTCTCCATGAAAGGCCAGGAGGTGCAAGCCGGGGTGCGCGCCAACCCCAATCTCTTCCTTTCCGGCACCGATATCACGCTGTCTGCCAGCAATCCCGCCAGTCCCTATTCGTATGATGTGGGGGTCAACCGGCTGTTCGAACGAGGGCAAAAACGGCGTTGGCGGCTGGATATTGCCCACGCGACGACGGCGCAAACGGAGGGACTCTATCACGATCAGATCCGTCAGGTTACCCTGCAGACCAAGCAAGCCTTTACCACTTTGGTGTTGGCCAAAGCGACATTGAAATTGGCGCAGGACAACTTAAGCAGTTACCGGCATCAGCTGCAAATCAACCATGACCGGTACGATGCCGGTGACATTGGCAAGTTGGATTACGAACGGCTCGATCTGCAACTGGCACAGTTCGAATCCGATGAAAGTGCCGCGGAAATGAACCTGGTGCAGGCCAGCGATCAGCTACAAACATTAATCGGCTATCAGCAGCCCAGCCGCACCTTCGACATCACCGGTGATTTGGTTCCACCGCCGGTACCAACGAGCCTGACGGACTTGGAGCAGAAGGCTTTGGCTGCGAGGCCGGATTATCAGGCGGCCCAGGCCGCGGTGCGTGTGGCTGATGCCAACGTCAAACTAACCTATGCCAATGGAACCACCGATCCCGTTATCGAGGGTGATTACCAGCGGGCTGCGACCTACAATTCGGCCGGCTTCAGCGTCAACCTCCCGCTGCGCATTTTCGACCGCAACCAGGGCAACAAAGACACAAGTAAATATCTGGCCACGGCCAGCCGGTTCGGCGAGGTTGCGGTGCAGAATCAAGTCTATTCGGATGTAGACCAGGCATGGATCGCGTACACGACTTCCAAAGTGCTTTCCGACCGGTACAACGGTCACTATCTTGACGAAGCGAAAGATGTCTTATCGATTGCGGAGTTCGCTTACCAGCACGGTGGCCTGTCGTTGCTTGATTATCTTAGTGCTCTACAGGACGATCGTGCCACCAGCCTGAACGCGCTGAACTCCTATGCCCAGACCTGGATGGCGATCCACCAATTGAGCTTTGCCAGCGCAACCGATGTTGTCCCCTAGTATCGCTGTTGCCGTGTTCTTACGTGCTTTTGGCTTCGAGTTCGGCCCACCGCGTGTAAAGCTCATCGAGCGTGTTCTGCGCTTGCTCCATGGCCTGCAGGGCTTCTTGCAGCCGCTCGGCGTTTGTGGCTACGGCGGGGTCTTCGACCACACTTCGCTCCCGGGCGACCAACTCTTCTGCCGCAGTCACTCGATCTTCGATGACGGCGTACTCGCGCGCTTCCAAATAAGAGAGCTTCTTTTTCGTCGCCGGGGTCCGCTTCTCCTGTGAAGGCGCCTGCTTGACCTCCGGTTCTGGCTGGCGCTGCCAGGCGTCCCATTGCGAGTAATCCGCGAAGCGTTCGGCGCCCCCGCGCCCATCGAGTCCAAGCACAGTGGTGCTGACACGATCCAGCATGTAACGATCGTGGGTCACCAGCACCAGCACCCCGCGAAATTCCAGCAGGCTCTCTTCCAGGATCTCGAGGGTTGGAATATCAAGATCATTGGTAGGCTCATCCAGGAGCAGCAGATCGGCCGGTTCCAGCATCAGTCTCGCGATCAACACGCGTGCGCGCTCTCCTCCGGATAGCCGGCCCACTGGCTGGTTGAGCTGGTCGCCGCTGAACAGAAACCTTGCTGCCCAGGAGGCGACGTGGATCACTCGGTCCTGATAGATGACCGAATCGCTGTCGGGGGCGAGGGCTCGGCGCAAGGTGACGTCTGGTTCTAGAATGCGGTTCTGGTCGAAGTAAACTGTGCGCAGCGCGGTCGCGCGTTTGATCGCGCCGCCGAGCGGTTCGATTTCGCCCCGCAGCAGCCGCAGCAGCGTAGTCTTGCCGCTGCCATTGGGTCCCACCAGGCCGATGCGTGTTCCTGCCGTGAGCACAAAGTTGAGGTTGGCGAAAAGCGCGCGTCCGTCGAAGCCGTACGTCAGGTCTTCCAGTTCCACCAGTCGCTTGGTTTGCCGATCGGTAGCTGAAAATTCGATGGCGGCCGTGGCCGTGCGATTTCTGCTGGAGACGTCGGCCAACTCACCGATCAACTCATGAGCCCGATCAATTCTGGCCTTGGACTTGGTGGTGCGTGCTTTCGGTCCGCGACGTAGCCAGTCGATTTCCGTGCGCACCCGGTTGGCAAGGGCATCCTGGCGCTTGGCTTGAGCCTCGAGGAAGGCTTCTTTCTTCTCTAGAAACGCGCTGTAGTTGCCGTTGATGCGCAACAGCCCATCAGGATAGGCGCGGTTCAGCTCCACTGTTTCCGTGCAGACGTTTTCCAGGAAGTATCGGTCGTGGCTGACCACGATGCAGGCGAACGATGCGGTATTGAGTAAACTTTCCAGCCACTCGATGCCGCCCAGATCCAGATGATTGGTTGGCTCATCCAGCAACAGAACATCGGGCAGCTGCACCAGCGCCTCGGCAATCGCCAGGCGTTTGCGCCAGCCACCGGACAGGCTGGATGCGTCGACGGAAAAATCTTCAAAGCCCGTTCGTCCAAGCGTTTCGCCGATGCGTCCTTCCCACTCGGCCGGCGGCGCGGCGATGCGCTGAAGCGAAGCTTCAAGAACTGCTCGCACCGTGATGCCGGGCGCGAATTCGGATTGCTGTGCAACGTAGCTCAGCCGCGTGCGCTTGCGGGTCGCAACCTCACCACTGTCCGGTTCGATCTCGCCCGCGAGAATGCCCAATAGCGTGGATTTACCCGAACCATTGGGGCCGATCAGTCCGATGCGCGCGCGCTCTTCAACCGTGAAGGCGACATCGCGCAAAAGGGGATCCGCCCCAAATGATTTAGAAATTCCCTGGGCATTGAGGATCGGCGGCAAGACTGATTTGTCCTTTTGAAATTCCAAGAGAACGCCGGGTGCCCCACATCTCGCTAGTTTTATGCGAGATGTGGGATACCACTGCGCTAAACCGGCAGCTCTCGAACGTAAGAAAGAAGGTTGAGGTTCGTGGCATCCCACATCTCGCGAAAAACGAGCGAGATGTGGGGCACCCAAGGTCGCTGGTAAGGACGGAGTTTGGACGACAGAGTTTAGAACCTATCGCCGTGCAGCCGCCGTTGCGGTCATGTATTCCTCATACGGACCCTTGAAGTCATCGATCGAGCCTTGATCGAAGTGCCAGATGCGGGTCGCTACCTCATCGATCAGATCGTGGTCGTGCGTCACCAGCAGAACCGTGCCTTCGTAGCGCTGGATGGCGACGTTCAGGGCATTGATGGCTTCCAGGTCCAGGTGGTTCGTCGGCTCGTCGAGGATGAGGATGTTCGGCTTCTGCAACATAAGCCGGCAGAAGATCAGACGCGCTGCCTCTCCACCGGAGAGTGCCTCGGTCTTCTTCAATCCCTCTTCGCCGCTGAACAACATCTGTCCCAGCAAGCCGCGGATATCTTCCTTGGTCACCCGGGGATCGAATTGATGCAGCCAATCGGATACCGTCATGCCCTTTTCAATCGAACCTGTGTGGTCCTGAGGGAAGTAGCCAATTTGCGCTTCGTGGCCCCACTTGACCGTACCCCCGTCAAGAGTGAACTCCGGATCGGCCTGGTCCATCTTCACCAGCAACGATTTCAGCAGCGTCGTCTTGCCCAAGCCGTTGCGTCCCATGAGACAAATCTTCTCGCCGCGCATCACCGCCGCGCCGAAGTTCTGGATAACCTGCTGCTCCCCGTACGACTTGCTCAGGTGCTCGAACTCAAGGATGTGCTTGCCCGAGGGCCGCAGCAAATCAAAACGAATATAAGGGCGTTGGATATTCGACCGTGCCAGCTCGGTGGTTTGCAGCCGCTCCACTTCCTTCTTGCGCGACGTGACCTGGCTCGAACGGGTGCCGGCCGAGAAACGCGCAATGAACTCGTTGAGCTGTGCGATCTTCTTCTCTCGCTGTGCGTTCTGCGATTCCAAACGAGAGCGGATCTGGGTCTTGGCCAGGACCATCTCGTCATATCCGCCGCTGTAAGTGATGATGGTCTCGTAATCGATATCGGCGATATGGGTACAAACGCTATTCAGAAAGTGACGGTCGTGCGAGATGGTGATGAGCGTCCCTTCGAACTCCATCAGAAAATTCTGCAGCCAGTGCACCGAATCAAGATCGAGCGAGTTCGTAGGTTCGTCCAGGAGTAACGCCTGGGGTTTGCCGAACAGAGCCTGCGCCAGCAGCACGCGGACCTTTTGGCCACCCTGCAACTCGCTCATTTTGCGTTCGTGGAATTCATCGGGTATATCCAGCCCCTGCAGCAGGATGGCAGCGTCGCTTTCGGCCGTGTAGCCGTCTTCTTCGCCCACGATGCCTTCCAGTTCGCCCAGCCGCATGCCATCTTCATCGGTCAGCTCGGCCTTTTCGTAAATCGCGTCGCGTTCCGCAAGCGCCTTCCACAATCCTTTGTTGCCCATAACTACGGTATCGATCACCCGGAAGGCGTCGAAGGCATATTGATCCTGGCGCAGTACCCCGACCTTTTTTGGCCGCACCACCGTCCCCTTTTGCGGGTCCAATTCACCAGACAGGATCTTCATAAAGGTCGATTTGCCTGCGCCATTCGGGCCGGTCAAGCCATAGCGGCGACCAGCAATAAACTGGACCGAGACCTCCTCGAACAGGAGCTTGGACCCGTAACGCATAGTGACATCGCTGACAGAAATCATTTTTCAGTCTCTTGTTTTCTTAGATTCACTTCTATTTTCGCAGATTTGCCGCGAGTGAAGGACCGATGGGCTAGAAGATGCGCGACAAAATCTGATTTGCCGCGAGTGCCGCCACGTAGGCCAGTCCCGTCATGTAGAGAAACTGCACAGCCGGCCACTTCCAGCTATTGGTTTCCCGCCGGACCACGGCCAAAGTCGACGTGCATTGCATCGCGAAGGCGAAGAAGACCACCAACGCGATAGCGCCCCCGATCGTCATGTCATGCCGCAGTGCTGCCTGCAGGCCGACAGACTGGGTGGCAGGGTCGGCTCCGTAAAGCGTGCCCAGGGTGCCGACGATCACTTCGCGCGCGATCACCGAGCTCAGAAGCCCGATGCCGATTTTCCAATTGAAACCCAGGGGGTGGATTACGGGTTCGATAAAATGCCCTAGCCTGCCGATGAAACTCTCGGTCAACGGCGCGATGGTGCCTCCGTGGAAGGGCACTATGCTCAGCAACCAGAGGGCAAAGGTAACTGCCAGGATTACTGTCCCGGTTTGCTGCACAAAGACACGGCCGCGGTCGAGCAACCGCAGCCCGATCGAGCGTAGCGTTGGCCACCTGTATTGTGGCAATTCCAGAATGAATGGAGCTGAGCTCGCTTTCAGGATAGAAGACTTGAGCAACCGCGCCGTCATCAGTGCAGCCAGAAAGCCCAGCAAGTAAAGGCTCAGCATCACCGCGGCGCGGAGGCCAAAAAAGCCACCCAGGATCGGCCGGTTGGGAATAAACGCGGCAATGATCAGGGTATAGATAGGCAGCCGGGCCGCGCAGGTCATGAACGGAGCCACCAGGATGGTCGCCAGACGGTCGCGCTTGTTTTCGATCGTCCGCGTGGCCATGATCGCAGGCACTGCACAGGCATACGCTGACAGCAATGGAATGAAGGCCTTGCCATTCAAGCCAATAGACCGCATCACGCGATCGGCGATCAGGGCTGCTCGCGCCAGGTAGCCCGAGTCTTCGAGCACGCCGATCACCAGGAAGAGCAGCAGGATCTGGGGCAGGAAAACCAGGACCGCCTGCACCCCATTCCACAAGCCATCGCGCAGCAAAATCTGTAGCCAGGGCCAGGGTATGAAGTTAACTGTCGCCGCCCCCGCTTTGGTAAAGATCACGGTGAGCCAGTCGCTCAGGGGAAGGCCGGCTGCGAACACCACCTGGAATACGCCGATCACAACGGCCAGAAAAATAACCGGTCCCCAGAACTTGTGCAGCAGCACGGCATCGAGCCGGCGCGTCCAGCCCGGTGAATTCGGCGCCTTGTATTTGGTCCGTGTGCTTACCTGTGTAGCCCACTGATGGCAGGAGGCGGCAGTTTGCAGCACCGGAAGCTGCATAGGCTGCAGCCGCGCTTCCGCGGGCTCGGAGAGCCGGGTCAGAAATCGGTCGATGGCGTCGAACCCGGCGCCCTTGGTCGCGCTGATCATGGCCACAGGCGCACCCAATTCGCGGGCCAGGGCCAGGGGATCGATCTCACCCCCGCGCGCTGTCATCAGGTCCGACATATTCAGCAGCACCAGGGTCGGCAAACCCATGGCCAATATAGGAGCGGCCAGCATGAGCTGCCGGTTCAACTGCAGCGCATCGAGCACCAGCAAGACAGCGTCCGGAGCGGGCGTGCCGGGCATGTTTCCCTGAAGCACATCAATTGCGACCCGGGCATCTTCTGAGGAGGACTGCAGGCTGTAAATGCCGGGCAGGTCGATCAGGGTCAATTCCCGGTGGCCGATCCCCCTCATCCGGGCAGAATGCTGCTCTACCGTCACACCGGGATAGTTGGCTACCTTCTGGCGCAGGCCGGTGAGGCGATTGAATAGGGTCGATTTGCCTGAATTCGGGGGTCCAATGAGTGCAACCGTACCACTCTTGCCCGAGACCCTCGGGGGGCCGGACTCGACGGCAACGCCGCCTCCAGGACTGCAATGGCTCATTGCGCAGCCTTTCGTACGGCCGCAAAAACGCTATGGACGGCGATGTATTGGGCTGTCTCTTTGCGCAGCGCCACTTCGGCCCCGTCCACGCAATAGACGGTAGGGTCGCCAGCGGGAGCGCGGCGCAGCGCCAATACGCGGCTTTCCGGGACAAACCCCAGGTGCATGAGCTGACTCTGAATCTCTTCCGGTAGGTCCAGGGACGACAGTGTCGCGCAGGATCCAATGGCGAGCTCGCTCAGGGCAGTGGATGTAAGCGGGCGTGGCATGGCGGTAAGAGGTCGTCCTCGCGATCCGGGGGATTGTCAAATGCGACCGATGAGGTCGCATATCTAACTATACGACCCCTGCCCCCAGAATGACAATGGCTTAAACGCCGTATGGGGGGAGATTGGGGGCCTACCGGGCAGCCCGCGGTTCAAGGCCAGGTGAGCGATTGGCCTTGACTAGGGGATCCGAGGTCTCACCGTGAATAATATCTACTGGTAGCCATGAGGCGCATCTCCACACTTATTGTCCTGTGCCTTGCCGCTTCCATGGGTTTCGGCCAGGCGCGCTATACCGTTTCTGATGAAGACGCAGCGGGTCCCGGCACTCCGAAGGTAGTGGTGCTTCGGGATACGGTTGGCGGACTCGAGGCCGCGGTTGCACCTTCACAGGGAGGCGAGTTAAGCAGCTTCCGAGTGAAGTTCAAAGGCGAGTGGGTGGAACTGCTCTACCATGCCCGCGACTACACCGATACCAAAGGATTTCAAGGTAAAGGTCCCGTCTTGTGGCCTGCGGTGGGCGTGCAGTATCCATTAGGGCAGTTTCCAAAGTCCACTTGTGGTGATGGTTCCTACGTGCTGGACGGTAAGTCCTACCCGATGCCATGCCATGGCTTCGCAAAGAGTCTTCACTGGACGGAAGTAAACCGGTCGGCCGATAACCAGACAGCCCGGGTGACTGTTGAACTGCGCGATTCTGAGCGCACACGTATCTTTTACCCGTTCGCCTTTCGTGTAGACGCAACGTTTGCGCTAAGCGGTGGTCTGTTGACCGTCGACTACGCTGTCACATCCGACTCGTCAAATAGCGCACCGATGATTTTTGCCATCGGCAATCACATCGCGTTCAAAGTGCCGTTTCTACCAGGCACCGACCCTGCGGCGATGACCTTCGAGTCCCCCAATAGAAAACAGTTGCTAAGAAACTCGCTTGGCTTCGTGAATGGGGAAGAGACAGTGCGCTCCTTCGAGACGCCAGAGCGGCTGGGAGATTTCGACGCGCACGTGGCCCTCGCTCTCACCGGATATCAGAGCGCGCCCTACGCTGTGCTTACGGACCCGCAAGGGCTGTCCATACGCGTGAGTCAACAAGCGACTTCTTCGTTGGAGGAGCCTATCGTCCGCTTCAATATCTACGGCGGTCCGAAGGTTGGGTATTTCAGCCCGGAGCCATGGTTTGGGCTACAGAATTCATTAAACCTGGGTAAGCCCCTGGTGCACCTCGCGGCGGGAGACACCTGGACCTGGCGGGTACAGGTGAAAGCGACCGGTCCTCCGCCGGAATCGCCAAAATCTTCCGGCGTGGAGAGGTTTGGCGGCAATTTCGGGTATATCGAAGGTCCTGTGTGGTCAAAGGAGGGATTTCTTGTCTTCAGCGATATGTTTGACTCCAAAATCCTGAAGATGGCCAGCGCGAATCAACGCGAGATTTATCGCGATAACACCAACGGCGCAAATGGCAACGCGATGGACGTGCAGGGACGCCTCTACAGCTGCGAGCGCGATGGACGCCGTGTCGTGCGCATGGAAAAGGATGGGCGCCTCACGGTGATTGCCGCGGAGTATCAAGGCAAGCGGCTGAATGATCCAAACGACGTCGTTGTGCGGCGCGATGGGCAGGTATATTTCAGCGATCCAGCCCCTAAAGATTCGTTGCAGCATTTTGAGCTTGGCTATGCGGGTGTGTACCACGTGAACCCGGCCGGCCAAATTTCACTCATCGCGAAGATGCCGCGTCCTAATGGCGTAACCCTGACTCCGGACGGGCGCACGCTCTATGTCGCGGATACATCGGAGCGAAAGATCCTGGCATACGATCTGGATGCCGAAGGAAACGCTACCAACGAGCGGGTTTTTATCTCGAACATCGATGGCGGTCCTGACGGACTGCGGGTCGCAGCGAATGGCAACGTATACATCGCATGTCGCGGGATTGCGATCTATACATCGCAGGGCCAGTTCATCAAGATGATTGAATTTCCGGAAATGCCGGCCAATCTCACTTTTGGGGACAGCGATCTGCAAACCATTTATGTCACAGCGAGAACTTCTGTTTACCGGGTGCGCGTTCCGGATAGGGGTTATTTGCTATACGGAGACAAAGACGGCCGGTAGTTTAGTCGGCAAAGGCTCTCTAGAAAAACATTTCCAGGAAAGGTCCGCGGAACTGCAGATCCCTCGGCTCCCCCGGATTTCCTGTCGAGAGCCGCGGCTTCGAGCAACTGCATGTGGTTCTCTTTAAGGAGAACCACATACGTGGCGCCGGTGAGAGCGGTGAAGTAGGAAATCCGGCTTCGCTCCTAATGACAAAGAGCAGGGAGGGTGTTTCCAGGAGGAATCGGCTTGAGGGATCCCAGGTCTCAAAAGCGAGACCTGGGGCACCCTTCGATTTCACCCTTCGATA
>Ga0182024_10022085_pt1 | contig 11495 bp, 15 predicted proteins | sample P32metaG_FD_120480 | JGI IMG/M metagenome (GOLD analysis project Ga0182024, IMG submission 120480) | Permafrost microbial communities from Stordalen Mire, Sweden - P3-2 metaG (Illumina Assembly) | ecosystem: Environmental > Terrestrial > Soil > Wetlands > Permafrost | place: Sweden: Stordalen... | reverse complement strand
GGTTCAGAAATAGATATCGGGAATCGGGTGTGACCCCAAAAGGCTGTTCCTGCAGATTGTAATAATCCAAGACCATCATTTGCCTACCAGTTCTCTTTGGCACAGCTACCACAAATCGAACCAGAGCAGGTACGCTGTCACAACCGCAAGAAATCTTCCGAAACAGACATGAGGACTCCAAAAAACATATGTTCCCCTACCTGGACCTACGCCTGGACGGCAACAGCGGCACCGGACGAGTTGGCGGTGGAGATCCCCGGAGCCACCATTCCATCGTTTCCTTGGCCCGGCGTGCGGATGTCGATGAGGCCCTTGAAGAACGCGCCTTCTGCTATACTGACCGTTGTGTAATCACATCCCCGATCAAGGAACCTTCACTGCTGATGTTCACACGGTCGCTGGCATCGATGTTGCCATGCACCGCTCCCAGAACCACCACTTCACGGGCACAGATATCAGCCGACACTTGCCCATCGCGGCCAACCGTGACGCGGCTGCCAGGCAAGTAGATCGTGCCCATGACTTTGCCGTCGATGTACAACGACTCGGAGCCTATTACTTCGCCCTTGACCTCCAGGCTCTTGTCAATCGTTACCGGATCAGTGGCTACTGGGGACAGCGAAGGAGGTCAAGTTTGGTTCTGATCGCTGACCGAGGATAAGTTCGTTGCATTCTCGTATCTCCGTTTATTATTTGATCGGCTTGATGCGCCTTTCCCTTGATGGCCTATGTAGAACCTTAACGAAACCTCCTCGCGGACGGAATTGCGGCAGGCTTCGTGCTTACGTTTGCGGCGAAGCCAGCGATACTCCCCAGACCACATATACGCCAGACGAGAGAGCAAAAAGGGCCATGGAGAGCCCAACAATCCACGGCCAGTTAGGAAAGATCGGCGTGGCGGAGGGACGGGCGGAATTCGCCAGCCGGATAAAGTTGTGCAAGTCCGACCTAATGCCGACCTGCTTAATCCGTGCGGATATATTTTCGTAAACACGTTCTGCCGCATCCACTTCATGCTTCAGTTGCAGATAGTCAAAAGGATGCGAGTTTAGGTCATCAACATGCTGTCTGGTTTCGCGCGCCGCAGACGATATCGTGCGCTCGCTATCCAAGGTTTGTCGGTATTCCAAGCTTTTACGGGCGGAAACATTCTGGTGGCTAGCGTTAGGCGAGGCATCGGATTTGTCAACCTGAGCCGCCTTTAGGTTTCCCTGGGACTTGTCGTGCGGCCCGTCCACCAAGGCCTTGTTTGCCTTTACCAGCGACAGTTTTATATTCCCGATGAGATCGCGCCATCTATCTGACTTTCCAAACTCGGGCAGCTTGCCGTATCCTGCCTTCGGATACACAGCTTCCTTGGGAACCCGATCCGCTTCGGCGGCCTTTATCCGCGTCTTCGGCGGCTGCGGCTGGGCGAGCGGCAAACTAGCCATCTCCTCTGGGTCGGCTGTCCCGGGAACACGCTGACGCGCCATCAGGTCGAGCTCTATCGACTCCAAATGCTCATCCAGTTCGTTGAGTTCCTGTTCTATCGAGGAGTTGAGGCCTCCGACTTCCTTAATGCGCGCTTCAGAAATCTTGCGCAGATAGGAGTCAGCGATGGCGTTGGCGACATCCGCTGCGATTTGGGGATCGCGGTCACAATAGGTGATGGTCAGCAAATATGTCTTGGGAGCATGTTCGATCTTGAGGTGCTTCAACTTTATGGGCCCATTTCTGATCGCTCGTTCCTTGGTCGCTGAGTAATGCCAGAACCAGTAGTGTCGTAGCTGTCGCTCCCGCTCCAACAGCGTGTAGCGCTCTTCTATCGGACGCAGGATCGTTTCGGCCTGCAATAGCGTTTCCTGGGTCGCCATGAACTCCTCCTCTTCGGCTCCTAACAGCTTGCGGACGCGCATCGTCTCGGGCGCTGCTTGCCAATCAATGGCTATCACAGCGGTTGCGTCGTAGATGGGTTGCGCCAGCGCACAGCCGAGTACTACCAAAACGGTGAGCAAAATGCTAAACAACCCAATCTTAGCTAAATGCTGGCGTACGACCTTTGTATAGAGGACGAGTGGACACAGGAATTCGGCGGGATCACTCAGCCCGAGATACGGTTTTTGTAATGCAATCTTACTGGGCATGCAATCGGCCCCGTTTCTTGCGGTTTGTGGACGGCGTGCATGGCATCAGCTTAGAGCGATAGGGTTAAACAAAGGTAGAAAGTAGAATTAATTTCCGCTTATCGAGAGTAAGCTCATAAGGTTTGTACCTTTACAGGATGAAGACATTCGCTCAGGCCCTCCTGGGCTTGCTGGGGACGGCGGCCGTCATGCGCTGCGGAGACCCTGCTCGATGCCCTGAACGCTCCCGTCAATTTTTCTCGCACAGAGTCCATGCGCACCTATAGATCCAGATCATCGCCGCTTCTCCCCCTGAGTTAAATCGACCGGCGCAGTCCCGCATACTGTTCCGGCGTTAGCTCAAGTGGATTCTCTCTCTGCCCGCTCTATCCCACGTTCCAGCGCCTGCCTAGCTTCCAAGGTTCCCCATGCTTCTCCGCGTCGTGCGATCCCTAATCCTCCCCGGGTCAGCAAAAGTGGGCCTTGTGAGGCAGAGGCGTTTTCAAGTCCGGTTCCAGGAACTGCACCAGGTGGGATGATGCCCTATTGTCCCGGGCTAAGGGGCGTTGCAAAGGTCAGCTCGTAGACACGTGGTGCCAACTCACCGTCGACCCCGGCAGGCCCGCATCACCCTCGAGATGGCCCTTGACGAAATCCGCAGCATCCTGAGCCACGACCACGACCCTATCCTCGGCGATTTCGTTTGGACCGGCATGGACTACATCGGCGAGTCGGCACTGGGCGCCGCAGTCCTTGCACCGGAGAAAAATCCGTTTGGACCGCCAGCCCCCGCGGCCGCTGGAGCAGATGCAGCGGCCGCAATCCAGATAACTCTTCCCAAGAACAGCACCTTTGCCAGGCCGGGTTTTCCCTGGTTCATCAGCTATTGTGGCGACATTGATCTGATCGGCAACAAGAAGGCGCCAAGCTATTTGCGCGACGTAGTTTGGGACCGCAGCCCGCTCGAGATGGCCGTCGTGCGGCCTTTGCCGCCGGGCCGCAAAGAGCAGATTATGCTCTGGGGATTCTACGACGAATTGCGTAGTTGGACCTGGCCCGGCAGCGAAGGCCTCACCGTTACAGTGCGGGTCTACAGCAAGTTAGAGAAGGTGAACGTGACACTCAACGGCAAACCGATTGAAGTTGCCAAGGCTGAATTTCCGGCTCCGTTTGTCACCGAGTTTGCTCTGCCGTATGCCCCTGGCGAACTGAAGGCCTCCGCAATCGTGAATGGCAAGCTCGTAGAGCAAGTCCTTCGCACCACTGGAAACCCAAGCAGGATCGCATTGCGTGCGGACCGAGCGCAGATCCGGACAAGCCGGAACGACCTCTCTTACGTCATGGCCGAGCTGCAGGACGATGCCGGCAATCCGATTGAAGACGGGGTCGCAGAGATTCAGTTCTCAGTGAAGGGTCAGGGCGAACTGGCTGCGTGCCAACCCTCACGACATGGCCAGTTACCGCCAGCCCCATCGCATGACATTTCACGGCCGCTGCCTTGCCATCCTGCGGCCCACCGGCGAGAAAGGCACCTTCACGCTCGAAGCACGGGGAGATAACCTTCGTTCAGGCAACATCACTATCGATGTCCGCTAGTAAACTGCGTCAAAGTCATCATGCCATCCTCGCCCCCAATGAGGTTGTTTATGGAAGTGGAGCTTTGCAGTCGCTCGGACGAGCCCTGCTAAGTCGGCTTGTGTTGTTTATGAAGGCGGTTGGATCCACTTGGCCGTATACCGTCTTCTCGGAGAGTGGCTGCAAAGTCTCACTATTGGTTGGTGGCCATGGCGGACCAGTGGACCAGTCTGGGAATTGAACTTGCTGGTTCCAAAAGGCTCACTGCGGTGCGCCCCGTAAAGGTCTCATTCCGAGAGCGGAAAGTGGCGCGGTGTCATGTGCCGGAACCAAATGATTTTGGCACACTTCAGACGGGACCGGTGCGATTCCCCGTCAGCCCGGATTGCAAGGTCATCCCCGACGGCCTGCCTCGAACAAGCCCCCCGAAAACCTTAACAAAACTAGCGAAGAGTTCTGCGCCCCCAGCGCTGGATCATTGCCGCGAAACTATCCCGGAGTGCGTGCACGATTGCCCCTGACTCTTCGCTGGAAGATGCTAAACTGGCGTGCTGCCTGGATCGCGCGGGGATGATTGTGCCCCCTTCGGCCCTCGGAGCCAAGCCAAGCCAAGCAGGCTAGATACTTCCGCATCCTTGAGACACTGTTCAACTCGCCACAGGATCTCCTCTGCATCTGTGACAGGCATATCGGCCCGGAGCAGCCTATACGAGTTTCGAAGGCGTTCCAGCGTAGGTACCAACTCATTGGTGCAGTTTACGAGGTCTCGAATCCAGAAGGCCAACTGCCTTTCGACTGAATCTTCTGGCACGACGAACTCGATTATCTTTCTGTCCGAGGACTTGTTCGCGCGATCCGTCTTCAAAATCCTGAGATTCATTCCGATCTTCCTTTCCACCACCGACTGCAAAACTAAACCAAGACCAGCTGGCCAAAGAAGTATTCCGGAAGCTGATTTGCGCCCAGACAAATGCTGCCGACGAAAATTAAGGATAGATGATCCACTCTAACGTTTTCTTGAGCCAAGCATTAAAAGTGCTTTCAGGTAGAGAGTTGACCAAATCCAGGACAAGTTGGCCACTACGCCAGTCTAATTGTGAAGAGAATTTAATTACGCCATAAGTGAGACATTTATAGTCGCCAGCTAGCGTGTGGAAGGCTACCCGCTAATATGCCAGACCTCTCTTAGACTCATATTGATAGCGCTTGCCCGCGTCACTACAACTTGTCCCACGATGACCGTGGTTCGATCAGGGAGCCCATCAAATGAAAATATTGGCCTTTCTACCACGACGTAATCTTCAAAGCCGTATTGAAAAGGCACTAGGTTCATCTCAGTGTGTCGTGGAGACAGCAGCTTCCGTAAAGGATTGCATGGATCTCGCCCAGGCAAAGAGTTTCGAGGGCATTGTTGTCGACTCGGATTCTCTTTTATTCGGCGACGTCCTCGCTCTTGTAGCGTTTCTGCGTCACAGCAATTCGGAGGTAGCCCTATTCGTTTGCGCGCGCTATTTGGATCTTGAGCAACGGATGCGGCTGTTCGAGGTTGGCGCGGATGATTACGTTAATGAGCCATTTTTTGCCTCCGAAATGGCAATGCGCCTATGCCACTCGATACGGCTGCGTCGAGCCGCGTCGGGCGCGTCGGCTGCGAATAGAGTGAACATGCTGCGCTCTGGCGATTTGGAACTCGATCTAGTGCGGAGGCAAGCTGTGCGATTGGGGAAGACGATCAAGCTGCGTCCGAAGGAATTTCTGCTGCTTGAGTACCTGGTACGAAACGAAAACCGCCCAGTGACTCGCGCGATGATTCTGGAGCACGTGTGGAACTCATCGTTTGAAGGCTTTACCAACGTGGTCGATGTGTGTATCAGCGCTCTGCGAAATAAGTTGGATCGAACTTTTCCTCAGAAGTTGATTCATACCAACCGTGGTATTGGGTATACGTTCATGGGTACGAACGACTCACGCCAACACAACCTGCCGGCGCCTACTAAGCCGGAATAGTGAAGAATGAGCCAGCCGGGGAGAAAACTCAGGAAAGGCGAAAGACCTCGGTGTGTCGTGCCCACTCCCCACCCGAACGTGCCCACATCGAGCAAGGACTCCCCATTAGCCCCCAAACGATCGGCAGGATTCAAGCTGTGAAGGGAATTTGGCCGGCAGAACACGAGCCCTGTTGGCCGGTACTCTCAGCGGGTTAGACGTATCATGTATCATGCGCATCGCAGCCTCAAGCATTGTGTTTGGTTAAAGCCGGGCAACGGTGAGAAGAGAAGATCAAGCGTGCGGAACCGTCAAAAGGGCACGAGAAGGCAACAAGAGTACTCAGGGGGTGACAGATCAAATCTACCGCAGTGTTCTGGGTCCCAGGCGCCGATCAGCCGACGTATGAGTTCGCATCTTAAGTGGCTTGAGGCCCATCTGTTCAAGTGTCACAGGCGCAACGTTTCCCAACCAATCGAACAAAGCATCAGATACACAACGATCAATTGGTATCCCAGTTTTCGCACAGTAGTCCTGCAACAGTGCCATATAACTTTCGCTGATCGAAACGATTGCCATGACCTTTTTCCCTTGTGTGCGTGTCTTGGGTGAATTGTAGAGACATGCCCTGTGCGAAATCGGAACATAATGCTTTTTTAATTTGCGTCTTTAGGACCACGGCAAGACGGCGTAGCCAAATAATAGGGAACCTGTAGTCCAATTTCGCCTTGAGCCACTTTGGTGCGCTTTCCTCCCCCTGTGGTACTGCCTGACCACAAATTCAATGGCCGCCCAGGCCTTCGCACTCTCACAAATCAGAATCGATCCGATCTAGATCTCATGCTTCTAGACATAGACATCGACATCAACATGCAATTTAGCGTCAGTCGCTTCACACGCTCATTTGTCACACAGCTGTACTGCCTCTGTAGTTTCCTACTTTTGTGGTTAACTCTTACAGCAGTTCCCCTCTCCTGGGGACAGGTCCCGACTCTCCCGATTCCTGCAGGTTCGACCTTCACTCCGCCTCCGCCCAATGCATGCCAGTCCATTTACGATCGGTGTTAATGGGCAACTTGGGCAACCGATAGCAGCCGGTAGATCCGGGAGTCGGCAACAACGCTTGTGCAATGTCCACGGCAAGGTGGACAGCCCCCCGACGTGAAGCCGGCAGCAATCCGAATATCTATGACATATGACTATGCGGGGCGCTTCACTTGACTCCTGCAAGCAACGCCTGGAGTTCTGGACCCGGTACGATTCAGGGGGAAATTCCGGGACCAATTCCCGACGGAGAAACTGCGGATCAGGTTGCTACTGCGTCCGTCTTTTATTGCGAGCCAGAATATTCCGATGAATACACATCAGGGAACCCTGGCCGTCTGGGCCAACGCAAGCACTACAGATGATCCTGCAGCTATGATGTATTTCGAATCTGTCGCCGGCCGCGGCCTGTCTCATGTTTCGATTGAGGCGTTTACTCCGTCGAACAGCGAATGCTTCATCGGAATGTTTGGCAACTCTTCTGGCTCATCCTTCATCACGCCCAGCACACCTTCAGCCTGCAGGCTAGGTCCGGAAAGAGTCGGATCGTTTTCAGGTTGATCGTCCCTCGCCTCCACCGGGGCGCAAAAAAGCCCAAGCCGCCTAGGAGGATAGATCCTAGGGCCTCGTTGGCGAGCACGTTCGGACCCTGTGGGTTTGGGTGCATTTTTAGCACATAGAGCTTCCCATCATCGCACGTGACGAGCCGACTCTGAGAACCTCCCTTTTGGGTCCTGACAACGCTAGTCACCGTAAGAAGTGATTCATGTGATCCGTGATGCGTGTGGATTCCTGCGTAATGTTCCACCGGAGAGATTACTTGCTGCGGGCCCAGGACAGAAATACCCATCTGTGTCCTCTGATGCCGCACAAGAAAAGAGACCCGTTGTCAAAGACCCTGGGGTCAACGGGCTCGGCGACCCACTTAAAGAGCGTCCAGGTCCCTTGCGACACCAACCACTATAGCCCAAAACAGAACTCGTAGCCGTGACTGTAGAGCGAGAATCTGAAATCTCAGCAAGTCCGATGTTAAAAGGGCGTTACAGCCTGATGACAGCCTGATATGGGCTATGAAGCGCAATTAATCTGGACTTCAAGAACAATTGATGGAAATGGCGCAATGTGAGTCTATGTCGGTTTCTGGGACGGTACCAGCTCTGGTCTAGGGTCTCGTTCACGCGGGACGATGGCGGGTACTAAATGACTTCACATAGGAGAAATGAACATGAGTAACACGATAAATGGGTTAACTGACAACCTCCTGGAGCACAAGATATCCGAAAACAATATTGAGCGAGCGCGACCGGCGTGGGAGAAGGGCAACTTTCGCGTGACTCCACAATACGAGGTGGCACTGGGACGTCTGTGGTATTCGCTTAAGGTGCTTGTATTCGGGAAGACTGTCACGGATGCGAAGATTAGCCGCAAGAACATTAGGAGAGACTGATATGAGGCACACAAAGAGGCGGCCTACTAAAAAGTTGCTGAAGCGTGCGCTCCCTCGAAATGAGATCGGGCTAGAACTGGTGAAGCGGGTAATCGTCCGAAGCAACCATGAGCTACTGTACGCTCTGGAACGGCTGCTCGGCTCATATAGAGTTCTTTTAGCTGGCACGCCTATCGGCGACGCTGAGGAGATATTGTGGCAGGTAAACGCAACGCTGCAGAATGCGGAGCGCGCAACTGTTATCGCGCTGAGCTTACTCGGCACGAGCCGAGAGGAGATTCATCATGAATGTTATTGAAACGAACGGTACAAACACACAAATGCGCGCGTGTAGTCCAGTAAATGCTGCAAATGGCCTCTGCTGCACTCGAGCTGGTATCTGAGAGCAGACTGCTCCATGAACCTCCCGTCACCGGCTGGCGATACATCCACGACGAAAGAGCCAAATAAGAGCCGGTCAAAATGCTTTTCCGAGGTCTTCGCTGGCAACTTTTCGTTCAGATTGGTCAAGCCCGGAAAGTCCAGTAGCAAGTGTTGTGGTCTGACTAGCAGCAAGGCAGCAAGAGCACTTCGCTTAGCTGCAAGAGTTGTGCATGGTCGAGGTGCCTGCGTTCGATCATGTGTCGACGGATCTATACAAGAGCATGTTGTGAAACCGTGACAGGGTCGATAGGCTGTCAAGATCCTTAAGGCCTGCTGACAGTCGGAAGAGAGATCTTGGGTCGTCTGCAGAAATTAAGTCGCGTTATGCTTCCGATTCAGCGCTGGAAGAGGAAATCGGTTTCTGTCTCTTGGGTGGACATGGCATAAAGGCTGAACTGGCAGAAGCGGCATTCGTGCGTTGTCGAGATGCAGGACTCTTCGAAAGAAAGGAGTCGGCTGTCGACATATGGAAGAAGAGCCTTGACCCGCGAGAGGAACGGAGTCGACACCATCCCCGTGCGCGAGCATACTGATTGCGTGATCGTCACTTTAGAGGTAGATGAATGAGCTTAGTTGCCCGGATGGCGCCATATTCGCAGTGCGATCTATGTAGCTGGGAATGGCTCTGCGACTCAGAGACGGGAGCACGCCAGTGCCCGAAATGCGGCTCTAGGAAGTGGAACGACGGGATGGTGAGAGAGGCCGATCTTTATCAGCAAGCCCTCGTCGTGCGTCACCTGAACCCCTACAGAAGGCCCCTCTCCGTTAGGCAGCAAGCTGCTCTGGTTCGGATAGCGTCCAACCGCCGAGCTGAATCCGCGCGGAAAGCTGTCCAGCCTTTAAACTGATACGCATTTGAAGCGCCCCCTTTCGTTCCCCAAAACGGTGGGACAAGGGGGTAGGGTGCCGGTCGCTTGCGCGACTAGGTCCATCACCGAAAAGTTTAGTTTTTGATTTTTGAATCCTGATTTTTTTGAAGAGTCCAAATTTTGGACTGGCAGCGACTCTTCTGCGCCACTTGGAGGAAGTTACTGATAATCCCGTTTGATCGGCATAGCCACACCACCGTGCGAACGGGTCCGTACACGGCGGTTCGAGAGGTTAGGCTAGTAGTTCTCGAACAGTGAAGGAAGGCCGAGCAAGCGGAAGTAAGCATTCGAAGCTCCCACAGAGAGAGCTTTGGCGCGGGCCAGGTACCAGGGACCGCGCCCACTGCCAGCCGTATTGGCGGCCAGACGTGGACGCACTCCGAGTTGCAGCAACGCAGCCCGACGACGACGTGGAGTCTTCCACTGTCGCCAGAGTGCGCATCGCAGCCTGAGCCGCACCCAACGGACAAGGCCGATCAGCACCTCGGGGGTTTCGCAAAAGCCGAAGTAACCGCGCCATCCCACCATATAGGTGGCCAGTCGCTTCACTGTCGTCTCTATGCTGACGCCCTTGGCCTGTCGCGTGATCTCACGGATCTTGTCTTTAAAGCGCTCCAGAGCCTTCGGAGCAATCGCTCGTCTGATCTCTGGGTCGTCTGTAAAGCTAAACCCGAGGAACTTTCGCTCCTGCGGTCGTGCTACCGCGCTCTTCGTCTCATTTACCTTAAGCTTGAGCCGCTGAGTGATGAACCGCGTAATGCTCTTCATCACCCGATGACCCGCACGTTCGCTGCGCACATAGATGTTGCAGTCATCTGCGTAACGGACATGTCGATGTCCCCGGCGCTCCAACACACGGTCGAGTTCGTCGAGCACGACGTTGCTGAGCAGTGACGAAAGAGGTCCTCCCTGGGGAGTCCCTTCCACGCTGGGGCCGAGAAGCCCGTTTTCCATCACCCCGGCATTCAAGAACGCCCGGATAAGCTTCAGCAGCCGCTTGTCATCGACACGCTTGGCGATCTGTGCCATCAGTCGGTCGTGATTAACTCGGTCGAAGAACTTCTCCAAGTCGAGGTCAACCACCCAGCTACAGCCTGCAGCGATATACCGCTGTGCCTGTGCTACTGCCTGATGAGCCGATTTCCCCGGTCGAAAACCGTAGCTGTGATCGGAAAACTCCGGGTCCCACCGCTGTTGCAGGACCTGCATGACCGCCTGCTGGATGAACCGATCCAGCACCGTTGAAATGCCCAACTTGCGCACTCCTCCGTCCGGCTTCGGTATCTCTACCCACTTCACCGGCTGTGGTCTGTATGTCCCGCTGAGCAGTTGTTCCCGGATGGCTGGCCAATGCTGTTTCAGGTGATCATCGAGCTGGCCGAACGTAATTCCGTCGACACCCGGACCACCCTTGTTCGCCTTGACCCGTCGTAGTGCTTCCTTCAAGTTCTCTCGTTCAACGATTTCCTCCATTGTTAGATTTGTCCTAGCTGGGCTTTCGGGCGCATTCGTCGTCCTCAACGATTCGGACTCTTCCCCTCCCGCCTTCCGGGCTTCACCCATTGGCGAGCAAGAGAAGTCCAGATTGCTCTGGATGTTCTGCCGCATGTCATTGTTGAGACTCATGTCCTACTTGCCTCTCCTCTCGTTCGGGCCTTCAACCACCGTTTCCGGCTTAGCCTATCTGTTGACTCCGCCTTTCGGCTTTGGAGTGCCTCACTAGCTTTGCCGACGTCGTGGCCTACTATGCCTTCTGCTGACTTCTGCTCCGCGATCAGGATGCCTCGCGGCAGCCTCAGTCGTCGAAACGACACGGAGCAGATCTCCCGGGGTAAGTTCAATCGCCTTCTGCGCACAATCGCCGGATCTACGCTCCGCGTACTTGATGGATATGGGCTTCGCGGTAAGTTGCCCGCTCGCCCCACGCTCACGCCTTGTATCCGGTTCTTGTCCATCGACTCGCGCATTTGCTCCACGCTTCCTTCAGACCCCGCCTCGCGACGGTAGCCCTTGCGTCATTGCTAACCCTTACCTCCATCAGGTCGG
>Ga0182024_10022084_pt1 | contig 11495 bp, 11 predicted proteins | sample P32metaG_FD_120480 | JGI IMG/M metagenome (GOLD analysis project Ga0182024, IMG submission 120480) | Permafrost microbial communities from Stordalen Mire, Sweden - P3-2 metaG (Illumina Assembly) | ecosystem: Environmental > Terrestrial > Soil > Wetlands > Permafrost | place: Sweden: Stordalen... | reverse complement strand
GATGGCGTCTGAAAAGAGTGTAAGCTCATGCCGTGCGGCATTTGCTGGCCATCCCCCAGCCAGGAGCACATTCGATGAAGTTCTTGCGCGGCGCGATTGCTTTCGTCCTCTGCTGGAACATGTGTTTCCCGGCCCCGCTGGCAATGGCTCAGGATGCGACGCCGGCGCGGGCCGCAACTCCAAATGCCGTGGCCGATGTACAGCCTCTAACCCCCCAAAAGCATCGGTCTGAATACGAATCGGGCCAGCTGCGGGGCGATGCGCGCATCCTTCATGCTCTGAACCGGCTCACGTTCGGGCCGAGGCCGGGCGACCTTGAAGCCGTGCGCGAATTGGGCACCGACAAGTTGGGTCCTAACAACACCGGTCTCGACAAGTGGTTCGATCAGCAACTGCACCCTGAAAATATCAATGAGACGGATTTAGACGCGCGGCTGGCGCAGTTCCCGGCGATGCAGTGGAGCACGCAGGATCTGCTCTATCGCATGCCGAGCCAGGCAATGATTCGCCAAGCGGCGGACGGGAAAATCAATATTCCTCCGAGCGGAACGCTGCACGCGGTTTATGAAAACCAGATCTACCGGTACCAGATGAGAAAGGCCGCGCAGGCTGATAAGCAGGCGGCCTCGGCGGCGAATCTAAATGCGGCAAATCCAAATACGCCAAATCGGGCACAGAATCCGGGACCGGCACCGGCGGGCGGCATGCAGCAGCCCGATATGAGCGCGACAACGGCTCCAGCGATGAATGCGGACCCAGCCATGAACGCGGGTCAGGCAATGAATGCGGAGCCGGCAACAAACGCAATGACGCTGGCGGTTGCAAATCCGGCGTCGACTCAATCGTCTGAGGCTCCGCTGCCGGACGAAGCGCTTATCGCGAACATTCTGGCCTTGCAGCCGGTCGACCGCGTGCGGCGGTTGCAGGCGATGCAGCCGGAGGATTTCGAGAGCTTCATCAAGTCGCTCAGGCCGGTGCAGCGCGCGGCCCTCGTAGCCGGCATGAGCCCGGACCTTAAAGAGACCGTGGAGGATCTGGCGGCTCCCGAGCAAACGGTGGTGCGAGAGTTGATGGCCGAGCGGCTCTCCCGCGACATTTATTCCAATGCGCAACTCGAAGAAGTGATGACTGACTTCTGGCTGAACCATTTCAACGTGTATCTGCGCAAGAACGAGCAGATGCCTTATTACCTCGTGAGCTACGCGCGCGATGTGATCCGACCGCACGCGATGGGAAAGTTTGAGGATCTGCTGGAAGCCGTTGCGCACAGCCCGGCCATGATGATTTATCTCGACAATGCGCAAAGCGTCGGGCCTGATTCGCTGGCAGCGGCGCGGGCAAAGATCGTGAACGAGCGGCGAGGAAGCAGCAAAAAGCAAGCGCCGGAAGGCTTGAACGAGAACTATGCGCGCGAGCTGATGGAATTGCACACTGTCGGCGTGAATGGCGGCTACACGCAGGCGGATGTTACGCAGGTGGCGCGGGTGCTGACGGGCTGGACGGTCGACCGCCCGCAGTTCGGCGGCGAATTTCAATTTAATGAAAACAGGCATGAGCCGGGCACGAAAAAAGTAATGGGCGCGAAGATCAAGGAGCACGGCGAGTTGGAGGGCCGCGAACTTCTGCATATGCTGGCGACGCGACCGGCTACTGCCGATTTCATCTCGCGTAAGCTGGCGATTCGATTTGTGAGCGACGAACCGCCGCAAGCCCTGGTCGACCGGATGGCGAAGGCGTATTTAAGTAGCGGCGGAGATATTCCCGCGGTGTTGAAGACGCTGTTTCATTCGCCGGAGTTCTGGGCGACGAACGACGACAGCGCCAAAGTGAAGACGCCGCTCGAATATGTTTTAAGCGCGGTGCGGGCGAGCAATGCGAACGTGGCAAACTTTGAGCCGCTCGTGAATGCGCTGCGCCAGATGGGAATGCCGCTGTACGGCTGCGTTCCGCCGGTGGGATACAAGTGGGACGAGGCAGACTGGGTGAGCACGGGCGCGCTGGTTGACCGCATGAACTTTGCCTTGTCGCTGGCTTCAAATAAGCTGCCCGGCATTACCGTTGGCTGGGCGCCCGAGACGGATCTGACCGCGCTCGATAGCGAGGCGCCCGCGCAGCAAGTGGTGCCGACGCCGGAGACAGAGGAGGCGCGCCTCGAGCAGGTGCTGCTGCCCGGCGGCGTGAGCGATGCAACGCGAGCGGCGGCGCTGAAGGAATTTGAGGCACAAAGCGCGCAGGCCGCAACGCCTGATCCGGCGAGGCAAGACCCGGCGACGCAAACTCCGCCGATGATGATGCAGCGCAATCCCCAGCTCTCTGAGTCGAGACCTTTCGAAGCAGTCAGAACAGACTCTGCAGCACCGGCGGCGCGGCGACCGAATCGAGCGCCCGCAGCCGACGCATATGAGCGGGAAGACCAATTGCTCGCGGGATTGCTGCTTGGGTCACCGGAGTTTCAGCGGCGGTGAGGCCGTCAACTCTCAGCCATCGGCTGTCAGCTGGGCGGCGAGAGAACCGAAGTTGAGGCATGCGCAGTCAAGACACGAGGCTGTTGTAGATTGCACACGGGATTGAGCAGGAAACTGAAAGCTGATGGCTGATAACTGAAAGCTGCTGTTTAGAGGTAGGACAAGATGCGAATGAACCGGCGATTTTTTCTGCACAGAGGCGCTCTCGCCGTGGCGGGCACGACGGCGATGCCGAATTTTCTTGTGCGCAGTGTCCTGGCGCAGGCGGCCGGGGCGGGCCAGGTCGGGCAGGGACAGCGGTTGGTGGTGATCTTTCAGCGCGGCGCGGCCGATGGGCTGAACGTGGTAGTCCCCTATCGCGAAAAGAATTACTACAAGATGCGGCCAAGCATTGCGATTCCGGAAAATCAAGTTTTAGACCTGGATGGTTTTTTCGGCTTGCATCCGTCGCTGGCTTCGTTCAAGCCGCTTTACGATCAGGGACAGTTGGCAATTGTGCACGCGTGCGGCTCACCGGATATGAGCCGCTCGCACTTTGACGCGCAGGACTACATGGAATCGGGCACGCCGGGATTGAAGAACACTGATGACGGCTGGCTGAATCGCGCGCTCCGGGCCGAAGACGCTTATGCTGCCGCTTGCCATTGCAGCAGTCACAACCAGGAGCACACTGCATTTCGCGCGCTGGCTCTGGGCGCAGAAGTGCCGCGCACATTGGCGGGAACGATTCCTGCGATCGCAATCAGCAACGTGAATACGTTTAGCGTCGCGGGGCGCGGGGCAGCGCCTTCGCCGGCGGCAAGCGCGTTTGAGGCAATGTATGCCGATTCGGGCGACCGCATTTTTCATGCGGCGGGCGATGAGACGTTTGAAGCGGTGAAGATGCTGAAGGCGGCGAATCCCGCGCAGTACACGCCTGCAGCCGGCGTGAACTATCCCAACACGGAGTTCGGCAGCAACATGAAGCAGATTGCGCAACTGCTGAAAGCGAATCTGGGCGTCGAAGCTGCGTTTACCGATGTGACAGGATGGGACACGCACCAGAATCAGGGCGGCGTGAACGGGCAGCTCGCCAATCGGCTTACCGATTTCTCCGGGAGCATCGCTGCGTTCTGGCGCGACTTGGGCGACGGCGGCGGAAACGTGACGCTGGTGACGATGTCGGAGTTTGGGCGCACGGCCCGCGAGAATGGGACCGGCGGAACCGACCACGGGCACGCCAACGCGATGTTTGTGCTGGGCGGGCAGGTGAAGGGCGGCAAGGTCTACGGTAAATGGCCCGGGCTCGACGACGATCAGCTGAACGAAGGCCGCGATTTGGCGCTCACGACCGACTACCGGCAAGTGCTGGGCGAAGTGGTGACGCGGACGCTCGGCGCGGAGAATCTTGAGACGGTATTTCCGGGGGCGCGACTGAGCCGTGAGGGATTTCTAAAGCTGGTCTAACGCGTTCCGAGATTGCGTTCCAGGCTTTAACGGCAAGCGACCCGGTGGCAAGCTCGACGCCGCATGATTTACCCTGAACACAGGCATGAATACTCGACGGACGTTTTTCTTCTCTTCCCTGGCAGCGGCCTGCATTGCCGGAGCAGCATTCGTTACCTTCGCTCAACAAACGACGCCACCCGCTAGCCCATCTTCGAGCGCGCCGGCGAGCGAAGTTCCCGATGCGCCCCAGGCGACCGCCGAGGCCACAACGCTTCCTAACGGGCCGTTTGTGGTGATGGATACGTCGATGGGACGGATCAGCTGCCAGTTCTACGAGAAGCAGGCGCCGAAAGCGGTGGCCAACTTCATCGGACTGGCCGAGGGCACGAAGGACTGGACCGATCCCGCGACGAAAAAAGTGCAGCACCACAAGCGGTATTACGACGGAACGATTTTTCATCGCGTGATTCCGCAGTTCATGATTCAGGGCGGCAATCCGACCGGGATAGGGACCGGCGATCCTGGATACGTCTTCGAAGATGAGTTCGATCCGGCGCTGAACTTCGACCGACCGGGACGGCTGGCGATGGCTAATTCTGGCCCGAATACGAACGGCAGCCAGTTCTTTATCACCGAACAGGCAGGGGATTTTCTAAACCAGCATTACACGCTCTTTGGCCAGTGCGACGACGCCAGCGTTGAAGTTGTAAAAACGATTGCCCGCGTAGAGCGCGACTCGAGCGATAGGCCGCTTTCGCCAGTGACATTGAAAAAGGTGACAATCGTGCGCGAAGGGCAGCCGATGCCCCCGCCGTTGCCATAAGAGCAGTTATCAGTCGTCAGATTTAGGTTGACGAAATAAACGGGCAAGAAAAACACAGGAGAATTCATGGCACTTGCAGCAGGAACGTACGCAATCTTCACGACCAGCGAAGGCAAAATTACTGTTCGGCTCTTCGAGGCCGAAGCGCCCATCACCGTCAAGAATTTTATCGATCTGGCTGAAGGCTCGAAGGAGTGGTCGCATCCGGTGACGCGCGCCAAGTCAAAGGACAAGCTTTATCACGGCACCATTTTTCATCGCGTGATTCCAGACTTCATGATTCAGGGTGGAGATCCCGCGGGCACCGGCATGGGCGGCCCCGGCTATCGCTTTGAAGATGAGACCCGAGGATCGGTGCACAAGTTCGATAAGCCGGGCAAGCTGGCCATGGCGAATTCAGGCCCGAATACGAACGGCAGCCAGTTCTTTATTACGGTGGCGGCGACGCCGTGGCTCACCGGCAACCACACGATCTTTGGCGAGGTGGTTGAGGGCGAAGACATCGTGACCAAAATTTCAAAGGTGCCGCGCAATGGCCAGGACAAGCCGCACAAGCCTGTGGTGCTGGAGTCGGTGACGATCGAGCGGGTGGGCTAGGACGCCTGCTGCGAGGCCGCCTCAGCAAACCATCGGAGCAGACCATCATGGACAGGCTGCCGAATGCCGGACCAGGGGAAAAGGCCAGCCTTAGCGATTATCTGGCGGCCGAGCGCACCTTGCTCGCGTGGATTCGGACCGGATTGGCGCTGATGGGCTTCGGATTTGTAGTAGCGCGCTTCGGGCTTTTTCTTGAGGAGTTGCAGGCCGCGCGCGGCGCATTGCCGCGGCAGTCCTTTGGACTTTCGCTATGGTTCGGAACGGCGCTCATCGCAGTCGGCGTTTTGGTGCACGTCATGGCGGGAATACACCACCTCCAGCTGGTCCGGAATTTGGATCGCGGCGAGCCGGCGACGTCTCACTCCACCACGCAGGCAGTTGCGGTCGCATTCCTGCTCGGACTCGTTGGATTGGCAATGGCGGTGTATCTGATTTCAATCCGCTAGTTCTTCCCGCGCGCGATTCTGAGAAACGAAGGAGGCTTTCTATGACGCCGGCCAGCGGACAAGGAATTGTCGACATCGCCAGCCATCATACGGTGGACGCGACCGTTGAGAAGATTCGCGGCATTCTCGCGGCGAAGGGCGTGACCCTATTCGCACTCGTGGATCATAGCGGAGAAGCTGAAAAGGTGGGGATGAAGATGCGCCCCACCAAGCTGCTGATCTTCGGGAATCCGAAGGCGGGCACACCTGTGATGCTGGCCGCGCCGAGCATCGCGATCGATCTTCCGCTCAAGATTCTGGTCTGGGAAGACGAAATCGGAAAATCCTGGATTTCTTATAACTCCGCGGATTATCTACGCAGCCGTCACAACGTGCCCACGGAATTGATGCAGAATCTGGCCGCAGCGGAAGCAATCGCAGCGGCAGCAGCAAAAGAGTGACCGATTTGGATTCAGGAGAAACACTGCGAGATCCTGCAACGGGCGCGACGTCCGAAGGCTCGGACGCGCACGACTCGGTTGCGCAGGGCCCGAGTGCCCAGACGAAAACGCCCGCGGCCGAAACACCCGCCACAAGCGGGCCATCGACCGGCGCATCGCATATCTGGCGCGCGCTGCGGCATCGCAATTTCAGGCTGTTCTTCGGCGGACAGACCATCTCGCTGATCGGCACCTGGATGACGCGCATCGCGACGTCGTGGCTGGTATACAAGCTCACGGGCTCTGCGCTGCTGTTGGGCACGGTAAGCTTCGCGGGCCAGATTCCAACGTTTCTTGTCGCGCCTTTCGCCGGTGTTTGGGTAGACAGGCTCGACCGCCGACAGGTGCTGGTGTGGACACAAACGCTCTCCATGATTCAGTCGCTTTTGCTGGCGGCGCTGACGTTTTCAGGGCACATCACCATCGGATTAATTCTGTTTCTAAGCGTGCTGCAAGGCGTCGTGAATGCCTTCGACATGCCGGCTCGCCAGGCCTTCATGATGGAAATGGTGGGCGACCGCGCCGATCTGGGCAACGCCATTGCGATCAATTCGTCGATGGTGAATGTGGCGCGTTTGATTGGGCCGTCACTGGCCGGAATGTTGATTGCGGCGACCAGCGAAGGCTGGTGCTTTCTGATTGACGGCATCAGCTACATCGCTGTCATTGCATCGCTGTTGATGATGCGACTGAGTGCGGCGGCCGTGCTTCGGAAGGCGACATCGATGCTGACGGAGCTGAAAGAAGGCTGGAGTTATGTCGCAGGTTTTCTGCCTATCCGCACAATTCTGATGCTGTTTGCCGTGATCAGCCTGATGGGAATGCCGTTCGTCGTGTTGATGCCGATCTTCGCTGTCAAAGTGCTGAACGGCGGCCCGCACACGCTCGGGTTCCTCATGGGAGCGATGGGCGTGGGCGCGCTAGCATCAGCAATTTCGCTCGCTGCGCGCAGAAGCGTGCGCGGATTGATCCGCATGATTCCACTTGCGGCGGCTGTGTTCGGGGTGGGGCTGATTGGCTTCGGGCTGTCGCACGTTTTCTGGCTTTCGATGCTGATGGCGTTGGTGGCGGGCATGGGCATGATGCAGGGGATGGCGGCGAGCAATACGGTCATCCAGACACTGGTGACCGAAGACAAACGCGGACGCGTGATGAGCTACTACACGATGGCCTTCATGGGGATGGCGCCGTTCGGCAGCCTGCTGGCGGGAACGCTGGCACATGCAATTCCGCCAATGCCGATGTGGTTTGTGGGGGGCACGCCGCTTTCGGGCGCGCAGTGGACGGTCCTTCTCAATGGAGTGGTTGTGGTGCTGGGCGCGGCTTGGTTCGTTACGCAACTGCCGGAGCTGAGGCGCGTGGTGCGGCCCATTTACCAGGAAATGGGAATCATTCCGGCGCGGGAGATGGCAGCAGAGCAGATACAGACATAATTCACTGCGTGACGCCGCACAGATGGACATGGAGGCCAAGTTCGGCGAACATGGCGGCCTTGGTCGCAAGCGCTTTGTCCGCGAGTTCGGTCGACGGCGCGTAGGCCACATTCAAGTGATTGGCGCGGTGGCGGGCCATCATTTGATTCTGGCTGATGCCATGCAAAATCGCATGGACGATGGGCCACTGCACTGTGACTTCGCGCCAGCGGCGTTCGGTTTCGGCGGCTGGCAGGCTGACAACTGTGCCGCGACCAAGGTCGGCATGCAGCGCGCCACCCTCGACAAAGACGCGGCTCCATACAATCTCGCCGGGTTTGCCGACGCCTTTGAGCGAACCGCCGCCGAGGGGGAAGTACATCGCCGGCTGTCGCTCGCTGATTGCGCCTGCGTAACCGCCAACAAAATGATTAGCCGGGGCAGCGCCGGAGATCTGCAATAGCCAGACGAAGGCGTCGATATTTGGCGGGCTTGCGGCGCCTTGCTCTGGGTTGGCTGCGCTCGGTTCTGGGCTGGCCGCGCCGCTGTTGCCTTTGTAGTGTTCGCCCCAGCGCACGTCATGTAGCGTAGTTGAGGGATCGAGTCCAAGCGCTTTCCAGCAGAGATTTGTGACCAGCGCATCCACGCCGGCGCATTCGTCGACTTCATTGAAGTGCGGCAGCGGCCCACCGGCGTAAAGCTCATTCGTAGTTCCCTCTGCGTAGACGGGAGGGCGATCGGAATTGTTGAGCATTCCTTCAACCAGGTCGGATGCGGGGACAAGGTCTTTGAGCCCCTGCTGATATTGAATGCCGATGGCGTCGCAGCCGAATTCTTGCGCGATTCGGACGGCCGCGATATACATCCTGCACTGTTCGAGCACCTGATCGAGCGTCAGCTCCGTCGAAGCGTCCTTGCCGAAAGAGAATTTGACGCCCTTGGCAATCAGCCATTGATAGACTGCCTGCGCCTCAGCGTCAGTTACTGTGCGCATTTTGGCGACAAGTGCAGACTGGCTCAGGCGCTCCTTGAAGATTCCCGCGGGATTGAGCAACTCGTCGTCGATGATGGCGTTGTACATTCCCATGCAACCTTCATCGAAGACGCCCATGATGGCTTTGCGGTGCTTCAGGTCTTTGGCGAGTTGCGCTCCCAATTCCGCGCTTGCGGCGGGCAGTCTGTTTTTGTCGAGCGGATGAATATGGGAAAGATCGTGCGTAATCTTGCCGTCACGGAGCCATTCGTCAAGTGCGTTCTGAAAATAAGCGTCGGTAAATTCCTTGCTCCAGATTGATGAGAACGGCTTGCCGGCCTTGACCAGGGAGCCGTTCAAATTGAGCAGGCCGACTAGTCCCGGCCACTGCCCCGACCAGTTAGCGACGGTGAGAATTGGCCCCTGGTGCGAACGCAGACCGGGCAGAACATGATGGCTATACTGCCAGGCCGCGGTGGCAAAGACGAGCCGGGCGCCGGGGTGAACCTTCATGAAGACATCCATGCCCTGGCGCTGCGAGGAGATGAAACCGTGCTTCACGTTCTCGTCGAAGGCGTGAGCGCGGACGAGTTTGTATCCCTTTTGCGCAAAAGCGGCAGTGAGTATTTCTTCCATTTCGCGCTGCGCGGGCCAGCACGCCTGGTTGGCGGAGAGGCGTAGATCGCCACTGGTCACCAACATCACTTCATTGGAGGGCGGATTAGTAACCTGGCGATCAGCTGTTGCCATTTGAATCGCTTTCCGGGAATGTAATCGTTAACACCAAGGAGAAATATACACCGGAGCGAAGGTTCCGCGTGGCCTCTGAAACACGATAATCGGGCAAAATCCGCATGCACGCAGGTAAGCGCTGAAACGCCATTCCGGGGCTCGGAAGTTTTCATTTAACAGCCAATGGTAACCGATTTAAACTGCACTAACGCCACGTTGACAGGCGCCGCACAGCAGTCCAGGATTGATATTACGTGGCTTAATCCGCCGCTCCCTTCCCCGAGCTTTAAAATTCATTTCCCGGAGAGCTCTATATGAATCATCTTTTTCTAAAGCTGTATATCAAATTGCAGAACCTTGCGAAGAACGAACAAGGCCAAGACCTGGTCGAATATGCGTTGTTGGTTTCCTTGATTGCGCTGGGATGCATTACCAGCATGAAGGGCGTCGCGACATTTCTGAACAACGTATTCACAAATGTCAGCAACTCGATTGGGTAGCTCCGGCAAAAGAATATAGAGAGCGCTAAAGGCCCGGAGTCCGGCATTCAAGCTGGCATGACGCGGACTTCCGTGCGATGTCCGCATACCCGGAGAACCGATAATTCGGCACGGCTGCGCTGTTCCTCCGCAAATGCGGTCGGCTGCCTGCGCCATCCTCGACGATTAGGATGGAAGTGATTCCGCGCGTTGCAGCGGACAGATGAGCGGACGGGCAAGCGGGCGGGCCGAAAACATGTCGCGCAAGAAAACCCAGAATCAAATTGTGCCGAAAAAGCCCGCAGCCAGCGGCAAGGCAGGCCGCGGCAAGCCGCCCGTTGTCTCAGGGCGATGGCTGCTCGCTGCGCTATGCACGACAATTGCGGGCGCAGCCGGTTGCTGCTGGCTGGCACTGTGTCTGCTCTTCTGGCAAGGCAGCTGGCAACTGCTCTATCATCCGGCAGCCGCTGTCACGAAAACTCCAGCAAGCGCGGGATTGGCTTTCGATCGCGTTGCGTTCGCGGCTACGGATGTTGGCGTTCCGCGCCTCAAAGGCTGGTGGATTCCAGCCGCGTCGGGAGCTGCCCGCCCGCGCTTCACCATGATTTATCTGCATGGGCAGGACGGCAACATTGGAGACACGGTGGACGCGCTGGCGCGGCTACATGGCGCAGGCGTGAACGTGCTGGCTTTTGACTATCGCGGATATGGAGATAGCCAGAATGCGCGACCCAGCGAGTCGCACTGGCGCCAGGATGCGGAATGGGCAATTGATTATCTGGTAGGGACGCGGCACATCGATGCCGGTTCGATTCTGCTGGATGGCACGGGGTTAGGCGCGAATCTGGCGCTTGAAGTGGGCGCCGAACATCCAGAGCTGGCGGGTGTGGTCGTGGATTCACCGCTTCAAGATGCGGCAGGCACAATCTTCAACGATGCGCGCGCGCGGATGGTCCCGGCGCGCCTGCTTGTGCGGGATCGATACGATCTAGATGCCGCGGCGGAGTCGCTGCGGGTGCCGCTGCTGTGGTTTGAGCGCGCAGATGCGACGGCCGCGACGCAAGACCCGAAAGCCTACAGCAGGGTCGCGGCGAGCAAGATGATTGTCTGGCTGAATCCTGCGGGCGACATGTACAAGCAAACTGAAGATGCGTTGGGCCGATGGCTCGACGACTTGCCGACTCGCTGATTCCGCGGCACGCCTTCGCGCACAATTGAACTAGCGCACGATGTCGCGATGCAGGGCCTTGACCTGATAGCCGGCCTTGCGCAGCCGCTTGCCTAGCTCTTCGGCCATCATCACGCTGCGGTGCTGGCCGCCGGTGCAGCCGAACGCGACTGTCAAATAGCTCTTCCCTTCCTTCACGTAATGAGGGAGCAGATAAAGCATCAGCTTGGTGACACGATTGAGAAACTCCTCCGTTTGCGGGAATCCGCGAACATAGGCGGCGACTTTGGGATCGAGTCCGGTCTTCTTGCGGAATTCTGGAACGAAATGGGGATTGGGAAGGAAGCGCACATCGAAGACCATGTCCGCGTCGAGGGGAACGCCATTCTTGAAGCCGAAACTCAGGCAGGAGACAAGCAGGCGTTTGGCTTGCTTCTCGTGGCCGAAGCGGGCATGGATGTCGGCGCGCAGCTCATGAACATTGAAGTTGGAG
>Ga0182024_10022083_pt1 | contig 11496 bp, 10 predicted proteins | sample P32metaG_FD_120480 | JGI IMG/M metagenome (GOLD analysis project Ga0182024, IMG submission 120480) | Permafrost microbial communities from Stordalen Mire, Sweden - P3-2 metaG (Illumina Assembly) | ecosystem: Environmental > Terrestrial > Soil > Wetlands > Permafrost | place: Sweden: Stordalen... | reverse complement strand
GAATCGAAATTGGTGGGCAAATCGCCGGTGGTCACGATTTGATCCTTGAATTTGTTATAGAAGTAAGTGACGTCCAGAATCGCGCGGTCGTGCGCCATCCGCTGCTCAACGCCGGCATCGTAGCTGATGCTTTCCTCGGGCTTTAGCGCCGGATTATTTGTAAACGCGAGTTCGAATCCGTCCGGAGCGCGAAAGCCGGTTCCAAAACTGGCGTGCAGACGCGTTCCGCCGAAAAAGCCTTCACCATCTGCCTGCCGCGCCATATACGCGGCGGAAATCCGCGGTGTGCCCTTGACCAGGGTATTGGAGGGAATCCCCGGCTGGCCTGTCTTGTTGTTGACCGGAACGGAATCGGTTTGAATGCCGTCCACGCGCACTCCCACATTGATGAACCAACGATCGGAAGGAGTCCAGCGGTTTTCCGCGAAGAACGCATAGCTATTGCGCCCCAGCAGAAACGGCAAGTCGTTGGTCCCTTCCACAAAGAGATTCTTAAACTGGTCGCGGTCGTATTCGAATCCCGCTACTAGTGTGTCCTTAGAAGAAATCGCAATCTCGCTCCGGGTATTGGCGACGATCCGCAAATTGTTTGTAAATGAATTTCCTTCCGACGGCGATATGAATGTGATCCGGTCCGTCGACACGCTCACAGTCGTGACCTGCTGGAACCGAGATGAAAACTGCTCAGTTTCCTGCGCCTGGTAGCCAAAAAGATTCTGGTTCTGGTGCGTGGACGGATCAAGGCCCGGAAATAGACCGTCCGGGTCCGAACCATAGGGTCCGGGAAGTCCGAGGAGGCCAGCGAAACCGAAAAAGTTTGCATTGAATTTGCGGCGCGGCGAGCGCGAGTATCCCAGGCTCACCGTCGAGGTCTGGCCGCGGTAGGCATCATTCGGGACTTGGCCGTCGGTGTGCAGCCGCGACAGGCTGTATGCCCAGCTGAATCCGTTGTTCAGTCCCGCTCCGGTGGTGCCCAGTCGCCACGTGTACAGACTGCCGCCCTCTCCCACGAACGAAAAATGCGGCGGGCCATCTCCGTGAATCGTCTCAAGATTAATTACCCCAGCTACGGCATTTGATCCGTAAAGTGCGCTCTCCGGACCGCGGATCACTTCGACTTGCTCCACTCCTTCGGCCGGCAGCGGCGACAGATCGAACCCGCCGCCGAAATCGTTCAGTTCAATTCCGTCAATCATCACTAAGTTGTAGTTCGAATTTCCGCCGCGAATGAACGCGCTGGTAGTCGTTCCGCGGCCTCCAGACTGATTGATCTCAGTGCCAGGCAAGCCTCGCAGCACGTCCGTAGCAACTTGCGCGGCTCGATCATCAATCTCGTCTGCCGAGACAAGGCTTACCGAGGACGCAATTTGCGAAGTTAGCGCACCGCCCGGCGCGGCCGAGACGACCACCTTGTCGCGCAAGGCGCTCAGCTGCAAATGGAGATCGCTGACGCGTTTTTCACCGGCCGGCAAGTCAATATCCACCGGCAATTGATCGAATCCCGAACTCGTGGCCACGATTTGGTATTTTCCCCCGCGCAAACGCATGAAGTGGAATTGTCCTTGAGCATTCGTTTCTCGCGTTTCCAGTTCGGCCATCGCGTAGAGAAGGACGACGCGAGCTCCAGGCACGACTTTCCCGTCGGGATCGAAAACCGTGCCCGAAATTGCGGCGCCCTGCTGATCGTGTGCGGAACCAGGCGCGACCGAGGAACCGCCTGGGGAAGTATTGGGAGTTTGTGCGTGGGCGGTGCAGGCCGAAAGCAAAATTAAGGAAGTGAAGTACAAAACGGCGGAGCGTAGTCTCATTTTTCCTCCTCTCCCTCTCGCGCGGGAGTTGAAGGCTGTCCTGGCGGCTACGCGTTTAGCGCTTACTATGCTTCCAGCCTCGCAACCTCATCAAAGGGATCGCGAGTTCTGCGCAACGTATGCCTGCCAAGATTGAGATTCCGCTCGGTTTCCTGGCTTGGCGGCTCGTTTGGCATCATCGAACTGGTCGAAGATGCCGCAACATCAGCGCGGCCTTCCCATCGCAAGTCTCGAATTGCAATCGCTTGCAACTCATGACCATCGACAGTGGCACGCGCCGAAAATTTCCGCCTTACAGTCGCGCGGCGGCGACGGCTTTTCACCGTCTTCCCGTGCGCGGAGTCTCGTGTGATTGTGGACGGCGCTCTGCATCTTCTGCAGCTTGCCGCTTGCTAAGGTAAATCGCTACCTTCGCGATGTAAGTTAAGAAAACCCATAAAATCTCAGCGCGTCGCTCTCAAAATCACGCGCGGCCGCCCGCTGTACCCGCTTTCCACCTCCAGCGGTGCCTCAAAAACCTCTTCCAACAATTCTCGCTCGTAAACTTCCGCCGGCGTCCCGATCCGCGGACACTTGCCTTTATGCAACAACACAATGCGGTCCGAAAATTCCGCCGCAAGATTTAATTCGTGCGTCACCACAATCACGGTGTAGCGATTTTCGTCCGCGAGCCGCCTCAATCGGCGCAACAATTCCACTTTTCCGCCAATGTCCAGGTGCTGTGTGGGTTCGTCCAGCAACAACAGTGACGGCTGCTGTGCCAATGCGCGCGCTAGAATCACACGCTGCTTTTCCCCGCCGGACAGTTGATCCATCCAGCGATCGCGCAACGCATCCGCGCCGACTTGCGCCAGCGCATTGCCCGCGAGCAAACAATCCTCGTCGGACTCGAAACGCAACCTCCGCCCGTACGGATAGCGCCCCTGCAAAACGTATTCCCACACGCGCAACGGAAATAAAAGTTCGCTCTCCTGCGCCACCAGCGCGATTTTCTGAGCGCGCACCTTCAGATCGAGTTCGCTCACTTCCGCGCCGTCCACTTCGATTCGCCCGGAAAGCGGTTTCAACAATCCTGCGAGCAATTTCAGCATGGTGGACTTGCCGCTCGCGTTCGGCCCCAGGATCGCCAGCAGCTCGCGCTGCTGCGCCTCGAAACTCGCAGGTCCCAAAGTAAATTTCGGCGCCGACCGATCCGTCGCGGCATACGCATAGCTGGCTTGTTCCACCTTCAGTCGAAGAGCAGGCGCGCTCGCCCCAACGCGCACAGGCTGCGGCAACGCCACCGCTCCGCCTCCTGCGACGCTGCTCATCGCATTCTCCGGCGCATAAGGTAAATAAAAACAGGCGCCCCAGCGAGCGCCGTCATCGCACCCACCGGCAATTCCGTAGGAGCCACCACCGTCCGCGCCAGCGTGTCGGCCAACACAATCGCGATTGCTCCGCCGATTGCCGCCGTCGGAATCAACATGCGGTAGTCGGTGCCGAAAAGCATGCGCATCACATGTGGCACCAAAAGTCCCACATACCCGATGGCTCCGCTCACCGAAACCGCTAGTCCCGTCAGCACCGACGCCGCGATATAAACCACAAACTTCACGCGATTCACGTTCACGCCCAAATGTTTTGCTTCTTGCTCCCCGGTAAGAATCAAATTCAGATCGGACGAAGTCGTGTACATCGCGCCCGCCGCCACGATGAACACGAAGAAGAGAAATCCTAGCCATCCCAAAACATTCGTCGTTGGCGGAGGCGCAGTCAGATCGCCCATCAGCCAAAACGCAATGCTGCGAAGTTCCGAGCCCGTCACCATGGTCAACAAAAACATAATTATCGCCGAAAGAAATGAAGCCGCCACGATGCCTGCGAGCAAAAGTGTCGGACTGTCAAGTTGCCCGCCGCGCCGTCCCAGAAAATAAACAGCCGCAATTGTGGACGCTGCTCCGATAAACGCGGCAATCTGAATCGCTCCCACCATATGCGGCGCGACGATCAAGCTTACGATCGCTCCCAGCGCCGCGCCGCTCGAAACCCCCAGCACATACGGATCCGCCAGAGGATTCCTCAGCAGCGCTTGAAAACCCGCGCCCGCTGTCGAGAGCGATGCGCCTACCAAAATTCCCAGCGCAATCCGCGGCAGCCGCAGCCCAAAAACCACCTGCCAGAATTCTACGGGAACTTCATCGCGTCGCCCCGCCGCCGCATTAAAAAGCGTGCTAACGATGTCGCGCACCGAAATCGGATACGCGCCCACCCGCAACGAAATCACCGCCACCACAAACAACACGCCGCAAAGTCCCAGACAAGTCGCAAGGATTCGCTGTGGAGTTAAAGGCCGCAAAAATCACACTCCCTTTCCTTCCGAATATCCGCGAACACTTCCACTTTCATTCCAGCTTCACGTTCGAAAATGTTTCCTCGCGCGGCTGACGAAAATGCCTCCCGATGAAGCGCGTGCGCAATTTGTTCGATCGCGCCGATCAATCCGGGAGACGGTTTGGTGATTTCATCATCCACTTTTAGGATGTCGCCCATTTGAATCGCCTTTAACGCCTTCCACGCCGGTTGCGTGCGCAGCCGGTCCAGCTCGTGGTCCTTATCCGCTTCTGAGTGATTGGCCGTGAACAAAATGTATTCAGGCTGCAGCCGCACAATTTCTTCCATGCTCACCTGCGGCCAATTCTGATTCGCCACGATCACCGACTCTGCGCCGGCCCATCGCAGCGCATCCGCAATGAACGTGTTCTGCCCAATCGTAATCAGCGGATCTTCCCACACGACAAACAGCACGTGCACGAACGGCAGCTCCGCGATGCGCGCGTGCACCGCATCCAGCCGCGCTTGCAATTGCGCCACCAGCGCCGCCCCTTGTTCGCTCGCGCCCATCAAATCCGCCATGCGCGCGATGGACTCCAGCATCCCGCGCACAGTATGCGGATCGCTGGTGTAAACGGGAATGCCCAGCCGCAGCAGCGCGTCCGCAGTCTCCGCGCGGTTAATCGAAGTTGTCGCCAGCACCAGATCCGGATGCATCGCCACAATCGCTTCCAGGTTCGGCGTCTGCGGGGCTCCCACATGCGGCTTCAATTTCGCTGCCGGTGGCGTATCGCAAAAACTCGTGTCGCCTACAAGCTTATCTTCCAGTCCCAGCGCGTACACTGTCTCGGTCAAATCCGGCGCCAGCGTCACAATGTGCTGCACTGAAAACGGAATCGCCATGCGCCGCCCAGTTTCATCCGTCACAAATTTCATGCCGCGCTTGTACGCAGGCGCCTGACGCGGCTTGGCAGAGGCCGTCTGCATCGCGCCGCAGCACGCCAAGAAATAAATCACGCAGAAAAGTTGTCGCCCAGCTCGCGTAAGTTTTCTCCAATAAAAAAGCCTCGCGAATAGAGCGAGGCGCCTCGCCACACTCTCTCTCGCGAAGAGTGTCAGCTTCCACCAGTTCGGGTAGGTTTCCTGACTTTCGGCCTGCCTGAAATTCAGCCGATTACAGTGGCGGGACCGTGGCCGATTTTCACGGCCTTCCCCTCGCTTTTCGAATCGTCCAACACCGACCCCCGAAAAGTTTATTCCCCGAGCCAGCTAAGTTGTCTTCGGCGAGTTTATGCGCCCCGCCTTTCACTGTCAATCAATTGGGAAATCCACTTCCCCAACTCGAATCTTAACGTCTATTTCGGACGACTAGCGCCCTTGCCTCTACTTTCCAGGCACCTGAAATTCCGTCCGTATGAAAGTTTTGATCCCTTCTGCTCCAGCCAGCCCCAGACACACCAGGTTCCCTTCTCGCTCCAGATCGAGGTGAAAGTTAAAAAAGGGACAACACTTCGCCTCAACAGTCGCCCACTCCGCCAACTCCACAATCGAGACGCTGGACGGGCTGTACTGAAATTCGTAGCCTTTAGGGGTTTCAACGATCTCCGTCCGCACCTTGATCAGCCTTTCGGTCACATCTTTGTGATGCGCGCGTTCGGCGGGGCTAAGAGCCTTAATGTTGCAGTAGAACTTGCTCTCTTCCGGGTTTTGTTCTCCTGCCCCGCCGCTTGATGCCGTCGGTGCTTGTGCCGCCGTTCGCCCAGCTCCACTCGTCATCATTAGAACTGTCAGCGCAACTCCCGCAGCAGTGCCCTTTCTCGTTGCCGTAAAAAGTTTCGTCGCCATTTTGTCTCTCCTTTTAGATTTGCCATCGACCACTCGCAAATGCTAAAAGTTAAAGTCAGCTTTAAGTCAAGCCCTAATTCCTGAATAAGCGAGGCGCCCGACACATGAAGATTGGAGAGCTCGCCGCCCGTACAGCGCTAAATGCCTCGGCCATCCGTTACTACGAAAAAGTGGGCCTGCTCGCAGCTCCGCACCGTGTCCGCGGACAACGCCGTTATCCCGACGACGCCGTCCATCGCGTCCTGCTCATCTGCTTCGCCACCGACATGGGTTTTACCCTCAGTGACATCCGAGTCTTCTTGAACGGTTTGCGCACGAACGCCCCGGTGGGTCCCCGCTGGAGAAAACTAGCTCATCGCAAGATCGCGGAAGTCGACCGGACTATCAAGCGTTCGCTTCTCTTGAAATCGTTGCTTGAACATCTGCTGCAATGCCGCTGCGCCTCGCTTCAAATGTGCGTCGAACGCTTAAGCCTCAGCCACAATCTCAAACGCATCAGCCATCATCGTGATCGAAAAAAAGGGGCAAAAGTCGCAGGTTAAAACGGGATGAGGTTTTCGCAGTCTAGCGGTTCTTCCACTTCGGGGCGCGCTTCTCCACCGTTGCGCGTAAACCTTCTTGCGAATCTTCCAGGTCGGCCAGCTCATTGAGGAAAACTTTCATCGAATTTCGTACGCCTTCGCGCAACGGCAAACCCAGGCTGCCCAGAATAGCTTTCTTCGCCATGGTCAGCACGGGCCCCGACTGCGCCGTAACCTTCGCGCAAACTTCTTCCACTTTTTTCTGCAGATCTTTTTCCTGCACCAGCCAGTTTACCAATCCCAATTCGCGCGCGCGCTCGGCCGACATCGTTTCCGCCGTCAGCACCAGCTCCAGCGCCATTTTCGGCCCCAAAATATAAGGCAACACCGCCGCAGCCAGCGGAGGAAACGCTCCCAGCTTAATTTCCGGCTGGGCGAACCGCGCATTCGGCGTCGCAATCACCAGGTCGCCCAACGCCGCCAGTTCCGCGCCTCCGCCAAAGGCCGGCCCGTTAATCACCACCAGAATCGGTTTGGCCGTTTCCACCATCGCGGAAAACGCGCTGTGAAACGCGTCCAGCAACTGAAACACGCGCCGCGCCGTATATTCCCCCAGCTCGATGCCGCCGCAGAAAGCTTTCGACGCCGAATCCAGCAAAATAAGTTTCACTTCGCGCGTCTCGCTAACCGAATTAATTCCCGCCACTAGCTCCATCAGCACGCGCTCGTTCAGCAAATTGTGTTCGGGACGGTCAAGCGTCAGGTGCGCGACTTCGCCTTCAATCTTAAATCTCACGAATTGGAAGTCAGCCGTCTTCGGCGCGGCCAGCGCCAACGTCCCCAGCATCTCCGATTCGCGCGCCGCTTTATTGATCTGCATGCCCAAGGCTCCGATGTGCTGTTCGTATCGAGCCTACCCTGTTCCAACGCCCGCATCCACGCGCTTCCCGCGCGATGCGCTCAATCGGGCAAGACCTGTACTGATGAACAGGTTTGTCTTAGCTCTTCGTACCGCCGGCATCACTCCCGCCAACTGCGGTCGCTCACGACTGAGCCACAGATTCCACAACATCGGCTCGCCCAGTAAGAAATTGGTCTTGGTTATGTAGCGGCCACCTTCAGGTGGGCTGTTTGGCCTTGCTCCAGGAAAATGATCTAATGCGGGCGTGCAGATTGCCCTGCCGAAGAAGGGTCTCGAAGGTTACACGAGCAACAGCCAACGCGCGCGGATTGCCACTGAGCTTTGGGCTCAGCAGAATCTTTACTGCGCGAATTGTGATTACACTTCCTTACATCAAGCGCCGGCAAATATGCCCGCAGTCGATCTCGATTGCCTCGGTTGTGGTGCCTGCTTTCAATTAAAAGCGCAGTCGCATCCGTTCTCGCGGCGAATCGTCGATGCAGCCTATAGCGCGATGGTTCGTGCTATCCGAGAAAATCGAACTCCTAATCTCTTCGCCTTGCAATACGATCTCGCCGAATGGACTGTCGCAAACTTGATTCTCATCCCTAGCTTTGCCTTCCCCCTCTCCGCCATCGAGAAAAGAAATCCTCTCGGTCCACACGCACGTCGGGCAGGCTGGGTTGGCTGCAATATTCTCCTTCATTCCATTCCGTCGGATGCCCGAATTTCTATTGTCAAAGACCGAAAGTTTGTCTTAGCGAATACTGTTCGCGAACAATATCTTCGAGTTCTTCCCTTCGAGAGGTTGACTCCCGAAAAGCGGGGTTGGACTCTAGACGTATTGAATGTACTACGCAAGCTTGGCAAAACAGAATTTGCGTTAGCTGATGTATACGCGGCAGAGCATAACCTGACGCGTTTACATCCCGCGAATCGCCACGTCCGCGACAAAATTCGCCAACAGCTCCAGGTGTTGCGAGACTTGGGCTTCGTTCAATTCTTAGGCGCCGGACAATATCGGCTCCGCTGACTGCCGATTTTTGGAAGTTTTCGGAATTATATATTCTTTTCGCTCGGCTTCTTATTGTCGCGCTTCTTTATCTGAGCGACTTGAATTAGTCCGAGCAGGTCGGGTTCCAAAGTTTGCTTCCAAATCTTGTTGCTGTGATTCAACGCCAAGAATGATTTACGTAATTCTTGTGTAATCTTGCCGCCTTCCAAATCACTCTCGCCGCGCCGCAGTTCCCATGCGGCCAAATCACACGCCTGCAATTGCACTTGGTATGGGTCGTCTTTGTCCAAGATAGGATCAGGACGGCTTCGCTTAAACAAAGGCGCAGGCAAGCCCGAAGAAAGCATTTCCTTGGTTAAGAGGCCCGCATCGGCGTCTCCACGATCAAAAATAAACGCTATTGGAAGATCAGAAGGTATGCTCCGAACGTATTTTCTTGCTTGGGCTGCGCAATCTCGACCACATATCGCAAACAAATTAAATCGGGAATCTAGCTCAAAGAGTTCATTGTATTTGTCGAATAACGCTTTTTTCATTCGACAAGCAATGCTGGCGACCGTCCAGCTGCGGATTATTGACGCCAAATCGGATATAAATTGCGCTCGATAGGACTCCACTTGCCACTTAGGGTGTGCATATTCCTTTCTCCGGCCGATAAATTCACTCATTTTAAAGAAAGAGACGTCGCATTTTGCTAACACGAGTCTCCAGGAAATCTCAAACTGTGCCCATTCCTCTAGCGTCGATAGATAACCAGCGACGACCATTTCATCCTGAGCTGCGTTCATACTGGCGTCAAAGTACGCGGAATAACCACTGAGCGCGACGGTCATATTTTTGTCATTATAACAATCCAGTGGGCCTTACCCAAAGTCTCGCGGTGACCGCCGGGTGCCAGGTCCTTCGTGGTTTTCGAAGGGGCCTGTGTTAACGCACCAAACCGACTAATTCCCGAATTGGCACTCCTTGACGTGATTAAATTACCTCTTGACTTATATTTACTACTATGATACCATAACCTTGGGGCGGTTATTCAGCCTCGGCAAGGAAGGGACATGGTTGAGGGTGGAGCGGTTGAAACGTGGAAAGACAGGGCATACCTGACCCTCGGCTCGGCTGCCCGCAAATCGCGCGCGATTCGGATCGCTTTTAGCGAAAAATTCAGCTCGCAAAATCGCATTTCTAACCGGTTCTAGAATCGACGTTAGACATTTTGAGTTTTTCCCGAAATCCGTCGCGCAACGGAGCGATTTTTACAAGTGGACCACTTCTACCCGGTTCTGCACAAAATATAGAATGCGACGTAACTTACTCAAAAGAAACGATCGGCGAATTTCTACCCGGGGCCACAACCGGACAACCTGGGTTACGTCCGGGCACGGCTTTTCACCCTCAGCTGCGAAGGGCAGCCGTGCCGGCGGGCAGTCGCCAATTCGCAAGAATCGAAAAGCAGGATGCCGGGCTGAAGGCCCCGGCGCTACACTTGAACCTTAGGCGACGGCGCGGCCCACGGCGACGCAACCATCGCTTCACAGCGGCTACTTCCTTCCTGTATTCTGCTGGGCCTATGCTGGATCTGGGTTACGTAAGGGAGCACCTTGACGCGATTGAGAAGATGGCGCGGGACCGCGGCATCACGCTGGACCTCGCGCCCTTTCGCGAGATTGACACCGAGCGCCGCCAGCTGATCACCTCCGCCGAGCGCCTGAAGGCTGAGCGCAACGGGGCCAGCGAAGAAATCGCGCGAAAGAAACGGGCCGGCGACGACGCCTCACAGCTACTGGCGCTGATGAAGGAAGTTTCCGACCGCCTCAAACGCGACGACGAGCGGATCAACGAGTTGGACGAGCGGCTGAAACAATTTTTGCTGACCATCCCGAACATTCCGCACGCGAGCGTCCCGGTAGGAAAAAGCGCCGCCGATAATGTGGAAGTCAGACGCTGCGGCGAGCCTCCAAAATTTGATTTCAAGCCGCGGCCGCACTGGGAAATTGCCGAAGGCGCCGGAATTCTGGACTTTCAGTCAGCGGTAAAAATCGCAGGTTCGCGATTCGCGGTTTACAAAGGACTGGGAGCGCGCCTGGAACGAGCTCTCGCGAATTTTTTCCTCGACGTGCACACCCGCGAGCACGGCTACACGGAAATTCTTCCGCCCTTCCTGGTGAACACAGCGTCGCTCGTCGGCGTAGGCCAGTTGCCAAAATTTGCCGCCGACATGTTTCACTTGGAAGGCACCGACTTGTGGCTCACGCCCACATCTGAGGTGGAACTCATGAGCCTGCACCGCGACGAAACGCTTGACGCGGAAAAATTGCCCATCAAAGTTTGCGCCTGGACCGCTTGCTTCCGCTCCGAAGCCGGCGCCGCGGGGAAAGACACGCGCGGCCTGAAGCGCCAGCACCAATTTCAAAAAGTGGAAATGTTTAAATTCACGCGCCCGGAGCAAAGTTACGACGAGCTCGAAGCTCTGGTGCAGGACGCGGAAGCGATCCTGCGACGCCTGGGCTTGCACTACCGCGTGATGCAACTTTGCACCGCGGACATGGGCTTCGCCGCCGCCAAAACCTACGACATCGAAGTGTGGCTCCCCTCCGCCGGCGAGTTCATGGAAATTTCGTCCTGCTCGAATACGGAAGCATTCCAGGCGCGCCGCTCCGGCATCCGCTTCAAAGGCAAAACGGGTAAAAGCGAATTTGTGCACACGCTGAACGGCTCCGGCCTCGCCGTGGGACGCACCTGGATCGCCGTGGTGGAAAATTTTCAGCAAGCCGACGGCTCAATCCTAATCCCCGACGTCCTGTGCCAGTACATGGGAGTGGACCGCATCCCCGCCATACCGAAGACCTAGAAGAAAAAAATGTTTGTTGAAGAAAAATCAGGAGACTGGGCCGACGAGGACCATTGGGCCGGTAGGTTGCGGCATGCCGCCTTCGGGTTCCAGCGTTACAGCGAAAGCTTTCGCCGGCATTCCTTGCGGCAGTTTCATCATCCAGGGATTAATCGGGCCGCCATGTTCGAGCACGCCGGCGCTGATAGGCTTGCCATCCATAGGGACGAGCCACAACTGGTAGCTCTTGTTCGCCGGCGCGGGTT
>Ga0182024_10022082_pt1 | contig 11497 bp, 8 predicted proteins | sample P32metaG_FD_120480 | JGI IMG/M metagenome (GOLD analysis project Ga0182024, IMG submission 120480) | Permafrost microbial communities from Stordalen Mire, Sweden - P3-2 metaG (Illumina Assembly) | ecosystem: Environmental > Terrestrial > Soil > Wetlands > Permafrost | place: Sweden: Stordalen... | reverse complement strand
TCCTGGAATGGATGGGCGCCCTAACGGTGTCGATCGCGATGCCCGCCGCGACCGCGGCCAACCCGGCCAACTCCATCGCCTTTCTCATGCCTGGACCACTGGCTCAGGTCGCCCTGCTCGCCATCGCCGCCGGCACCGCCTGCGCCAACGCTCTCAACATCTACAGCGGCGCGATGTCGGCCTTGGTGATCAAGGTCGAGCGATCGCCATGGGTACGTGCCGGGATCGCGGCGCTGATCTTCGGCGGAGTCGCCGCGGGTGTTCTGGTGGTGGCGAATTCGACTCTCGCCTCGGACAAAGAGTCCCAGATCGCCATCCCCGAGGTGGTGGGGGCGGCGATTCTAGTCGCGGCAGCGGTCGCGGGTGCGGTCCGCTTCCGACTCCGCCGCTGGCAAGCAGCGATTGTGGTCGGGACCCTGGGTGGACTGCTGGCCATCGGCGGCAGCAATCCCAGCCAGGCGGCGGCCCAGTACAGCAACTTCCTGCTCCTGCTCTCCTACTGGATCGGACCCTGGGTAGCTGTCGTCCTGGTGGATTGGTTCTTCAAGCACCGCGGCTCCTACGAGCTGCGAGCCCTCTACGACCAGAGCACGAGGATGCGGGTGGGGACCATCGCCTGGCTGGTTGGCCTAGGCGTGTCGATCCCCTTCATGAACCAATCCTGGTTCGTCGGCCCGATCCCCTCCGCCCACCCCCAGCTCGGTGACGTCTCCTACCTGGTGAGCTTTGTGGTGGCGGGGAGCATCTACGCAATCTTTGGTCGCCGCCAGGCCACAACTGCCGAGGGGCCACTGGTCGAGGTCATAGGTCAGTCGGTGGCCCCCAGCGAGCCGGTGCTGGCAGCCGACCTCGGCTACATCGGCCGGGAGGCCTGAGGACCGGGCGGACGACACGACGCCGCCAAGACGAGCCCCGGCAGGGTCCACGTACCAGTGCCGGGGCTCCCTCTGTGCCCGTGGGAGCGGGTTGGTCAGTTGACAGTCGGTTGGGCGGGCTGGGGAGGGGCCACGTCGTGAACCCGGAAGCCAACCGAGCGCTGGGGTTGCCCGGCCAACGTCGCCACCACCCGGTACTCACCGGCTGTGGGGAAGACGAGATTCAACGAGAGTGCCAGGACGCTGCGGATGTCTGAGCCAGTCGGAAGTCCGGGGGGCCGGGCCGAGCTCAGCTGCGTTGTCATGCCCGCGACCTGGTTGCCCACCGAGTCCTGGATCGAGACCGAAAGCGAGTAGGTGTTGCCGCTGGCGATCCAGGGAACCAGCACCGTCACCCCGACTCCGAGGTGGCTCACCACCGGCTGGCCAGGGTTGGCGGCCGTCGGTCGCCAGTGGTCGGTCCAGCCGCCACCGGAGATGTAGAGCAGCCCGTTGACCGCCTCGACGTGGTTGGCCAGGATGAGGTTCTCGATCCGGGGCTGGTCAATCTCAGCCAAGACTTGCCACCCCCGGGATCTCCATCCGGCAGCTCTGGTGGCCCCAATCTTCCGCGGCGCGCGCTGCTAGCCCGGTCACTCGGTGACGACGGTAGCCGGCCGCGGCTCCCGCATCTCCTCCCGCAACTGCTGCAGGCCGACGCTGCCCAGATCTAGAGCCTGGCGGTGGAAATCCTTGAGGTTGAAGCTCGGTCCCCAGGAACGCCTGGCCTCCTCGCGCACCTCCAGCCAGACCCGTTCACCGACTTTGTAGGCGATGGCCTGGGCCGGGACTCCAAGGTAGCGGTCGACCTCGCCGGTGCAGAACTCAATCGACCGTCCTGAGCCCTGCACCATGAATTCGACCGCCAGCTCCCGGGACCAGGTATCGCCGGGATGGAAGCGCTGCCCCTGGGGGAGCGGGAGCTCGAGGTGCAGGCCGATGTCAACGACCACCCGCGCGGCCCGGAATGACTGGTTGGCCAGCATGCCCAGGTAGTAGTCGGGGTTCTCCAGGTATCCCAGCTCCCCCATCAGGCGCTCGGCGTAGAGAGCCCAACCCTCGGCGTGGCCGGAGATCATTCCCAGCAGGCCCTGAAACGGGTTTACCCGATCTCCCAACCAGCAGACGTGGCCCAGCTGCAGATGGTGACCGGGCACCCCCTCGTGATAGGCGGTGGCGATCTCGGTCCAGAGAGGGAAGTGGGTCCGGCCCATAGTGGGGTACCAGGTCCGGCCCGGGCGGCTGAAGTCCTCAGCCGGCGGCGTGTAGTACATGGCGGGGCTTCCCCCGGAGGGCGCCAGCATCGCCTCCACCGTCAGGACTGGTTCTGGGATGTCGAAGTGGACTCCGTTCAGCTGGGCCATGGTCTGATCGAGGAGGGCCTGGTTCCAGTCGCGAAAGTTTGCCTCGCCTTCGATGGCTCGTCGGGGATCGGTGTCGAGTAGCTCTGTGACCTCGGCCAAGGTGCCCCCGGGCAAGATCCGCTCGGCGGTAGAAACCATCTCGTTCTGGATCTTCTGCAGTTCCTCCCAACCCCACTCATAGGTCTGCAGGGGGTCGATCTGAATGCCGTTGAATGCCCGGCAGCCGAGTTGGTAAAGGTCGGGCCCACATCCTTCCCGGGCCACAGCCTCGCCTAGATAGCGGTCCTCCACAAAGTCGGCGAAGTCCAGGTAGGCGCGGTCGGCGTTCAGGGCGGCGGATCCCAGCCGTGACCCCAGGCGTTCGCTGCCTGCCGTGTAATCGGCCACCAGGTGCCTGAAGAAACCCGGGTTTGACTCGGTGCCGCCGTAGTTGCGTGCTTTGAACGCGCTGACGATGGCCTGACGCCGGGCTGAGACCACCTTGCGCCTGACACCGAGCTCCAGCGTCTCCCTGATTCCCGTGAGACAACCAGGCACTCCCTCGAGCCGCTCCGAGATCACTTCCCAGTCATGCTCGGTACTCCGTGCCATCAAGTCGAAGGCCATGCGGGCGCCTTCGATGGGTCCGAGAAAGCGCAGGCTACGCATCCAGTTTCCCGAGTCGTAGAGGTCGACCTCGACCTGCAGGCGATCGCGCATCACCGCGGCGGCGAGTCGGTCACGGTCGTTGCCAAGGGTGATCGCGTCTAGCTGCGAGAGGGTCCTGCGGGCCAGGTCTGATCGCGCCGCCTCGCCGGCCGGCGAGTAGTCGGTCATTTCCGCTTCGTGGCCGAGGGTGCCGCGGCTGGTAGCCTCGATCGGGTCCAACGCCGAGATCCGGTCTAGGTAATCGTGAGCGATCTCGTCGACCTTGGACATTCCCTCTCGCTCCTTCGTCCGTGCGGTGATCGGCTTGGGCGCGCTCCTGGCCCCAGTGAGATCAGCTCAGGTTCTCGACCACCATCGCGATCCCCTGTCCCACGCCTATGCACATGGTCGCTAGGCCGTACCGGAGTTGTCGGCGTCGCAGCTCATGGATGAGCGTGACCAGAATCCTACTGCCGGAGCACCCCAGAGGATGGCCGAGGGCGATAGCGCCGCCGTTGGGATTGACCCGCGGATCATCCGGCTCCAGTCCCAGTTCTTGGAGTACGGCCAGCGCTTGGGCAGCGAAGGCCTCGTTGAGCTCGATCAGATCGATGTCGCCAAGTTTGAGCCGAGCTCGTTCGAGCGCTTTGCGGGTGGCCGTCGCCGGGCCGATCCCCATCAGCCGGGGAGGGACTCCGGCGACGGCCATGCTTCGCACCGCTGCCATGGCGCGGAGTCCCTTGCTCGCGGCCGCCTGGCTCGAGGTCAGCAGCAGGGCGGCGGCGCCGTCATTTAGCGGGCTCGAGTTCCCGGCAGTGACACTGCCGTGCGCGGCAAAGGCGGGCTGGAGCTGGGACAGTCGCTCCAGCGATGAATCGGGCCGGGGACCCTCATCGGCGGCGACACTGCCCTGCTTGGTCTCGACCGGTATCAGCTCATCCGAGAAGCTCCCTCGCCGCTGAGCCTCCAAGGCACGGCGGTGGCTGTTCAGCGCGAACTGATCCTGGGCGCTGCGGTCGATGGAGAACTGCTGGGCCACGTTTTCGGCGGTCTGCCCCATCGATTCGGTCCCGTAGAGCTCCTCCATCTTGGGGTTGATGAAGCGCCATCCCAGCGCCGTGTCGTGGATGATCCGCTCGCCGCGGACGTAGGGCCGGTCGGGCTTGGCGGTGACCCAGGGCGCGCGGCTCATCGACTCGACACCGCCAGCGATGATGGCCTGACCGTCGTCGTGTGAGATCGCCCGGGCAGCATTGGCGACCGCCTCAAGGCCGCTGCCGCAGAGCCGGTTGACGGTGCACCCGCCCACCTCGACCGGGAAGCCGGCCAGGAGCGCAGCCATCCGGGCGACGTTGCGGTTGTCCTCGCCCGCCTGGTTGGCGCACCCCAGGTAGACGTCTTCCAGATCGGCTGGGTCAAGACCAACGCGATCCACCAGCGCCCGCAAGGCCAGCGCAGCCAGGTCGTCAGGCCGCACCGACGCCAGCGCCCCGCCGTATCGTCCTATAGGAGTCCGGACTCCGTCGATAATCAACGCGTCACCCACAACCGACCTCCCTGGCGCTCTGGCCCGGCACCGCAGGCGACCAAGCGAATCGACAGCGTGGCCACGGGGTTCCTGCACAGCGCCCGTGGGATCCAAACTACGCTCAAGTTCAAGCTTAGGGCCCGGCGCTGGACTGCCGGCCGTCCATCCCCAGGACTGTAGACAGCAGCCGAAAGCGACTCAGAACGAGAAGTCGTCGTAGATGGAGCGGCGACCGCGCTGGTCCCGGTCGCCAGGCTGAACCATCTCCGTGACCCTGCGTGGATGGACGCCGGCGGCCGGACCGCGCCACTGTCGAGGAGCCCTCCGCGGCCGGGTCCGGGATGGTCGCGCCCGACTGGCAGGCTGGGGCCGACCACGGCGGGCGGGATGCGGGCTGATTCGCATCAGCCCGTGCCATGAGACATCGAGGAGCGCACCTCCACCTCGAGCCAAGAGCAGGGCCAGCGACAGCAGAACGCCCGCTAACGCCGGCATGCGGCGGCGGAGCTGGCGCCAGACAGCCCGGTTGTACAGAGCCAGCAGCATGACGACGTCCACCAGCAGCAGCGGTGGCACCCAGTTCCCTATGTGGCGAAGTGAGGCCTGCTGAACGGCGATAGCTCTCTGGGCCGCCACCACCTGAGCCTCCGCCCTCTGGTAGGCGACAAGCTTGGTGTCGATCTTGGGGATCTGAGGAGCGTAGGCGAGCATTCCTCTGGCGATCCCGCCGGCGACGGTCGCCCTGAAGCTGGGTTCGGCGAGCAGCCCCGAGTCCTGCTGGTTGCTCATGAAGCCGACCTCGATTGTCAGCGCCGGCATAGGGGCATGCACCCAGAGCTGGGGAAGGAGCTGCACGCCACGGTCGCCCATACCCGCGGGTGCGATCGCGGCCGCCATCTCCGTGTTCAGGGGCTGCGCCAAGGCCATTTCCCTCGAGTGGGGCATGAACACTGTCGCCCCCTCCAGGGAGCCGTCGGTCCAGTCGTTCACCCAGAGGCTGATCAGCACGTTGGCATGGACCTTGACCGCGTCGGACTCCGATTTGGCGACGCTCACGAAGGTGTCGCTGGTCCTAGTCATGACAACCTTGACTCCTTGCGCCTCGAGGTCGCGGCGAAGGTCAAGGCCCATGGAAAGGGTGACGTTCTTCTCCTTCAGACCATTGAACGGGGAGATGGCACCCGGGTCGTAGCCACCATGTCCGGGCATGATCGCGACCACGTACTGCTGGGGCTGCTTGAGGTGCTGGGCGACCAGCGCCGGGGCATGCTGGGACGCCATGACAGTCCCGGTAACGAGACCTCCGCCCAGCGCGGCGATCCCGAGGGCCAGGGCTAGGACGTAGGGAGAGTGGGTTGGCCCCTTTCGCATCGCGACCGCGACAGTATAGGCAGGGATGCGGATCTCGGCCTCCGCTTCGTGAGCCCGCAGCCCGGGGCGAACTCAGCCTGCCAGGTGCCCTCGGTCGCGGCTCGGCCTAAAACCTAAACTCGGACCGTGCCGCCGACGAGTGGGAAGCGCTAGGTGCCAGAGAGCGGGTCAGGATCAGCGGAGACGATCGACGCCCTGGAGCTGCTATTCGAGGCGCCGGGGCTGCCGGTGTACCCACTGCCGAGCCTCTTGCAGCGACTCTACGGTGGGGAGTTCGGTCTGCCCGCGGACCTTCTATACAGCAACTTTGTGACCTCGCTCGATGGCGTCGCTGTGGTGGGCCGGTCGTCGGGCTCGACCCTGAGTGGCAAGAGCCGGGCCGATCGCTTCGTGATGGGGCTGCTGCGCTCAGGCGCCGACGCCATCGTGATCGGCTCAGGCACCCTTAACGCCAGCCCGGGCCACGTCTGGACCGCTGAGCACGTCTTCGCAGCAGCGGCAGGCGCCTTCGGAGAGCTTCGCCAAGCTCTGCACCTAGCGGCGTGGCCCACCCTGGTGGTGGTGAGCGGATCTGGCGAGATCGATCTGAACCACCCCGGTCTGCTTCACCATCCTGGATTGCTGCTGACCTCGGACGAGGGCAGGAAACGCTTGGGCGCGTCAGCCCGCCACGAGGTCATCTCGCTAGGACCGGGTCCGGAACTTGACCCGGTCAAGATCACAGCCGCCGTCCGCCAAGCCGGCCACAGAATGGTGCTGACCGAAGGGGGCCCCCGGCTACTCGCTCAGCTGGTCGGGGCGGGACAGCTGGATCAGCTGTTTCTCACGGTCTCACCGCTCCTAGCCGGCGGCCCCAAGGGGGAGCCTAGGAAGGGCTTCATCGACGGCGTCGACCTCCTCGCTGGGAACGAGCCCCCTTGGCTGACCCTGCTCAGCGCTCACCGGAATGGATCTCACCTCTTCCTTCGCTACCGACTGGACGAAGCCAGTGCCACCTGAGCGATAGCGGTTCATTTCTCGAGGGTGGGTATGATCAACCGGATGCAGGTCGAGGGAGACGTAAGCATGAACGAGAGCGCCGAGCAGATCGCCGCCAGCGAGGAGGAGTGGCGCTCGCGCCTTACCCCCCAGGAGTACCACGTGCTCCGAGAGAAGGGAACTGATCCCCCCTTCCGGGGCGAGTACACCCATCCTGGGCGCAAGGGACTCTTCCGGTGTGCGGGTTGCGGTGCCGAACTCTTCCTCTCAGACACCCAGTTCGACTCGGGCTCGGGCTGGCCCAGCTTCACCGCACCCGTGGCGGAGAGCCAGGTCGAGCTTGACGAGGACCGTAGCCTCGGGCAACGGCGCACCGAGGTTCGCTGCAGCCGCTGCGGGGGCCACCTGGGCCATGTCTTCAACGATGGACCGAACCCCACCGGCGAGCGCTGGTGCATCAACTCCACCAGCATCAAACTCGACCCCGAGCCCGCGGCCTGAGTCGGCCGGCGCCGGCTCTGCCCTGAGAGGCTTGCTCGAGTAACCCGCAGGCTTCCCCGGGGGCAGGCCGTGCTCCCAGATATTTAGATCCCACGCAGGTCGTGCCGATCTTCCATGACCGCGGAAGCGCGTGGTGATGCTCGCCGAGCTCGGAGCCCAGCGGTCCCTCCCCAAGCCTGAGAGTGCCGAATTTTCACCGTGACGTCATGGAAAGCAAGTAGCCATCGCCATAGGCTCCAGAGATGGGTGACTCTGGGATCGAGCCTAGCCACGCGTGGGCGCTCGAGCAGCCAGGCAGTGCGGCACAGCAGCTGGCGGAGCTGGAGCTGCTGGTCAGCCGTAACTTTGGGTTCCCCGATCTCGACCTAACCGAGCATGAGGTGCTCCGCGCCGTGGTAGCGGAGCTACCGGTGGCACTCAGTGCGGTCGACCCTCAGGGCAATGTGGTCCTCTGGAACCCAGCCGCCGAGCGACTACTGGGTTGGCCCGAGGAGGAGGTGCTGGGCCGGGGCCTGCCCGCCGCCCCCGGGGTCCACCACCGCGACTTCCTACGAATGCTGCGTCGGACCGTACTCACCGGTCAGGGGGTACGTGAGTTCGAGACCGTGCGGGTGCATCGAGACGGTCATCAGATTCCCATCCTGCTCTCCACCGCCGCCCTCAGGGACCATGGCGGGCGAGTCACCGGAGTGCTCGGCACTTACCTCGACCTCAGCGCCCGCAAGGCCGTGGAGTCTCAGTTGCGGCGGCAGGCGCAGCGCGACAGCCTGACCGGCCTTTATAACCGACGCGGCTTCCATGACTTGCTCCAGAAGATGCTGGAGAGGGACAGTCAGGACACGGCCATCATCTCTCTGGACCTGGATGACTTCAAGGCGGTCAACGACACCCTTGGCCACCCAGTCGGGGACCAGCTGTTGCGGGCCTTCGCCAAGCGGCTCCGGGCCGCGGTGAGACCCGGCGACCTGGTCGCGAGGGTGGGCGGCGACGAATTCGCGGTGGTCATGTCTGGGGTCTCCAGATCTGCCCTGGACGCGACCACTAAGAGGCTGTTCGACCGGCTCGGGCAGTCCTACCTCATCGACGGGCGGGAGCTGGTTACCGCCGTCAGCGGTGGAGTCGCCCTCTGTCGCAAAGCATCCGAGGCAGACTTCGCGGTCCGCCACGCCGACATCGCGCTATACCACGCCAAGCAGGTCGCGCGTGGGCACTTCCAGGTGATCGACAAAGGGATGCGGAGTGCGTTTCTGGATCGGGTGCAGCTGGCCGGACACCTCGCGCGCGCAGCCGCTCGCGGCGAGCTACGCCTGCACTTCCAGCCCATCGTTTCGGCTGGATCCTCCGAGATGGCGGGCATGGAGGCACTGGTGCGTTGGGCTCGGCCCAAGCGCCCGCTCATGCCCCCTGACCAGTTCATCACCCTTGCCGAGCAGACCGGGAGCATCACCGGAATCGGGCGCTGGGTCTTGGAGCAGGCCTGCGCCAACCTTCGCGCCTGGGATGAGCGCGAACCGCCGAACAAGGGGCTCACGGTGGCGGTCAACCTCTCGATGGTGCAGCTCCGCGACCAGCGGCTGCCCCAGGAGGTTGCTGAGGTTCTGGCCCGCAATCAGCTGGCCCCAGAGCGACTCTGCCTCGAAGTCACCGAGAACGCCCTGAGCGCGGATCCGGAGGCGGAGGCGTCGGTCCTCGACCGGTTGCACCGACTTGGGGTTCACCTAGCCCTTGACGACTTCGGGACCGGCAACTCGTCTCTGACGGCGCTGCGCCGCTTTCCCTTCGACATCCTCAAGATCGACCGGTCATTCGTGAGCGGCATCGGAGCAGGCGATCAGGACAGCGCCATCGTGGCCGCCACCATTGGTCTGGGCCAGGCCCTCGGCTTGAAGACCATCGCCGAGGGGGTGGAGACCCAGAGCCAGGCGGATTTCCTGGTGCGCAATGGCTGCGACGAGCTCCAGGGCTTCCTGTTCAGCAAGCCGGTCCCTTTCCGGATGCTCGGCACCAATACACCTGCCCTCAAGGCAACGGTCCAGCCGGCACTGAAGGTGGTACGGGGGCGCTCCGGCCCACGCGGCCGACTGGTGGCTGCGGCCTCCAGAGCCAGGGTCAGTCGCCGACCCCTGTCACAGGCAGGGATTCAGCTTGGATCCCCGGCCTCCAGCTCGCCTCGACCGGCTGCGCCCCCGTCTCAACTCGGGTCATGAGCAGAGCCAAGATGGCGGCCAGGGCGAGCAACGGGACCTGAGCTATGTACTCGTCCAGACTCCGCCAGCTCAGCCAGAAGGCAGAAAGCAACAGCACCCCGGCGGCGATCCGCCACTCTGGTCGGCGCCATCCCCACAGCAGGATGAGCGCCATAGCCAGCGCGGTGAGGCCTAGCATCAGGTCGCTGGGTGGCTGCTTCAGGATGCCTGCCAGAACCAACTCGATCGGGCCGTAGCCGAGCGGGAAGGTGGGTGCGGAAAGGTTGTGCCAGATGGCCGAGACCGCGTCGGGGTAGCGGATGAGCCAGGGAACCACGCCGATGATCAGGGTGAGAACCGCACTTATCAGCCGGGGTCCGCGCCCTGTGAGCCGGTAGCAGATGAGCACGTAGGCTGGCAGGAAGAAGAACGCCAGTTCGTTTGAACCAAGGGCGAGTCCCAGACAGACCCCGGAGATGATCGGGCGTCTGACCCAGAGCAGCGACAGAGCCATGAGCAGGTAGGCGATCGACTCGACGTTGCCGAAACTCGCGAAATTTAGGGCCGAGCCAGGGATGTAGTAAGTGGCCAGGAGGATGGCCAGCGCCGCCGGCCAGAGGCTTCCCGCGGCAACCGCCAGCAAACTCAGGAAGACGGCCACCGCCAGGAGAGTCCAGAGCGCCCGCGCCACCGCCGGGGCGCGGGCGACTGGAATCATCACCGCGGGATCAAGGGGCGGCTTGCCGAGCCCAGAGAAAATGGAATTGGTACCACCCTTGGCGTCTGCCGATCGAATCGCCGCCTCGATCTGGGCGGGAGTGGGATACCCCTGCACTTTGGCCAGCGAGCCAACCCTTAGCGGGGTGGCCAAAGTGGGCGAGAGGTCCAGCCGGCGCAAGCAACTCAGCTCCGCAACCCGGTAGGGATCATGCCCGGTGGAGATCGCGCGGGCACCGCAGACGGCCATGGCATTGGCGTCGTCTATGAGCAGGCGGTTGCGCAGAAGCGCTCCGGCCACGGACACCGACACCAACACCAGGAGGACGGCCAGGACCGCCGGGGCAAGCGCAACCAGCCTCCCGGGTCGCCAGCGCCGGACCCAGTCAGGCAGGTCGGCACGGCAGCTGACGGCGACGAGGACAAGGAAGACACCGAAGGCAGCAGCCTGGATGACCCAGTTGGCGATGAATGCCAGATCTCCCGGGATTCGGTCGGACAGCCAGGCCCAGTTGGCGAATTTCAACGCGATCAGGGCCAAGAAGAGCAACGCCAAGCGCTGGGACCCGATTCCGGGCCGGTCCCACTGCTCCCTCGTCCAGCTCCGCCAACGGCCCAGGATCGTCAACCGGAATTGGCCTCCTTAGCTCACCACCGCGGTGGGTTGGCGCCGTCGGACCTCCGGTCCAGCAGTTTGTCAGGATTCGAGTCCGACCTGCCCCCACCCTCGACTGTCGGGCTGGTTCTGGCCGACGACTGGGACAGCCGCGAGCACCGCTCTTCAGGCGTTGGCTAAGCTGCGATCAGGCCTTGACGATGCCTCCGCCGACCCTCAGGCCCGCCTCCCACTTGGCTTCGATGTGGCCGAAACGCCAGATGATGAGCGCCAGCGCCCAGGTGAGGATGAACAGTCCCACGATCACAAATCCAGCGGTGTTGATGTCGAAGCCAGACATGAAATGCCAGAAGCCGCCCTTCAGGTGGAGCTCCACCGGGAGCAGGCCGAGAATCTCGATGGTACCGATCAGGAAGCAGATCGCCACCGAGAGACCGGTTATGGCGAGGTTGTAATAGACCTTGCGGACCGGATTGAAAAAGGCCCAGCCGTAGGCGACGTTCATGAAACAACCGTCGAAGGTGTCCATCAGGGCCATGCCTGCGGTGAACAAGATCGGTAGGGACATGATGGAGTACCACGGCACCGCCTGTGAGGCTAGCAGCGCGGTGGTCGCCAGCAGGGCCACCTCGGTCGCGGTATCAAACCCCATCCCGAACACCACCCCCACTGGATACATCTGCCACGGTTTACTG
>Ga0182024_10022081_pt1 | contig 11497 bp, 9 predicted proteins | sample P32metaG_FD_120480 | JGI IMG/M metagenome (GOLD analysis project Ga0182024, IMG submission 120480) | Permafrost microbial communities from Stordalen Mire, Sweden - P3-2 metaG (Illumina Assembly) | ecosystem: Environmental > Terrestrial > Soil > Wetlands > Permafrost | place: Sweden: Stordalen... | reverse complement strand
CGCGCTGGAGTAACAACCCATTTCCGCGCCGCCTTGCACGCCCGAGTGTCCGCGGATCGGCATCAGACCTGTGCCAGGACGGCCAACGTTGCCCCGCGAGAGCCCGAGATTCACGATGGCATGGACGTTGTCGACGCCGTACTCATGTTGGGTGATACCCATCGACCACACCAGCACGCAACTCCGTGCCGACGCGTACAGGCCGGCAAATCTTGCCATGTCGTCCACCGTCGAACCCGACGCCCGTTCGAGGTCCTCGAACGTTTCGCGCTCGAGCTCTTCGACGACCGCGTCGAAGCCGACCGTGTTCGCGGTCACGAACTCCCGGTCGAACCCGGCCGACGTGACCAGGTGCTTCAGGACACCGTTGATGAACGCGATGTCGCCGCCCGTGTGGACCGCAAAGAACTCGTCGGTGATCTTGGTGCCGAACATCGCGCTTTCGACGTTCGAAGGCACCCAGTAGCGCTCGAGTCCAGGTTCGCGTAGCGGATTGACGACAACGACTTTCGCTCCACGTTTCTTGGCGAGATAGAGGTACTTCATGAACACCGGCTGGCCGTTCGCGACGTCCGAACCGAACAGCACGATCAGGTCGCTGTCGATCACGTCGCGGTACGAACACGTTGTCGCCGCGACGCCGATCGATTCTTTGAGCGCCGTCGTCGACGGCGCATGACACACGCGTGCCGCATTGTCGACGTTGTTCGTGCCGATCGCGCGCGCGGCTTTCTGGGCGACGTAGTAGACCTCGTTGGTGATCCCGCGTGCGGTGAGGTACATCCCGATGCGGTCGGGCGTCGTGGAACGAATCCGATCTGCGATCAGGTCGAGGGCGTCGTCCCACGAGACGCGCGTGAACCCCCGATCGCCGTTGCGGCGCACCATCGGATGGGACAGTCGGCCAAGCTCGCGCAGCTCGCGGCCACTGAGACGGTCGAGCTTGTTGACGTCGACCAGCGCTTGCGGGTCGATCGCTCGGGCCGTGTTGACCTGCAGCAGGTCGAGGCGGGTCGAGCAGAGATGCACACCGGTGATCGTCCAGTCGTGAAAACCGGCGACCCCGAGCGCACAGCCGTCGCAGACTCCTTTGCGCAGGATTCGCCATGCCCAAGGCAGGCTGCGCCGGTTCTGCCAGACCGTTCGCGCGATCCCTCGGTAGTGGTGCGGCTTCTGCTCGCCGATCCCGTTCGGCTTCCAGCCGACCCAGAGATCTCGACGGGGGCGTCTGGGGCTATGAACGAGCGCACTCTTGTCTTTGCGTCGACGGTCCATCACGCCGCGTAGTCAATGCGGTTGGCGTGGGTATACACGTTGAAACGCGTCCCCCGCAGGAAGCCCACGACTGTCTGGCCGAACCGTTCGGCCGCCGCGACCGCGAGACTCGACGGCGCCGACACCGCGCACAACACGGGGATGCCAGCCACTGCGGACTTCTGCACAAGTTCGAACGAGAGGCGGCCCGAGACGAGCAGGACCTGCGACTCGAGTGGGAGCTCGCCTTGGAGGAGCGCATGGCCGATCAGCTTGTCGAGCGCGTTGTGGCGACCGACGTCTTCGCGCGCGGCGAGCAGCTCGCCGGCGGGTGTGAACCGCGCGGCGGCGTGAAGTCCGCCGGTCTTTTCGAAGACCCGCTGGTGTTGGGCGAGGCGCCCCGGAAGGGCGCACACGACACTCGCGGCGACGTGCACACCCATCCCGACGGGAGGGCAACGCACCTCCACCTCGTCGAGCGCGGCCTTGCCGCAGATCCCGCACGACGAGTTGGCGAGGTAGCGGCGGGCCCGGAGGTCGTCGATGACGGGGCGGCGAAGCCGGACGGTCACGATGTTGTACTGCTGTTCGGGTTTCGTATCCGCGCTCGACCCGTCGACGGCGAGACAGTACGCGACCGATTCGACATCGGCGGCGGACCCGACGATTCCTTCAGTACGACAAAGCCCGACCGCAAGTTCGAAATCGTGACCTGGGGTACGCATCGTCACCGCGAACGGCGCTGGGTCCTGGCCGGCACCCTGAACCCGTATTTCCATCGGCTCCTCGGTTGCGACCTGATCTCGACGGGTCGTCGCCAGACCGCCTTCGACCGTGACGACCGAGGCGGTGGTGACCGGACGACGGACCACAAGATCCCGAGACTGCACACGTCGATGCTATAGACCGAGCCGTTCAAGGTCTTCGGGAGTGTCGACATCGGTGAACGAACGCGCGTCGGTGACGTCACCCCACTGTGAAGGAGTCAGATATTCGCAATCCGACCCGGCGATGGCGTGCAACGACGCACGCCCGTCGCGCAAGACGCCCGGCGCGGCCTCGAAGGCCGAGCCGCCGTAGCGCGCGCACGCGTACTGGTACCGACCGTCGACAACCGGGATCACCGTGCCGGACCCTGGCCACTCGACCAGCAGTCGCAGCAGTGGCGGTTCGATGAGCGGCAGGTCACACGCCAGCAGCAGGACCGGACGGGGACGACCCAGAGCTCCGTAGCCGGCGAGCAATGCGACCAACGGTCCGGCGCCGGGCGGGTCCTCTTGAATCGCGGGGAGCCCGCTCACGCCCTGACCGACCTCGATGACGGGATCGCACGCCGCCGACAGGACCCGCGCCGCGCGCGCTGCGAGCGTTTCGCCGTTGACGACGAGACGGGCTTTGTCGGTACCCATGCGCGTGCTTGCCCCACCCGTCAGCAGCACGCCAGCCATTTGTCGCATTCGGCTACGTGTGATCCCCGTCGTGTGCCGGTGCGGATGCACCACCGGGTCGGAGCGAATAGCCGACCACCGTCCATCCGTTGGCCCGACGTTCGAGCAGCACGTCGTTGCTGACGCTGATGCCTTCGGCGGTGACGCAGGTCACCACGAGCGCGCTCTGGTTGCCCTCGACGAACGTGTCGACAACGATGCTTTCGGCGAGACGGCCCCGCGGTTCGGCGTTGGCATACGCCTTGCGTTTGGCGTCGACGAACTGGTCGCGGTGTAGGCCCTCTCGCAACTCTTCGCCGGACAAATCCCACAGCAACCCGAAGTTGAGCTCGTCCCACGCGCGTTCGTAGCCGATCGCGACGTCCGGGGCGCCCGGCCCCCGCTCGTGCGCGAGTGCGTACAGCATGTACACGAGCAGCACGACGATGATGCCGATCGCGACGAGCAGCGGCACGTCAGGCTCCGATCCCCTCGATCTCGGCCGCGAGGTCGAGGTCTCGTTTCGTCAGCCCATGGGCGGAATGGGTCGTGAGGGCGATCCTGACGTGACGCCAGCGCACGTCGATATCCGGATGGTGATCGGCTCGCTCGGCGAGGAACCCGACGTGTACGACGAACGTGATCGCACCGGCGAATGTGCCGCAATCGAACGTCTTGACGATCTCGTCGCCGGCGCGGGCCCAGCCGGCCAGCGCAGCGAGGGCAGCGGTGATTTCGGCGTCGGCGAGGGGCGTCATCGGCCCCATTCAACCCGAGCGACTCGGACACGGCACACTCGGGGTGTGCCCGGCATACCCGACATCCCCGAAGCTCCGTCTCCTCTCGAGGTCGAACTCGACCGCTCCGAGGGGCTCACCGTCGCCTGGCCTGACGGCACCTCCGACCATTTCGGTCTGGTCGAGCTCCGCTTCAACTGCCCGTGCGCGGGCTGCCGGCACCGCCGGGAGCAAGGTCTCGACGCCTGGCCGACGCCGGGTGCACCGGAGCCGCTACGCGCGGAAGGCGCCGAGCTCGTGGGCGCCTGGGGTGTGCAGATCCGCTGGAACGACGGCCACGAAACCGGCATCTACGCGTGGAGCATGCTGCGCGCCTGGCGCGCCGATGTGGGATAGCGGCTAGGTCGCGGCGTCGCGCTGGCGCCAGTGGAACCGATGATGCACCAATGCGCGCACGATTGCGCCGGGCTGCGGATGCGCGAAATAGAACCCCTGCCCGAGGTCGCATCCGAGTGCGCGCAGCTGGGCGAGCTGGTCGGGTGTCTCGACCCCGGCGGCGGTGACCGAAAGGCCGAGCGCATGTCCGAGCTGCACGACCGCCGCCACGATGGCTGCGCCTTCGGCGTCACGACCCAGCGCGTCGACGAACGACCGGTCAATCTTCAGGGTGTGCACGGGAAGCGAACGGAGATAGATAAGCGACGACTGGCCGGTCCCGAAGTCGTCGATACCGACTCGTACGCCCATACCGGTGAGACGACGCAACACCTCGACCGCACGTTCGCGGTCGGCCATCAACGTCGACTCGGTGAGCTCGAGGACGAGGAGCGCAGGGTCGAGACCGGAGCTCGCGAGCGCCTCTTGCACGATCGAGACCAGGTCGTCGTCGGCGAGCTGGCGGGCTGAGACGTTCACCGACACCGCGAGCGCCGCATGATCGGTCGACTCGGCGATCCAACTCGCGGCCTGCGCGCACGCCTCGCGCAGCACCCAGGCTCCGATGGGGACGATCAGGCCGGTTTCCTCGGCCACGGTGAGGAACTCCTCGGCTGCGACGAGCCCGTGTTCGGGATGCTGCCACCGCAGGAGGGCCTCGAGGCCGATCACTTCCGACGACTCGAACCGCACGAGTGGCTGGTAGTGAACCCGGAATTCGTCGCGCACGAGTGCGCGGCGCAGAGCCGACTCCATCTCCAGTCGGGCCACTGAATTTTCACGCATGGGTTCGGAAAAGACCTCGATGCGGCCACGCCCCATCCGCTTCGCCGCGAACATGGCGACACTCGCGTCGCGCAGAAGCCGTTCGGGCGAGTCGTCGGTGCCGGTCGAGAGCGCGACTCCGATGCTCGCGGTCAGGAATACCTCGCCGGTCGCGAGCACAAACGGCTCGGCAAGGACTGATCGCACGCGCTCGGCAACCGCGACGACAGCGGCTTCGTCTCGAGCATCGTTACACACGACGGCGAGTTCGTCGCCGCCGAGGCGCGCGACCGTGTCGCCGATACGCAAGATGCGTTCGACGCGCTGCGCGACGATGGCGAACAACTCGTCTCCGGCAGACAGGCCGAGGCTGTCATTGACGATCTTGAAATGATCGAGATCGAGCAGCACGAGTCCGATTTGCCGCCTTGCAGAGCGGCCACGACCATGCGCGAGCGCTTCGCCGATCTGTTCGAGCAACATCACCCGGTTCGGAAGCTCGGTCAGGGGATCATGGCGAGCCCGGTGCTCGAGCAGCGCCTCGATACGCTTGTGTTCCGAGACGTCGTGCACAACTCCGAGCAGGCAACGTTCGTCGCCCCAATCCTTCGGCATCTGCACGATCTCGACGGTGAGCGCGCACCGGCCGTTATCGAGCGAGACATCGAACGACACCGTTTGACCTTCTCGGCTTGCGCGAGAGAACGCGGTGATGTGCGGCACCAACACGTCGGCCGGGAGGACCCCGCGCAGGTCGCCGCCGAGATCGCTTTCGAGATCGAGATCGAACAATTCGCGGTAGCGGGCGTTGGCGTGCACGAACTGGCATACCTCGTCGTCATCGATGGCCACAAGGAACGCGGGCTGCGGCAAGGCGTCGAGCACGACGCGGACGCTGTCCGCCAACTCGGGCCGCTCGCTTTCCGGTCCCGATTCGGAGCGGTCCTGGGCGCGCCGCCGTGCGCGCGATTGCGTCGCGCTCTTGCGTCCCTTTCCCTGCGTGCGTTCCATACGGGTGCCTTCCCCTGAAACTCCCTCGTCGATGTGTCGGCAAGGCTCTGAACGATCTGAATGGGCAAGCTCGACCGGACCGGTAACGTGGCCCGCATGATCTGTCCCGCCTGCGGGGCGACGACGGCCGCGGGGGCCCGGTTCTGCCAGGAATGCGGCCAACGGCTGGGGGCCTCACTCGAGGAGCGGCGGCTCGCGACGGTGTTGATGGCCGACCTCGTCGGCTTCACCACAATGTCCGCCGGCGCCGACCCCGAGCAGATCAAACGGCTCGTCGACCACTGCTTCGAACGGCTCGTCGCCGACATCACCGCCTACGGAGGCCGGCTCGACAAGATCGTCGGCGACGAGATCATCGCCCTGTTCGGAGCCCCGGTCGCCCACGAAGACGATGCCGAGCGGGCCGTGCGGGCCGCGCTCAGGATGCAGGAGACGATGCATACCGTCGCCGCGGAGATCGATTTCCCAGTTCAGGTGCGTATCGGGGTGAACAGCGGCGAGGTGCTGGTCGGGGCCATGCGGGCGGGCGGCGACCCGACCGCCATGGGCGACGTCGTCAATACGGCCCAGCGGTTGGAGAAGCTCGGCGAGCCTGGCCACGTGATCGTCGGACCGGCGACCGAACTCGCGACCCGCGCCGCCATCGCGTACGAACCGCTCGGCCCGGTGGCGCTGCGCGGCCGCGAAGAGCCGGTCGTTGCGTTCCGGGCGCTCGATGCGCTCACACCTCCGGGCCGCCGCCATGCCCGCCGCCGGGCCCCGCTCGTCGGCCGCGACGCCGAGCTCGCCACGTTGCGGGACCTCACGAGGATGGCGACCAAGCGCAGACGCGCCCATCTCGTGCTGCTGGTTGCCGACGCCGGAGTCGGCAAGAGCCGCCTGGCGAGCGAGCTCGGCGAGGTCGCGGCATGCGAGCTGGGTGCGTTCGTGCTGACCGGCGAATGCCTTCCGTACGGTGATCCGAACGCGTTCGGTCCCATCGCAGAAGCGCTCCGCCAGGCCGCGGCGGGCGAGGGCACGAACGTCGACACCGACGTGAAAACTCGGATCGCCGACAAGGTCAGCCACGTCCTCGGCGCCGACACCGAACCGGCCGAGCTCGAACGTGTCGGCGAGGGACTGCTGTTCTTGATGGAGGGCGTTTCGCGGCCCGGCGTCGATCCGAGCCGCGCGCGCGACGAAGCGTTGCGCTCGGCGCTCGCGGTGCTCGAGGCGCTCGCGCGCAAGGCTCCGCTCGTTCTGGTGCTCTCAGATCTGCATTGGGCGTCCGACGACACACTCGAGCTGTGCGAACGACTGCTCACGCGGCTCCGTAATCTCCCGTTCGTGCTGGTCGCGACCGCGCGCCCGGATATCGAGAACCGCTGGACACCTGAACCCGGCAAGTACAACGGGATCACGTTGCAGCTCGACCCGCTCGACGAAGCCGCGACCGGCGAGCTCGTCGGCGCGCTCCTCGAAGGCGACGCCGACCCCGACCTGGTGACGCTGCTGCTGGAACGTAGTGGCGGCAACCCGTTCTTCGTGGAGGAGCTCGTCGCGTTCATGCAGGAGTCGGGCGACACGGCAAGCATCCGTGAGGTTCCTGCGACGTTGCACGGGTTGCTCGCAGCCCGGCTCGACGCGTTGGATCCTGCCGAACGTTCGCTGCTCGAGGACTGCGCAGTCGTCGGCGCGAACGGCCCGATCGCGGCCGTGATATGTCTTGCCGACCGCGACGATGCAGCGTCACTGCTCGACCGGCTCGCCGAACGCGATCTTGTGGAGCTCGACGACGAGGAGTTCCATTTCAAGTCCGACCTGATCCACGAGATCGCATACGGCACGTTGACCAAGGCCGAACGGGCCCGTCGCCATGCCCGAGTCGCTCCGGCCCTGGACACACGTGGCGACGCTGCGATCGACGCGGTCGCCCATCATCTCGCGACCTCAGCCGAGCTGGTCGATGAGCTCGGCGCCGTGCCGGGCGTCCCCGATGACGTGCGACAGCAGGCGGTGGACGCGCTCTTTCGGGCCGCAGACCGCGCGGAGCTCGTCGAGTCATGGGTGCTGTTCGGCCGCCACCACGACCGCGCGCTCGGCTTGCTGACGTCCGAGCCGGGACCGGATCGGTGGCGGGCGCTGCTCGGGCGGGGCAAGGCCGCGGTGCACCAACGGCTCAACGACGCGGCGCGCGACGACCTCCTCGTGGTCCTGGCCGAGGCGACCGAAGCCGGAGAGATACGTCCACAGGCCGAAGCCCTGACGCTGCTCGGCACCGCAGAAACGAACGTCGGCGCATACGACGTCGCAGATCAGTCGTTCGCCGACGCCCTCGACCGTTGGCGCGAGATCGGCGACGACGCGGGCGGCGCCGATGTGCTGCGCGAGCTCGGTGTCTCACATCTGTTCCGCGGCGATCTCGCACAGGCGGAGCGTTTCGTTTCCGAAGCGTTGGCCGCGTACCGATCGTCGGGCCGTGAACGTGGCGGCGCGTGGGCACTGCAGAACCTTGCGTGGATTTCGTTCTCCCGTGGCGAGATCGCGCTCGCCGAAGACAGGCTCCAACAGTCCGCCGGCGCGTTCGCCGAGCTCGGCGACTGGGGCGGCCTCGGTTGGGCGTACGGGCTGTTGGCGTTCGTCCGTTACAACCAGGGCCGGCTCGACGAGGCCGCCGAGCTGGCTGAACACATCGCGATCGACGGCCGGGAGACCGGCAATCGGTGGGCTGTCGGAATGATGGACGTCCTCCTCGCGAGCGTCAGGCTCTGGAGCGGCCGGATGGAGGAAAGCGTTGCCCGCGGGCGCGAAGCGATCGCGCTGTTCCAAGAGATCGGCGACCGTTGGGGCGAAGTGATGGCGACCGGACCCGTGGTGCGATCGCTCGCCGAGCTCGGCCGCGATGAGGACTATGCCGACACGCTCGCGCACTACCGTGCGATCTCACGCGACATGCCTGATGAGGGCATGCGTTCGTTCCCTGCGGTCCTCGAGTCGTTGGTCGACCTACAGCAGGGCCGACCCGAGCAGGCTCAGGCGATACTCGAAACGCTCGAGATCTCCCGCGACGACGACAGCGGGCAGCTCGGGTTCGCTGACGGCCGCGCCGCGTCTGGTCTTGCGCTCCTCCAACTCGGCCGAGTCGAGGAGGCCATCGACGTGCTCGCGTGCGCCTATGCCGGCGCGGCGGAGGACGGAGCGGTGATGTCGATCGGCTGTCGTCTCGCGCTCGCGTACGCGGCTGCTCATCGCACCGACGACGCCGACCGTGTGATCACCGATTTGCGCGGCCGAACCGGCGGGACGTTCTCCGATCGCGTCCTCGCGCTGTGGGCTGAAAGCCTCACACGCATACAGCAGGGTGCCCACGACGCTGCCGGACCGATCGACACCGCATACAAGATCGCGACCGCAACTGACGCGCCGCTCGAGCATGCGATCGCGGCGCTTGCCCGGTCAAAGGTGCTCGACGCGCTCGGCGCCGACGGCGCCGCCGAAGCTGCCGAAACAGCGGCGTCGCAACTCGACGAGATCGGTCTCACGGCCGGCGGCTGGTCGCGGGTGTTCGACCTCGCGCTCGCCGACGTCACCGTTCCCTCGTGACGACGGGCGCGGCACGCATCTGATCGAGCGCGACGTCGCAGGCGTGGCCGTCGACGAAGGTCGGTACTCCGGGAGGGACCTCACCTGACGTGACCACGTCACGCACCACTTCGGCGAAGCGGCGCATCGGAGCGTCGTGCCCATCGGAACCGGTGCGCTTCGCCTGCGAAACGGGAGTCAGGTCTTCGCGCGAGCCGTCGGCGCGCCGGACCAGGACACGGGTGTCGGCGACGATTTCGCAGACCGCGTCTGCCCCGACCACTGTCAGCCGCGGTGGGATCGAAGCACTGGCAGCGAAGCTGCTGTCGAGACTGACGGTGACCCGGCCTTCGACGCCGAGCGTCGCGCTGAGGCCGTCCTCGGCGCTGCAGCGGTGCAACTCACCGTGGTCGTCGGGTCTCTCGGCAATGTCGATCCGGGCTTGGGCTTCGACGGTCCTGACCTCACCGAAGCACCAGCGGATGGTGTCGATCGTGTGGGAGCCCCACGCGCCGATCCAGCCTCCACCGCGATCGCGGTCGAACAGCCAGCCGTAGCGACGCAGCGGAACTCGCGAGCCGGCGGACAGATGCGTCCATTGCACGTGTTCGACCGGGCCGAGCGCGCCGGTACGCACGAGTTCTCGCAACAGTCGACGTACGGGATGGAAACGAAACTCGAAGTTGCACAGTGCGATCGCGCCTGCGTCAGCTGCTTCGTGCGCGAGCGCTGCCGATTCTTCGGCATGCAACCCGAACGGCTTGTCGCAGAGCACCGCCTTGCCCGAGGTGAGCACTGCCCGTACGTGCGCGGCATGCAAGAACGGCGGCGAGTGCACGCTCACCAGATCGACGTCGGCACGTGCGCAGACTCGGGCGACCTCGGCGTCGTCACGAGGTGAAACGACATCGACGACCTCGCAGCCGTGGGTCGCATCGAACGCGGGCGCGACGACGCGCGCACCGAAACCGGTTCCTATGACCGCGAGCTTCACTCCCCGGCACCTCCGGTACCGGGTTCCCGACCCCGGTGAGATCGCCACCGCGTGACGTGTGCGAGTGGTCCTGCCCCGATGGCGACGAGCGCCGCGCCGGCGCAGACCTGTCCGCCGGGCGGGAGCCTGATGGTGGCCACGCTGGCGAGAGGGAGCTGAGGTTGCAGACGCCCCGATCGGACCGATCCCACCACGCGAGCCCGGGCCGCGCAGCGGCCGAAGCCGAGATCGACACGCTGGGAGGGCCGGGGCCCGCCGCCAGGGGCGGGACCGGGCGATGACGTCCTGTCACATTTCGCAGGCAAGACCGTCCGCAGATCGTTCGTCGCGTCGTTGATGTGGTCGGCGCCGGCGGACTTGCACGACGGCGACCTCCACGAACCGCGTGCGGGCCTCCGGCCAACCGTGTGCACGTGACGGCGGTGCGGCTCGGGGCTGGTCATGAGCCGCTCCGACTCAAGCTTCGAGGAGCGATGAAGATTCCGCGTCGAGATACAAGATCGCGTGCGGCTGGAGGCGCAGGTACGACGCCGGGCACGCAGTCGTGACCGGACCTTGCAGGGCATCGCGAACGGGGATGGCCTTACGTGCTTCGGGAACGATCGCCAGCACCCGCCGTGCACGCAACAGTGCCGGAATGGTGACCGTGATCGCGTGCGTCGGCACGTCGGCCATCGTTGAGAAATGTCCTTCGGCGACCTGCTGGCGACGCGAGGCGAGCGCGAGCTCGACGATCTTGACGTCGAGCGGATCGTCGAAGTCGGCCACGGGCGGATCGTTGAACGCAAGGTGGCCGTTCTCTCCGATGCCGCAGCAACACAGGTCGAGGGGATGGGCGCGCAGGACATGGGCGTATCGTTCGGCCTCGCCCTGCGCGTCGGTGGTATCGCCGGTGAGGTAGTGGAATTGCTGGAACGGGAGGCTGGCCGCGACACGTTCGCGCATATAGCGTTGGAAGCTTGCGGAGTGTGTCGCCGGCAGGTCGACGTACTCGTCCATGTGGAACGCAGTGACACGTGACCAGTCGAGGTCGGTGTAGGTCACCAGCTCGGACAGGAACGTGAGCTGCGAGTTGCCGGTCGCGAGCATCACGTTCGCGACGCCCCGCGCCGCGATCGCTTCTCGAATCGCGGTCGCGCCGTCGGCCGCGGCCGCGGCCGCCATAGCCGGCACATCGTCGAAGATGCGTACCGAAAGCTTGTCCGCGGTGAACTCGCGGCTCACGCGAACTGGGGAAGCCAGCGCGCAGTGGCGGCGAGCATCTCGTCGGTCATCAACGCGACATGGTCGAAGTCGATCCGGCCGGCTAACGG
>Ga0182024_10022079_pt1 | contig 11498 bp, 9 predicted proteins | sample P32metaG_FD_120480 | JGI IMG/M metagenome (GOLD analysis project Ga0182024, IMG submission 120480) | Permafrost microbial communities from Stordalen Mire, Sweden - P3-2 metaG (Illumina Assembly) | ecosystem: Environmental > Terrestrial > Soil > Wetlands > Permafrost | place: Sweden: Stordalen... | reverse complement strand
TCCCACAGCTTCGGCGACGACTTGGAATTTCCTTTTTCTCCAAGCTCGTTTAACTTCAACTTCAACGAAAAGTGTTACCGACATGCCCGGTACCTTCTGTTACCGACATGCCCGTTCGCACAGCAAAACCTAGTTTTTCAGCAGCCCTGTACTGCCGTACCCTTCGTTCGACAGTCTCTTCCACAGCCTCTTAGGGTCAGTAAAGACTTCATGTCCTAATTGGCCAGCTGAAATTCTAATTTGGACAAGACTGATGCTTGATGGATTAGAAAGACATAGCCCAGGACGCAGTCGTGAGTGCCGTCCAGCCCCGGAGGAAGGGCGGAAATAAGCATGATTCAGCGCGACGTGAACGCAACGCTTTAGGGGAGGATGGCCGGGGAGAGTGGGCCATGACTTCAGCGGGGAGGGACAATGCCAAGGTTAACGAAAGCCGATCTGGTCCGCGCAGCGACAAACGCGCGGGTTATCTCTAGTGAATGAAGATTCTCCAGCAAAGTACCGCGGCGGCTACTAATGCTGCCTGGAAAGCGAAGGCAAAAACGATGCCACGCGCGCATCCCAGCTTGTCTTCGTAATAAATTTGTTCCGGATCGTCGGAGCAAACATCCGCGACGTTAAGAGAAACTATGGACTCATCTTTGCGCACTATGCGCAACTCCGGCCTCATTGATTGCCCCGCTAAATTTGGAAATGCTTGTATGCCCATGGTGTCCCCTTTCAGCTACTGAGTGTAGCGGGAAGAGGGGCGGGTATCTCAAGCGTTATGTACAACTTTGGTCGGGTAACTCGCGAGATAGGCCCGGAACGGTACTGTGATGGTTCCGAAATGGGGATGGTTTTGGGCCGCATTGGCGCTTTTCCCCGCAACTCCATTACCCAGGTAAGCGGGAACTGCGTGCGGAAGAGTGCACAAAAGAGTGCCGAAAGTGCTGGAACTCTGTACTTGCCTGAACTTGCGACTAAGTTTGGGTCGGATCACTTCTGCAACATCAGCCCTGGGCGAGAGTGATGACCGTCATTTCCGGCTTGCAGCGAAAGCGAAACGGCAGCGTGACGGCACCGATGCCTCGATTGACGTAGAGCTGCATTCCATCGCGCATGCGGAACAGCCCGTGCACGTACTTGGTCCCCATATCCGGTAGAAGCAGTGGCGGCAGCAAGGGGAGAAGAATCTGTCCTCCGTGGGTATGTCCGGAGAGTACGAGGTCAACCTGCCGGCCGACGACATAATCCGCGAAATCGGGCTCGTGTGCCAGCAGGATCACCGGTTCCTGTTTGGACCTGCCGGCTGGAAGTGCAGCGCCCAGGTCGGGCTTCTCCTCGAGCACATCCTTGATCCCGGCGAGCCAGACGCGCTCGCCATTTCGCTCCAGGGCCACAGAGCTGTTGCCCAGCACCGGAATGCCGTGGGTGTGCAAGGCATCGGTGATCGCGTGAGACCCTACCAGGCAGTCATGGTTTCCCAAAATCGCGTAACGCAGCGGGCAGGTGAGCCGGCTAAGATGTTCGGCACAGCGGTAGCCCAGACCAACCGAAAAGTGTCGCGGAAGCGGCTTACTGCTCACAAAATCTCCCGTCAGCACGACGAGATCGGGCGCCACCGCGTTCACCTGGCGGACAATTGCATCCAGAAAAGCCGCTTCGGTGAACTCCTCGAAATGAAAATCGCTGATTTGCACGATCTTCATGCCGGCAAATGCGTCCGGTAGCCGCGGGAGGGTGATCGTCAGGTAGACGATTTCGAGCTCGTGGCGCGCGATTTCGCCGGCATAGAACGCCAGGGCGGCGGCAGAGCCGGCGGCCAGCCCGAGAAAGCTTCTACGGGTGAACACGGTGTCGCGCAACGACGCCGTCTCGGAAGGTGCGGCAACCAGGGTGGGTCCCGTCAAGCCGCGCTTACCCCACGTTCTGAAATCAGGTTCACCTTTCGAGTTTAAGGGGTGGCCCCCTTTCAACCAAGGCGCCGGTACCTCAAAAGGGAACGGGTCCGTTACTCGGGCAGGCTCAGCCGGGAAAAATACGCCGCAAAGCGGGGTAAATGCGGCGGTATTTGGCGTAACTCTCCCCCATAACGCGTACCGACTCGGGATTGGCCGCCGTCCGTTTGGCAACATGCACCACCGCATCGCAGGCCGCGTCCACAGAAGGCCAGACGCCGGCTCCGACGCCGGCCAGCAACGCGGCTCCATAGGCAGCGCCCTCTTCCGCCTGCACGGTCTCGACCGATTGTCCGTACACATCGGCCTGGATCTGCCGCCACAGCGGCGACCGTGCCCCGCCGCCGCCCACGCGAATGGCTTTGGCCGGGATGCCCAACTCCTTGAAGATGGTCAGTGTGTCTTTGAGGCTGAAGGCCACGCCTTCGAGGATCGCCCGCACTACGTGTGCGCGGGTATGATCGGCCGCTAAGCCCAGCAACGCCGCACGGGCGTCGGGGTCCAGGTGCGGTGTTCTTTCCCCCATGAGATACGGAGCCCAGAGCACTCCTCCGGAGCCGGGAGGAACCTGCGCTGCCTCTGCGCTCAGCTGGTCGTAAGACGCGGTGGGGGCAGCGAAGTTGTCGCGAAACCAACGCAGGGAAAGGCCGGCCGCCTGGGTCACTCCCATCACATGCCAGCGCCCGGGTATGGCGTGGCAGAACGTGTGCAGCCGTCCCAACGGATCGGTGACTGGGGCGTCGGAAGCGGCAAAGACCACCCCCGAAGTACCGATGGTGGCGCTCACATCGCCAGGACGGACAATGCCCATCCCGGTTGCGCCCGCAGCCTGATCGCCCGCGCCCGCCACCACCGGCGTGCCGGCCTTCAGGCCGGTGCTGGCGGCAGCCGCCTCGGTCACATGACCGACCACCTCCTGCGATTCGTGGAGAGCAGGCAGGCAGTCGGGGTTGAGCCCAACCGCATCGAGCATGGCATCCGACCAGCGACGATGCGCTACATCGAGCAGCAAGGTGCCCGAGGCATCGGATACGTCGATTGCCCGCACCCCGGTGAGACAGAGGCGGACGTAATCTTTGGGCAGCAGGAAGCTCTGAAATCGCCGCCAGATCCCGGGTTCGTTGGTCCGTACCCACAGCAGCTTGGTGAGCGTAAAGTTGGTGAGCGCGGGGTTCGAAGTCAGTTCCACCAGGCGCTGCGGCCCGATGGTTTCGTTGAGATAGCGGCACTCGGCCGCCGTGCGCTGATCGCACCAGATGAGGGCAGGGCGGAGGACTTCATGGTTCCGATCCAACAACACCGCGCCGTGCATTTGGCCGCTTAGCCCGATGCAAGCAATCTCAGAGGCAGAAATCCCCGAATCCGCGAGCAGCTTTCGCACAGCGCACTGGCAGGCCTTCCACCAGTCGTGCGGATCCTGCTCTGCCCATCCGCTCCGTGGAGAAGCAAAGGGATCGTGTTCGTGGATGGCGGACGCGATGACCGCGCCTGATTCGTCGATGAGGAGGGCGCGCGTCCCTCCGGTGCCCACATCGATCCCTAGCAGCTTGATGGCTCTGTCCCCCTGGTCCGCACTAGTGTAGCGGAGAATACAACACCTGTTAAACGATCGGCCCCCATGAAGGGCATGCCTTCACAAGAGCGGGAAAATTCTGAACGAAGGGCACGGCTTGACAGCGGCTGCGGAAAAATGGCGGTTTTGAGAAGACGCAGCCCTCAGCGGCTAAACAGGCTGCGGAAAACTCGGGACCGGACAGGAAAGACGTAGCTCAGGGGCTAAAGCCCGACGTATTCTCAATCATTTACGGCCCGACTAAAGTCGTGCCCTGATACAAAACCGAGTTTTTCCGCAGCCTGTAAAGCCGAATTCATTACACAGCAGTTATGTACGGCCTGAAGGCCGTCCCCTCGCGTTCAGAACTGGTTCCACAGAAACTGGTTGTACACATCGTGATGGAACTGGATCTCGGGAACCTTGATCAGGCTGCCGAGCAGTCGCGCGCATCGGTCTGCCGAGGCCTGCTTGAGGTCAGCGTAACGGGCCTTTACATCCGCTCCCAACAGGGTCGTGGTCCATTTCGATCTGCGAAAATCGTCGATCGATGTGTACACGTTGTCGGGCAGGTACCGCTTGGCCTGGCGAAGGTCCTTGATCTTGGCAATTTCCCCGTCGATCCCGGTGCGGAAGATGGAATACAACGCCATATAAGGATTGGCATCCGGACCGACCGACCGGACTTCCACTCGCGAGCTCTTTTCATTGGCGATGGGCACGCGCACCATGGAGCCGCGATCGATGGGGGACGCCTTAATCTGGTTCGGCGCTTCAAAGTGCGGATCGAGCCGGCGGTACGCATTCACGCTGGCGTTCAGGATCAGGCAGAGATCATTTGCGCTGGAGAGGATGCGATCGATAAAGCACCACGCCATCGGGCCGAGCTTTTCTTCTCCTTCGGGATCCCAGAAAAGGTTCTTGCCGTCTTTGCTCACGGACACATTGGTGTGCATCCCGTTACCGTTGACGCCAATGACCGGCTTAGGCAGAAACGAGGCAGAGCAACCCATGCCGGTGGCTACCTGGCGGCAGATGAGCTTATAGAGCTGGATCTGGTCTGCGGCGGCAACCACCTCGCCGTAGCCGTAGTTGATCTCAAACTGCGAAGGCGCGACCTCAGGGTGGTCCTTTTCATTCTCAAACCCCATCGAGCGCAGCACCTCTGCGGTGGTGTCGATAAAGGTGCGCAGCGGGTCGCCTGGGAGAGAGTGGTAGTATCCGCCGGTATTCACATACTCGAACTTGGCCGTCTCCGGGTAGCGCCGCTCGGCATCAATCCCCTCGAAGAGGAAACCTTCAATTTCGTTAGCGGCGTTGAGGGTATAGCCGTTCTTCTCGAACTGTTCCGTGGCATAGGATTTGAGCACGCTGCGGATGTCTGCAGGGTAGACCGCACCACTCTTGTCGATGACTTCGCCGAAGACGATGACCTTGCCGGCTCCGAAAAAGTCGGCGGGAACCCAGTAGAAGGCGCTCCAGTCAATGCCCAGCCGCAGGTCGCTTTCCCGCTGGGCGGAAAATCCACGGATGGAAGAGCCGTCGAAGGTCAGGTTGTCCCAGCTCTTGATGATGAATTTCTTGTCGTAGTCGAGCATGTGCAGACGGCCTTCAAGGTCGCTGAAAAGAACGGTGACGGCCTTAATGCCTTTCTCGTCGGTCAGGTACTTGATCCGTTCCTCCCGGATCTGCTCCAGGGGAATACGATTCTTTCGCTGCTCTTTCGCTTTCAAGTTCAACTCTTCGAGCGCTTCATAAGGGAGCGTGAGAAAACTGCGCAAATCGTTCGACATGGATCTCCTTCAGGTGAATATTGCGGTCTTTGCCGCCCACTCAAGAAACGGCAGCGCAAAATCAGGATATCGCGTGCCGTTACCCGGTATCATGCTGAAATCATTCTGGCCCGGCCGCGGCTCCTGAATTTGTATCCGCAACCAGCCAGAAACGCTTATGCTGGTGGCGGCGTCATGGAAGCATTTTAAGGAGCTGAGATCATGGTCACATCGCCGAGCACCGTGTTGGGAACCGCCGGCTCGTTTCCCACCTGGTGGGCCATTCTGCTGATTATTGTTGGATTCTTCGCCTTGGCTTTGCCCTTTGAGGCGGGGGTCGCGATCGCGATTGCCGTCGCCATCCTGGTCATCGTCGCCGGCGTCGTCCACCTGGCAGGTACGTTCGCCGCGCGCTCCACAGGCGGCTTCTTCTGGCGATTGCTGGTAGGTTGCGCGTATCTGATTGCCGGCGTTTACCTGCTGATGCATCCCAAGCTCAGCCTGGTGTCGCTCACTCTCGCGTTAGCTGTTCTATTTTTCGTGGAAGGCATTTTTCACATTGTCACCTATTTTCAACTCCGCAGCGCTCCCGGTTCCGGTTGGCTGTTATTTGACGGGATCGTGACCCTTATACTGGCAGTGATGATCTGGAAGAGCTGGCCGGCCAGCGCAGTGTGGGCGCTGGGTACGATCGTCGGTATCAATCTTCTGATGAGCGGTTTCACCCGCCTGATGTATTCCCGGGCAGTGCGTGCGTCATGACCCTAACCGATACAGAAAAAGCCGTTGCTGCTCGCAAGAGCCTGGAATACGTCGAGGATGGCATGGTCGTCGGGCTGGGTTCCGGCTCGACTGCAACCTTTGCCATCCAGTTTCTTGGGGAATTGGTCCGCGATGGTTTGAAGGTTCGCGGCATCCCTACCTCCCGCGCGAGTGGAGAGCTGGCGCGGTCGCTGAACATTCCACTCACCAGTTTCGATGAAGTGGGCTATACCGATGTGACCATCGACGGCGCCGACGAGGTAGGTCCGGGCCTGGCTTTGATCAAGGGTGGCGGCGGCGCTTTGCTGCACGAGAAAATCGTAGCTGCTGCCTCGCACCGGTTGGTGATCGTGGCCGACGAACACAAAATCGTCGAGCGGCTAGGCCGATTTCCGCTGCCTGTAGAGGTGATTCCATTTGCGGCTTCGCCGGTCAAGAAGAAGCTCGAAGAGATAGGGGCACACCCAATGCTACGTAGTGCGAAAGACGGCTCACCCTACATCACCGATGAAGGCAACTACATCTTCGACTGCCACTACGGAGAGATCCTGGACCCGGCTGCCGTCGCCCAGAACATAAAGAGCATGACGGGCGTGGTCGAGCACGGGCTCTTTCTCGGACTAGCGTCCGTGGCTATCGTGGCAGGTCCCGACGGCGCAAGGGTCATCACCCCCTAAGAAGACCGCATGCAGCCGACGGATTTTTCGCCGATGAAGTAATGCCGGACTGGCAGGATTCGATTCGTCCCGACAGTCGAGTTCAACACCAGGGATGAGCCGCCAACTGGGGAAGCGTCAATTAAAAGGAGCTGTGGCTATGGGCAAACAGGCCCACAGACCGCCTGAACTTTATCGGATTATTCTTCCGGTGAAGGATATTAAAAAAGCTTCTATCTTCTATTCAAAGCTGCTTGATCTGGAGGGTAAGAAGGTATCGCCCGGCAGAGTATATTTTGAATGCGGCCAAACAATCCTTGCCTGCTATGACCCCGTTGCTGATGGTGATTCTTTGCACGGTGGGTGGAATCTGCATCCAAAGCAATACATTTATTTCTCTGTTGCGGATCTCGATAGCACCTTTGAGAAAGCAAAGAATCTGCGATGCAAGCGCATAGATGAAGCCATTAAAACAATGCCCTGGGGCGAGCGCTTATTTTATGCGAAAGACCCGTTCAACAATCTGATTTGTTTTGTGGACGAGGCAACCGTATTCCGAGGATAGCTGGGAGGGCTTTTCAACTAAAACCCCAGGAGCAGGCCCCCGGCAGCCAATCCCCTTGACTGGCACTTTATGACAGGCACCCCGTACTTCCGTTCGCCTACAGGCCGGGCTGCTCGAACAAGGGCAGACGAGTGTATTCAAGAAACGCCTAGGGAGAAATCAGTACCGCTCCATCACTGGCCCAGCTGATTTCATGCTGAAACTTAAAATAGATTGCCGGCTACCTGCTCGGCAATCTGCTCGATCGCGTCTTCGCTCTGGCTAGCGGAGCTGCTGGAAAGAGTAATAGCCATATCAACCGTACGCACTCTACCGCTAATCATCTGCGCGGAATGCGGCAGATGGCATCGGCTTGCCTGATCGCCGACGCCGATTACCCTGGCACTTCCCGCCGGACATGAGGGGACGTTCCCGGCTCCAACCAAAACTTTGAGTTGCTCTTGCGGGCGTGTGGTTTTCACGAAGGTGCAGGTCCCCTGTGTAGGGCTCGCGACGTTCAGGATCACATGTACCTCTCCGCCCAGCACTTTGGCAGCGCTACCCTCGGTGACCCACGGACAAGTAGTCCCCGCGCTGGATGGAGGGAGCGAAGAAGGCGGCTTTTTCGCCGGGTAATTCTGTGCCGAAAGAGAAACGGCGAGAAAAACCGCCGAGAACAACGGCTTTCGACGCATCGGCTAAGCCTTTGCCTTCGCTCGCACCAGCGGGCCTTGCTTGAGTATCTTGCCGCCTTCCTCAAGAACGTAAAGCTGGTTCACGTCGAGGTTCTTGAATTGGTCGATCTGCCCGCTGAGCCAGCGCACTTCGACTAAATCCACCCTGGCGGCTTGATCCAGGCCGAAATGCATGCGCAGATCGTTTTGCGAGAAATAACTTCCGCCGCTGCGGAGCTCTTCCATCTGCACCAGCGGCTTTTCCGCACCGGGTAAGTTTTTCGCGGTAACGATGACACGACTGCCGATGCCGGTGCGGTTGGACTTAGTCCCAACTAACTTGATCTTGATCCAATTGCGCTTCAACGTGGAGGTGCAGTGGAGTAGCTGGGGAATGGCGTTGATGCAGTTGACAGCGACATCCATGTTGCCATCGTTGTCGTAGTCGCCGAAGGCGCAGCCGCGCGCGGGCGCGTTTTCCAGGATCCCGGGACCTCCCTGGTCGGTGACTTCTTCAAAACGGCCGTTGCGGAGATTGCGGTAGAGGTACTTGTGCTCGGCATACTTAAGATCGGTCTTTGCGTTGGCAACCTCGGGATAGACGTGGCCGTTCGACATGAGCAGGTCCAGCCAGCCGTCGTTATCCATGTCGAAGAAACCAACGCCCCAGCCAAGCAGGCGTGTGTTGACGCCCAGACCGCTGGGATAGGTGCGGTCTTCAAAGTTGGCATCGCCGAGGTTGGTGTAAAGCGAGTCAGTGTCGCCGGCGAAGTTAGTCTTAACCACATCGAGAGTTCCGTCGCGGTTGTAATCTCCAATCGAAACCCCCATGCCTGCTTGCGGTTTGGCCTCCGCGGAAAGCGCGGCCCCGCCTTCAATGGCTATGTCGCGAAAGGTCCCATCTTTCTGGTTCAGGTAGAGCGTTGCAGGCGCGGAATCATTAGCGACATAGATATCCGGCCAGCCGTCGTTGTCGAGATCCGACGCCGCCACGCTGAGGCCATAGGTGCCGACAGCCGTCCACATGCCGGATTTTTCACTCACGTCGGAGAAGGTTCCGTCGCCGTTGTTGTGGTACAGAAGATTGCGTCCTCCAGCCAGACCCGGTGGTCCGCAGGCGACGAGGATACCTTTGTAGGTGCAGGGGCCATCCTCGGGCTTGGGGGCGGTCGCTAAATCAAAGTCGACATAGTTGGCGACGAAGAGGTCCAGATGACCGTCGTGGTCGTAGTCGACGAAAGTGCAGCCGGTGTTCCAGCGTGTCTTAGGCCCCGACTGGATAAGGCCGGCCGGTTGGGTAACGTCGGTAAAGGTACCGTTACCGTTGTTCCTGTAAAGCGCGTTCTGGCCGTAGTAGGTCACAAAAAGATCATCGTGGCCATCGTTGTTGTAGTCGCCTACACAACAAGCCTGGCCCCAGCCGGTTTTATGTTCGAGACCGGAGCCGGCCGTCACATCGGTAAATGTGCCATCGCGGTTGTTCTTGAAAAGATGACAGCGGGGTTCCTGGCCGGCAGGAAAGCCTTCAAGTCTCCAGCCATTCACGAGGAAGAGATCGAGCCAGCCATCCCCGTCGTAGTCGTAGAAGGCGAGTCCGCAGCCAGTGGTTTCCAGCAAGTATTTGTTGGTTTTCTCTCCGCCGTAGATGGTCTTGACCGCAAGGCCGGCCTTCTGGACGACGTCGGCGAAGCTAACACCCAAAGGCGTTCCCTCAAGCGGAGATTTGGGGCCTGGCGGCGGAGCAGCCGGCTTTGCGTCGTAGCTTCGTTCCTGCGGCCCGATCTTTTGTGGCTGTTGTGGCGGCGCGGCAAGGCCCATGATGTCAGCAAAGGAGAGAACCAGGGCGCTGCGGCTGAGGGAACGGATAAACCTGCGGCGATTCAACCTCGGGCTCCTTGCTTCTTTTGAGGCTTCACTGGCCTGTGGCCGCTTTGGCGGTTGCCGGCGAAGGATTGGAATGCTTGTGCCAGGGGACGCTTTCGTTCGAGATCTCAGGATGTCTGCGCAGGAAATCGAGCGAGTAGGTGGGCGCGGCCGGGTCGATGCGCTTGATGGCATACAGCGCTGCTTCTTTTTCCGCCTGCTGCTTGTCACCCATTCTGCGATAGAGAATGGCGAGGTTGTAATGCGCGGCCACATCGTCAGGGTCGATCTGCTGCAGCGCCTTGAACTGCGCCATGGCGTCCGCGGCACGGTGTTGCTGATAATACGAGATGCCGAGCTCGCGCCGGGCATCGCGTGAATTGGGATACTGAGCGATAACTTTTTCCAGGTCGGCGATCTCCGCTTCGGAATGTCGCTGCCTGCGTTCCACCAACGCCAGGTAGTAGAGAGCGCGAGCGTCGTCGGGTTTAAGGGCCAGCGCTTTTTCCAGCGGCTCACGGGCTTCGGCGTATTTCTCCCACTCGATGAACGTGACGCCGAGATTAATGTAACCGTCTTTGTAGTCGGGTCGCAGGCGCACCACTTGTTCGAAGCAGTGCAGAGCGTCGTCGTACTGCTGCTGGTCAATGTAGGCGATACCGAGATTGTTCCAGCGCATCCATTCCGCATTATCCGTGGGCAGTGCAGGCTCCGGGTTATTGTCACCCAGAGTAAACGTCCGGCTGCGTGAGGCAAGCCCGACCACAGGATAGGCAACATGATCAGGACCGAGTACGTTGTTCAGGTAGCTCTGGCGCAGATGACGATAGTTGACCGTAGCCGTTACCGTGACCGGGCCCTGCAAGTCTGACGGCAGCTTGAACTCGTAGCGGACCAGGGCCGAACGCCCTGCCTGGATGGTGTTGTCATAGGCCATGGAGTGAATGGTCCAGACCTTGTGGTTGTCTACGAAGTCGCCGATGACGTCGACGGGGCGATTGGTGAAGCTGTGCGCTCCCGGCTCCAGCGTTCCGTCCGGCTTGAGGAATCCGCTCTCGTAAATCTTGCCGCCCGACGCGTCCTTGACCGTGAATTGCACCCACGCTTCATATAGGTCGCGTACCTCTGGTATGAGGGAGTGGCCGATGTTCTTGTTCTGCACCACGACGTAGGCCTGCACCGATTGCCCGGGCTTGAGCGTGAAGGGAGTGCTGCCTAGCGGTGCGATAAGTTTCTCACTTTCCCCCAGCCTGAGGGCGAATATGTCGACATTCAAGTAGTTGCCGCTCTTGAGAAACTCGAGCGTCTTCTGCATTTGCTCGTCGAAGCCGTAGTAGAACGGTACGGCGGTGTTGCCCGCCATCCAGCGGTGCGATACGAGCGTACCGTGTTTGGCTCCAGGATCCGGTAACTTGATCGCTTCCCGCATCATGTGGCACGCCTGGCAGGCTTTGAAATCCGCGGTGTAGAAGGTGAGCGGGTTCTGTTGCGAAAACTTCGAATTCTGCCAGTCGTCAAAGGCGCTAAACGCGCGGATCCACTTATAGCCGTTCAGCATCGGTGGCAAATTCGCCTTGTGGCAAGCTGCGCAAAACTCGGCGCTGTGGTAGATGTCCTGCATGACTGCTTTGGAGTGGCGGTCGGGGTGAGCGATGATCTCCGAATCCGGGACCAGGCCGGGAATCCGGTTTCCCTGTTCATCGACCATGACGGCAGGAACGGCCATAACGAAACT
>Ga0182024_10022078_pt1 | contig 11498 bp, 6 predicted proteins | sample P32metaG_FD_120480 | JGI IMG/M metagenome (GOLD analysis project Ga0182024, IMG submission 120480) | Permafrost microbial communities from Stordalen Mire, Sweden - P3-2 metaG (Illumina Assembly) | ecosystem: Environmental > Terrestrial > Soil > Wetlands > Permafrost | place: Sweden: Stordalen... | reverse complement strand
GTTGCAGATGCCGTGCCCAGCACAAAGGGGCTTTTTATCTCCAAGTCGGTGAAGGAACGCGCGGCCCTGATGCAGAAGCGACAGGACTTTCGTGTTGGCATTCCCCGGCTGCTCAATACCTACACGTATGCGCCGCTGTTTAATGCCTATTTCGCGAGCCTGGGACTGAAGGCGGAGAACATCATCTACTCCGACTACACCACGCCGGAGCTTTACCGCGCAGGCGCGAGCCGGGGAGCGATCGACCCCTGCTATCCCTCAAAGATAGGCATCGCCCACGTGTACAACCTGCTCGCCACCAAGCACAATAAAAAGCCGCTCCATGCTATCTGGTTCCCGATGTACGACGTGCTGCATACGCCCCTGGTCAACCTGACGGGATCGAACGCATGCCCGACGGTTACCGCTACACCGGAGGTGGTGAAGGCTGCATTCACCAAAGAGAGCGAGATCTTCGCCGAGAACGGGATTGTTTATATCGATCCCATTCTCAACCTGCAGGATAAGAGAATTTGCGCCGACCAGATGATGAAGGCGTGGGGACCGATCCTCGGACTCTCGCGTGAAGAGAATGACCGCGCTCTTGATGCTGGATTCAAAGCCCTGCTCGACTGCGAGGCTGAGATTCGCCGCCAGGCCCGGGAGACGCTCGACCAGTTGGAGCGTGAGGACCGCATCGGCATTGTGATGCTGGGCCGGGTGTATCACCATGACCCCGGATTGAACCACGAGATTATGGAAGAATTCCAGAAGCTCGGGTATCCCGTTTTCTCACAGAGCACGCTGCCGCTCGATGAGGACATGCTTGAGCGCCTCTTTGGGGATGAAGTGCGCGCCGGACTTATTACCCACCCGCTGGATATTCAGGATGTCTGGAAGAACCGCTATTCGACCAGCACGAATCACAAGGTCTGGGCGGCGAAGTTTACGGCACGCCATCCGAACCTTGTGGCGCTTGAAGTTTCCAGCTTCAAGTGCGGCCACGATGCGCCTATCTACGGAGTGATTGAAGGGATTATCGAGCAATCGGGAACGCCTTACTTCTCTTTCAAAGATCTCGATGAGAATAAGCCTTCCGGTTCCATTCGCATCCGGGTGGAGACGATCGACTATTTCCTACGCCGCTACCGGGAAGACATCATCAAGCGGCGGGCGATCGAGGGCGACATCGAAGCGCAGTTAGCTGCTCTGGAGCAAACCCTTCGCGGTGAAGTAGCCTTGGCCGGCGATTAGCGAAGCTTTCGAATCCCGGTTTGGTTTACAGGTTAGTGGTCAAAGACCGTGGCATCCCACATCTCGCGAAAAACGAGCGAGATGTGGGGCACCCGGGAATTGCGGCTCGGACAGAGAGTACCCTCCTCTGCTGTGCGCCTTGCTGTGGGATCGGCTAGTGGATGAAAAAGTCGCAGGGAGGTTCATTCCGCTTGCGACCATTTTCATCCTCCCGGTGGGCCAACGGCCCATGGGCGCGATCGGAGTCGAGGACGACTAGATTGGCGTCACGATTGCTTCTTGTTTGGGAAGCTTATTGAGGAAATCCTCACCGGTCTTTATGTGCTGGTCCACTAGCCGCGCCGGGGTGTGCGCCAGCCACTCCGTGGCTGAGATGTCCTGATAGGTGCCGATGGGGAAGACTTCGAGAAACACCAGATCCTCTGTCCCCGTATTTTCGATATAGTGCGGACGCGACATCCTGATATAGCCCACATCGCCCGCCTGGAAGTCAAAGGTCCGCGCCTTCCCTCCCGCCTGAAATACGGTCATCCGCCCCTTGCCGCTCACGTAATACTGCCACTCGTCTGAGAGCGGGTGCCAATGCAACTCCCGCAATCCACCTGGTTTCAAGCGCACGATCGCCGCGGCAATGTTGGTTGCCGGGAAGTTCTTTTTCTCCACGATGCGCACTTCGCCGCCTGCCCTTACCTTGGTGGGCGGCATGGTGCTCGCCCGGAACACATAGTCCCCGTCGATCGCGCCTGTACCCTCCGCGGCCGCCTTCTGCTCTTCAGCCAGAGGTCGCGGCAGATCTGTCGCGAAAATGAACAGCTCCCTCTTAGGCACGTTGTCGAAGGTCGACTCTGGAACGCTGAAGTTCTTGGCCAAAATCTCTTTCGGAGTGTGCTTGAACCAATCGGTCAACAGAAAGGTTTCGAACTCATTGAAATCTCCATCGTTGAAAACCAGAAGGAACTTGGCTCCATCGGGACCAAGCCCCTGGATCGAGTGGGGGATGCCGCCCGGAAACAGCCACAGATCGCCTGCGGTCACGTCGTTAACAAAGCTACGGCCCTGCGCGTCCACGGCGGTGATCCGCGCGTTCCCGTAAATCATGAACGCCCACTCAGCGCTGGTGTGCCAGTGCAGCTCGCGCACTCCGCCCGTAATCAGCCGCATTTCCACGCCGGCCAGGGTTTTTGAGATGGGTAACTCTCTTGCGGTCACCTGCCGTGTCCATCCGCCATTCTCGATGCGCTTGTGCGCCAGACCGAAAGAATACTTGAACGGTTCAACGGTTCCGTTATCGGTCTCCGGTGACCAGACTGAGCTCGGGTTCTCTGCATCGAGCGGGGTATTGTTCTCGCCTGGCTGCTCTTCGTTCGGTTGATTGTGATCAGTCGATCGCGTGGGTTTTTCCTGCTGTGCGTTTGCCAGCGGAACCATCGCAGCTGCAGCCAAGGCAGCTCCACTCACCCCTAAAAACCTGCGCCGCGTTGGCACCTGCGAAGATTCCTTCGACATAACAGCGTTCCCCCTCTTTCCAGCTCGATTTAGAGTTTAGCGGTTTCGCCTGTTCTTTTCATTTTTGGCGACATTTTGGTGCGATGGAACGCTTCCCTCTCAAGGGCGTACGCGAGGCCATCCGCAAGAGTGACTGATTACCAATGGAACAGCGTTCCATCTTCCTTGCGATTCACCGGCAGGTAGGCTCGCTGGTAAGGAAAACCCGCGGCGACATCTTCCCTGATATCCACCCCGAGACCGGGCTCATCCCCCGGGTACATAAAGCCGTCTTTGAAGGCATAGGCATGCGAGAACGTCTCCTCCGTCTGGGCGTTGTGCAGCATGTGCTCCTGGATGCCGAAATTGTTAATGGCAATATCCAGGTGAAGTGCTGCGGCCATGCAAACGGGGGACATATCGCTTGCCCCGTGGCTGCCTGTCTGCACGTGATAGAGCGCGGCGAAATCGGCCGCCTTCTTCATTGCGGTAAGGCCGCCGCCATGCACCACGCTCATCCGCAGGTAGTCGATGAGCTGCTCGCGTATCAGTTGCTCCGCGTCCCAGATGCTGTTGAATACCTCACCGACTGCGAGCGGCGTGGTGGTGTGCTTGCGGATGAGCCGAAAACCGTCCTGCAGTTCTGCCGCAACCGGATCCTCCAGCCAGAACAGATGATAGGGTTCGAGTTCTTTGCCCAGGCGCGCCGCCTCGATGGGAGTCAGGCGGTGGTGAACATCGTGCAGCAGGTGCAGATCATCGCCCAGGGTGTTGCGCAGCGCCTCGAAAAGCTTGGGAACATGCCTCAGGTATTTTTCCGTGGACCATAAGCTCTCGGAAGGCAGGCCGCGTTCCGCCGGTTCGTAGTATTTCTGGTCTTTGGAAACACCGTAGGTCGACTTGAGGCCGGGTACACCACTCTGAGCGCGAATCGCGAGATACCCCTTCGCCCGGTACTTCTCCACTTCATCCACCGTCTCCGCGATATCGCGTCCCGTGGCATGCGCGTACACCATGGCTCCGGTGCGGCTTTTGCCTCCCAGCAGGTTGTAGACGGGCACACCGAGGGCCTTGCCTTTGATATCCCACAGCGCCATATCGATGGCCGCAATCGCGGTCATGGTGACCGGCCCCCGCCGCCAATAAGCCCCGCGGTAGAAGTAGTGCCAGATATCCTCGGTCTGAAAAGGATCGCGCCCGATCAGGCAGGGCACAAGATGATCCTCAAGATAGCTGGCCACCGCCAGCTCACGGCCGTTCAGTGTCGCGTCCCCGAGACCGTAAATGCCCTGATCGGTTTCGACCTTTAGGGTCACGAAGTTACGGCCCGGACTGCAAACGATTACCTTAGCCCCGAGTATCTTCATTGGTTCACCCCGCTGGCCAGAAATCCGCCATCGATGACCAGGATCTCGCCGGTCACAAAGGAAGAAGCATCGGAAACCAGGTAGATGGCGCCCCCGGTAATTTCATCCATCTGGCCAAAGCGCTTCATGGGGGTGCGGGTTTTCAATTCGCGTCCGCGTTCGGTATGCAGAATCAGCTGGCCGTTCAGGGCTGTGGGAAAGATGCCGGGCGCGATCGCATTCACGCAGATCTTGTAGGGAGCCAGTTCGATTGCCAGCGACTTGGTCAGAGCGCCTACGCCCGCTTTGCTGACCCCGTATGCGGCCACCTGGTTGAAGGCGACAAAAGTGGAGAGCGAGGCGATATTCAGGATCTTGCCAAAGCCCTGCCCAACCATCGTCTTGCCGAAGATTTGGCACGCCCGCCAGGTGCCGTTCAGGTTTATATCCAGAACGCTGGTCCAGTCTTTTTCAGAACATTCGAGCGTAGGGGTTTTGACGGTGATCCCGGCAGCATTCACCAGGATGTCGACCTTACCAAACCTGTCCAGAACCTTGCTCTGCAACAACTCGATAGAAGCCCGGTCACGCACATCCACCGTCGCCCGCAGGGACCGGCGCCCCAGACCCTCAATTTCGGCGGCAACCAGATCCGTTTCTTCCCGGCGGCGGGAGGCAGCCACCACATCCGCTCCGGCCTCTGCAATGCCCAGGGCAATTGCCTTCCCCAGACCCGATGTACCGCCAATGACAACCGCGCACTTACCACTGAGATCGAACCGGCCGGAACCCAATGTTTACTCCAGGATGCGAACAAAGTAGGATGATCCCGCAGCTTATCACGAGGAGCCGTACCAGGGAGCGGAACAAGTGCAGGACGAGAGTGTGGATCGGCGTTCTTTTCTAAAAGTTATGGGTGCCGTAGGCATGTCATCCACCCTGCTACCGGAGGCAGCGTTCGGCTTGCATCCTGCGAGCGCGCACCTAGTGGAGCAGGCTGCAGGACCAGGCCCGGACGCGGCCACAAAGCCAAAATATTCCATCAAGTTTGGAGTGATCGGCCTCGACCACTATCACATTATGGGGATGACCGCGGCGGTCATCCGGGGCGGTGGCGAGCTGGTCTCTTTTTACTCCAACCTGCCCAAGGCGATCGCAGATTTCCAGAAGCTCTACCCCAATGCCAAGCTGGCAAAGAGCGAGGACGAGATCCTCGACGACCCCGGGCTGCAGCTGATCGCGGGTGCGCCGATTCCCCGGCTGCGTGCGCCGTTGGGTATCCGCGCCATGAAACGAGGCAAAGACTTTCTGAGCGATAAGCCGGGCGTTACCACGCTCGAGCAACTGGCGGAAGTGCGCAAAGTCTCGGCGGAGACAGGCAAGATGTTTGCGATTATGTACTCCGAGAGGTTAGAAGTGCGCGCCGCCGTGCAGGCCGGTTACCTGATAAAGGCCGGCGCCATCGGCAAAGTAGTGCAGACGGTCAACATCGCTCCCCACAAGGTAAATGACATTACTCGCCCCGATTGGTTTTGGGATCCGGCCGAGTACGGCGGGATTCTTTGCGACATCGGTTCGCACCAGGCAGACCAGTTTGTTTATTACACGGGCTCCACCACTGCTGAGGTAACCGGATCGCAGATCGCCAATGTGAATCATCCCACGCACCCCAAGTTCCAGGATTTTGGAGACATGATGGTCCACGGAAACGGCGGGGCCGGCTATGTTCGCGTGGATTGGTTTACCCCCAACGGACTGAGTGTCTGGGGCGACGGGCGCCTCTTTATCCTGGGGACCGACGGCTACATTGAGCTGCGCAAATACATTGATATTGCCGGCAAGCCCGGCGGTAACCATCTGTTTATGGTCGATCAAAAGCAGGTGACCTTTATGGACTGCAGCAAGGTCGAGCTGCCCTTCGGACCACAGTTTGTCTCCGACATCGTCAATCGGACGCATACCGGGCAGAATCAGGAACAGGCGCTGCTGGCCGCAGAGCTGGTGCTCAAGGCACAAAAAGATGCCAAGGTGCTTACCTTCACCACCTAAGAACCGCTCGAGCGAGGAGGAACGTTGCAAACGCGAAGGGACTTCCTGAAGCTCTCGATGGGAGCGGCGGCCGCAATCGGCTTTCCTACGATTGTGCCCTCGAGCGTCTTTGGACAGAAGGCCCCGAGCAATCGCATTAACGTAGGGGCGATCGGAGTTGGTCGCATTTCCCGCGCCCACGATTTACCGGGCATCTGGCAGTTCGACCAGGCACGCATTATGGCCGTTTGCGACCTGGATGCAAAGCGTGTCGAAGAGGCTAAAACACTGCTCAATGGCGTCTACGCCAAGAAAACCAGCAAACCGTACGACGGCGTCACCGGATACCATAACTATCACGAATTGCTGGCCAATAAAGACATCGATGCGGTCGTGATCAGCACCCCCGACCACCAGCACGCGATCCTCGCCGTGGACGCCGTGCATGCCAGGAAGGACGTCTACCTGCAAAAGCCGGCCTCGTTGACGATTGCCGAGGGACGGGCCATGAGCAACGCGGTCATGGCTTCGGGACAGATTCTTCAGGTTGGCTCGCAACAGAGATCGTGGAAGCAGTTCCACCGCGCCTGTGAACTGGTGCGCAACGGCCGTATTGGCGAGATCAAGCACGTGGAGATCGGCTTGCCCGGTGACCCCAGCGGACCCGATGCTCCCGCTATGCCCATTCCCTCGAACCTGAATTACGACGGATGGCTGGGCTCAACACCCGAGGTCTATTACACCGAAATGCGCGTCCATCCCCAGGATGGGTTCAGCCGCCCCGGCTGGTTGCGCTGCGAGCAGTTCGGCGCCGGCATGATCACCGGCTGGGGAGCGCACCATGTGGATACCGCGCATTGGGGCATGAATACCGAGTACACCGGTCCCGTCGAGGTATGGGGTACGGCTGAGTTCCCTGCCCACGGTCTATGGGACGTGCATGGCAAGTTCCTGACCCACGCGATTTATGCCAACGGCGTGACCATGGACATCAGCGGCGATTTCCCCAATGGCATCAAGTTCTATGGCAGCGAGGGATGGATTTTTGTTACCCGGGACGAGATGGTCACGCCGATGGATGCAGGCGGCAAACCGGCGGCGGCTCCGCAACCGCTGGTTGCCAGTAATGCCAAGATCCTCGACAGCGTCATCGGTCCCGGCGAGGTCCACCTCTATCAAAGTGACGACCAGCATGGCAATTGGCTGGACTGTATCAAGAGCAGAAAGGCGCCTATCGCGCCGGCAGAAATAGGCCACCGGGCGTGTTCTACTTGTTTAATCCATCACATCGCCATGAAAACCAAACGCAGGCTCTATTGGGATCCGGTCAAAGAGCATTTCAAAAACGACGACGATGCGAATTGCATGCTATCCCGTCCTCAACGTGCTCCGTACATGATGGACGTGTAAGAACCATTCCATGAGTTCACCTGCCAAACGATCGAATCTGCGCTGGGTGGTATGCGGCCTGCTGTTTCTGGCTACGACCATCAACTATATGGACCGGACAGCACTCGGCCTGATTGAACCCATGTTGAAACACATACTCGGGGGCGATCAGGACTTCGCGCTCTACAACCGGCGCTATAGCGACATCGTGAACTGTTTCATCTTTGCGTATGGTGTCGGGTTCCTGCTTGCGGGGCGGGTGGTCGATCGCATCGGTGTGAAAAAGGGATATGCCTTATCGATCGGTGTGTGGGCGCTCGCTTCGCTAAGCCATGTGTTGGCGCGCAGTCCGTTTGGCTTCGGGATGGCCCGTTTTGCTTTGGGAATCGGAGAGTCCGGCAACTTCCCTTCGGCCCTCAAAGCGACAGCCGATTGGTTTCCGGCCGAGGAGCGAGCGCTGGCCACCGGCATTTTCAATTCAGGAACCAGCGCCGGCGCGCTGATCGCTCCGTTGATGATTCCCTGGGTTGCCGTTCGCTATGGCTGGCAGGCGGCCTTCTACACCACGGGTACCCTCGGACTCATCTGGCTTATTGGTTGGCTGTTGTTTCCTTACGACCGGCTACATCCGAAATATGGCAATCCGGCGCCGTCTGCTTCGCTGATTGTGAAACCGGCGACCTACAAGGCCATTCTTTTTAGCCCGGGTACCTGGCGATTTGCCTTGTCCAAGGGGACCACCGATGCGATTTGGTGGTTCTATCTTTTCTGGCTGCCCAAGTACTTCAACGAGCGCTTCCACGTGGACATGCGGCACCTCGGCCCGCCCCTCATCATTGTGTATATAGGCGCCACTGTCGGCAGCATCGCCGGCGGCTGGCTGGCGGGCTTTTATATTCGCCGAGGGCACTCGGTCCGGATGGGCAGAAGGTTCGCCATGTTGGTCTGTGCGCTTTGTGCTGTGCCGGTGGTGTTGGTTCCCTTTGTTCATCCTCTTTGGCAGGCGATCGCCTTGCTATGTCTAGCGACCGCAGCACACCAGGGATGGTCTTCAAATCTTCTCTCTACTCCGTCCGACATGTTCCCTTCCCGTTCGATCGGCACGGTCGTCGGGATAGGCGGAGCGGTGGGCGCCGTCGGCAGCGTGATTTTTACGTTCATGGTGGGGTTGCTGTGGACCAACTATGCACTGCTCATTTTCTTTGCGTCGGGGTCGGCTTATTTGCTCACCCTGTTTGCGTTTCAATGGCGTGCTCCCGCACCCGTGGCGGCAGAACACATCTCGGCGGATTAGAGAGAGAACCGCAGATCTCTCCACTACGCTCCCCCGGATTTCCTGTGGAGCTTCGTGGCGTTGGCGGACCTCATGCGCCTTTCCTTAAGAGAAAGGCTCACACGCGGTCTTGTCCAGTGCTGCGTGGCAGGAAATCCGGGTACGCTCCGGTTCCGCGGCACGCCCCACGGCAAGCCCCACGGCAAGCCGGGGCAGGCAGGGCGGGCAGGGCGGGCGGGATGACAAATTTTCTCCGGGGTAACGTATTGGAGAGGTCCGCGGTTTCTCCTTTGCTCCAGAGCATTGATCGGATTCAGACCGCATCGGGAGCGGTGGTTATCACAAACACTTTCATAGAGTTACGAGCCCGTCCGTGACCGTCCATGACGGTCCATGACCAGTTCTGAGGAGAAAGATATCCGCAACGGTTTCCGAGGAAAAACCTACGATTTCAATGGTCCCTCCATAAACCCAGCAGATGGCCTCCCAATTAAAACTTCGCTGCAAGAAACAGGCGCCAACAAACCCCACCCGAAAGTGGTTGCCTCATACGCCAAGGTGGTAGCACACAGATCCAGTGGAAAATAATGGCAGGCGAGAATTCGAAATGCTGTTGACAGACTCTCAGTTGATGAGATATACCATCTCGGCAGAACGATCGAGCCGTTTTTTCCGGCTTGTGTGAAATCTTTTTCTGTCAACCAATACCACCACAGATCGCTTATACGAGGGCCACAAACAGCGCAAATTGCCGTGTGCCAGAAAACGTTTTCAGGAAAACGCATCCATTAGCAAACATAGCTATGAACGGATATCCAGGGTGAATGGCTGCAACGTTCTTTCGTACCAAATGTTTTATTTAGGAGGCTGTAAATGAGTCGTTCTCGTTTCCTGTTGGCTACCTTATTCAGTGCGTGCGTTCTCCTCACACCCAGCGCGTGGGCGCAGGAAAACGCAACCATAACCGGAACTGTGGTGGATCCCACCGGAGCGGTGGTTCCTAACGCCGTAATCAATCTCACCAACGTCGCCACCAGCCAGGTCAGACAGGCCGCGTCGAACAACTCGGGGATCTATACATTCGCTAACGTGGGCGTCGGCCACTTCAATTTGGACGCCACCGCGCCGGGATTCGAGAAATTCACCAGAACAGACATCGTGGTGAACACCGATCAGACCCTGAAGGAGGACGTCAGCCTCACGGTCGGCAACGCAGCACAGACGGTCACCGTACAGGCTGATGCCCTGCAGGTCCAATCGGAAACCAGCGAGCTCAGCACCCTGATCACCGGCCAGCAGGTCACCCAGTTGGCGACCAACGGCCGCAATGTTACCGCGCTTGCGGCCCTGGGCTTGGGAGTGGCCAACAACCTGCCGGCGTTTAGCGGCGTGAATGCGCTCACATCCGCTAACGGCATCAGCTTCAATGGAGCCCGCACTACCCACAACATCTACCTATTGGATGGAGGCGAACTTAACGATCGTGGCTGCGGCGGCTGCTTCGGCTCCTTGCCGTCGATCGATGCGCTGGCCGAATTCCAGACTCTCGACAGCAACTACTCACCCGATTACGGCATCGGCTCAGGCGGAACCATCCTCATGGTGATCAAGTCCGGCACCCATGACTTCCACGGAGGAGTGTATTATTTCAACCGGAATGAAGATTACGATGCCAACAATTATTTCACCAAGCTGGCAGGCCAAGCGAAACCCAAGTTCCGGCTGAACGAACCCGGCGGCAATATCGGCGGACCGCTCTTTATTCCCCACATTTATAACGACTCTCGCAAGAGAACATTCTTCTTCGTCAATGAAGAGTGGCGAAGGCTGGTTCAAGGAAGTGCGCCTTCGACGCAGAACACTATCCTGGCCAGCAATTTCCCGACGGCCGGAGCGTCATTGGCATATACCGTTCCCTCCGGCGGCGCGGTCCCGGTGGTTCCAGCCACCAGTGACCCGGCCAAGCTTCTGATCTACCACGCTGACGGTCTGACTGCTGGACAACCCTTCCCAGGCAATATTATCCCCGTCAACCTGATCGACCCGAACGCTGTCCTCGAACTGAATGCGGGCACCTTCCCGAAGCCGAACTTCGGCACCAGTCAATTCGTTTCGTCCATCCCTCAGCCCACCAATGTCCGTGAAGATGTGGTTCGCATCGACCACGCCATCAACAGCAAGCTTCAGCTGATGGGTCATTTACTCCATGAGCCGGTCACCCTGAATTTTTTCCCGCCGCTATGGGGTAACAGTACTTATCCGACAGTGGGCACGGCCATGGCCAATCCGGCCTGGTCGTCGGTTATCAAACTCACGCAGACGATTTCACCGAACCTGCTTAACGAAACCGCCTACCTTTACAGCGGCAACAAGATCACCCTCACTCCCATCACCGGTCCCGGCGGCTCATTTGTACAGCCCAGCGGGTGGACAGCAACCAGCTTCTTCCCGGTGGCCAACAATCAAGGCGCCCGCATGCCAGAGATCGATCTACAGGGCAAGCCGCTACAAACAAACTGGAGCTCGAGTTACTTTCCCTGGAAGAACGGCTACGAAGGGTTCGAGTGGCGGGACGATCTATCCTGGACCAAGGGACTGCACCAGTTCAAGTTTGGATTCAGCTGGCTGCACGACTACAAGAACCAGCAACTGCAGGCCAACACCCAGGGAACCGCAACCTTTAATTCGAGCGCCTTTTCCGGCGACTCGTATGTCAATTTCCTGCTCGGCGACGCCAGCTCCTT
>Ga0182024_10022077_pt1 | contig 11498 bp, 11 predicted proteins | sample P32metaG_FD_120480 | JGI IMG/M metagenome (GOLD analysis project Ga0182024, IMG submission 120480) | Permafrost microbial communities from Stordalen Mire, Sweden - P3-2 metaG (Illumina Assembly) | ecosystem: Environmental > Terrestrial > Soil > Wetlands > Permafrost | place: Sweden: Stordalen... | reverse complement strand
TAGTGCGTCCGCACGGAGATGTGAAATGCCGCGCCAGATTGGCGAAGACGAACGGCAGACCGAGGACGAGAGCGCCCGCAGAAGGCTTGGTCCTCGCGGCGTGCCCGGCGGTCCGGATACCGCGAAAATGACGCCGCAACAGCAAAAGAATATTCCCAAGACGGGCGACTTCGACGGCCACACCGCCTGATCGGGCGCGACTCGTCCGCGCTTTGCCGCGACCGAGCACCTCAGCTCTTCTTATAGACGATGCTGGCCGCTTATCGGCCCGAGAGCTATTTTTTCGGGGGGCGCTGTTTGCCGAAGGCGGCGGTCACTTCTTTTTTTGTTATGCGCGCCCCCGGGTTGCCGCGCTCACCGAGATTCTGCTCTTCGGTGCCATCACCCATCATGCCGGGATGAGCAACCTTGGTTTGCTTCTTGGTGTCACGTGGCGCTGTGGTTTTATTCTTCATGCCAATATTCCTTGCAAGGTGTCCAATGGTGGAATGGCAAGGGTAGCACCTTAAGGCAAGGCCGTCTCCGATTCGTAGTGGGGCGCGACTGCCACGAACGGCAGTCGCGCCTGAGGTTGAAAGCATGAGGCCAGAGCGAGCCGTCCTCATGGTCCGGCCGGGAGATGTCCGCTTCCGGCTCAGGCAGCAATCACCGCGACGATTCTCAACGTGTGCGGATCCACGATAAGGATCTCATCGCCGACCTGGATATAGTCATAGTCGCGATATTGCGGAGCATATTCCACGATCGAAACAGGCAGACTGTAAAGATGAACTGTTCCTGGAACGACCTCGCCGACCCGGGTTGAGAAGTGCACGTTGGTCAGACGCTCGGTCTTTTCAGCCCGCAACGTGCCCCAAATTTTCGCATGCTGTTCGGCCGACAACGCGGCCGGCGGGGCGGACTTCGTCTCGTCTCTTGCCGAGGGCGGAGCCGCGCGAGGGTTCGGCGGCTCTGACATTGGCGTGACGCCTCCCTGTCCGGTGGTCTCGGGCTTGGCAACGCCGGGCGCCTGGGCGGTTACGGCCGGTTTCTCCTTCATGGGCGCCTGCGCGGTGGGCGCCGCCGGCTTCTCCGGGGTCGGCGCTTGCGCGATTGGCGCCGGTTTCTCCTTCATGGGCGCCTGTGCGGTGGGCGCCGCCGGCTTCTCCTTGGTCGGTGCTAGCGCAGTTGGCGCGGAGTTCTCTTTCATCGGCGCCTGCGCGGTTGGCGCCGGAGACGTCGGCGTCTGATTGTTCATGCCTTGCGCAGATGCCAATCCCGCCCCCGCCAGCAGCGCGGCGGTGGCGGTCGTAATCAGCAAAAGCTTCCTTGTATTTTTCATGTCATCCTCCAATAAAATGATGATGTTATTCTATAAAAACGATAATGACCTCAGTTAAGTTCCAAGTAACTGAAGCTTTATTATTATATAGAACCGACCACTAATCGAAATATTCATGTGGCGATCGACTGCGCGGTGGCAGCCCTTCGCGCCGCAGTGGGATTGCCGCGCGACCGTCTTTCTTGTTCGATCAAGTCGGATTTCATGCTCGGTCAATAAGCCAACAGCCGTGGCGCGCTCGCAATCGGCCTGCTGCAACGCGCAACGCGGCGCGGCCGCTTACAGCGCAACGCGGCCGCCAGATAGTGAATTTCACCGATAACGAACCGAAGGCACCGGCGCGAGTGGGCTATGCGGCGTGCACCGTCTTGTCTTGGTTCTCGCTGACCCATTGTGCGTTGTTGGCGAGCTCGGTGAAGCTTCGTTCGAGCCTTTGAAATTCCAGCAGTTCGTCGGCGCCGTTCGTCATTCCCAACAAGTTGGCATATTCGCTCGCCTTGGCGCGATATTGCTCAGCGGTGGACATCGATAAGTCTTTCTGTGGACGATTCCACCAGGTGACGATCGTCACACTCTCAGGTGGCGTTTGCTTTTTGGCAAACAATGACGAAACTCAGTATCGGCCATTCCACCGGTTGCGGCCTGTTCACAATTGCTCACCGGCCCCGCTCGGCGAAGTGACCCGCGTCGCGAGTTGAGGACACGGAAACGTGCGCGCACGCCCCGCAACCCTTCGTGGCCACGCGACGTTGGTGTTGTCCTCACAACAAATTTTTTGTTTGAGCACAATTGGAGGTCCAAGTGCTTTATAAAAAAACCCTCATCGCTCTCGCCGCCGCGGTCGCCCTCGGTTGCGTGCCAGTGGCAACGACGGCGTCAGCCGCCGGACACGGACTTGCAACGGCCGGACATCCGATGGCCGGCCATCCCATGGGTGGACGTCCGATGGGGGGCCGTCCAATGGGTGAACATCCAATGGCCGGACGTACGATGACCGGCTACGCCCATAGCGGTTATGGCGCACGATACGGCGGCCGCGCCGGCATTGGGGCGATCTATGACAGCTGCCCCGGCTATGGGGCCGGCTATGGCTACGGCTACAATGGATGCCCGGGCTACGATGACGCTCCCCTCGTCGCCGGCGTGATCAATGGCGTCCTGGGCGGGTACGGTCGCTACTAGGGCGACGGGCAGAATTGAACCACGGCGGTCGCCCTCCAACGGAGCGCGGCCGCTCGCCCGCTCTCGAATCAAATCCGTCCAAGCAGCATAAGAACGACGATGACGATCAAGATGATGCCGATGATCCCAACGCCGCCGTGGCCATAGCCATAGCCGTAGCCGCCGAAGCGACCACTGAAGCCGCCGAGCAGAAAGATGATGAGGATGATAACGAGGATGAGCCCCAGCGACATGTCCTATTCTCCCTAGTTGACTCCATTTTAAGTTATCTGTCGCAGTGAGGCTGTGCAATATGGCTCACAGCGAAAGAGCCGTGGGTCGCGCCGCCCGCGTAGACGCCCTACGCAAATTCGAGATCCGAACAGCCTCAACCGTAACAGTGGACCTTGATGCCGCCATGCGCCGAAGCAGGCGGCCCATGCTCGACAGGGGCGGCTTAAATCAAGGCGGGGATTTTTGCGATTGCCGGCCTGTGCGCCGCCGCCAGTATCATCGCGGAGTTTCAGATAGCGCTCCCCACGCTCGTCGTCCGCAACAGACAAAAAGCCGCTTCCCGAGGCGCAATCCGTGTGAGCAATATTGCTCAGAAATGCATGAGTCCCGGGGACCACTATGCCTGGAGGGGCGCCGGCGCTGGAGCCAGACAATGAATCCCATCACGTTGTTCATAACCGTGGCCTGCCTGGCGGTCGGCGCCGGATTAGGCACAATGGGGCATCTTTATTCGGGTGTCGCCGTGGTGATTGTTGCGATCGTCATCGCCGCGGCGCTGAAGATGGCCAACACTTGGCAAAAGTTCGTCATCCTGCGCGCCGGTAAATTGCTCGGCGTCAAGGGGCCGGGACTTTTCCTCATCATTCCGGTCATCGACCGCGTCGTTGCCGTCATCGACGAGCGCATTCAGACCACGGCCTTCAGCGCCGAGGAGGCGCTGACCAAAGATACCGTTCCGGTGAACGTGGACGCGATTATCTTCTGGTTCGTCCACGACGCGCAAAAGGCGGCCTTGAACATCACGAATTACCGCGAAGCCATCGATCGCGTGTCCCAGACGTCGCTTCGCGAAATGATCGGATCGTCTATGCTGTCGGCGCTGCTGTCGGAACGCACCGCCGCCGACGAACTGCTGCGCGGCGAAATCGGCCGCAAGACCGCCGACTGGGGTATCTCGGTGAAGTCCGTCGAGATCCGCGACGTCGCCATTCCGGTTGCCTTGCAGGACGCCATGTCCCGGCAGGCTCAGGCCGAACGGGAAAAGCAGGCGCGGGTGATTCTTGGATCGGCCGAGGCGGCGATCGCGGGAAAATTCGTCGAGGCGGCGATGACCTATGCGGATCATCCCGCGGCGCTGCAGCTGCGGGCCATGAACATCATCTACGAGACGACCAAGGAGCGCGGCGCCACCATCCTGATCCCGACAGCGATGGTCGACCGCATGAATCCCGTCGTGGCGCTGGCATTGGCCGGGCAGCAGGTCGCGCCGCAAAAGAGCAACGGGCCGCAGCCGCTACCACCCGCCACACCGAAAGACAGCGTCGCGCCAGTGCAGCGGTAAAGTCCTCTGCTACTCCGCGGCCAGCGCGCGCTCTTTGAACGGCAGTTCGAGGCGCTGCCAGACGTCGACCAGCGCTTCGGCGAGCATGTCGATCAGCGCGTCGTCGTGATACGGGCTCGGCGTGATGCGCAGCCGCTCGGTGCCCTTCGGCACCGTCGGATAGTTGATCGGCTGGATATAGATGCCGTGGTCGGCGAGCAACAAGTCGCTGGCGGCCTTGCAACGTTCCGGATCGCCGACATAGACCGGCACGATGTGCGTCGGGCTCGTCATCACCGGCAGGTGCGCGGCGGTGAGCACGGCCTTGGTGCGCGCCGCGCGATCCTGATGGCGTTCGCGTTCCCACTGCGAGGTCTTCAGATGGCGGATCGCGGCGGTGGCCGCGGCGGCCACCGCCGGCGGCAGCGCGGTGGTGAAGATGAAGCCGGGCGCATAGGAGCGCACCGCGTCGATCAGCGCCGCCCCGCCGGCGATGTAGCCGCCGAGGCAGCCGAACGCCTTGGCCAGCGTGCCCTCGATCACGTCGATGCGGCCGGTGACATGATCGCGCTCGCTGATGCCGCCGCCGCGCGGCCCGTACATGCCGACCGCGTGCACCTCGTCCACATAGGTCATGGCGCCGTACTGCTCGGCGAGGTCGCAGATGCGGCTCACCGGCGCCACGTCGCCGTCCATCGAATACAGGCTCTCGAACACGATGAGCTTGGGCCGCGCCGGATCGGCGGCGGCGAGCAGCGCTTGCAGGTGCGCCATGTCGTTATGGCGGAAAATCTGCTTCTCGGTGTACGCTTGGCGGACGCCCTCGATCATCGAATTGTGATTCCAGGCGTCGGACAGGATCAGGCAGTTCGGCATCAGCTTGGCGAGGGTGGAAATGCCGGTCTCGTTCGAGACGTAGCCGGAAGTGAAGACCAGCGCCGCTTCCTTGCGGTGCAGGTCGGCAAGCTCGCGCTCGAGCTCGACCACCGGGTGATTGTTGCCGGCGATATTGCGGGTGCCGCCGGCGCCGGTGCCCATGCGGGTAGCGGTCTCGACCATGGCGCCGATGACTTTGGGATGCTGGCCCATGCCGAGGTAATCGTTCGAGCACCAGATCACGACGTTCTTCGGCCCGTCCGGCGTATGCCAGATCGCATGGGGAAAGCGGCCGGCGATCCGCTCGAGATCGGCGAAGACGCGATAGCGCCGTTCGTCGCGCAGCCGCCCCAGCGCATCGGCAAAATAAGCGTGATAATCCGGCAGCGAATTCCGACGGTCATTCATAGCGAGAAGTTCCGCGGGCTTGGCCCGCCCACGGCCATGTTGGAACGCGACGGCCCCATTTCTAGAAGCGTTCTAGGGCCCTTGTCGAGGCTTTATCGGGGCGGTCGGTTGCCGCGGCATTGATCCGTGTCAATTTAGTCAATCAACCGGCAACAGCCCGGCGGCGCGCTGCCGCCGCGGCGCCTGACGACGAGGCGGGAAGCCACGGACTCCACGGATCCGGCGGCACCAGCCCCTCGGTGACCGAGACCGGCAGAATGCGGCCGTTCTCGGCGATACGGCCGATCATGACCGGCTTATAAAGGTGATGGGTAGCGGCATCCATCTGCACGGTAAAGCCGCTCGGCGCGGCGAGCCGCCGGCCGCCTAACTCGGCGCGCACCTTGTCGACATCGGTGGTCCCGGCCGCCTCCACCGCGGCGACCCAGAGGTGGAAGCCGATCCAGGTCGCTTCCATCGGGTCGTTGGTGACCGCGTCGGGCTTGCCGGTGAAACGGCGCCACTCGCCGATGAAGGCGCGGTTCTCCGGCGTGTCGAAAGCGTGCAGGTAGCTCCAGGCGACATAATTGCCGGCGATATTCGAGCGCATCAGCGCCGGCAGTTCCGCCTCGTTGATCGACAGCGACATCACCGGAATGGCGCTTGCGGCGACATCCTGGTTCGCCAGCTCACGAAAGAAATGCACATTGGCGTCGCCCGAAACGGTGGCGACGATCGCGGTGCGTCCGTCGCCATTGCCGGCTTTGGCGAAACGGCGAATATCCTCGATCACCTCGCGCCAGTCCCGCAATCCCAGCATGGTGTAGCGCTCGGCAACGTCGAAAATGTTCTTGCTCGCCAGGTAGCCCTTGAGGATGGCGTTGGTGGTGCGCGGGTAGATGTAATCGGTGCCGACCAGGAAAAACCGGCTGATGCCCTGGTCGCGCAGGAAGTTGACGGCCGGAATGGCCTGCTGCGGCGGCGTGGCGCCGGTATAGAAAATGTTGCGCGATGCCTCCTCGCCTTCGTACTGGCTTGGATAGAACAACAGCGCGTTGTCGCGCTCGACGATCGGCAGCACCTGCTTGCGCGACGCCGAGCTCCAGCAGCCGAAGATGGCCGCGACGTTGTGCTCGGCAATGAGCTTGCTCGCCAGCTCCGCGTAGGCCGTCGGATCGGAGCGCGGATTGACAATGACCGGCTCGATCGGCCGGCCCAACAGCCCGCCGCGGCCGTTCTGCTGCTCGATCAGCATGACCAACAGCTCCTGCAGCGGCCGCTCGCTCGCCGTCATGGTGCCGGACAGCGAATGCAGGATGCCGATCTTGATCGAGCCGTGTTCGAGGTCGGAGAAATACCGCGAAATCGCATCCGCCAGCCATTTCGAGCGGCCGAGCAGGTCTTCCGCGGTGGTCAGCACGCCGTTGCCCGCCTCCTCGACGCTGTTGGCGATGGTGGACAATTCCGGCAGCACGCCGCCGACCGTGCCGGCGACCTGTTCGGCACGGTTGCCGATGCGGTCGATCTCGGCGGCCTGATGATCGAGAATGCCGGTCAGGTGCCGGTTGGCCGCGCTCATTGTCGTGACGCTCGACGATACGCCGGCGATGGCGCCGACGGTTTCGTTGACGGCATGCTGGATGTCGTGAACCTGCCTGCTGATGTCGGCGGTCGCCTTCGCGGTCTGCTGCGCCAGCGTCTTGACCTCGGAGGCGACCACGGCGAAGCCGCGGCCGGCGGCGCCGGCCCGCGCCGCTTCGATGGTGGCGTTGAGCGCCAAGAGCGACGTCTGCGACGCGATGGTTTCGATCAGCTTGACCACGGTGCCGATGCGCTCGGCGGCGGCGGCGAGGCTGCGTACCGTGCGGTCGGTGCGCGCCAAGTCGCTCATGGTGCGTTCGGTGGCATCCTTGGCGGCGGCGGCTTCGGTGGTCGACTGCACGATCAGCGCCAGCAATTCGCGCGCGGCGTCGGCTACGGCGGCGACGTCGCGGCTGGCCTCGGCGGCGGCGTCGACCGCATGGGCGGTGCGCGCCCGCACCTCATCATTGCGGGCGCCGAGGTCGGCGGCGGTGACCTGGATTTCTTCGGCGGCCGATTGAAACACGTCGATGAGCTTGTCCACGGTGGTGCGAAAGCGCTGGGTAAAGAAGCTCCTTCCGGCGTAGTGCAGCCGCGCTTCGGCCTCGCGGCTGCGGTGGTCGACGGCAAGCGCATCGGCGTCGATCAGCACCTGCCGCATGGTCTCCGCCGCCGCGGCGCTGTCGCCGAGCGCGCCGCGTCCGATCCGTCCGGGCAACGCGGCATAGCGGTCGCCGCCGGCGATCTGGGCGATGGTGCTGACCACCGTGCGCAACATCTGCTCGCACCACCAGGCCGCCGAGGCCGCGCCAACGATCGCCGCGGCGATGCCGAGCAGCAGACTACCGGTGCCCCACACCACCAAGGCGGATACGATGCATGCCGACCCGACTGGCAGTAGAATCCAGGCCGGCATCAGGCTTTTGCGGAGATCGGCGGCCATGGCGGGCTGGCGGATAAAAATCCTGGAAAAGTTCAAGTGAAATTGCGCATATTCGATTACCAAACCCTTTCCCTATGCTGCACCGCAACGCGTGAATTATTGGCAGTGGGCTCAAAAACTAAGCGGATGCGTCGAAAGCGCATGACACAGCACGGAGCCATGACGGAAGCCGACCGAAATCCGTGGGGTATGACAAGACTATGCCGAACGCCAGCACCGGACTGAACCACGGCCTCACCGATTACGGCGACCGCGATTTCTCGCGCTACCTGCGGCGCTCGTTCGCGCAGTCCATGGGCTATTCGCGGGCGTTACTGGACAAGCCGGTGATCGGCATCGCCTATACGGCGTCCGACTTCAACAACTGCCACCGCCATTTTCCCGAACTGCTGGCGGCGGTGAAACGCGGCGTGCTCGCCGCCGGCGCGCTGCCGCTGGAGTTTCCGACCATCTCGCTCGGCGAAGTCTTTCTCACGCCGACCAGCCTCAAATATCGCAACCTGATGGCGATGGACACGGAAGAGATGATCCGGGCGCAACCGATGGATGCGGTGGTGCTGATGGGCGGCTGCGACAAGACCGTGCCGGCGCAACTGATGGGCGCGGTCTCCGCCGACCGTGCCGCCATCGCCCTCGTCGCCGGGCCGATGATGACCGGGCGCTATCGCGGCGAGCGGCTCGGCGCCTGCACCGACTGCCGGCGGTTCTGGGCGCGCTACCGGGCCGGCGATATCGACGCCGAGGAGATTTCCGCAGTCGAAGGCCAGCTCGCGGTGACCGCCGGCACCTGCGCGGTGATGGGCACCGCATCGACGATGGCGTGCCTTACCGAGGCGCTTGGACTGAGTCTCCCCGGCACCGCCGCGATCCCCGCGGTGCACGCCGACCGACTGCGCGCCGCCGAGGCGACCGGCGCCGCCGCGGTGCAATTGATCGGCTCGAAACTCACGCCGTCGCGGCTTGTCACCGCCCAATCGGTGGCGAATGCGCTGCGCGTCCTGCTTGCGCTCGGCGGCTCGACCAATGCGGTGATCCACCTCACCGCAATCGCCGGCCGCGCCGGCGTGAAAGTGTCGCTCGAGCAGCTCAACACGCTGTCCGACACGACGCCGGTGCTGGTCAATCTCAAGCCGGTCGGCAATGGCTACATGGAAGACTTTTTCGCGGCCGGCGCCATGGGCGCCCTGCTGCGCGAACTCAAGCCGCTCCTGCATCTCGACTGCGTGACGGTCACCGGCGAAACGCTCGGCCAGCGGCTCGAGGGCGATGCCGGCAGCTATGTCGACCGCGCGATCATCGCGCCGCTCAATGAGCCGCTCGAACCGAACGGCGGTCTCGTGGCGCTGTTCGGCAACCTGGCGCCGAAGGGCGCGATCCTCAAGCGCTCGGCCGCCGATCCGAAACTGTTCGAGCACGAGGGCCGCGCGGTGGTGTTTTCCTCGCTGGCCGACCTCGCCGCGCGGATCGACGATCCGGCGCTCGACGTCGCGCCGGAAGACATTCTGGTGTTGCAGAACGCCGGCCCGCACGCGCTCGAATGCATGCCGGAAGCCGGCTACTTGCCGATTCCCAAGAAGCTTGCGCAGCGCGGGGTGAAGGACATGGTGCGCATTTCCGACGCCCGCATGAGCGGCACCGCCTTCGGCACCATCGTGCTGCACGTCACGCCCGATGCCGCCTCCGGGGGCCCGCTCGGCCTGGTCCGCACCGGCGACCGCATCCGGCTCTCGGTGCAACAGCGCGGCATCGCGCTACTGGTCGACGATGCCGAGCTGAAAAAGCGCGCCGCGGCCGCGCCGGCAAAAACGGAAATCCCGGAGCGCGGCTACGCCAAGCTGTTCGCCGAGCAAATTCTCGGCGCCGACGAGGGCTGCGATTTCAAGTTTCTCACTTCACCTCTCCCCGCCGCACGGTGATTCGTGAGTCACAAGGGAGGGGATCACCCCCGCGCCACCGCGATCTCCAGCGGAAAATCGTCGACCACCTCGTGGCCGGTCCCGGTCACGATGAAGGTATGGCCGAGGAAGATGCCGAACAGCCCGTCGGGCGTGATCGGATTGGGCTCGGCCATGATGACCATGCCGGGCTTCAAGATTTCCTCGAATGGCTCCGCCGCGACATGCTCGGCAACCACGTGGGGGCCGTCGGTGACGAGGTCGATGCCGTGGCACTGGGTCGGCCGCGACTGGTAGCCGTTGTCGCGGAAAAATTTGCTGGCGAGCCGCATGTTCTCCGCCGGCTTGCCGGGCGCGATCTCGGCGACGATGCGTCGGTAGCCGGGCAGCGTGATCTCGTCCCAGAATTGTCGCACCATCTCGGTCGGCTCGCCGAGGCAGATCGGTGAACCGATCTGCGCGGTGTAGCCGCGGTAGCCTGCGGCCAGCTCCATGTTGATGATGTCGCCGTGCGCCAGCACGCGGCCCGACGGCCGCGGATTGCCGAAAATCTGCGCCGGGTTCGCCATCGGCGTCGAGCCGATGATCAGAAAGTCGATGTCGCCGCCGCCTTCGAGAATGGCGGCGCCGGCGGCGGCGCGCAGCTCGTATTCCTTCACGCCGGGACACGCCCGCGCCACCATCGCCGCCATGGCATTCCTGCACAGCACGCCGGCCTTGCGCACGCAGTCGAGCTCCTCGGCGCTGTGGATCGATAGGAGCTCATGCAGAAAGCCCTTGGTGAAGACGAGTTCGGCGTCCGGCAGATTGTCGCGCAGCACGTTGTACTGGTTCACCGGCATGTAGTCGGCGTGCCGCGGATCGACCTCCATCAGCCCGATGCGGCCGCGCTCGAGCTTCAGTTCGCGGATGCGTTCCACCATGACATCGGCATACCGTCCGCTGCGGCTGTGGCGCACGTCCGCCACGGCGATCTCGACCTGCCGGCGCACCGCCTCGGCATGGGTGCCGCCCATCGAATAGATCATGGTCGGTTCGCCGTGCAGCGGCACCAGCACGTAGCTCGCCAGCGCGTGCCATTCCCAATGCCCGGTCAGCCACAGCATGCCGCCGCCAAAGCTCCAGTGGCTCGGGCCGCCGGGCACGATGACGGCGTCGAGCGTGTGCTCGCGCATCTTCGCCCGCAGCGCCGCATAGCGCCGCTCGTATTCGGCCTTGGAGAACTGCTCCCACACCGCGTCGCGGTAATACGGCGTGTCGCGCATATTGGCGAACGGCAGCGATTGGTCGAGCTTTCCTCGCACTACTTCCCACGTCTGCGGACCGATGCGCGGCGGGCGGATTTGAGTGTTCATGGCAGATCCCCGGAAACCTTTGTTGCTTCACGATACCGACCGCATCGTATCGCGGCGCGAGCATAAACGAAATCCGACGGGAGCGATCGTCTGGTCAAAGCTCCGCGGCTGGATCGATCGGACGGCGCGACAAGCTGTCGTTCATGCTCGGCACACAAGAAAAAGCCCGGAACTTTCGTCCCGGGCTCTTCGTTTCGAAGGAGGGTGAAGCTCAGTACCGCGCCGAGACCGGCGAGGCCCAATTGAACTTCCAGACCAGCGACGTCGAGAGCGTCTGCACGTATTTGTTGACATGATCCGAAAGGCCAAACGGAGCGCCCGTAGCGGTGATGAGGATGGGATCGTACTTGGCAGAGAAGCTCGAGTAGCGATACTCGCTGCGCAGGAACAGACCGGGAGGCAGTCCGAGCCCGAAGAAATTCGC
>Ga0182024_10022076_pt1 | contig 11498 bp, 8 predicted proteins | sample P32metaG_FD_120480 | JGI IMG/M metagenome (GOLD analysis project Ga0182024, IMG submission 120480) | Permafrost microbial communities from Stordalen Mire, Sweden - P3-2 metaG (Illumina Assembly) | ecosystem: Environmental > Terrestrial > Soil > Wetlands > Permafrost | place: Sweden: Stordalen... | reverse complement strand
GAATATTCTGCAGGCGGCGTCGACGGTCGTGGCAAATAACGTCCGCCGCAAGGGCAAGAATCTTTGGACGTCGCGCCAGGGTGGCACCAAACTCGGTTACTACGAGGCTCCTGACGGGGAAAATGAGGCGCTCTTCGCCGCCGATCACATCGCAAAATATCTGCGCGAGGCCGGTCGTGCCGAAAATTCGGGTGGAGAAACTCCGCGTGCTGCCGTGCTTTACCGCACGAATTCTCAGTCGCGCCTGTTTGAAGAAGCCATGCGCCGCTACGGACTGAAATATAAAGTCGTCGGTGGATTTTCTTTTTACGAGCGCGCCGAGATCAAAGACATGATCTCGTATCTGAAAGTCATCCAGAATCCGGACGACTCGATCTCGCTGCTTCGCGTCATCAACACACCGACGCGCGGCATCGGCAAAGGCACTGTCGACACTCTCGAACGGGTGGCGCTAGAGACTGGCTTGTCTTTGTGGGGCGCCTTGGGCGAAGCCATTCGCCGCCAACTTCTGCCGCAGCGGGCGCTAGCGGCGCTGAAAAGCTTTCAACAATTAATCCGGGACGCGCAAGCGATGTTGGCGGGAACCTTTGCGGAACACCTCACAGAAGAGAGCGCAGAGGCAAGTGGGGCGGGGGCGTCCTCGCCCGAGTTTTTGGAAGCGCCAGAATCTGTCGACTCCATCTCGGCGAACTCCACTGATGACGACGCAGCAGCATTCGATCCCTCCGAGTTCGAAAACACGGCCTTCGATTTCGGCGGAGCGTACGGTGTGAACGACGAAGCGAGCGTCACCAGCGAAGGAGCGGCCAACAAACCGCCTGCGGTATTCGAGAATGAGATCGCGCTCGGCACTGGCAATGCGGAAACAGCAAGTCCGTTTCCCGCTCCCACAGTGAGTACCGCCGACTTGCTAAAGTTCTTGATTGACCGCACCGGCTACATCAAGCTGCTCGAAGCCGAAGACACACCAGAAGCCTTCTCCCGCATCGAAAACATGCGCGAGTTGGTCAACGCTGCCGCCGATTCGCGCGACCGCGGCGAAACGCTCGACCAGTTTCTCGACCATGCCGCACTCATCGCCGACGCCGACGACTACGACGAGCGCTCCCAGATCACGCTCATGAGCCTGCACGCCGCCAAAGGCCTGGAGTTCCCCCTGGTCTTTCTCAGCGGCCTCGAAGAAGGATTGTTCCCGCATTCGCGCACGATGCTCCAGCCTGACGACGTCGAAGAAGAGCGCCGTCTCTGCTATGTCGGCATGACCCGCGCCATGGATCAACTCGTCCTCACCCGCGCCGTCTACCGCCGCAGATACGGCACAGACCAGCCCGAAGCCAGCGTCCCATCGAGATTTCTGGAAGAAGTCCCAATCCAGTTGATCGAGGAACTAGGAGGACGCCGCAACTCTCGCACGGGCACGGACCACGGGAGAACAGGCCATGTAGGAACGGCCCTCGGCCGTCAATCGGGACGCAGTTCCGCGGCCTACGATGCGGCGGATGTCCACTACTCCTACGAAGATGAGGACCAGAGCGCAAGCTGGCGCAATGGGGGTCAACCCAGCCGACAAAAGCCAACGGCCCCAGCCAAGCCCTATAACTCCATCGAGAACATTGCCGAATTTTTCGCGAGCCGCGGGAAGAAGTTTACCGTCCCAAAAACGCCGGTGGAAGAACCAACCGGCAAGCGCGGATTCCGCCCCGGCCAGAAGGTTCGTCATCCTAAATACGGTGAAGGCACGGTCTACCAGCGAGAAGGAGAAGGCGAAGAAGCCAAACTTACGGTACAATTCCCTCGCTTCGGATTGAAGAAGCTCGTAGAAAAGTACGCGCAACTGGAGCGCGCGTAGTAGATTGGACAATTGGGGAATTGAGTGATCGGGGAGTTTTCCCGTGATCTTCAATTGCGCAATTACCCAATTTCACAATTATCCAATTCAAAAGGAATTCATGGCAAACACAGCAACGCTGACCAAAGAAGAACGCAAGAAATCAAAACGCGCCTCACGCAAGAAGACCAAGGCGGAAAAGCCGAAGAAGCCCCGCGACTACGCCCGCGGATCGAAAAAGCGCAAGGTGAAAAAGCTGGCGCGTGGGCAGTCGAAACGGTAAAGGCAGCAATTGGCAATAAGCGCTTGGCATTTGGCCGGGAAAGTTCTTAGTTACCTGATAGGAACCAGACCGGCTAAATGCTGAGTGCTAACGGCTAAAGGCTTGTTTTCAGGAGACAACTACCTCTTGTCCCAATCATCTCCGGACCCAACCGCCGCCGTGCGCACTGCGACTGTTCGAACCAGCGACAACCAACTTCTCTGCTGCAAGTCGATCGACAAGCTGATCGCGGAATCCGAGGCTCCAGGGCATCGGCTGCAAAAAACCCTGGGCCCCTGGTCATTGACGGCGCTCGGTATCGGCGCCATCATCGGCTCCGGAATTTTCATTCTGACCGGCACCGCGGCCGCTGGAGAATATTTTCAGGCGCCTTCTATCTTGCATGCGCAGGCGCTCGACGTAATCATCAATCTGCTGCGAACCGGTAGCACCGCTGGGGCGCTGATGCACGGCCGCCCTCCCGCCGGGCCATCGATTGCGATTTCGTTTCTCCTGGTGGCGATCGCATGTAGCTTCGCTGGCCTCTGCTACGCCGAACTAGCCTCGATGATTCCCATCGCAGGCAGTGCCTACACATATTCCTACGCGACACTCGGCGAGATTTTCGCATGGATCATCGGCTGGGACCTCATCCTCGAATACGTAGTCTCGAACGTCGCAGTCGCGGTTGGCTTTGCCGGTTATACAAAAGCGCAGCTGGCGGTCTTCGGTATTAACTTGCCGGAAAAACTTGCGAGTCCCGTCTGGGCCGGAGGGCAGTGGACGGGTTCCTATTTCAATCTCCCCGGCTTCCTCATCGTTTTCGTTCTCACGCTGCTGCTGGTGCGCGGCGTGAAGGAGTCGGCGAAGACTAATAACGTCATGGTCGCGGTCAAGATCGGCGCCATCCTCACCTTCCTGGTCGTCGGTGGAATGCTGGTGAAGCCCGCGAACTGGGTGCCGTTCGCGCCATCTGGCTTCGCCGGAATCGTCACCGGAGGGGCCATCGTTTTCTTTACCTACATCGGTTTCGATTCGGTCTCCACCGCCGCCGAGGAATCGCGCAACCCGCAAAAAGATTTGCCCTTCGGAATCATCATGTCGCTGGTGGTCTGCACGCTTCTCTATGTCGGAGTGGCCGTAGTCCTGCTCGGCATGATGAAGTACACGACCTTCGTCTCCGGCGAAGCCGCCGAAGCGCCCGTTGCCTACGCGATGAAGTATCTGGGTGTGCACCCGCTCTTCCGCTCGGTCATCGTAATCGGCGCGCTGACCGGCATGATCTCTTCGCTGCTCGTGTTTCAGTACGGGCAGGCTCGCATCTGGTACGCGATGTCCCGCGACGGCTTGCTGCCGAAGTTGTTCTCCGCGGTGCATCCGAGATTTAAGACGCCGTACATTTCCACTTGGATCGCCTGTTTCGCCGTAGGAATTCCTGCTGGCCTCGTGGACATTGGCGACGCCGCCGACCTGGCCAACATCGGCACGCTGTTTGCCTTCGTTCTGGTGTCGCTGGGTGTGATCATGCTGCGCCGCAGCCAGCCCGATCGCAAGCGCGCGTTCCGAGTCCCGTTTGTGCCGTGGTTCCCGTTGATCTCGATCCTCCTATGCGTCGGCCTGATGATGGGCCTCACCGTCATCACCTGGCTGCGCTTCGTAATCTGGCTCGGCCTCGGCCTGCTGATCTACATTTTCTACAGCCGCCACCGCAGCGAGTTCGCCAAGAAGTAGTTATCAGCTCTCAGCCGTCAGCAAAAATACTTTGTCATCCTGAGCGAAGCACACCGCTGAGCGAAGCGAATCGGTTTGCGCAGTCGAAGGATCCCTCTCAGTTATTCGGCACCACCGGCCCATCTGCGCGTTTCTGTTGCGACCCCATCTTCGTTGCGATGCCGTAGTTGTCCCTCCTCGCAAATCTTCCCTCAAGACTCTACAATCAAGAAGTGATGTCCTCCGTGCCCGATCGGCCGCCTAGCAGTTTCCTGCGACTCCTACCAAAGGCCGAACTACATCTGCATCTCGAAGGCGCAATCGAACCGGCCACTCTGTTCGAACTTCGCCAGCGCCGCGGCGAACGAGTCACGTCGGCTGAAATCGACGCGCTCTATCGCTACCAGGATTTTCAAGGATTTCTGCTCTCTTTCAAAAACATCACCGAGCACTTGCGCACGCCAGAAGATTACGAACTCATCACCTACCGCCTGATGCAGCGCCTGAAAGAAGAAAATGTGCTGCACGCTGAGGTCTACGTCTCCGTGGGAGTCTGCCTCTGGCGCAAGCAGGATTTCGCCGCCATCTTCGAAGGTCTCGATCGCGGCCGCGCCCGAGGCGCTCGCGACTTCGGCATTTCGTTGCTTTGGATCTTCGACGCGGTGCGCCAGTTAGGAGCCGAGGCTGCGCAGAAAGTTTTCGAGCTCGCGGTCCGCTATCACGATCGCGAGGTCGTCGGCATCGGCATTGGAGGCGACGAACAGAAAGCCCCGCCCGAGCTTTTCCGCGATGCCTACGTCTGGTCCGCCGATCACGGAATGCGGCTAACCGCCCATGCGGGTGAAACCGGACCGCCTGAATCTGTCTGGGGAGCGCTCAACCTTCGCGCCGAGCGCATCGGCCACGGCCTCACCGCCTTTCGCGATCCCGATTTAGTCGAAGAACTCGCCCAGCGTCAGGTCCCTGTCGAAATTTGTCTCACCAGCAACTTTCGCACCGGCCTCTGCCCCAACCTCAACGAGCATCCCGCAAAAACTTACTTCGACCACGGCGTCATGATCACGCTCAACAGCGACGACCCGGCCATGTTCGGCACCACGCTGGCACGCGAATACCAGTTGGCACAGCGAACCTTCGGATTCACCGACGAGCACCTGCGTGAACTAGCCCGCAACTCCTTCGAAGCATCATTCCTGCCAGCCGAGAAAAAGCTGGAATTCCTAAACCTGTTCGATGCCGCCGCCGCAAGATAATTTTAAAGTTTCCGTCTCCTCGCTCTTGCAACGGCTGGATGGTTTCTCCGGTTTCTGTGTTGGCAAGCGCGGCGGTGCGGCCGCCAAGGTTGATCAGATTTTCCCTGCTTGCGTCTAACGAACACGCCATCTCGCGTTTTCGGCACGCCGCGAGATCAGGTATAAACCTTATCCTGCGCTTAGGCTTTGCCGTCCTTTCCCAAGCTGGAATTCCATTTTCGTAACAGATTTCAAAAAGTCTAGATAACCTGCCCGCTTGTGCGTTACTATGCCTCCCATTCTGGCCTGTATTACGGCTTGACAGCCGAAACAAACGTAAATCAAGAAAGAGGGTAAGAAAATGAGAAGAAATACCTCCCCACTGCTCACGCAGACCGCGTTCGTCTGCGCGATCGTGTTTTTGTTGTTCACCATCCCAGGACAGGCCCAACCGCAGCCCCTATTGACGCGTCATGTGCGCGACGCAGTTACCAATGGACAGGCGCAGCTTATCGGGAAACTTCCGTCAACCCAAACCCTGCACTTCGACATTGTTCTGCCGTTGAGCGATCGCGCAGGATTGCAGAATTTCGTGCAGGAAGTTCAGGATCCTGCAAGCCCCTTCTATCACAAGTTCCTTACCCCGCAAGAATTCACCGCGAGGTTTGGCCCCAGCCAGCAAGATTGGGACACCTTGGTCGCTTTCGCTAAAGCCAGCGGTTTTGAAATCGTCGGCGGAGACATCAAAGGCAGAGATTTAAGACTGACCGGTACCGTCGCCAACGTTGAGAAGGCGTTCCATGTAAACATGGGACTCTATCAAGATCTCACGGAAAGCCGTACCTTCTTTGCGATCGACCGCGAGCCCACCGTGGACCTTCCCTTCCAGCTTTGGCACATCACCGGGTTGGACAATGATTCCAAGCCGCATCCTCTTTACGTAAAGAAGAGCGACTACGCCAAGGCTCATGGGCTCGATCCCGCCAAGGTTATCTCTCATGCCACCACCGGCTCCGGCCCCTCGGCCTCTTTCTTAGGCAGCGACATGCGCGCGGCCTACTACGAAGGAACGGCGCTCACCGGCACTGGCCAGACGATCGGCCTGTTCGAATTTCTGGGCACCGATTTAGCCGACTTGAATACGTATTACACCAACGTAGGGCAAACCAAACCTTACACTCCCACCCTCATCTCAACGGGCGGGTATAGCACGAGCTGCGCCGAGAGCAGCGGATGCGATGACACCGAGCAGACCCTCGACATGACGCAGGCAATGGGCATGGCCCCAGGCACCACGATGCTCTATATGTACGTTTGCGGCAATGCCTCGACGATCAGCGACACGGACTGCATCAGTGCGATGGTTTCGGATACGGACGCACCGTTGTCGAAGCAAATCAGCTGCTCTTGGGGCTGGACACCTGCCGACCCCAGCACTCTGGACCCATACTTTGAGCAGATGGCGTCGCAAGGCCAGAACTTCTTTGCCGCGTCGGGCGACAGTTCAGCCTGGTCTTCGTCGAATGAAGCTTGGCCGGCGGACGATGCAAATATCGTTTCGGTCGGCGGCACAGACTTAACCACCACCAAAGCGGCTGGCCCCTGGGCATCGGAAACCGCCTGGGCTGACAGCGGCGGCGGCGTTTCTCCAGACAGTATCGCGATCCCGTCGTGGCAAACGCCCGTGGATGGGTGCTCCGGTTGTTCGAAGACCCTCCGGAACGGCCCGGATGTTTCCGCCAACGCGAACTTCACGTTCTACGTGTGCGCCGATCAAACTACCTGTACGGCAAACGAGTACGGTGGGACGAGCTTTGCGGCGCCCATGTGGGCCGGCTACCTTGCTCTGGCTAATCAACAGGCTGCATCCAACGGCGAGTCGATCGGATTCATCAATCCGATCATTTACCCGGCAGCTGAAGGATCCGGCTATGGCACCGACTTCCACGACATTACCAGCGGAAGCTGCGGCAAGTATTCGGCAGCCACGGGCTTCGATCTCTGCACCGGCTGGGGCACTCCGAATACGACCGGCCTCATCAACCTGTTGGCTGGCTCTGCGACGCCGAGTTTCACGCTCTCCGATTCGCCGAGCAGTCTGACGATCACACAAGGCAGCGGCGGCACCAGTACCATCACAGTGCATGATGTCAACGGATTCGCCGGCAGCGTAACGCTGGCTGCGTCCGGTCTGCCGAGCGGCGTAACCGCGGCGTTTGGCACGAATCCCACAACCGGGACCAGCGTGCTGACCCTGACGGCAAGCGCCACAGCCACCACTGGAACTTCCACGGTCACGATTACCGGAACCTCCGGCAGCCTGACCGCGACCACAACGCTGGCTCTCACGGTCAATTCTTCGGCGACGCCGAACTTCAGCGTCAGCGCCTCGCCCACGTCGGTGACCGTAACTCAGGGCACGAGCGGAACCAGCACCATCACCGTCACCAGCACGGGCGGCTTCAATTCCGCAACCACGTTGAGTGCGTCCGGCCTGCCTTCGGGCGTGACCGCGGCGTTCTCTACAAACCCTGTGACTCCTCCGGCGAACGGCAGTGCGACGTCAACCCTGACGTTGACCGCATCCGCAAGCGCAACGGTTGGCACGGCGACGGTGACGATCACCGGAACCTCAGGCTCGACGAGTCACAGCACCACAATCACTCTGACGGTGAATGCTTCTTCGGGCACGAAGAACTTCACGATGTCACTGGTGCCTTCTTCCTTCACTGTTGACGAGAGCGGCAGCGTGAACACCACTCTCACCCTCAAGAGTGTGGCCGGATTCACCGGGTCCGTTGAGTTGAGCGTGAATGAATTCCCCAGCGGCGTTTCGGCGACGGCCTCGTCGAATCCCGTCACCGTGCCGGCCAATGGCAGCGTAAACGTGACCATTACGTGGACCGCTTCCAGACGCGCGCCAACGGGAACCACAACCATCGAGCTGATCGGAACCTCCGGATCACTCGACAACCAGATACCCGTCACCATCACTGTGGCGCGTTGATAGTTGATTAGTTCGCAGAAAGATCAAGCCGGCCTGAAAGGGCTGGCTTGATTTTTTGTGGCGCGGTTTTTTGTAGCGCCGCCGTCTCGGCGGCTCCTTCTCTATCCCCGCCAGATCTATCCCTTCCAGGCTCCGAGCAGGCGGCGTACATCGACTAACTGGCCCAGATGGTATGCATTGTGATCGGCGAGTAGCAAAGCCTCGCGCAAAATAGTCTGGCCATCGCCCCATGGGATGCGCGCGTACAGATCAGTCTTTGGATTCGCAACCAGATCCTGCATGGCTTTCAGATCCTTGCGGAATTGTTGAATGCTCTTGTTCCATGCAGCGGCACCCGGCGGAGCTTCCGTCTGCGGCCAGTATCCCTCAGGCCACTTGGGAGATGTGTACTTTGCGTTGCGGCTGAATTCAAGAATGTCCCACTGCGCCAGCCGCAGATGCTCAAGCAGCATCCATGCGGTGTGCGGGAGCCCGTTCGGCTTTGCACCCCGCAATTCTTCTGGCATGTTCTTCACGACGTCATCAAACCTGGCGTGAGCACCGCCGCCATTGAGAAGGTAGGTTACGTGTTCGCGAAGCTGTTTGCCGTTTGGATCTTTGATAGCCATGTCTTTGCACTCCTTACTCGCCGCGGAGGGCGTGTGTCTATGGACAGCATAAAACACGTTTGTCATCCCGCGCGAAGCGAGGGATCTTGGTTCTTGCCTGCACCACCGCCATCGCGACTACCGGCAAACACCAAGATCCCTCGCCGAGACTCGGGATGACATTTCATGAAGGCGACATCAACTCGGAGAGATCCTCTTCCGGCTTTTCGCCTCTCAGAACACGCGCAATCCCACGCACGATGCGGCGCATCGGAAGAACACCTTTGTCATCCGCGAGGAATATTTCGCCCGTGCGCCGGCCGCGATAATACCAGCGCCTGAGAATCGCGAGGTGCTCCATGGTCTTGAGCGCGGGACAGCCTTTCGCTGGGTGGAACGAATCCAAAACAGCCAGCACACGCGATTCCATGGATTGCGATTTCATGTATTCGAGCGGTTGGATGCAAAACGCAACCGGTCCGAAAATCACCCCGTTGTTCATGCGGAAGAAAGTGACAGAATCCGGAAGATGGCTGGGTTGAATGATGAGCGCCGAAAGGCGATCGAGGCGACGGACGATTTCCGGAAACTGGCCCAGGATTGGCTTCAGTTTTTCCAGGCGGACGTGAATGGCCGCAGCGTCTTCGAATGCGAGACTGGCCGAGGCGGTGTCCCGTTGCGCGGAAAATTCGCGAGACAGAGATTCGCCACCGGAATCGAAGTACGCCCGCACGCGGTTTACTTCGGCAGAATATTCATCGTCTGTGCAGCCCTTGAAACAAGGCGCGAGGCACATCTTCATCTCGGAATAGATGCAGCCGGGAAACTGCGGGTCGGGATGCAGGTCGTCGATGCACCGGCGCATTTTGAAGAAGTCGAGCGAATCGTTCATGAACTTCTCAGCGGCAGTGCGTGACTGGAACGGCCCGTAGTAAAGATTGTGGCCCTTAAGGCGCCCCAAGCGCGTGGTGATGGAAGCACGGGGATATTGGTTTTCGAGATGAAGCTTGACCAGCGGGGCGAAGCGGAAGCGCATGCGATTGCCGTAGGTCTTGGGAAATGCTTCGCGCAGGGCTCGGTAAAGCAAGAATCCGGATTCGAAGTCGGAACCGGTCGGCGCATACTCGATTGCGTGGACGCGATCGCGCAGATTCAGTTTCTTGGTGCGTTCCTCGATCGGACCAAGCAAGCGTTGCAGGCGGCGGCGAAGGTTTGCAGTCTTGCTGACGTAAGGCTCGGCTTGCGCGTCCTCACCGCGAAGCAGAAACACCGCCGGAGCCGCAGGAATGGCGGCGAAGATTTCCGCATCGCGTTCAGTGACGAATTCAACCCGCTCAGTCAGCACGATGCCATTTTAGTGCGGATTTGCCAAGGAGAACTTGTTTTGCCACGGATTAACACAGATTCTCACGGATAAATCTAATCCAGGAGAACCATTCGAGCAGAAAGCCCCTTGATCCGTACAAATCCGTGGCCAAGGTCTTGCATCGTCTGATGGGCAGCCGGTCTCACAGCCCTCCGTGGAAGCGCCCGAACGCGTGGGCAAGCATGAGCGACATGATCACGATGCCGGCTCCGAGAATAAGCACATGCCGAGTCTCGCGCAGATTGAAGCTGCCGACACGACAGACGAGCAGGTAGCCGATCGCAAGGTTGAGCAGGCCCCAAGCGACATTGACCATCGCCGAAGACAAACCTTCCCCGGGCGGCGACGCGAAGGGACTCTGAAAGGCGTGGCCGGAAATTCCATTGCCAAGATGGGGTAAGGCATTTGCGAGAAATGCGCCCTCGAAGAAGTAAGCGACATAGTGGTACCAGCGCATGATTGGCTCCCTTCTAGAAAGAAAAGCAGATAGTAGCAGGCGCTCAAGATCTCGCGCCAGCGGCGCCGGTAATGGAGGTCTACCGAAAGGTGGCGCTACGGAAGGTCTTGCGAACGTCGGTATCGCTCTCCAGTTGAACGATGCGGCACATTTCATGAAGCCGAGAGCGCATTGGCTCTCCGATTCGATCTCCTAGAGTCTTGTCCTGCCACGCTTGCTGCGCCGCCTGTTTGCCCGTGGGCGGTAGGTTATTCCTGTACTCCCCGGGCGGGAGATTCGGAAGGTTTGTAGTGATGATGGTGGTGCGATCTTCATTGTAACGGGCGTTTAAGATCAGGCTTACCGTATCGCCCACCCACTCCGTGGGTTTAACGGCACCCAATTCATCGAGAACAAGAACATCAGTTTCAAACACGGGGCGAAGTATGTCCAACTCCGTCACCTGAACCGTGGAGTTATAAGAATTCTGGATTTCCTTCAACAGTTCGCGATAATCATAGAATAGGCACGGCACGCCTTTGCCTATCAGTTCCTTGATGACTCCAACTGCAAGGTGAGTCTTGCCGGTGCCGATTGTTCCGGTGAACAGCAGTCCCGTACCGTCGCGAGGGTCATATTCCCGGACGAATCGGGAGGCCTTGATGTGAGCTAACGCCAGCGAAGCATGCGCTCCGGGAAAATCCGTCGTGTAGCTGGCAAGTTCACAATGCTCATATCTCTTGGGAATGCGCGCGGCTGACAGCAGGGTTCCGGTTCGCGCTCGCAACTGGCAATCGCAACGCGTGACACGGCGATCTTTGCTCGAACTCGTATTCGTATTTTTGTGCGAGCCTGGATTGGCGGAAAGCGTCTTCCATCCTGTCCCTTCGCAGAGGGGACAAACTTCTGCTGCTGTCTTGATCAACTTCAACCTTCTTCTTTGATCCTTGAGAGTGTCTTATCTGACTTTGCACCAGCACGCCAGCTTCCTGCAAGTGCGAAACGAGGGCGGCCTGTGCACAAGCTGTGAAGGCGTCATCGGTGCTGTGGAGAAAGGAGGAAAAACACTG
>Ga0182024_10022075_pt1 | contig 11499 bp, 8 predicted proteins | sample P32metaG_FD_120480 | JGI IMG/M metagenome (GOLD analysis project Ga0182024, IMG submission 120480) | Permafrost microbial communities from Stordalen Mire, Sweden - P3-2 metaG (Illumina Assembly) | ecosystem: Environmental > Terrestrial > Soil > Wetlands > Permafrost | place: Sweden: Stordalen... | reverse complement strand
AGATAGATAGGATGTATTGTACTATAAGCAATGAACTCTACTACTGTTAGAACAGAGATCTCCCGGGGCCAGGGGCAATACCTATAGAAAGATGTGTGGCTGCTCAAAAAACCCGAAAATCGCGGCTTGCTGCTCTTTAGCTTATAGGCCGGACGTTGTCAGCGCGGCTGAGCGGCTGAGCGAAGCAGAGCAGTGGGATAGTGTAAGAAAGCCGCTGTGGGGGAGTGCAGTGCAGTGTGACTGGAGCGCCGATGTAAGCGTGGCTGCTGCGGCTTTGGGGAAGGGCGATATTAGGAGGTATGTGGTAAGCGTGGCGTTTGGCGGCTTCGCAGAAGCGCAGTTATAGGGAGTGCGAGGTAAGCGTGGCTTTTGCGGCTTGGGAATGCGCCGCAGTCTACTAATTAGATGATCATGATAGGGGATGGATACTGGATGGATGCTCCTGATAGGAGGGATGGGATGGATTGGCGGTGGATGATGATGAAGGAAGGTGGTTGTGGTGAGTTGGTTTGTGTGTGTGTGTGTGAGCGGGTTGGGTGTCTAGTAAATATTTCCCGGGCGGCCCGGCATTATGTAAACATGTCCCTCCCTTCGGGCGCAGTCACCACGGCTAGCGCCAGCGTGAGTGGTGGTTCCGAGTCCCTCTTTTAGGGCACCTCCCCTAAGCATAAAGCCGCGATTTGCGTGTGAATTCGAGACCACACGAACAGGAGGCGCCGCCACAAACGGCAGCAGGAAAGACTTTCTCCATAACAATCGCTAAATACAACCTATACAACCTTCTGATATTCAACAACAATTGCTGATGCAATCTCGCCATGCAATTTACAAAAAAAAAAGCTAAGTATACCTCTGTATATTCTACCCCAGCCTCCGTAGCATTTGATCCAGCACAGCATCATCAGTTTGTAGGTAAAGGTCCTGCAGTTAGTCAAGGAATGAACAAGCCGTCTTTACCTCGGTCTGGTCCTCCTCATCATCCGAAATAAGGCCTTCCATACCAACCTCGCCATAAAATCTTCGGAGATTATCTTTCTCCTCTCTTCCAATCGTCTCAAGTCGCTCTTCCTCCTGTGCTGCAGCAATCAACTCTCTCTCCTCCGCTGTGAGCTCAACTTCGTTCAGTTTCTTTTTCGTCTCCGTCTTGATGCGCGCAACATTCTGTTCCCAGGCTAGAAGTCGTCCATTAAAAGTAAGCATTTCCTCCTTGTACTGGGCTTTCTCGGTTTCCACCCTCTCGAGATATAGCTTCTTCTCTTCATCAGGTAGATCGCGCCACATGCGACCCATTGACGCCCGCACGTCGTCTCTCGTTACCCCATCTGTGGGATCGTCTCGATCGGTATATCTCTTTTTGGCTTTTGCCTTGGCAATTTCCCACTTATCTTTCTGGAACAGCAGAAAGGCGTTAGGGTGATATTTCTTGGGTGGGTGAGGCTTCGGTCCCAACTCGGATAAAATTCTTTCCGAGCACTCTTCTACTATCTTCGAAAATCTAGCGCGCTTGATATTTCTTGCTTTATAACGGTGGGACTCGGGGTCTGTCCGTCGTTTGACATCCGGGATGCTTGATCTCTCCATCAAAGGATTGCGTACGGGGTGATTCTTCTTAGGAATCAGCACCTCTTCTGGTGGCATTTCGATCTTTCCAATGAAAGACTCGAGCACTTCGTTTGCCGCACGGAGCCCTGACATGTATGCACCATGTACTGTAGCAGGATGTGTTCGACACGTCGCCTCTCCTGCAAAGAAGATTTTGTTATGTACCGGTTCTCCGAGAAGATCGTAGTCTTCGCCCGACCCCTTTGGACCAACAAAGGAATAGCTACCCAGGGCAAAGGGATCTTTACCCCAGCGGCTAATTATAGCTTGGACTGGCCGCGGAAGTTGTTCGTCATGGTGGATTCGTGATAGGAGTGTGGTCATTTCTTGAATCAGACTCTCATCCGACTCTTCCTCAGCTTGGAAGGCGGCATCGCCAGCCATTAGCGCAACTACGATTAGATAGGCTACTAATTCTTTTACCAAGGGTTGGACGGCCGCAAGACGGTGTGCAATTCCAGATAAGGTAAAATCTTCCACGATCATGCTCGTAGGTGTCTTGTGAATAAAGGTCCCCATGTCGGGGCGTTCTTACACATCCAATAAAATCGGCATCAGTGTCCCAAAATGGGCGTTCATACACCAGTACAACCTGCAGTTAGTTTGAAAGTATTGAACAGTACCTTGTTGAGAAGCCCAAAACCTAGACGAGAGATGGCGTCTGTCTTTTGCGCAGGGAGTTCGGGCTCGAAGGTTATCCTCCCGGACTTGAGCACACCTAAAGGCACGGTAAGGACCACTGCATCCGCTTCAATGCTCTCCCCATTGTCACAAACAACCGTTACAGCGGCAGAATCGTCGTCGGCAATTCTTCGATTTTCTTGCTCCACGTATTTGATTTGCTTGACGCCGTGATTGTATCGAATGTCGAGAATTGTAGGGCTTGACGCAAGACCATTCGCTAATTGCCCATAACCTCCAAGAATCATAGCATGAGCTCCTAAAAACCTACATGTGAGAAATGAAGTTCAAGGTCTAACTCATTTCCGTCATCTTGATCCCAGTTTTTAAGCGACAATTTACTCAAGTTCGTAGCATTGCCATATTCCAAGTTCGCCCAATGCCAATTGAGTAGTTTGAGATCCATCGGCGACAGGTCCACAATAGCTTGGATATCATGTAGGATACTTCGCATCGTGTCACCCAAGGTATCGTGGGTGCTTGGGATGCCACCCTCGTGATCTTTTGACCTGGAGTTATCGTCCTTTAACTTAAAGCCCAATTTCGTTAAAGCCCGCCGAGGAGGAACTTGATATCCTTGTGAATTGCCTCGAGCGGTGGCATGAGTAGATTGATGGGATAAAGGTTTTTCGCGGGAGGAGAGAGGTGGTGATGGCGGCATTGGAGGAAGGATAGCCTCGTTTTCTTCCACTTTGGCGATTTGACGGCCGGATTCGCCGTGAGGCTCTTTGCCCTGCTCTATGAGCTCTCGATCACCTTCAATAAGAATTTGTTCTCGGTTTCGCCCTTTCAGTGATGAAGCACGGTCTAGAATATCATTGAAAAGCCTTTCTGCACGAACATCTTGACTTCTATCGATCCGTTTGCCGTCCGTATCATTAAATAATAAGGAGTCGTCATGCAGATTATGCCACCGTAATCGAAGCTGTCTTTTAACGATTGCCGCTAGGGGGTTGCCATTATCGAAACCGGTGACTATCTGGGCGCCTAAATCAACGGCTGGTTCTGGAAATCGTTGATCTGGGTTTGCATTTAGAGACGAGTTTGAAGACATCGACAAGACACTTGTCTTTGAAGTCGACGCCATCGATGATCCAGGTCTTTCGGCGACCTTTGTTGGCGATATCGGATGCGAATATATCCTTCCCCCCACTCGATTGCGTCCTTCCAGAACAACAACTTCCGGCAAGTTAGAATTCCTAGGGAATCTATCCGCGAACTGCTGAAATAAGGTCTCTAGTTGTCTAGCGCAACCCAGCCCCGCTGCCCCAGCCCCAATGACAATAACTCGCTTTCTCCTTCGAGACGTTCTGGAGTTTTCCTTTGGTAATTCCAATGCCCGACTCAGAGGCCTTGGCGGCTGAATGCATCCGAAATTGATATGACCATTTCGAACTAAAAACTCATGACATTTGGCTGCCATCTCAAGATGACGCTCCTCTTTAGCCACTCCTAAAGCTTCCTCTCGACAAACTGCGATTGTTGGGTTCAGCATCCATAACCTTAAAATCCCGTTTCGAATATTAAGATAGGTAGTGACTTGGACATGATTGATGTGTGTTCTCAATAATCGATGCTCATCAGGATGGAGTGAATATGGAGGAAGACGACTCGACATAGCTGCTTCTAAACATTCTCGTGCATAATCGCCCTGATCCATATGAGTGGGTATTGCTGTTTTCGGACGCGCCATAAGTAATTTCGACCTTACATCCGCGTCATGGTTCACATGACGGAGACCACCTCGAGAAGGCCTTGAAGGGGGCCTTCCAATCGGGCGAGGAGTGGAACGTAATCCAAAGGAAGGGGATACAGGGCGAGTGACAGGGGAAGGAGACTGAGCTGGAGGTGTAGGAAGCGTTACTGCTGCAGACAAAGGAGAAGAGAGACGACTTAGATTTGTAGAGGACATCTCAACTGATGGAGGTATCGGACGCCTTTGAGGCTCAGTGGAAGGCCGAGCTGATCGGGTTGCAGGTATTTCGAACTTAGGATAAGGAGACATTGAGGTTTGTTTCGATGATTCTGCAGGCATCGCCATTGTGGACCGGGCGAACTCGTCAGCAGTCTCTTGAAACTCCCCTGATTCGGAATCTGCCTTCGAAGTTTCTCCAGACAGTGAAGAGTGTTGCCCTTGGTGAATAGCGTCTGACACCGTCTCTTTTGATGTTTTTAGCCTGGGAAGACTTGTACTCCGAGGAGGCGATGCAGATTCAATTATTGATTCCGAAATACTCATTTCAGTCTCGTCGATCTCGTCGGTCAGAGCTGAAACTGGCTCGGCGCTCGGCGCTAGTTTGGACTTGTCTTCTGGTGAAAGTGTGATATCCAAGTCCAAGGTCAAATCCAAATCCATTGCATCTTCTTCTGATGTTTCCCTCTCATTCGTTTTTATAGTGAGCGCAGTGATCTCATCCTCTTCGACTATTCCGGCAGAATACTCGGGCGAAGCAGATTGCCCGAGTTCGGCAAGTTCGGCAGGGGGAGATTCAACCACTTTCAAGTCCTGTTGAGCCTCAATAAGTTCGGTGTTTTCTGTATAAGTCTCCACGGGCCGATCCGCGGGTTCGGAAGACACCGCATGGTCCGAGTCGGGCTCGGGCTCGGGCTCGGGCTCGTCCTTTACTGGGGATTTGGGTAGCTCGTCTAGCAATATCTCGTCCCGGACTTTAGTTATCGCCTCTTCCTCGATGGACTGTTCTACATCTGTCATCAACCAATCATTCACATCCTCCGTTGGCTCCAGAATCGTTTCGGAAGGGCCTTCCACTGGAACCGGAGGCGGATGAGGATCCTCGGGTTCCGCCTGTTCTGGTGGAGCTGGGGTGCTCTTAGGAGATGGTAGAGGTTCGGAGTATTCCCTGATCGATTCCAAGATCATCTCCACAGAAGACTCGACAATAGTTGGTTCGTGATTATGCGTGTCCTCGTCTGGGTTGGTAAAATCGGGGGGAAAACGCTCGACGAGGGGCTCCCTTGGGCCATTCAGAATGTCCTCATCCATACTGTGAAGAAATTCCGAAGCTTGCTTGTCTTCCATGTCTAGCTCCTCTCCTGCTTGGCCAAGATCCACTTGCATGTCTTGTTCAATCAGCGGATTCGCGGATTCAACAATCTCAGTCACTAATGTTTGAGACTCAGTGTCCTCTTGATGGCCAAGAGGATTAGTTTTTTTGTCTTGAGACGGTTCCAATCCTGGCAGACCATCTCCTTTGTGGTTGTCTAATTTTATCCTCTTCGAACGGCGGGCCGAGCCTTTTTGACTCTTTCTTTTTGCGGGAGAACTAGTGTTCTGTGAAGCCATATCCTTAGGAGGAGCCCGCATAACCTCGATTGTATCATATATGATGGGTGGCGGAGGTGGAGAGATTTCGGATGCTGTTGGAGATACCAATTTTGATGCCGAAGACTTGACGTGTATCCTCCGATCATCCTGCCCTCTGGCGGACCTTTTCGTACCCCGTGATGTGTCCGACCGGTCAGGGGTGGGATATGCCGAGTTTAGAGAAGAACGCAGGTTTGGTTGAGACCGAGAAGGATTCAGTGTCGCAGGAACAGCCTTCGAGGGGGTTGGCGTGCGGAGACTTTGTCGCCTTGAACCTAGTAGGAGATTAGCATACAGCGTGATAAGAAATAATAATCATAAACAAAGGGGGGGCGGAGAAAATACGGGAATGCATATGTTCGTTCTCCTGAGGCAGTCCTGGATGCTCATTGCGAGCTACACGCAGAGTGCGCTTTGCGACTGCTCCGGGAGGGACGGCATGGTTGGCAGATGTAGTCACAACATCGCCATGTGCAGCTGCATTGTCGAGAGAATTTTCCGGGTCTGAGGCTAAATAAGGCGGAATGTTAGCATGCGTTTTGGAAATGTAGCTATGCATAAAATGGGCAGAAAAAAGGCAGGCAGTCTTACGTTGCACCATGTCGTTGGCCGTTAGCAGCTCATGGATGAGAGTCGAGGATTGCTACGATCTCGGCGGCTGAGGAAGGAGCGGGTAACAGCAGGGCACGGGTGTGTGCAAGGCGATTTGGTAACCTTTTGTGACGAGGGTCTGTGTGTGGTAACTGACTATGTAGTTGGTTGCCAGCCAAACAAAATTTGTTGTGTGATTTGGGCCGAGCAAGGGTGAGGGTTGTTAATACGTGGAGTGTGTGTGTGTGTGTGTGTGACTATAAGGAAGCGATTACGGGTGGTGCTATAACTAACATGCATACTGTAACATACACAAATTATACAGGGATCCGTTTTCGCTGTTTTTGCAGAATCCAGGCATCTGGTTGGCCTAATCAGAGCCCGATTTAGGCGAGCAACTATAATAACGGTGCATCCCGCGCATTCTTCCAGCTGCACACGCCATTTTCATTTCAAGCACTGCGAAGCTGCAAGCAACTGCATCCACCAGCCAACTTGATTGGTTCGCATGATATAAGCAGATGCTAGCCAGTCGAGAACAGAATATACACACCGTTTCTTCGGCGGTTTGCGATCATCGTCGAGGCAACAAACTTGACAGCTCGAAGCAACAACCTTGACAGCTGGCCTGACATGGCTCTCCAATGGAACGGCGTACGCCATCTCACGTATGCACAGCAATTGACTCTCTAGGATGAACACGTCGCATGGGCTTTAACAATGGCACGTATTCCCCTGCGTTCTGTCCTTGCTCACGACCAGTCCCACTGGTGGGCGGAATCACCTATGTCCGCACAGGCGTCTTGAAGTGGTGGCTCGGCGGTGTCCTGATGGGAGGAGCATACATGGTCTGTGGTAAGAGGGCCGCTTCAAAAGAGTCTAATTGGCAACAGCAAAGGAGGTGAACCGACCTCGGACAAAGGTTCATGGGTATGAACTCACAACAGGTCTACTATTCCCCCATCTCTTTTTAACAACTAGAGGCCTCTGCGTTTCTGATCGCCACACAATTGAAAAAGGTGTTCCTGCAGCGCAACCCAGTTTCGTTCTTGCTTGTGGGAATTGGTGCAGTTGGAGCAGGATACTATGGAAACAAATACTACAGGGCGGTGATGAAGGGCGAACACATCCAAAGATTTGTCGCCGAAAAATAGAGCTGTGTAACAGAAAGAATCGGGCTTATATCGGGAGTTATCGCATGGCAATAAATGTTTTCAAAATCAAGCATGTTCAACCGGAGGCTAACCTTCCAAGTCCTCAAAAATTGATCGTCAAAAAAACGAGTCTAAGCCATGCAAAGTCTTTTCCTATCCTTTTTATTACTCTTCACTACACAGACACAGTGATACTGCAATGCAACGCGATGCTCCAAAGAAGTTTTACTTATGCTCCAAACACCCAAGTCCGACCGAATTGATCATCGTTTCCAAAATTTCCTTGCTCTAGGAGGGGATGTCCCGTCGTCCCGATTTTCTCCGTCAGAATTGCTGCGTCTCTCGATTTCAGCAGCAGCAGAACTGGCGACCAGGTTTCGGTCCGCATTAACCTCCTTCCCAGCTTTCAACCGCGCAATCGCACGCTCGTCTCCATGCTCAGCAGCCTTGACATAATATTTCCAAGCCTCGAGGCCGTCTCTCCTACAACCAACGCCTCTTTCCAGAAAATATCCTGTCGCAAATTCTGCTTTGGCGAGACCAGCCTCTGCAGCCCTTTGAGCCCAAGCAAATGCTTCCTCGTCTGATTTCTCCAGTACGCCTTCGGCACCCACCATATACCAAGCGCAAAGACTCAACATTGCAGGAGCGTTTCCGAGACGTGCGGCGAGGGAATAGTAGTGAACAGAAAGGCTTGCATCTTCAGGAAGTCCCATTCGACCGTATTCATACGCTTCTCCAAGTCGATAGGATGCCTCTGCATTGCCGAGGTCTGACGCTTTTGAAAAGAGTTGCAATGCGTACGATTCATCTGGAAATACAACGTCTTTATGTCCAAACTCATGCAGGAGAGCCAATTCGTAGGGCGCATTCGGATATAGCGGAGTAGCCGCTTCCGCCGCACGCTTGAGCCAATTTACTCCCTCAAGTGTGATTGCTTGGGTACTCGGCATACCGAATTCGGAATTCAGACAGGCTTTTCCCAGTCGAAGCATGGCACCAGGATGATTTGCCGACGCGGCTTTCCTACAGAATCAGATTGGTATAAGGAGGTAAGTACTTTAAAAATTGCAGAGCCTTCAAAGGGTCTCTTCGACATCCCCAAGCGTTTTCATATGCTAGAGCGGCGCGGAAACTAGCCTCTACATGGCCATGTTTCGCGGCCAAAACGAACAACGGAAAGGCTTTCTCTAAATCCGGTGCATTGTGTTTACATCCAATTCCGTTGGTGTAACAATCTGCCAGATAGTATTGAGCTTGAGGATAGCCTCTGTCTGCCAGGCGTCTCAAGATGGATAATCCCTCTTTCAATAAATCTTTTATCTGGCCAGGTTTAGTCGTGGGATTGGCGTCCGCTGCGGCGTCCCGAGCAGCATCCATCATGAAGATAGCGAACTCGTATTGTGTTGCCGGATTATCAACAGCCTTCTTGGCATTCTGCCGATACATATTGAGGGTTTCCGCATGAGAAAGCAGGGCGGCTGCATTACCAGGCTTGAGGTGGGTATTATCGAAGGTAAATGCCGGAAGGATGTAGTCCGAGCCAGAGGAGATTGAACCAGCTGAATGCGGACGGGCGCGTGGGGAAGGTATGGGAGAAGGAACATGGAGCGAATGGTTCGATGCAGCTCGAACATGCTTCCGAACTTCCGGCATACTCGGAGGAGATGGCAAACGTTCCGAGGAGGAGTTCGGAGGAGGGGAATCATTTGATGAGTGGGAAGTTATTGAACCATGGGAGGAGAACTGGCGGCTCGGAGTACTCGAGACTGCAGTTTTAGGCGCCGCAAGCGGTGTTGCCGAGAATAGATTGTCGTCATGAGAAGGGTCCCAATCAGGACGGTCTTTGGGCACTTCTGAGGAAGGCAGAGGCAGATTATATGCTGTTTCTGGTCGGATTCCCCATCCTTTTTCAATCACAGCAGGTACCATTTCGGAGGGAGATGCAACTGCGGCCATGGATACCGGCCTTCGTTTTGGAATCCTTACTCGAGAAGGTTGAGGTTCGGAATTCGAAGAAATAATCGAATCAGGGACCGATACAATGTGTTCCGTCGTTTTTGACGGAGATGGAAATCGCGGTATTGAGGGAGGTGGAGGAGGGAGCCGAGGATTTGACGGAATCAACGAGGGCAGTTGGGGAAAAGAAGGGATGGGGAGGACGGGTTCTTCCTCGGCAACTGAGGCGTTACAAAATGGGGGTGGTGAAGGCGGTGACGGCGGTATAGCTTGGACAATTGCGATTGCAGGCCGAGGAGGGAATGCAGCGAGCTTTGAGAATGAAACAAGTCGCTGGGGGAGCGGTTCGATTATCTGGGGCAAATCTTCTGTTTGATGTTGAGATTCGACGGGATGCTGAACAGGCGGCTGTTCGGGTGATTGAGGCTCAGGGGTGGAATCGACAACAGGGGCTGGGGCAATGACTGTTTCTTCAGCACTCTGAATTGCGGGTCGAATAAATTTTGCAGAGCTCTTCCGAACGAGAGGACTCGCGGTAGTTTGACTTACGGCGATCGGCTGAGCGGGAGGGTCTGCAGGAATGAAGTGCTCTGGAGGCGGTGTTCGGCTTCGAGGTTGTCGCGAAGGTTGCGATGGTGGTGGTGTGCTGACTATTTGCGGCTTTTGTGGGTCAGGCACGAGGGGGGGGCGAATAAATTTAGCAGAGCTTTTTCGAACGAGTGGATGTGCAACGGGTTTCACGAGTATTGCTGCCGTGGAAGCAGGCTGTGCTGTGCTGCTGGCGACGTGGTCTTCGATCGCGTAGGGCTGTGCGATGGTATCGGAGATAAGCTGGGGTTGATTAGGAGGGGTGGCTGGTGCTGGCCGGTCGAACTTGGCAGAGGTCTTGCGGAATGGGGATGGCACCGGCTTCCGTCGAGGCGACGTTTGTCTTTGATGGGACGTGGTTTGCGGGGAGGGAACGAAGGCAGGTCCCAATGGGGCTGTCGAGTCCGACTCGGCAGCCAACGAGCGTGGGATACTTGGTTGGCGTGTAGGGCTCCGAAGGACTGCTGGCAGAGCCACAGGTAATACGAGGGGGTCTGATTTCAACAAGGCTGGAACACGAACTGGATTGGTTGGTTGTGTGCACAGTGCAGGTCCCGTGTCGGAGTTCTCGTCACTTGTTTTTGCGTGAATAACACTGCTTTGAGCAGAAATTGTGGGTGCCGGACAATTTGTGTCGCGTTTTGGCGTTTTGTGCCTGGATCGTTTGGGTTTTTTCCGAGCTATCTGTCGCTTTGACGGTTGATCTGACGTACGAGGGGTTGGTGGAGAAGGAGGATCGCTCGCAGGCTCGGAGGATGTCTCTGGTGGTGGAGGGGGAGGTTTAATCTGTTGAACGTAAGCAAAATGGAACGACAACCAAAATAGCTCAACCACAGCCTGTGCAAAATAAATTAGTGTGTCCATTGTCAATAACTGATCAAGCTCGCAAAGAACTTGAACAGCAGAGGCTCTTGCAGGAAGAAGCGGTGCACTTTGGGGGAGGATGGGGGCCGCTGGAGATTCAGAGGTATCGGGAGAAGCAGGCATTTCGAGAGGTTCATCGTTCTGCAAGTCGGCGGCTGTTTCATGGCCTGCCATCGCATCGAGAACAAATGTGAACCTCTGCCCAAGAGCAAGCTGAACTCTTAATACATGAGCCCACGGCAGCGTGATGATGTAGACCGTCTGCAGATCCCGCGGTCCTTGTGGTATCTTTGAGGGTGTGGGGGAAAGTAAACAATGGCAACGAAGGGAAGTTTATTACCTGTGTGTGATTGCCCGAAGCAACGTCCTAGCTTATTTACGAGGATGGATGGGGTGAACAAATGAGAATGCCGCAGGAAGAGGTCCGACCGCCGGAAACCAAAACAAACAATTGATCGATCGGGCGGATACAGCGCTAGCGCGACTGCTGGCGATAACAAGTGTCTGCGCCTCCCAACGAAACTGGAGAGCACAAGGGGGAGAGAAGCGGCCGTCCGCTGGCGGGCTGTGAGATTATATATTTAGTTCGCGTGATCCGGGTAGGTCGGTTTTGGGGGGGTTCACAGACCGTTGCCTCACTGATGGAAACGGGTGCGCCTCATGGAAAAAAATATGTGTTGGAAGGCGACCCCTAGCCCTTGTCGGTGTCCTTGTCCCTGAGCAGCAGCAGCCTGT